>Ga0079037_100002660_pt1 | contig 9990 bp, 9 predicted proteins | sample Mud3Dept4metaG_FD_71479 | JGI IMG/M metagenome (GOLD analysis project Ga0079037, IMG submission 71479) | Freshwater wetland microbial communities from Ohio, USA, analyzing the effect of biotic and abiotic controls - Mud 3 Core 4 Depth 4 metaG | ecosystem: Environmental > Aquatic > Freshwater >... | reverse complement strand
AGGTAACTCTCTTTATTTCTGTATTAAGTTTTTCATATGGTTCACCCATGAACCTTTTAATAGAATAAACAGTTTTTTTTGCGTTGGTAATTGCCTGGCGTTTCGCCGGATCTCCTACCTTTCTCTCTCCGTTTTCCACAAATGCAACAATTGATGGTGTTGTTCTTTTACCCTCACTATTGGGGATTACCACAGGCTCGTTGCCTTCCATTACGGCAACACAAGAGTTTGTAGTTCCAAGGTCTATGCCAATTATTTTTCCCATTTTATTATGTTTTTTGAATTTTCAGATTAATACAAGAATTCAGCAATGATTATGCCATATGGAATTAATGTGACAAAACGACAGTCATTTCTACCTGACCTGCCAAAATAAAAAGAAATAAGTAACTTTGTGGCTTGTAATAAATACAACTGGAATTATGCCGATACATAAAACTGTAAGAAAGGTCACCACTCATGTTCTGAATGAGATGAAACTGAAAGGTGAGAAGATTGCAATGCTTACTGCCTATGATTATTCTATTGCAAGGATACTTGATGAAGCGGAGATTGATGTTATACTTGTCGGTGATTCAGCCTCGAATGTAATGGCTGGTTATGATACCACTCTGCCAATCACTCTCGATAACATGATCTATCACGCCGCTTCTGTAGTACGAGGAGTAAAAAGGGCCCTTGTAGTTGTCGATCTGCCATTTGGTACCTATCAGGGCAATTCGAAAGAGGCACTGGTATCATCAATCAGGATAATGAAGGAGACCGGAGCATCTGCTGTTAAGCTTGAAGGAGGGCAGCAGGTTGAAGAATCGATTGAAAGGATCCTGTCAGCGGGAATACCCGTTATGGGACATCTCGGATTAACTCCGCAGGCTATTCATAAGTTCGGCACTTATGTGGTGCGGGCTAAGGAAGCGGATGAAGCAAGGCGACTTATGGAAGATGCTAAGTTGCTGGAAAGAACAGGATGCTTTGCGATTGTACTTGAAAAAATACCTGCAAAGCTGGCGGAGGAAGTCACAGGTACCCTGAAGATCCCGGTGATCGGTATCGGTGCGGGACCCAAAACAGACGGACAGGTGCTTGTGCTGCACGATATGCTTGGTATAACCCAGGAATTTTCACCAAGGTTTCTCAGGAGGTATCATAACCTTTATGCAGAAATAAAAGGTGCTGTTCAGGCATATATTTCCGATGTAAGGAATATGCAGTTCCCAAATGAAAAGGAACAGTATTGATAATGCTCAAAGTACTTTACGAAGACAATCATATAATTGCAGTCTCTAAAAGATCTTCTGACCTTTCCCAGGGTGATAAAACAGGAGATACTTCACTTGATATTGAAGTAAAGAAATATATTGCTGAAAAGTATAATAAACCCGGCGATGTTTTCCTTGGTATTGTACACAGACTTGACCGTCCGGTGAGCGGAGTGATATTATATGCACGCACATCCAAGGCACTTCAACGGCTTAATGAGATGTTCCGGACGACGCAGGTCACGAAAGTGTACCTGGCAATTGTCAGGGAGAGGCCACCGGAAGATCAGGCTACAATTACTCATTTTCTGAAAAAAAATGAAAAACAGAATAAAACTTATGTGTATGATAATGAGGTGAAAGGATCAAAAAATGCGAGCCTTACATATCGCATTGCAGGCCGGTCGGACCGCTATTATCTTCTTGAAATTATGCTCCATTCAGGCCGTCACCATCAGATAAGGGCACAGCTGGCACATATTGGATGCCCGGTTAAAGGCGATCTTAAATATGGTTATTCGCGGTCGAATAACGACGGTAGTATAAGCCTGATAGCAAGAAAGCTGGAATTTATTCATCCGGTCAAAAAGGAAATGATGACAATCACCGCACCTTTTCCGGAAGGTGATATATGGAAACTCTTTAAGAATGCTGATATATAAAAAAGAAAATGAGCCGAAAGTATCGACTCATTTTCAGGAATGAACATGAAAGCATAATAGGAATATTTTCATTAAAGCCGGGCTTGCTCTCAATATATTTGATCAGCTCTCTGGCTTTTACTTTGTCATTACTATCGACGGTAACCGGGAGAAACCAATACGGTTCAAAGTTACTTCATCCCTGACATAAGACAGTTAATTTGAGGTTAATAAGAGTTAATGAAAAGTTAAAACCTGTACAAATTTTAATACGATAAGTTAATTTTGCATCATGAGCAGGAAAAAATTCATCGGACTCATTTTCATGATGCTCTTTTCGATTGTCGGTATTATCTGGGTTCAGATTATATGGATCAGGAATGCTGCGGGCGTTCTTAATGAGAATTTTAATGCCAGGGTAATTGCCAGTATCAGAGATGCCGCAAATACCATTGAGTCATCAAGAAAAATGAATTTTTTCAACAATTTTATGTTCTCCGGATCGGACCTTTATAATGATACCACCAGGGATATTTCAGGTTATATGAGTTTTGGAAGCTACTCTGTCGGAAGTGAAGGTAATTACAGGGTAAGAATTACTAATCAGTCGGTTACTCAGACACCCGGAAATAAACCGGAAATTGTAATTCATGATACAACTTTTACCTCCGATTCTGCTGCTTTCGTTATGACCTCCCCGGAAGAACCCGGTAAAATGGTCCTTATCAGGAACGGAGAAAACCCTGTTGGCACAGTGAATGAAAATAATGGGGGCGTTTACATCAGGCAGGAAGATTTTATTGAATGGGTAAAAAGACGATCAGACGAATTCCGTAATATGAGTGACCAGATGATTTCCGAGGTTTACCAATGGGAAAAGACAATGGAGCCTGATAATGCGGAAATTGACTTTGCTCTTAAACGTTCGCTGTCATTTGCAGACATTCATACTCCTTTTGAATTCGCTGTGATTAAAAATGGTGTAGTAACTGAGGGTACTTATAAAAAATCGAATAAAAATGATTTTCTTGAGAGCAATTATATGGTCCGGCTTTTTTCTGATAATATTGTTCGTCAGGACCTTATTCTGTCAGTAGTTTTTCCGGAAAAGACAAATTATGTTCTGGGATCAATGGCATGGCTGCTCAGCGGATCGCTGCTATTCTCACTGATTATCCTGGCAACTTTTGCATTGAGTCTCTTTTTCATAATCCGTCAGAAAAAGATTACGGAAATGAAATCAGATTTTATAAATAATATGACTCATGAATTCAAGACACCCATAGCAACTATTTCACTGGCTGCAGATACAATCACAAATCCCAAAGTGATTAAAGACGAATCGAGTATAAAGCACTTTATAAGCCTCATTAAGAAAGAGAACAGCAGGATGAATAAAAAAGTTGAGACAATTCTTCAGATTGCATCGCTGGATAAAAATGAGATAGTCTTTAAATTTGAAAACCTGTCGGTTCATTCAATCATTGAGCGTGCAGTCGATGCTATCGAAATTCTGCTGCAGCAAAGAAACGGTTCCGTCAGGCTTAATCTCGATGCCACTGAACCGGTAATATATGGTGACAACGAGCATCTCTTTAACCTGATGAATAACCTGTTGGACAATGCAATTAAATATTCAGCCGAAGAGCCCGATATAACTGTGCGGACAATGAACAGTGAAAGAGGTATTATTATTAATGTAGAGGATAAAGGAATCGGGATGACAAAACATGTTCAGGGCAGGATATTTGAAAGATTCTACCGGCAAACCTCAGGTAATGTGCATGATGTAAAAGGATTCGGCCTTGGCTTAAATTATGCGCGTGCTATTGTCAGTGCCCACAAGGGCAATATAACTGTTCACAGCGAATCCGGAAAAGGAAGCCGGTTCGAAGTTTTTTTACCTTTTAACTGGGAGAATGAAAAATGAGTGCCAGACCTGTCAAAATATTTTTAGTTGAAGATGACCTTAGCTTTGGATCAGTTCTGAAATCCTACCTCGAGATAAATGATTTTAATGTTGAATGGGTCGATGATGGGAAATATGCTGTCGATCATTTCAGGAAAGGTATATTTGATATATGTATCCTTGATGTGATGCTTCCTCATGTCGACGGATTCACAATAGCAAATGAAATTAGACTGATTAATAACCTTATTCCGATCATATTTCTTACGGCAAAAAAAATGAAAGAGGATATTCTTCAGGGATATGGTGCAGGAGGTGATGACTATATTACAAAACCATTCGATACAGACATTCTTTTAGCCAAGCTGCGTGCAATACTTGCACGTCATGATTTTCAGAACGGGACAAAAGATATTTATGAGATAGGTAAATTCATATTTAACTCAAAGCTCAGGACTCTGACTGCTGGAAATGATGAAAAGAAGTTATCGCCTAAGGAAGCCCAGCTTCTTGAACTATTGGTAATTAATTCCAATGCCCTGATAAGCAGGGAGATGGCATTAAAGAAAATATGGGGCAACGATGATTATTTTACAGCCCGGAGTATGGATGTTTATATTACGAAACTTCGAAAATTTCTTTCTGAGGATCCCCGTCTGAATATCAAGAACATTCATGGAGCTGGCTTCCAGCTGATTGTCAGCGAGGAGTGATTTTCATGCTGTTACGGTTAAACTGAAGAGGAAGAAGATCTCCGCCTTTTTCAATGATCTGTATTTTCTTTTTACCGCCAAGTATAATCCTGATGTTGTTTCCGTTTCTGAATTCCTCTTCTGCAATTACCTGCCGGCAGTTACCGCATGGAGATACAGGTTCATCTGTCAGCCCAGACTCAGTCATTGCTGCAATGGCTATTGCAACAGGTTTATCTTCCGGATGATTTGATGATGCATTGGCGAGTGCGTTTCTTTCAGCACAGATCCCTGAAGAGAATGCTGCATTTTCAACATTTGTCCCATTAATGATTTTTCCGCCGGCGAGTCTTACAGCAGCTCCGACTCTGAAATGCGAATATGGCGCATAAGCGTTCGTTGCAGTTTCCTGTGCGGACAATAGAAGCTCCTTGTCGGCAGGATTCATCTCTTCCGCATTATCATATTCGTTGCAGGTAAATGAGATAATACTGGTTTTGATCATAACACTCTTATTCAGTATGGATTGCAAAGATAGTAATAAAAGTTTGGAGTGCCTAAAGTGCCTGGAGTACGTAGAGTTATTTTAATCATGTGAGCAACTTTAGGCACTTTAGCTCACTCTAGGCACTCCAAACTTTTATTACTATTTTTGCACGAAATAGATAATAAATGTTCCGCTCATTATATTTATTTCTTTTATTGCTTCTTATGCTAGGTTTAACCTCATGCAGGACAAACAGGACGATCATTTCTTCTTCCGGAGGTGAGCCTGATGTACAAGCGTACATTTCTAAATATAAAGATTTAGCTATCAGCGAAATGAATCGGGCAGGGATACCTGCAAGCATAACATTGGCTCAGGGTATGATAGAATCAGATTATGGACGCAGCACCCTTGCTAGAGAAGGAAATAATCATTTTGGCATTAAATGCCACAATGATTGGAATGGGCCGACTTTTCGGCATCATGATAACAGGAGAAACGAATGTTTCAGAAAGTATTCAAGGCCTGAGGCTTCTTTTCGCGATCATTCCGATTTTCTCCGTACAGGATCAAGGTATAGCTTCCTTTTCGATCTTTCACCTACTGATTATAAGGGATGGGCTAGGGGACTTAAAAAAGCAGGATATGCAACAAATCCCGATTATGCTAATATGCTGATCAGAAAAATTGAAGAGAATAACCTCTATTATTTTGATAAAAAGTATCCTATAAAAGAGGTGCCCGGATATCAGGTAGCTACTGCGGCACCCGTCAGGTCAGAACCTGTTAATGAATATCCGGAACAGGCACCTCCTGTAATCAATGATAATTTTAAAGTTACTTCTCATGTCCGGAGGGTGATGGAAAATAACAGGATACAATATATTATTGTGAAAGACGGTGAGACTGCTGATATGATTGAGAAGGAATTTCAGCTGCTTAAATGGGAGCTTCAAAAGTACAATGAACTTGGAAATGATTTTACTCCTGTTGCAGGACAGATACTTTATCTTCAGCCCAAGAGGGATAAAGCTGAAATAGGCAAAGAGATTCATACTCTGATGAAAGGAGATACAATGTACTCGGTATCACAGAAGTACGGAGTAAAGTTGAAAAAACTATATGAATATAACAGGATGGCAGAAGGAGAAGAACCTGTTGAAGGTCAGGAGATCTGGCTGAGAAGTACAAAACCAGCTAACTGACAGGAACAGTGTAGTTTGTGATTTTAAAACCTTTAAGGAATTCTGTTGTGTTCATTCTTTTCTTCCCCTCGAGTTGCAGGCTGTTGATGTTTACAAATCCATTCCTGCAGGCAATTTTAATAAAATATTTACCATCGGAGACAATAGAACCAGGTTTAAGCATATGCCCTGCAGTTTCAGGTTGACTTTCGAATATTTTAAATGATAGTGTTTCTTCCCCTGTCCGGAATGTTGATCTTGCACAGGGGTAGGGAGCAAGTCCCCTTATTAAGTTATTGATCTGTAAAGGATCTTTACTCCAGTCGATAATACAGTCTTCCGGAAAGATTTTTGGAGCCGGCTTTGGCACCTCACCGGGCTTTAGAAAATTTGATTGCGGTTGTGGCTTAAGATTATTTCCGGCAAGATCTTCCAGTGTTCTTATTACGAGTCTTGCACCGAGCTTCATAAGTCTGCTGTGCAGATCTCCGGCATTCTCAAAAGGGTAAATCTGTATTTCTTCCCTGAGAAGAATATTACCTGTATCAATTTTATCGTTGATTAAAAATGTTGTAATTCCGGTACTTGATTCTCCGTTGATTATTGCATGATTGATTGGTGCAGCGCCACGGTAATGAGGTAATAATGAAGCGTGGAGATTGATTGTCCCCAGAGGAGGCATTTTCCAGACAACCTCGGGGAGCATGCGGAAGGCAACAACAATAAATGTGTCTGCATTAAGTATTGCAAGAGTGCTTATGAATTGCGGATCTTTCAGATTTTCGGGTTGTAGGACAGACAGATGACTGGATTCAGCAAATTCTTTCACTGCTGATTTTTTTATCTTTCTTCCTCTTCCGGATGGTTTATCGGGAGATGTAACCACACCGACAACATTAAAGCCATTTATCAGCAGTGCACCAAGTGTTGCCACTGCAAACTCAGGTGTTCCCATGAATACTATCCTGAGATTCTTCATTTAGAATGATTCTGGTTTAAAGGCAAAACTATAAAAAAAAATCAATCCTTGACAATATGTTTATAGCATGTGAGATTGTGTCCCATCTTGTTGGCTTTTGTCTCAAGATAGAATTTATTATGTGGATTTGATTCTATGATCAGAGGTATGGTTTCGACTATCATGATTCCATAACCCTCAAGACCAGCCCGTTTAACAGGATTATTCGAAATCAGTCTGATTTTTCCCAGGCCGAGTTCCCTCATTATACTGGCACCGACTCCATAGTCTCTTTCATCTTCTCCGAATCCTAGTTTCAGATTTGCCTGCACAGTATCCATCCCTTCATCCTGGAGACGGTAAGCTTTAATTTTATTCAGGAGTCCAATGCCACGGCCTTCCTGGTTAAGATAAATGATCACACCTTTCCCTTCTTTTTCAACCATTTCCATTGCCTTATGCAATTGAGGTCCGCAATCACATCTCATCGAACCGAAAATATCGCCTGTGAAGCATGACGAATGTACGCGTACCAGTACTGGTTCATCCTTTGTCCAGGTACCTTTTACCAATGCGCTGTGCTCGAGACCATTGCTGGTCTGTCTGAAAGGAATAAAGTCAAAATCACCTCTTTCTGTAGGGAGTTTGACTCTTTCTCCTTTTTCAATTATTGAATCTCTTTCGAGCTTATATCGTATGAGGTCGCGTATTGCAATTATTTTTATGCCGAATTTCTTCCTCAGTTTTATAAGGTCATGAAGACGTGCCATAGAGCCGTCATCGTTCATAATTTCAACGAGCACACCTCCGGGATTAAGACCTGCAAACCGGGTAAGATCCACAACTGCTTCAGTATGCCCGGCTCTTCTCAATACTCCTTTTGATTTTGCCTTAAGAGGGAAAATATGTCCGGGACGACCAAGATCTGAAGGTTTTGTTGTTGGATCCACAAGGGCTTTTAATGTTAGGGCTCTGTCTTTGGCTGAGACACCTGTCGTAGTTTCATTGGTCAGCAGGTCGACTGATACTGTAAACTGGGTTTCATGCAGTGATGTATTTGTTCCGACCATAAGATGAAGGTCAAGCTCTTCGCATCTCTCTTCAGGCAGGGCCGCACATATTAATCCCCGTCCGTGTTTTGCCATAAAATTGACAATTTCCGGAGTGACAAGTTCAGCAGCACAGATAAAGTCGCCCTCATTTTCGCGATCTTCATCATCGACAACGATCAGAAGCTTCCCTTGCCTGATGTCTTCAATAGCTTCTTCAATACTATTAAGCTTATAATTACTCATCAGTTATATTTTTTTTACCGGATTTTATACTTTTCCCCTGAAATGCAATCTTGTAAATATAATCTTTAATCTTTCTGAAGAACAGCAGATATGTTTCAATGTTCATTATCACCGAATCTGTAGAAGCCTTATAAGTAAGAAAGATTCCAACCGGAAGCAAGATATATGAAGATGCCCACATACCAGCGATACTTCCTACTAGGTCTTCTTCAACCAGTTTTTCTCCCGACAATGAAATGACGTACCATACAACAAAGAAAAAAATGGAGATTACTGAAGGTGTTCCGAGTCCTCCTTTTCTGATAATAGCACCCAGAGGAGCTCCAATGAAGAAGAATACAAGACATGCAAAAGGCATTGTGAGTTTTTTATGCCAGTCAACTTCATATCTTTTGATAGATCTTATTGACATCTTCATCGTCTCTGTTTTTAAAGCAAGGAAATTACTTGCCTCCTTCATATTCTCAAGTGCCCTTTCCAGGACAATCATTTTATTATCATTTGACAATGTGTCAAAAAGAGCATCTGGATTGAATTTTAACGATTTTTGTAAGGCTCCGGTTGTATCCTTCAGGTTTTCATTGGTTGGCAGGTAATTGATTTCAGTATATAACCTGGTGTTCCTGTATTCGATATATTGTAAATTATTTTTCAGGTTATAATCTTTTGTGAGCGAGTCGTTATAGTATGAAAGCTGGTCAAGGTTAAGCATCCATGATGTAGATTTAAACATTTCGCCGCTGCTTCGTTCAAGGTCGAATCCTGAAAGAGAAAGTACAATAGTCTCTTCTTTAAATGTATCTTTTCTGGAAGGTAATTTTTTTTCTGTTGCAGGAACGTTTTTTTCTTCCAGTTCATTGAAAGAAGTGCCATTATATAATTTCATTATCATCCCTGTCTCATCTGGAGTTATTCTGATATATCCCGAGTCGGCAGTAGTCACCGATACATTTCCCCTTCTGTCGCGGTGATCGTAGATAATAAGTTTATCAAGGCGGTTTGTTGCAGGATCTTTATTTGTTATTTTAATGCTGAATCCGTCTATGTCATTATTGAACGTACCGGCCTGTAAATTGATATCAGGGCGTTTTCGCCTTATATCCCAGAGCAGTAATCTTGCCTGCCGGTTTGAGTAGGGAAGGACATAATTTGAAAACAGGAAAGAGACCAGAACAAGGAATGCAATAAGTACCATCAGTGGCCGCATAATACGCTGCAGTGGAATGCCTGATGACTTCAGGGCGGTGAGTTCGCTGAATTCCCCCATGTTTCCAAATGTCATCAGGGCTGCCAGCAGAATTGCCAGCGGGAGAGCAGTGGGAACAAATGAAAGAGAGAACTGGAAAAGCAGTTCTGCAAGTATTTTAGCAGAGAGCCCTTTCCCGGCAAGTTCATCGACATACATCCACAGGAACTGCAATAGAAGTATTATAAGCACAATAAAAAATGTGAGTATAAGAGGGCCAATGAATGACTTTATTACAAATTTGTCAAGTTTCTTCACTGCATGACGGAATTTGGATGCAAAACTACTTGATTTTAATCAGAAATCATAACAACGGTGC
>Ga0079037_100002659_pt1 | contig 9991 bp, 9 predicted proteins | sample Mud3Dept4metaG_FD_71479 | JGI IMG/M metagenome (GOLD analysis project Ga0079037, IMG submission 71479) | Freshwater wetland microbial communities from Ohio, USA, analyzing the effect of biotic and abiotic controls - Mud 3 Core 4 Depth 4 metaG | ecosystem: Environmental > Aquatic > Freshwater >... | reverse complement strand
CCGCGCGTGGTGATCTGCCAGATCGCAGCCGGGATGTGGTGCTCGTATACGCCCGCGCCAATGAAGTTGGACCAGAAACCATCGGCCGACGCACGCTCCTGCATCAACCGCGTCACCGCCATTTCGGGCAGGCCGTCGGGGACGTCTTTCAGCTTGCCGGTTTTGAGCGCGGGCGGGATTTCGTCGAACAGGTCTTCGATGCTGCCCGCGCCAATGGCGCTAAGCATGGTGGAGACGTCTTCAGGGGTATGTGGGATAAATGGCATGATTTCAGGGACCAGGATTCAGGGGTCAGGGTTGTGGATTCGGAACCGGATTCTGGGCGCGGCGTAGCCGCACATTCCCTGAATCCTGATCCCTGAATCCTGACCCCTCAGTGGGCTTCCGATTCGACCAGTTTCTGATACGCCGCCGCGTCCATCAGTTCGGCGACATCGGCTGCATTGGCGGGCTTCAGCTTGAACATCCACGCGCTGTAAGCATCCTTGTTGATTGCTTCGGGGCTGGATTCGACCTCGGCATTGGCAGCGATGACTTCACCCGCAACCGGCGCGTACACATCGGACGCGGCTTTCACTGATTCGACCACCGCGCACTCTTCACCCTTGCTCAGGGTGCGACCGGCGACGGGATTTTCGATGAACACCATGTCACCCAGCAGATCCTGCGCGTGGTGGGTAATGCCAACGGTCAGCGTGCCGTCGGCTTCGACGCGCACCCATTCGTGGCTGGGGGTGTATTTGAGGTTTGCGGGGATGCTCATGGTTTGCTCCTGATAAATGGGGGGTTCATCCGCGAAGAACGCGAAGGAACACGAAGAAAAACTTCGCGCATCTTCGCGTCCTTCGCGGATCAATCAGATTTCAATCAATACTTTGCCATTACGCACGAACGGATATTTCACCACTTTTGCGCGCAGCTTCTTGTCACGGATTTCAACTTCAACTTCCTGGCCCGGCGCAATGCCGAGCGGGATGCGGGCCAGCGCGATGGATTTTTCCATCGTCGGCGAAAACGTCCCGGAGGTGATTTCACCGTCGCCGTTTTTCGTCAGCACTTTCTGATGGCTGCGCAGCACGCCCTTGTCGAGCAAGACCAAGCCGACCAGTTGTTTGGTGATTTCGCTTTTTTCCAGCGCGGCCCGGCCGACAAAATCGCGCTCGGTTTTCATGTCCACCGTCCACGCCAGGCCGGACTCCAGCGGCGAGGTGGTTTCGTCCATATCCTGGCCGTAGAGGTTCATTCCGGCTTCGAGTCGCAGGGTGTCGCGCGCGCCCAGGCCGATCGGCTTGCCGCCGGCTTCCATCAGCGCTTTCCAGAAGAACGGCGCGGATTTCGCCAGCACCATCACTTCAAAGCCGTCTTCGCCGGTGTAGCCGGTGCGCGCGATGAACATCTCGCCCATCGCGGCGGCGTTAAACGGTTTGAGGTTGGCGGTGATGGAATCGACGCCGGGCAGTGCGTTGTTCAGCGCCTGTGTCGCGTTCGGTCCCTGAATCGCGATCATCGCCAGATCGCGGCGCGGTGTGAGCGTGAGCCCCATGCCCCAGTCGGCGTTCATTTTTTCCATCCAGGCGAGGTCTTTTTCCGCTGTGCCGGCGTTCACCACCAGGCGGAACCAGCGCTCGTCCATGAAATAGATGATGAGGTCGTCGATCACCCCGCCCGTTTCGTTCAGCATGCACGAATACAGCGCCTTGCCCGAGACTTTCAGCTTGTCGACATTGTTGGCGACCAGCCGCTTCAGGAAGGTGCGGACGTTGTCGCCCCGGATGTCGAGCGGCAGCATGTGCGAGACGTCGAACAAGCCACAGCCAGTGCGCACCGCATGGTGCTCTTCGATTTGCGAACCGTAGTTGACCGGCATGTCCCAGCCGCCGAAATCGACCATTTTGGCGGACAGGCCGCGATGGGTGGCGTTGAGCGGAGTGTGCTTGAGCGCTGCTGGAGTAGACGCGGCTTGATTTGACATGACGGTGACCAAAAATTTAAGGGATGCACGCTTGCGCTCCACCCCTCTGTCCTTGGTACCTGAGAGATTACGGTGCGCCGGATCAAGCCTGACGAAACCGCTGCCCCTTCGGTGGTGATCCTGCCGGGTTTAAATTAAACACAGCGTTCACGCTCTCCAGAGTGTTCCGGTGTTGCGGTCCTTTTGCCTGAGCGATTCCGGGTGGGTTACGCCTTCGGCGGCATGCAGGGCATGCGCTCTCCCGCAACGGGAGGGCGAACTATACCGAAGAAGCGTGGGAGCGGCTAGCCTTGCGCTTGATTCCCACCCAATCAATAGCTTAGCTTCAAATCAAAGCCCATTGGGGCCACATCACGAACGGTCAAAGGCAGGCTCAGGGGCTGTTCACTTCGTGGCGGGATACCTGCAGCGATGCGCCGGGGATCATCGAGATATTCGCTGGGGGCGAAACTGCGGCGTGCCAGCGGACGCTCACGCTGATCGGTCAGGGTGAGCACCAGCACCGGCCAGGCTTGGGCTTGATCGGCGCGATTGCCGAGGGTGAGCACCAGTTTCAGGCGGCTGGGGGTTTCAGTTTGCAGGTCGGTACCGATGATCTGGAGCTGCGCCAGGTTTTGCGGCAGCGACACGCTGCAGCCCAATACCGCGCAAGCCTGTTCGAATGCGGGGCGTCCCTGCGGCCATCTCGCAACCAGGCTGTCCCGCAGGAAGTAGCTCGTTTGCGCGAGCAACACGACCAGCAACAGTGCACTACTCAGCCCCCATACCCAGGGTTTGAGGCGGCGCGGCGCGGATAGCGACACAGGCGCGATGCCGGGCTGCGGCGGGGCATATTCGATACGTGCAGCGGGCGGCTCCGTTGCGGTGAAAACCGCCGCTGCGAGTGGCGTCGGCTCCGGCTCGATTTGCGGCAGCGGCCCGAGGTCGTCCGGTACGGGAATATCGGGGTCGATGAGGATGATCGAGGGCAGTTCAAGCGCGCTTTCGCGCTGGCTGATGCCGCTGGGGATGGCGACCTCAAGTGCGGCCTGCTCGATCGCACGCACTTCATCGGGGTTGTGCTTGGTGAAGGGAAACGCTGACGCTTGCGTTGCTGCTGCGGGCTCGGCTTCAGTCTCGGCTTCGACCTCGGTCACCAGCGGCGAGCCGTCTTCCATCAGCAGGCTGGGATGGGCATCGAAGGCTGCGCCGCACACACTGCATTGCACCCAGCCCTGCGCGGCATCGAGCTGATCCGCTCCGAGGCGGAACACGCTGGCGCATGCCGGGCAAGTGGTGCGAAAGCTCACTGCTTGATTCCAGACAGGCGCACCCAGCCCTCGTCGAGTGCGGGCGGATCAAACGCAAACCAGTCGCGATAAACCGCCATCACCTCCTCGGCTTGCTCAGCGAGGATGCCGGACAGCACCAGTCGCCCACCTGCACGCACGCGCCCCGCCAGCAACGGTGCCATGCCCTTGAGCGGATTGGTCAGAATGTTGGCGACGACGATGTCGTATTGTCCCGGCGCGAATTCATTGGGCAGGCAAAAATGCGCGCTGACTTCGTTCAGCATGGCGTTATCGCGCGAGGCGGTGACGGCCTGTGCATCGATATCCACGCCATCCACCCGTGCCGCGCCAAGCTTGACGGCAGCGATGGCGAGGATGCCAGAGCCACAGCCATAGTCGAGCAGGGTTTCACCGCCGCGCACGTTTTCGTCGAGCCAGCGCAGACACAGCCGGGTGGTGGGGTGGCTGCCGGTGCCGAACGCGAGGCCGGGATCCAGCTTGAGGTTGATGGCGCTGCTATCGGGTGCCTCGTGCCAGGTCGGCACGATCCACAAGCGCGGCGAAATTGGGATCGGGTCGAATTGCGATTGGGTCAGGCGTACCCAGTCCTGCTCGGCCACTGTTTCAACGGTGTATTGGGTGGGCGCAGTGATACCGGCGAGTTCAGCCGCCGCCGCCAGCGTGGCGGCCACGTCGGCGTCGGCTTCCAGCAGCACCACCGCGACGCTGTGCGGCCACAACTCGGCGCTCGGGTAATCCGGCTCGCCGAACAAGGGGGTTTCATCCACCGTGCCCGCGTCGGCGTCTTCCAGCGACACCGACAGTGCGCCCACCTCCATCAATGCATCAGATAGCGGCTCAGCGATTTTTGAATCAACGAGGATGCGCAGGGATTGCCAGGGCATATGTGGTGAGCGGTGAGCAGCAAGCGGCGAGGGGCAAGCCGTGAGCAGGTTTCCGCTTACGGCTCACCGTTCACCACTCACCAATCAGACCTTGTCCTCCGCCAGCTTGTGTTCCAGATAATGAATGCTGGTGCCGCCGGCGATAAACGCAGCATCATGCATCAGGATCTGGTGCAGCGGGATATTGGTGTGGATGCCTTCGACCACCATTTCCATCAGCGCGCCGCGCATGCGGGCGATCGCCTGGTCGCGGGTGTCGCCATAGGCGATCAGTTTGCCGATCATCGAATCGTAATGCGGCGGCACGTAATAGCCGTGATAGACGTGCGAGTCGACGCGGATGCCGGGACCGCCGGGGGCGTGGTAGTTGGTCAGCTTGCCGGGGCTCGGAACAAACGTGGACGGGTGCTCGGCATTGATCCGGCACTCGATGGCATGACCCCTGAACTGGATGTCCTTTTGCTTCCACGGCAGTTTTTCGCCGGCCGCGACACGAATCTGCGTCTGCACGATGTCGATGCCGGTGATGAGTTCGGTCACCGGATGCTCGACCTGCACGCGGGTGTTCATTTCGATGAAATAGAACTCGCCGTTTTCGTACAAGAACTCGAACGTGCCCGCGCCACGATAGCCGATCTTGCGGCAGGCTTCTGCGCAGCGTTCGCCGATCTTGTCGCGCAGTTTGGGATCGAGCCCCGGGGCGGGCGCCTCTTCCAGCACTTTCTGGTGGCGACGCTGCATCGAGCAGTCGCGTTCGCCCAGGTGCACAGCATTGCCATGCTCGTCGGCGAGAATCTGGATCTCGATATGACGCGGCGTTTGCAGGAACTTTTCCATGTAAACCATGGGATTGCCGAAGAAGCTCTGCGCTTCCGAGCTGGTCATGGCGACGGCGTTCAGCAACGCCGCCTCGCTATGCACCACGCGCATGCCACGCCCGCCGCCGCCGCCCGCTGCCTTGATGATGACCGGATAGCCGATCTTGGCGGCAATCTTGATGATGTCATCCGGGTTGTCCGGCATCGCGCCTTCGGAACCAGGCACGCACGGCACCTTGGCCTCGATCATCGCCTGCTTGGCGGTGACCTTGTCGCCCATCAGGCGGATGTTTTCGGGGCGCGGGCCGATAAAGGCGAAACCGGATGATTCGACGCGCTCGGCGAAATTGGCGTTTTCCGAGAGGAAACCATAGCCCGGATGAATCGCCTCGGCGTCGGTGACTTCGGCCGCGGCAATGATCGACGGCACATGCAGATAACTCTGCGCCGATGCCGCCGGGCCGATGCACACCGACTCGTCGGCCAGCTTCACATATTTGGCGTCGCGGTCGGCTTCGGAGTAAACGACGACCGTCTTGATGCCCATTTCACGGCAGGCGCGCTGGATACGCAGGGCGATTTCGCCACGGTTAGCGATGAGGATTTTTTCAAACATGATGGCGTGAGACTCGGTGAAGGGTGAGGAAGAGGTGTGAAGGCGACAGCGCCTGACTCCTTACGCCTGACGCCTTACCCAATAATGAACAGCGGTTCGCCGTATTCCACCGGCTGGCCGTTTTCGACCAGGATGGCCTTGATCACGCCGGCCTCGTCGGTTTCGATTTCGTTCAGCAGCTTCATCGCTTCGATGAGGCACAGCGTATCCCCGGCGCTCACGCTCTGCCCCACTTCGGCAAAGTTTTTGGCGCCCGGTGCGGGGGCGCGATAGAACGTACCGACCATCGGTGAGCGCACCACGTGGCCTTCTGGCAGCGCGTCTTCCGCCGGGGCGGCTACAACCGGAGCCGCAACCGCAGCCGCCGGCGCGTGCATCATCTGCTGCGGCGCGTGCGCCATCATCATCGGCGCACCGGCAATGCTTTTGGCGATGCGGACTTTTTCTTCGCCCTCGGTGATTTCAAGCTCGGCAATGCCGGAGGCTTCAACCAGGTCAATGAGCTTTTTCAGTTTTCTGAGATCCATGAGGAGTCCTGTCTTGGAGGTGACGCAGCGCATATTCCAGCGCCAGTTCATAACCGTACGCACCCAGGCCGGACACCACGCCGACCGCGAGGTCGGACAGATACGAGTGATGGCGGAAGGATTCGCGTGCGTGAATATTGGAAAGATGTACTTCGATAAAAGGAATGGCAACCGCCGCCAGCGCATCACGGATCGCCACGCTGGTGTGCGTGTAGGCAGCCGGATTGATCACGATGAAATCAACATGATCGTGGCTGGCTTGGTGGATACGCTCAACCAGCGCCCCTTCGTGGTTGTGCTGAAAGGTTTCGATGAACGCACTGACGGCATCCCCGCGACCGACCAGCGCACGATTGATATCGTCGAGCGTGGCGAGTCCGTAATGCTTGGGTTCGCGGCTGCCCAACAAATTCAGGTTGGGGCCGTGCATAACCAGGACATGCGGATGCAGACTGGAAGCCGATTTGGCCGCAACGCGGCTGGTTCGTTTAGTCGTCATAGCGGCAAGTTTGCCGTAGTTAGGGGTGAATTGTCCAGATATTGACGCCAGATCGCATCTATGAGCTTGTTTTGCGTAGTGCGGTTTCGAGTGTCGCGCGCGGCAGCCGACCCAGGTGTTTCAGCACGATGTTGCCGTCGCGATCGAGCACGATCGTGTAAGGCAGCGCGCCGCTCGGGTTGCCGAGTTGCCGCGCCAGATTGCTGGCCGCCCCTTCGCCGATCAGGATCGGGTAGTTGACGGGTTGGCGCTGCAAAAACTGCGTGACGTTGGCTTGGTTATCAATGGCGAGGCCAACGAATTCGACACCTTTAGACTGGTATTGCGCACGCAAGGCAACAAAATCCGGTATTTCCTCGCGACAGGGTGAGCACCAGCTGGCCCAAAAATTCAGTACTAGAATTTTTCCGCGCCATTGCGAAAGGGGCTGGAGCTTAGCTTGGGCGTCGGGGAAGCCGAGTTGCCAAAGGGTATCGGTGGAGGTTGTTGGGGGTTGGGGGGCGTAGCGCGTCTGGGCTAGCCAGATGCCTGCGATCAGGGCTGTCAGGGCCAGGGGCGCGGCGTAAAACAGGGATTTTTTCATGGTGGCTTGTGGTGGTGGCTGAAGATTTCGCCGGGCAACGCCTGGCTAGCCGGGTAGCCCGACGGCTGGCCGTAGCCAGGCGAAAACCCAGCACCCACCAACAGATTTACAACGTCCCGTAGGAATGCAACCCCGACAAAAACATATTCACCCCGAGGAAAGCAAACGTCGTCACCAGCAAGCCCACGACCGCCCACCATGCCAGCATCGGCCCACGCAGCCCCTTGACCAGGCGGATATGCAGCCAGGCCGCGTAGTTCAGCCACACGATCAGCGCCCAGGTTTCCTTCGGGTCCCAACTCCAGTAACCGCCCCAGGCTTCCGCCGCCCACATCGCACCGAGAATCGTCGCGATGGTAAAAAACGCAAAGCCAATGGCGATGGCCTTGTACATCATGTCGTCGATGATTTCGAGCCTGGGCAGGCGGCTGGTCAGGATGCCGCGCGAAGACAGCAGGTAACCGACGCCGAGCATGGCCGACAGCGAGAACGAACCGTAGCCAATGAAGTTGGCGGGCACGTGCAGCTTCATCCACCAGGATTTGAGCGCAGGCACCAGCGGCTGGATGGTGTGCGCCTGGCGATCAAGGGCGTACCAGAGAATGAAGCCGACCGCTGCCGAAATAACCAGCAGCACCAGGGCGCCGAGCTGCCGGGTCTGGTAACTCGCTTCGTAATACAGATACATCATCGCGGTGATGAGGCAGAACAGCACGAACACTTCGTACAGATTGGATACCGGTATGTGGCCGACATCAGCACCGATGAGGTAGGACTCGTACCAGCGCACCATCAGGCCTACGAATCCAAGCACCACGGCCGCCCAGGTCAGGATGCTGCCGGTTTTGAGGGTGAATTCGGAGCGGGACAGCAGCCCCGCCCAGTAAGCCAGCGTGGCCAGGCCAAACAGCGCGCACATCCACATGATCGCGGCCTGGCTGGAGATCAGGTATTTGAGGAAGAACGCCTGCTCCATGCGCGCAAGGTCGCCATGGTACTGACTGATGGCGAACAGGCTGATGAGCCCGACCCCGATTAAAAGGCCACGGAAAGGTTTCCAGAACCAGCCGAATGCTGCCAGCGCAGGGATCGCTGCCAGCAGGATGGCTTTTTCATAGATGTCCATGAAGTCGCCAAAGCGCGACAGGGCAAACAGTGCGCCCGCAGCAACGATGGCGGCAAACAGCCAGTCAAACCACGACAGACGTTTGAGCAGCGGGGCGGGTTGATTGAGGGCGAGTTCCATTGGGTATCTCCGGCTTACTTCACAAACAGCTGTTTACCTGGCAAGCGTGTCAAGCGCTTGTGCATGTTGGGTGAATTCTTTTTCAAAGTCGATGGTCTGTTTGGCTGACGACATGGCCAGCAGTGCGCTGCCCGGCTTGATGCGCAGCCATACCCGGCGCTCGCGCACGTAGAGCATGAAAAACACGCCGAGCGTCAGCAACAACGAACCGAAATAGACCACATTCTGGCCCGGCGAGCGGGTCAGTTGCAGACCGCTGGCTTTGACCTCGTCATACTGCATGAGTTGCAGATAGATTGGCGCGCCGTAGATAAACATATCACTGATGCTGTTGAGCGTATCGCGCACCAGCCAGCCCGTGGCATCGTCAGCTGCCGGCGCGGGCAGTCCGGCCTGGCGGTTGGCGATTTGCAGCGCTTCGAATGCGGCCAGCTCGATAATGCGCAGGTAGGTGCTGGCCGCCTTGTCACGTTCAGCGGCAGGGACTTTTTCCTCGATGAAGCGTCCCAGCGACTGGAAACCGCCCTCGGCAAACAGGGCCAGCATTTGCGTTGCGCTGAGTTTTAACTTGTCCTCAATCTCGGTGCCCCAGGCATTTTGCGGCAGCGCCTGACGGGCAAAGCGGGCGGCGATTTCGGGACGCAGTTTGGCGTCCAACAGCGCGCCGCGCAACCGCATGAAGCCATCGATATTGCCATCGGCGTCAAGCGGCATGCGCATGTAGCGGAAGGCTTCGTTGGGCGACTCGCGCACGCCCGTCATCATGTACCAGCGGCCATTCAGCTCCAGTGGCAGCATGTAGTTGCTGAACTCGCGCGCCTGTCCGCGCGCATCGCGCAGCTTGAACTGGAAGCTCGGGCCGACGTTGCGCAGGCTTTTGTGATCGCTCACCGGGCTGCCGCCGAACACGCCCATGGCGTCGCCAGTGGGCGCAATCTCGCCACCCATGTTCTCGATGTTGAACGGGCGGAAATCGGTGAACTCAAGCGTGTATTCGCCTGCCTCACTGGTGAGTGTGGTGTTTTGCTGGACGACGCCCTCGACGGGGAAGGATGAAGCCGTCGGCGCGAACAAATTCCAGCCGCGCAGCGTCAGGCGGGTGCCACCATCGGCAAAGCTGGCCTGATAAATCGCCACGCCGTCGTAAACCAGCGGGTGATTGACGGCGATGGTGGCTTCCTTGATTTTCTTGCCGGACTTGTCGAACAGCTCGATATCGCTCTCGAAGCTTTTCGGCTGGCCGGTGGTGTAGTGCTCGATGCGGAATTTTTTCAGTCCCACCGTGAACGGTAGATCCTGCACCAGATAGCCGTCGGCGACATTGAGAAAAGCGACGTCAGCGCTGGAGCCTTCGGGAATCTGAACGCTGCCGCGAAACGAGGGGTTGGACGGGCTGAGGCGCGAAATCGCCGGCACCTGGCTTTGCGGGATGTCGCGCGTCTCGATTTTTTTGTAACCGAGCAACTGCTGCACCTTGAACACCAGATTGCCGTCCAGCAGCCCGCCGATGCAGATCATCACAATGGCCGAGTGCGCCAGCAAATAGCCAAGGCG
>Ga0079037_100002658_pt1 | contig 9993 bp, 9 predicted proteins | sample Mud3Dept4metaG_FD_71479 | JGI IMG/M metagenome (GOLD analysis project Ga0079037, IMG submission 71479) | Freshwater wetland microbial communities from Ohio, USA, analyzing the effect of biotic and abiotic controls - Mud 3 Core 4 Depth 4 metaG | ecosystem: Environmental > Aquatic > Freshwater >... | reverse complement strand
GCTCGATGCCTTCGGGCGCGCCTTCGATCAGCTCGCAGGACAGCCCTTCCATCGGCTTGTTGGTGAAGAACGAAGTGTGCGCGAACGGCAGTGCGTCGAGCTGGGCCTTGATCGCCTCGATCACCTCGCGGTCGCTGTGGCCGAGGCAGGACACGGCCGCGCCGCTGGATGCGTCGAGGTAGCGCTTGCCGTGCCGGTCGACGATGTACGGCCCATCGCCGCTCGTGGCGACCGGATACTTGTGCGTGGGATCGCGGTGGAATACCTGGCCCATGGCAGGTCCGTCAGTGCACGCTCGGCCGCCCAAAGGGGGCTGACCGCCCCTTCAGGTAGCAGCGAACGAAGTGAGCGCGGGTGGCCTCCATTTCAGTCACGTTGTTCCCCTAGCCACTGTGCCATGAAGCATGTCCGCCGCCATCGGACGCCGAGCCACAGGCGCGAAAAAAAAGCGGAACCCCCGGGGTTCCGCCTCGTGCAGTGTCGCCGACGCGCTACTTGCAGTTCTGCATGCAGCGCACCGCCTTGGTGTCCGGCCGGTCGTCGAGGATGAAGCCGTCGCGGTTGGGCATCATCACCTTGGGCAGGGAATTCGCGTCCATCACCGCGTCGCCCGGCACCAGGCCGTTGAGGTTGAGGATGTAGCCCGACAGCGCGTACACCTCGTTCGCGTTCAGCGATTGCGGGCTGTCCATCGGCATTGCCCGCCTGATGTAGTCGAACAGAATCGGCGCGTACGGGTACATGCTGCCCGGGGTGAGCACGCGCGTGTTGGTCTTGAACGAGCCGATGCCGCCGACCATGCTGCCGTACACCGCGCCACCCTTGGCGTCCGGACCGTGGCAAGCGAGGCATTTGGCGTCGTAGATCTGCTTGCCTTCGGCGACCGAGCCACGCCCGGCGGGCAGGCCCCGGCCGTCGGAGGTGCGGATGTCGATGTCCCAGGCCGCCAGATCCGCGACCGCAATCGGCTTGCCCAGTCTCACGTCCGGCCTGGCCGCCTCCGGCGCCGCCCGCGGTGCCATCTGCTGGCTGGCGCAACCGGCGATGGCGAGCGCGACGGCTGCGCTCAAAATGACTTTAAGCGATCGCATTTTTCACCTCCCCGGCAGCGTTGATCGACCACGGGAAAATGCCGTTGTGGTGCTGCACGAAACCGACGATGGCGCGCACCTTGGCGATTTCCTGCACGCTCGGCTGGACGTAGCCGGTGCTGTCCACTGCACGGCTGGCGATCGTGGCCGGCTGCCCGTTCCAGTTCCAGCGGTAGCGGAAGCGCGTGAGGCTCTTCTCCAGGACCGGGCCCTCGAGCACCGCTTCCTGCCAGGTCCTGCCGCCATCCGTGGTGACGTCGACCGCGGTGATCCTCCCCTTGCCCGACCAGGCAAAGCCCTGGATCTCGTTGTGCCCGGCCTGGATGTTCATGCCGCCGGACGGCCGCGTGATCACCGACTTGCATTCCATGTCGAAGCTGAACTTCCGCCATTTGCCGTCGGGCATCGGGTCGGTGTAGCGCGCCGTTTCGCCGCGCGCGTACCAGGGCTCGTCGCCGACCTTGATGCGGCGCAGCCATTTGACGCTGACGTTGCCCTCCCAACCCGGCACGAACAGGCGCAGCGGATAGCCGTTTTCCGGCCGCAGCATCTCGCCGTTCAGCGCATACACCAGCATGCAGTCGTCCATCAGCTTCTCGATCGGCAGGCTGCGGAAGTGGCCGGAACCGTCGGCGCCTTCGAATATTGCCCACTTGGCGCCGGGCGCGAGCCCTGCCTCGTCGAGCAGCCAGGACACGGGGATGCCGGTCCACTGCCCCGCCGACAACAGGCCATGCGTCTGCTGCACCGTCTTCGATGCGGCCTTGAGCCAGTCGGTCAGGCCGTTGCCGGAGCACTCCATGAAATGGAAGCGCGACACCGACGGATAGCGCATCAGGTCGTCCATGGTGAATTCGAGCGGCTGCTTCACCATGCCGTGGATCACCAGCCGGTGCTTCGCCGGGTCGATGTCCGGCGTGCCGTTGTGGTGGCGTTCGTAGATGAGTCCGTTCGGCGTGACCGTGCCGTGCTGATCGGCGAGCGGCGTCATGCTCCAGTCGGAGAAGTTCTGGCGGTTCTTGAATACGTCGGTGCGGCGGCGCTTCACGCCCGCCTCGAACTTCGACGGCATGCCGTAATCGGTCTCGTCGATCGGCTTGCCGTAGCCCCTGTTGCTTACCGGGATGGCGAGCGGTGCGGCCTGTGCGAGCCCCGCGCCGGTGGCCGCCGCGCCGCCCGCCAGCGCCATTCCCTTGCGCAGGAATCGACGCCGGTCGCCGGATGCCGGCATGCTCGTCGGTTCCGCGACGGCGCGGGGTGCACCGGATTCTGCGACGGTTCTGGCCATGGACGCCCTCCTTCGAAAATGGCGGTCGATCGGTGCCGCTGGGATGTCGCTTTCTTGCTCTTATACGGTATTGCCGTTGCCGGCCCCGAAAGCATGCCCGGAGGCCATGTGACGAACGGGGCTTGGGCCTCGAAGCATGCTCCGTGCCAGAATGCAAAGTCCCGTCGAATCATCGATCCAGGGCGCCGATGCCGGCGACGGCAGGTAGCCAAACGAAACACCGTTTCCCGCGGAAACCGCCGCCGCGGCAAGGCCGATGCTGGCCGCCCCCGCGCACAATGCGTTAGACTTCTGCGCGTGGCGCACCGTCGCCGCACTTGCCGGAGACATGCCATGAGAATGCTCGTCCCCCTGCTGGCACTGCTCGCGGCGCCTTCGTTCGTTGGCGCCGCGGAGGACAACGCGCCGCGCTCGCCCAGCCACCACGGACTGTGGACCATGCTCTGCACCCAGGAGGGCGTGGCGAAGGGCCACCGGAACAACGATCTCGACGCGTTCGTGGGCGCGTGCGTCAAGGCCAGGAAGTCCGCCGGCGACGGGAAACTGCCCGGCGACGCGACGGAGCCGCGCGACGTGCCGGAAATGGCGAACTGCTAGCGCGGCCCATCCGGCCGGCACCGCCGTCCGGCGCCCGCGCGAAGCAACGACGCCCGAGGCGCACGCAAGCGGCGCCGCCGGCCTCGAGGCGCAGGTCGGGATCGGCCGACCCGCGCTCGCGCCCTCCCCTGAAACCTGCGCTCCGGCGCTCCGGCCACTCCGCCGGAACCGCGGTTCCGGACGTTTCCCCGCAGCATGCCGTTTCCGCCGGAAACGTCCCGGCGGCACCGCGCGGCCCGCCGGCAGGCGATAAATTCCTTAGAGATCACTCCGTTGGCACGCGGCGCGTGCGTGGCATGAAACCTGCTGTCCATAGTCAGGATTTCACCAGCGAGGGGAATGCCACCATGGCCAAGAACTCCAGCGATTGGGCCGCCAGACCCAGGTTTCCGACCAGCCATTACGTCGACTCGCGCATCTACACCGACCAGGCCATCTTCGAGGAAGAGCGCGAAAAGCTGTTCCGGGGCGCGTGGATCATCGGCTGCCACGAGTCCGAGATTCCCAACGCCTACGACTATCGACTGTTCACGCACCCGACCGGGGTGCCGCTGATCATGGTGCGGGGCGAGGACCTCAAGGTGCGCAGCTTCTACAACATCTGCCCGCACCGCGGCAACACGATCCTCTACGATCCGGCCGGCAACGCCAAGCGCATGACCTGCATCTTCCACGCGTGGTCGTTCGACGCCAAGGGCGAATGCATCGACATCTCGCGCGGCGAGCAGGGCTACCAGGACCGGTACTGCAAGGAAGACGCCTCGCTGCGCGAGGTCAAGGCCGAGATCGGCTTCGGCGGTTTCGTCTGGGTCAATCTCGACGACCGGAGCTGCACCTTGCGCGAGTACATCGGCCCGGCGCTGGACATGCTGGAGCCGCACATGCAGGAGCCGATGGAAGTGTTCCACTTCCACAAGGCGGTGGTCGACACCAACTTCAAGCTGTGGCACGACACCAACAGCGAGTTCTATCACGACTTCGTGCACTACTTCAATCGCATCACCGGCATGATGCAGCCCGGCTATTTCGACCGCAAGTACACCGGCTACCCCAACGGCCACGCGTCGGTCGGATCGATGGAGATCAAGTACGACGCCTATGCCGGCAGCAAGAAGCGTGCGGTCGGCTGGCCCGGGCTCGCCCCCGGCGGCTGGATACTCATCGACATCTTCCCCGGCATGACCTACAACCTGCGCACCTCGGTGCTGCGCATCGACACGGTGGTGCCGCTGGGGCCGAACAAGCTGATCGTCGAATTCCGCGGTCTCGGCCTGAAACGCGACACGGCGGAGGAACGCGCCGAGCGCGTGTTCGACCACAACACGATCTGGGGTCCCTTCGGCCGCAACCTGCACGAGGACCTGCTCGCGGTCATGGGGCAGGGGCGCGCGATGCACGAGGGCACGGACAGCCGCTGGGTCATCCACGGCCGCGAGGAGAACAGCACCATTCACGACGAGATCGGCATGCGCCATTTCTACGCCGAGTGGGGCAGGCGCATGGGGCGCCCGGCGCACGACCCGATGGGCGAGGGCCGCCCCGCTCCGGCTCGGGCCGCAGTCTCAGCCTGATCCGCGGAAAGGACGGCCATGGAACAACGACACGCAATCGAAGAGCTGGTCTACCGCTCCTGCATGGCGCTGGACGAGCGCAACTTCAAGGGCTTCCTCGACCTGTGCGACGACGACTTCCGGTACACCGTCACCGCATACAGCCCGGAGATCCGCAAGGACATGGTGTGGCTCGACTACGACAAGGCGGGCATGAGCACGCTGTTCGGCAACCTGCCGCGGCACAACAGCGACCATTCGCCGATCACGCGCCACGCCACGGTGTACACGGTCAGCGTGGATGCCGCAGCGCAGGAAGCGCAGGCGGTATCGGCACTGCAGGTGTTCCGCACGCAGCTTGACGGCGGCGCGACCGAGCTGTTCGCGGTCGGGCGCTTCCACGACACGATCAAGCTCGGCGGCGCCGCACCCAGCCTGCTCAAGCGCGTCGTGAAGATGGAAACGCGCCTGATCGGCGCCGGTTACCACATTCCCTTCTAGGGCGTTTCAGCCGCATGCGCATCCAGGTCAATGCCAGAAACCGCGCCTACCAATTCGAAGCGACGCCGGGCGAGAAGATCCTCTACGCCGGACTCCGTGCGGGGACCGATCTGCCCTACGAATGCGGCACGGGAACCTGCGGCACGTGCAAGGCCCGGCTGATCGAGGGCAAGGTCGCCGACGCCTGGCCCGACGCCCCGGGCAAGAAATACGTCAAGCCCGCGCAGGGCGAATTCCTGATGTGCCAGTGCGCGGCCGAGGGCGACGTCACCGTCGAAGTGGCGAGCTTCGTCTATGCGATGGATCCGGGCGCCTGCCAGCTCGCCGCCCTGTCCGGCCGCGTGGGGGCGGTGCGCCCCCTCACCCACGACGTGACGGCGATCGACGTCGTCCTGGAGGCGCCCGTCGATTTCGACGCCGGACAGTTCATGGCGGTGAACGCCCCCGGCGTACCCGGCATGCGCGGCTACTCGATGGTCAATTTCGCGCGTCAGGCGAAGACGCTCGAATTCGTGATCAAGCGAAAGCCCGGCGGCGGCTTTTCCGAATGGCTGTTCTCGGGCAAGGCCGCCGGCGCGGCGCTGGAACTGATCGGGCCGCTCGGCAAGGCGACGTTCTACCCGAGCCTCGCCAGGAACATCCTGTGCATCGCCGGCGGCAGCGGCATCGCCGGCATGATGTCGATCCTTGCGCGCGCCTGCCAGGAACGCTACTTCGAGCAGTATCAGGGACACGTCTATTTCGGCGTGCGCACGATGCGCGACGCGTTCTACCTCGATGAGCTGTCCGCATTCCGCGCGGGCTTTCCGGATCGACTCGCCGTCACGATTGCGCTGTCGGACGAGAGCGTGCCCGCGAGTGCCGCGGCCGAGCATCCGTTGCTGCGCTTCGAGCGGGGCTTCGTGCACGAAGTTGCCAAGCGCGAGATGGCCGGCAAGTACCAGAACGTGCGCGCCTACCTGGCCGGCCCGCCGCCCGCGGTCGATGCCGCGATTCGCGTGCTGTTGCTGGAAGCCAAGCTGACCGCCGACAACATCCGCTACGACAAGTTCAGCTAGGTGCGACGATGACGAAGAAGTTGATCTGCCGGATCGCGGAAATACCCGCGAACGGGATGAAGGAGTGCGAAGCCGAGGGCGGGCTGAAGCTTCTCGTCGCCAATTCCGGCAGCGAATATTTCGCGGTGCAGGCGATCTGCCCGCACCAGGATGTGGCCTTGTGCGAGGGCCTGTACGACGGCGCGGTGCTGACCTGCCACCAGCACCTCTGGCAATGGGACATCCGGACCGGCGCCCCGATGGGTCTCGCGGAGGCGCCCCTGGAGCGCTACGACGTCATGGTCGAGGGCGGAGCGATCTACGTCGGTTCGCAGCACGCCCTCAGCGTGGGCGAGCTGTTCACGGGCATCGCCGAGGGAACGCTGGCCGCGCTCACGGCGCTGGCCAAGCGCGAGGAATACGCCGAGGGGAACACGCTGTACAAGCCGGGCGACCCCGCCGACGATTTCTTCGTGCTCGACGCCGGGCGCGTCGAGTTCCAGATCGGGCGCGACGAGCGCACCAGCCCGGCCGGCTTCATGCTCAAGAAGGGCGAAGTGTTCGGCTGGGCCGCGCTGCTGGAGAACCAGCCCACCCGCATCGCCACCGCCCGCGTGCTGGAAAAATCGGCGCTGCTGCGCATCAACGGCCGGCAGGCGCTGAAATTACTCGAGTCGGACCCTGCCTCGGGGTATATCGTGATGCGCCGGCTGTCGGCGCTGATTGCCCGCTTTCTTGCGGCACCGGGGGCAAGATGAGGGGACGGCGCAACGTGAAGTCGCAGTTCTTGACCGCGGTCCGAGAACAGGAACAGGTCGTGGACGTCGTGGACGATGTCGCAATTCCAACAAAGGAGGATGGCATGAGGATCAAATACGTGTTGCATCTGGCCGCGGCGCTCGTCACCGCCTGCAGCGTCGTCGCAATGCCCGCGAGGGCTGCCGATCTGGATTTCGGCAAGGTCGGCGAACCGGTCGAACTGGTGGTTGGCTACCAGCCCTATTACACCGAGTCGTGGTCCGGCGTGGTGATGCGCGGCAAGAAGTTCTACGAGAAACACCTGCCCAAAGGCTCCAAGGTCGAGTTCCAGGTCGGCCTGCAGGGCGCGATCATCGTCAACAACATGCTCGCGGGCAAGCAGCACATCGGCTACATGGGCGACATGCCCTCGATCGTGTCCACCACCAAGACCGAAACCGCCGACGTGCGCATCGTCGGCACGCTCGGGCTGGGTTTCGACCAGTGCAACATCTTCCTCGCGCGCAACGACGCGCCCAAGTTCGCCAACCCCAAGGAAGCGCTCAAGTGGCTGGACGGCAAGCAGGTGGCCGTGCCCAAGGGCAGCTGCACCGACCGCTTCGCCCAGGCGACCTTCAAGAAGGAGGGCGTCAACCCGAAGGACTACCTCAACCAGAACATCGAGGTGATCACCAGCAACTTCCGCGCGGGCAAGATCGATGCCGCGGTGATCTGGGAGCCGACCGCCTCGCGCCTGGTGCAGGACGGCCTGGCGCGCCGCGTGGCGTCCGGCGCCAGCGTGAACGAGGGCGACGGCGGCTTCCTCGCGATGCGCGCCGACCTGATCAAGCAGCGCCCGGACGTGGTCAAGGCGTGGATGAACGCCGAGCTCGATGCCCAGTTGTTCCTCGCCGACCCGAAGAACGCCAACGAGGTCATCAAGCTGGTGAAGGAGCAGACCACCGGCTTCAGCGAGCGGGCGCTGTGGTACTCGCTCTACGGCAGCTACCCCGAGAACGAAGGCGGCACGAAGACCCGCATCACCCTGGCCTACGCCATCACACCCGACGCGCGCGCGCTGATCGACAAGGCGACGGCCTTCCTGTTCTCGATCAAGAGCATCAACGTGGAGAAGCTGCGTCCCGAAGCGGTGATGCCCGAGTTCGCCGACGCGGCGCTGAAGGAGCGCAACCTGACGGCGCCGATCGGCAGCGTCCACGCGCTGCCCGACGCACAGGCGCCGAAGCAGTAGCGTGCGGTGTCCCGCCCTCCGCGTGGGGGCGGGAATCTGCCGACCCGCCCGCGGGTGCGGCGCGGAACCTCCGCCTCAGCAGCCGACCACGATGAAGGACGCATAGCCACGATGGAAGCGACCGCGAAGCGTGTCATACCCGACGACATGCTCCACATCTTCAAGCGCACGATGCCGTTCCAGGTGGTCTCGGACCCCATGCTGCGCAAGATCGCCGCCCGCAGCTGGCGGGCCAGCTACGATGCGGGTGCGCTGCTGTACGACGTCGGCGACAAGGCCGACGACATCTTCATCATCGTCTCCGGCAAGGTCGAGCACGCGCTCGAGCCCGGCGTGAAGGCGCGCCGCCCGGTGCTGAGCCTCGGCCCCGGGGACGTGTTCGGCTGGGCCGCGCTGCTGGAGAAATATCCGGCCCGTCTCGCCAAGGCCGTATGCATCGAGCCGGTCGAGATCATCCGCATCAACGGCGAGGAGCTGCTGCGCGTCCTGGAGTCGGAACCCGACACCGGCGACGTGGTGATGAGCCGCTTCGCGACCATGATCACGCGCGACTACACGGTTCCCGACCTGATCGCCCAGCTGCGCGGCATCCATCGCCAGATGCACTCGGGCGACATCCAGGGCATGAACCTGACGCTGTACCGGTTCTCGCTCTGGGCCAGGAGCCCGCGGCCCTACCTGATGCTGATCGGCTTCGCCCTGTTCCTCGGCTTCTGGTACCTGGCGGTGGAGGTGTGGAAGCTGCCGCGCTTCCGCGAGATGCCCGGGATCACCACGGTGGTCAAGGAGTGGTTCAGCAAGGACCCGACCTACGGCCTGTCGATCTACACAGGGGAGTACTACCAGCACATCGCCATGTCCGTGTGGCGCGTCACCCAGGCATTCTTCCTGGCGACGGTGCTGGGCGTGCCGTTCGGCCTGTTCCTGGGCTGGTCGAGGACGTTCAAGGAGTTCCTGTTCCCCGCGTTCGAGATGCTGCGCCCCATCCCCATCCTCGCCTGGGTCCCGCTGGCGATCGTGATGTTCGTCGCCACCGAATCGGCGGTGATCTACCTCACCTTCCTGGCATCCTTCTTCGCCACCGCGCTCAACACCATGCTCGGGGTCGAGTCGATCGACGAGTCCTACACGCGCGCCGCGAGCTGCCTCGGCGCGAGCAAGTGGCAGGTGTTCCGGCATGTGATCGTGCCCGGCGCACTCCCGTTCGTGTTCACCGGGCTGCAGATATCGGTGGGCGTGTCCTGGTTCTCGCTGGTGGCCGCGGAAATGGTGTCGGGCCAGTACGGCCTGGGCTACGTGATCAACACCTCGTACACGATGGTGCGCTACCCCACCATCGTGATCGGGATGATCACGCTGGGCGCGGTCGGGTACGTCACCAGCGCGATGGTGCGCATGGCCGGCGACTACATGATGCAGTGGCGCGTGCGCGAGCTCGCGCTGGGGTCGCAGTGATGGCGGCCGGGATGCAGGCGGCGCGGCCGGCCGCTTCCCGCGGCGCGATACGCATCGAGGACGTCGTCAAGGTCTACGACCCGGACGGCGCGGCGGTCATGGCGGTCGACCACTGCAGCCTCGACATCGAGCCCGGCGAGATCTGCATGATCGTCGGCCCTTCCGGCTGCGGCAAGACCACGCTGCTCAACGCCATCGCCGGCTTCCACAGCATCACGTCCGGCAGCATCACGCTGGACGGCGAGGTGCTGTGCAGCGAGCGCAAGCCGAAGGCCGAGCCGGGGTCGGACCGCATCGTCGTGTTCCAGAACGGGGCGCTGTTCCCGTGGAAGACCAACCTCGAGAACGTCGCGTTCGGCCCGACGATGCAGGGCAAGCTGTCCAAGGCCGAAGTCACCGAGAAGGCGCTGGGCATGATGGCCGACGCCGGCCTCGCCGGCGTCGAGCACAACTTCCCCGGCGAAGTCTCGTCCGGGGTGCGCCG
>Ga0079037_100002657_pt1 | contig 9993 bp, 7 predicted proteins | sample Mud3Dept4metaG_FD_71479 | JGI IMG/M metagenome (GOLD analysis project Ga0079037, IMG submission 71479) | Freshwater wetland microbial communities from Ohio, USA, analyzing the effect of biotic and abiotic controls - Mud 3 Core 4 Depth 4 metaG | ecosystem: Environmental > Aquatic > Freshwater >... | reverse complement strand
TTCATGGCGGCGGTGAGCTTCGGCCTGATCTCGCTGTTCGGCATCGGCTGAGACCAGCAGGCTGCTGAAAAAGGCCCATCTGCGGCGTTGGTCCGCTCGCGCGGCGCTGCGACGTACGGCTTCAGTACGTCTCGCGCCTCGCATCGCGTACCGCCTTGCATCTGGACCTTTTTGAACAGCCTGGGCGAAAAGAGTTTTTCCGCATCCCACAAGTCGCCGGACGTGTCGGGATGCGTGCCTTCGCCCGTTTTGCCTTGACACGTCTGGGCTCTCAACGGTATGTGGATGGGCGGGATTGGGAGGCTGCAGCACTGGTGGCGTGTCCGCACTTTTCACCATCACACAGGAAGCAAGGAGGTTGGTCCATGAAACGACTGTTGGTAGTGGGTTTGGTGGCTCTGGTGGCCCTGGCGGGCGTGAGCGGGATCGCCCAGGCTCAGCAGAAGTTCACAGCCAAGATCGCCGACATCCTCTCGCCGGATCACCCGCACTCCCTGACCATGAAGTTTTTCGCCGACAGGGTGAAGGAGCGGACCAAGGGGCGCATGGAGATTCAGGTTTTCCCCGCCGCCCAGCTCGGCCAGACCAAGGATCTGTTCATGGGCGTCCAGACCGGCAGCATCGAAATGGCCAAGATGCCCATGTCCTTCTCGGGCGAGTGGATTCCCGAGTCCAAGGTGTGGGACCTGCCCTATCTCTTCAACAGCCGGGAGGACCTCTGGAAGGTCATCCGCGGCGACGTGGGCAAGAAGTTCTTCACCGATTTCTACCCCAAGCAGGGGTTGGCGGGACTCTTCTGGGTGGATGACGGCGGCCGGAGTGTCTACACGCACAAGCCGGTCCGGAAACCGGAAGACCTGAAGGGGCTGAAGATCCGCGTCCAGCCCAGCGACATCCAGATCCAGGCCATCAACGAGATGGGCGGCATCGGCACGCCGCTGGCGTTCGGCGAGGTCTATCTGGCCATTCAGCAGAGGGTCCTGGATGGGGCCGAAAACTCCCCGGCCCTCTTCTGGACCTCCAAGCACTGGGAGGTGGCCAAGGTCTACTCCCTGACCGAGCAGTTCTGGTCGGTGAGCGGCTTCATCGCCAACAAGAAGTGGTGGGAGGGGCTGCCCAAGGACATCCAGGCCGAGATGGTCGCAGCCGGGCCGGAGGCGGAGAAGTACTTCCTCGACACGTACATCGCGCTTGAGAACAAGGCCATCGGTTTCCTGAAGGAGAAGGGGGTCCAGATCATCACCGACGTGGACAAGGCCACCTTCGAGAAGCGCATCCAGCCCGTGTACGATAACTTCGTGAAGAAGTATGCCTTCGGCAAGGCCCTTCTGGATCAGGCGCGCGCGGCGAAAAAGTAGACGCGCCAGGACGGGGTTCTCTGGCGGGGGCGGTGCCGACCGGCGCACCGCCCCCGTTATCGTCTGCGCGTGGAGGCGACTCGTGGGCAAGCTCTTGGATCGACTCATCGAAGCGGCGTGCGCAGTTGCGGTGGTGGCGTTGACCATCACCGTTAGCCTGCAGGTCTTCAACCGGTTCGTCCTCAAGACACCCCTGGCCTGGTCGGAGGACCTGGCCATGCTTCTCTTCCAATGGGTGGTCTTCCTGGGGGCGGCTCTCGGGGTGAAGCGGCTGCGGCACTTCGGGATCGAGCTGGTCGTCCGAAAATTCCCGGAGCGGATGCGGCACTTGGTCGAGTTGCTTACCCCGGCGGCGATGGCCATCGTGGCCCTCGTTATGATCTTCCAGGGGTGGACGATCCTCACCTTCAATCGGAACCGAACCTACCCCACGATGGATTTGACGTACACCTGGGCCTTCCTGCCGATCCCGCTGGCCGGGGTGCTCATCCTCATCTATCTGGTTCAGCTCGAGATCCGCCGTTGGAGCGGGGGCTCGCACGGGGAAGGAGGCCACGGGCGATGAGCATGGTTCCGATCGTCCTCCTCCTCGGTGGCTTCATCTTCCTGCTCGCCCTGAACGTTCCCGTGGCCTTCTCCATGGTCCTGGCCTGTATCGCTGCCTTGTGGTGGCAGGGGACGATCCCGATCTCCACGGTCACCATGAAGCTCTACTCCGGGATCGACACGTTTCCCTTCCTGGCCATCCCGCTGTTCATCCTGGCCGGCGCCCTGATGGAGCAGGGAGGAATCTCGGCGCGGTTGGTGCGATTGGCGAGCAACCTGGTCGGGCACATCCGGGGTGGCCTGGGATTTGTCGTGGTGGTGTCGGAGATCTTCTTCTCCGGCATCTCCGGCTCCTCCATAGCCGATGCGTCTGCCATCGGATCGCTCCTCCTTCCGTCGATGGTGCGGGCGGGATATTCCGCCGCGCGGGCCACGGCCATCGTGGCGGCGGCCACTGGAATGGGGATGATGATACCCCCCTGTCTCAACATGGTCGTCCTGGGGGCCGTGGCCAACCTCTCCATAGCCGGCCTGTTCATGGGCGGTTTCCTTCCAGGTTTTCTGATGGCGCTGACCCTGATGGTCATCATCTATATTCAATCCTCGCGCGGCATCCTGCCCAGGGCGACATCGACCAGGCCGAATCTGCGGGAGGTGCTGATCTCCTTGCGGGACAGCGTCATTCCCATGATGACGCCGGTGATCATCTTCGGGGGGATCTTCGCCGGGATCTTCACGGCCACCGAAGCGGCGGCTGCGGCCACGGTGTATGCATTCATCGTTTCGCTCTTCATCTACAAGGAGATCGGGATCACGGATCTGTACAAGATCCTCGTGGATACGGCGGTCATGACCGGGGTCGTCTCTCTCCTGGTCGGGGCTGCGACGGGCTTCTCGTGGATCCTCGCCACGCACCAGGTCCCGCGCATGCTCGGGGACTTCATCACCGCGGTCGGCGGCGGCCAGTACACCTTCCTGCTCTTCAGCATCGCCGTGTTCCTGTTCTTCGGCATGATCCTTGATGGGCTGCCGGCCATCCTGATCTTCTTCCCCATCCTGATGCCGATCGCGCTGTCGCTGGGGGTGGCGCCGCTCCACTACGGGGTCCTGGTGATCGCCATCGTGGGCATCGCCATCGTGGCGCCCCCCATCGGGCTGTGCCTGGTGATCCTGTGCAGCCTGACCAAGATCAAGCTGACCGACACCATCGGGCCGTTGATCCCGTACATCAGCATTCTGATCGCCGATCTGGTGATCATGGCCTTCTGGCCGTGGCTCGTCATGTTCCTGCCCACGTTCTTTAAGTTGTAGCGCTGCAAAATGGTCGGCGCGCAGTCGGGGCTGACGGCAAAGAGGTGTGCGGCTCGCCTCTCTCGTCAGTTGTTCACTTGACCCGGAGCCGCCCCTCTGCTACAGAGGGGGCCGAGTAACAGTCTTGGCGCTGTCCGACACTTTACAGGAGGGAGTGCGATGAAGGCTCGACACTGGGCGGTTGCCGCGCTTGTATGCTTCGGCGTGCTGGCCCTGGTTTTCCCGGCGGCCGCCGGGGAATGGAAGCCCACCAAGCCTATCACGGCCATCGTGCCGTGGCCGGCCGGCGGGGCGACCGACCTCACCGTCAGGATCCTGGCCAGCGAGATGGAGAAGGTCTTGGGCCAGCGCATCTCGGTGGTGAACACGCCGGGCGCTTCCGGTGCCATCGGGATGCAGAACGCCTATGATGCGCCCAAGGACGGCTACACCTGGACCGGGAATGCGGACGTCTCCATCGTGAACTACCCGGTCCTCGACCTCATGAAGATCACGCACCGCGACTGGATTCACTGGTATGCCCTGATGACGCCCAACATCATCGCCACCACGGCGGACTACCCGGCGAAGGATGTCGCCGACCTGGTGAGAATCATGAAGGAAAAGCCCGGGCAGGTGGCGGTCGCCTCGGCGGGGGTCGGTTCGTCCGGTCACCTGGCCCTGGAGGTCTTCAAGAGTGCCACGGGGGCCGTGCCTCGCCATGTGCCCTATGCGGGCGGGAACCCGGCGGTCATCGCCACCATCTCGGGCGAGAGTAACGTGGTCATGCAGCTTTCCATGGAGGAGGCGGACATGATCCGCGCCAAGAAACTCAAGCCCCTGGCGAACTCCAGCAACCGGACGCTGGTCATCTCCGGTTACGGTGAGGTTCCTCCCATCACCAAATGGTTCCCGAATTTCCCCTCGATCGGGTCCCACTTCGGGATCATGACGGCCAAGGGGACCCCGTCGGAGGTGGCGGCAGCCATCAGCAAGGCCTTCGACGTCGCGGCCAAGTCCGAGGCCCTGAAAAAATTCGCCGACGAGAAGGCGGTCTTCCTGGTCAACCTCAAGGAAGGGGAGGCCATGACGATGCTCGAGCAGGCCGCCTCGGTTATCACCTGGACCCTGTTCGACAACGGCGCGGCCAAGATCTCGCCCGCCCAGTTCAACATCGCCAAGCCGAAGCCGTAATCCGCGGGGCGACACGACGCGGTGCATGCCGGCCCGAGGTGGGGCCGGCATGCACCGGCGCGTCAGGGATACCGGTACATGGACTATGGGCTTCGTCGCCAGGATTTCTACACCGGGCTGATTTTGTGTGTCGTCAGCCTTGGCATCGTGGCGGAGTGCTGGCGGATGCCTCGCGATCTCCAGGGCTGGCCGGCGTACGCGAGTCCGGGAGTGGTCACCGGCCTTCTCGGCCTGGGGCTCTTCGGCATGGGCCTGGCGCTCACGCTGCGCTCCGTGCGGCGCAGCGGGGCCGCGCTGGCGATCACTCGCACGGACGTCTGGGCGTACCTCGCGGACGTGGGGACGCGGCGGCTCGGGCTGATGCTCGGGATCAGCGTTGTCTACTGCCTCCTGCTCGGGCGGACCCTCCCCTATTGGCTCACGACGGGTGGATACCTGCTGGCGGTCATGTTCGTTTTCCGAGCCGGACCGTGGTGGCAGATCCTCCTGATCTCGGCCGGCTCAACGGCGGCCGTGGCGTACGTGTTCAATCGCGTCTTTGCCATCCCGCTCCCGTGAGGGTTCGATGGTCCTGGGCCCCTGGCACATCCTCGTGGAGCTGTGGAACCTGCTCACGCCGCTGACCCTGATCTACGTCACGGCCAGCACGTTCATCGGCATCGTCATCGGGATGCTTCCCGGTCTCACGGCGACCATGGGCGTGGCCCTGCTGACCGGCCTGACGTTTGGCTTCCCACCCAAGGACGCCATCATCATTCTCATCTGCGTCTACGTGGGAGCCATATACGGGGGCAGCCGATCGGCCATCCTGTTGAACATCCCGGGGACGCCGGCCAATGCGGCCACCTGTCTTGACGGCTTTCCGATGGCCCAGCGGGGGGAGGCGGGTCCGGCTATCGGTTTAGCCACGACCTCGTCGTTTCTCGGCACCGTCTTCGGCTTATTCTGCCTGGCCTTCTTCACGCCGCTCCTGGGAAAGATCGCCCTCCAGTTCCAGTCCTGGGAGTTCTTCTGGTTGGCTATTTTTGGCATCGTCGTCTGCGGGAATCTCACCGCACCCACCGATCCACTGAAGGGCTGGATCGCTGGCTTCGTGGGTCTGCTTGTCTCTCAGGTGGGGCAGGAGGGCATCGCGGCCTATCCGCGGTTCTCGTTCGGTTTCGATCAGATGCGGGGCGGCTTCGCCTTGATCCCGGTCTTGGTCGGGGTCTACGGCATCGCCGAAGTGCTGGGCGTCATGCGCGAGACTGTGGTCCCGCGCGTGATGACCCAGATTCAGAAAATCCTGCCGCGCTGGCGCGACCTTTGGCAGTATCGCCGCACGATTCTCCGATCGGGAATCATCGGCGTCATCATCGGCGCGATTCCTGGAGTAGGCGAGGACGTGGCCGCCTGGGTGTCCTACGACTTCGCCAAGCGGGGTAGCAAGAAGCCGGATGAATTCGGCAAGGGATCCCGAGAGGGGCTCATCGCGGCCGAGACCGGGAACAACGCGTGCATCGGCGGGGCGGTCATCCCGGTGCTGTCCCTCGCGGTTCCGGGCAGCGCGCCCGCCGCGGTCTTGCTCGGGGCGATGTGGCTGCACGGCGTGCGCCCTGGCCCTCTGCTGATGATCGAGTTCCCGAATTATATCTGGGAAGTCACGGCCATGTTCATCCTGGCCTCGCTGGCGATGCTGATCCTCGGGCTGTCCCTGGTGCGCACCCTGGTCAAGATTCTCATGGTCCCCCGCCCGATCCTGATGCCCATCGTCCTCGTCTTGTGCGTCATCGGGTCCTTCGCCATCAGCGTCCGGGTTTTCGACATCTGGGTGATGCTCGCCTTCGGCCTGCTCGGCTATCCCATGCGCAAGTACAACTACCCGGCCGCCCCCCTGGTTCTGGGAGTCATCCTGGGCGACATGGCCGACGTGAATTTCCGGCGGGCGCTCATCCGGACCGCTGGTGATCCGACGCCGTTTTTCACGCGGCCCATCTCGTTGATCCTGGTCGCGGTCACCCTGATCACCATCCTGGCCCGATCCGCCTGGTTCCGGCAGGTCCTTGCCGCCGGATCGGCGCGGCTGAAGGCTGCCTTCTCCCGCCCCTAGCCGCAGCAAGGAGCCCGACACATGGATAGACTCGGCATCGGCATCATCGGGGCGCGGTTCGCGGCGGACCTGCACGCGCACGCCCTGAGCAGGATCCGGGGCAGCAAGTGCGAGATCGTCGCCGTCTGCTCCAAGACCAAGGCGAGTGTCGAGACGTTTGCGCGAAAGTTCAACATTCCCCACGTCTACACCGATCACCGGGCGATGCTGGAGCGGAAGGACATCCAACTCGTGACGCTGCCCGTGGTGACGAGCCTCCATCACGCGCTGGCGATCGATGCTGCCAACGCCGGGAAGCACCTCGTCGTCGAGAAGCCGTTGACGGGATGCTTCGTCGACGCCGACACGATGTCGCGGCAGGCCATGTTCGCCGAGGCGATGAAGAACGCCGACGCGGTGGCCGACGCCTGCCGCCGGAACAAGGTGACGATGGGGTACGCGGAGAATTTCGTGTACGCGCCGCCGGTGGCGAAGCTCCGGCGACTGATGGACGCCGCCGGCGGGACGTTGCTCGATCTGCGGGCCGAAGAGAGCCACTCGGGATCGCACGCCTCGTACTCTCGGCGCTGGGCGACGGCGGGTGGCGGCTCCATGTTGCGCATGGGATCGCACCCCATTGGAGCGGTGATTCACTTGAAGCACTACGAAGGGATGAAGAAATCGGGCAAGCCAATCCGGGTCAAGTCGGTCGTGGCGGACGTGGCGCAGCTCACCAAGCACCCTGCCGTCCAGGCCGCGCCGAAAAAGTACCTGGTGACGTCCTGGGAGGATGTGGAGGACTGGTCGGCCGCCATCCTCACCTTCGAGGACGGCACGAAGGCCACGGTGTTCTCCACCGATGTGAGCCTGGGCGGCGTGAAGAATCTGGTGACCGCCTACCTCGACAACGCCGTGGTCCAGGTGAACATCAATCCCAACACCAGCCTCCAGGTCTACGCGCCCGACGGGAAGATCTGGGGAGACGAGTACCTGACCGAGAAGGTGGAGACAAAGAGCGGCTGGCAGTTCCCGAGTCCGGACGAGGACTGGATGCGCGGCTACCCCCAGGAGATGGAGGACTTCGTCGACGCCGTTCGCGAGAACCGTGAGCCGTTGTCGGGGCTTCTCCTCGCGCACGAGACCGTCGAGGTCATCTACGCCGGCTACGTGTCGGCCCACGAGGGCCGGCGGGTGGAGCTGGCTCGCTGATCCGGGCCGGGTGAGAGGGGGGCGCCGTTTGGCCTTCGCGTTCACGGCGCGAAGAGAAATGAGGAGCACCGCGGTGAGCACCACCGATCCCAGGAAGCACGCCAGGAAGGCGGTCTCGCGCCTCCGCAAGCCGCCGGAGATGTCGCTGGAGGCTTGGCAGATCGCTCTGCGCAAGCAGTTCGCCGGCGAGCTACGCCTCAAGATCAGCAACGTCGGTCGCGAGACGGTGTTCTCGGAGTTCGCCGTTACGAACCCCCGGACGAACGGCACGTACCGGGTCGCGATTCGCGGCCAAGAGCTGGGCGAGAACTTCTGCTCGTGTCCCGACTTCGCCGTCAACACACTGGGCACATGCAAGCACATCGAGGGCGTGCTGGCGCGCCTGCGGCGGACTCGCGGCGGCAAGGCGGCGCTGGCGGCGGGTTTCCGGCCGGCGTACAGCGAGGTGTTCCTCCGTTACGGCGCCAAGCGTGAGGTCGTCTTCCGGGCGGGGACCGCGTGCCCCGCCGGGATCCGGCAAGCGGCGGAGAATTTTTTTGATTCTGACGGCACGCTGCGGCCCCAGGCGTACGGCCGGTTCCATGTGTTTATGGAGACGGTCTCGCCGCAGGGCGGGGACGGCCACGAGGTCCGCTGCTACGACGATGCCCTCGCGTTCGTTTCCCAGGCGCGCGATCGCGCCGAGCTGGTGCGCCGGATCGATCGCGCCTTCCCCGACGGCCGGGCGGGCGCTGCCTGGGACGGGCTGCTCAAGGTACCGTTGTATCCCTACCAACGGCAGGGCGCGCTGTTCGCGGCTAAAGCCGGCCGGTGTCTGATCGCCGACGACATGGGCCTGGGTAAGACGATCCAGGCTATCGCCGCTATCGAGATCCTCGCGCGGCACGCCGACATCCGCCGGGTGCTGGTGATCTGCCCGACCTCGCTCAAGCACCAGTGGGCGCGCGAGATCCAGACGTTCAGTGCCCGCTCTGCCGTTGTCGTGGAAGGCTCGACGGCCGCCCGCAGCCGCTTGTACGCAGCCGAGGGCTTCTTCAAGATCGTGAACTACGACGTGGTGTCCCGCGACCTGGACCAAATCCAGGCCCTGAAGGTTGACGCGATCATTCTGGACGAGGCCCAGCGGATCAAGAACTGGAAGACATGGGCTGCCAAGGCCGTCAAGCGGCTGGAGTCCGACCACGCCTTCGTGCTCACCGGCACGCCCCTGGAGAACCGTCTGGAGGAGCTGCATTCCATCGTGGAGTTCGTGGACCGGTTCCGCTTGGGGCCGATGTTCCGCTTCCTCCACACCCACCAGCACGTGGACGAAACCGGACGCGTCGTGGGCTACCGGAAGCTCGACGACATCTCCCGGACGCTGGAACCGATCCTCGTGCGGCGGACCAAGGAGTCGGTCCTGACGGAGCTGCCCGCGCGGCTGGAGAAGCGGTTCTTCGTGCCCATGACCGAGCAGCAGATGCGGCACCACGAAGACAACCGCGAGATCGTCGCCCGCATCGTGGCCAAGTGGCGGCGATACGGCTACCTCAGCGAGATCGACCAGAAGCGGTTAACGGCGGCTCTCCAGAACATGCGGATGTCCTGCAACAGCACCTACCTCCTGGACGGCGAGACCGACTTCGGACACAAGGCCGACGAGCTAGCGGTCCTGCTGGAGGAGATTTTGGAGGATCGCGATGCGAAGGTGGTGGTCTTCAGCCAGTGGGTGCGGATGCACGAGCTGATCGCCCGGCGGCTGGAGCGGCGCCGGTGGCGGCACGTTCTCTTCCACGGCGGCGTGCCCGGTCCGAGGCGAAAGGACCTGATCGCGCGCTTCCGCGAGGAGGCCGCCTGCCGTCTGTTCCTGTCAACCGACGCCGGCGGCGTGGGACTGAACCTGCAGCACGCCAGCGTAGTTGCCAACATGGACTTGCCCTGGAACCCGGCCGTGCTCGATCAGCGGGTGGGGCGTGTCCACCGCCTGGGGCAGCACCGTCCGGTGCGGGTGGTCCACTTCATCGCCCGCGGCACCATCGAGGAGGGTATGCTTGGGCTGCTGTCGTTCAAGAAGTCGATGTTCGCCGGCGTGCTCGACGGCGGACAGAGCGAGGTCTTTCTCGGCGGTACACGGCTGAAGCAGTTCATGGACTCGGTGGACCAGGCCACGGGGGGCATTCCGAGGGCCGTGCCGGAGCCATCGGACGGAGACCGCGTCCGCGCACCGGAGCGATCGGCCAAGCGCGCGCCGGAGACGCTCGCCGAAGCCGGCCTGGCGGCCTCTCCCGCCGCCGGCGCCATGACGCCGCAGGCGCTGGGCGAACTGCTCGCGGCCGGCGCGGCCCTGCT
>Ga0079037_100002656_pt1 | contig 9993 bp, 7 predicted proteins | sample Mud3Dept4metaG_FD_71479 | JGI IMG/M metagenome (GOLD analysis project Ga0079037, IMG submission 71479) | Freshwater wetland microbial communities from Ohio, USA, analyzing the effect of biotic and abiotic controls - Mud 3 Core 4 Depth 4 metaG | ecosystem: Environmental > Aquatic > Freshwater >... | reverse complement strand
GCAGCGGCGTCACCATATACCCCGGCTGCAGAATCTATGGTGAAAAAACCGTCATCTCCGCCGGGACAACGCTCGGCAAAGAGGGACCGGTAACCATTGATAACTGTCAGCTTGGCCCTGCTGTTGAGCTCAAGGCCGGCTATTTCAACAAATCGGTATTTTTCCAGAAGGCGAACATGGCTTCCGGCGCCCACGTCCGCGAGGGATGCATTCTGGAGGAGGAGGCCAACGGCGCGCATTGCGTGGGGCTGAAGCAGACCATCCTCTTCCCCTTCGTTACCCTGGGCAGCCTGATAAATTTCTGCGACTGTTTAATGGCCGGTGGCACCAGCCGCAAGGACCACAGCGAAGTGGGCAGCTCCTACATTCATTTTAATTTCACGCCGGACGGCAACAAGACCACCCCATCACTGTTCGGGGACGTGCCGCGGGGCGTCATGCTCAATCAGCCGGCGATTTTTCTCGGCGGCCAGGGCGGTGTCGTCGGGCCGGCACGGCTTGGCTACGGCACGGTGGTCGCCGCGGGGTCGGTAGTGCGTGACGATGTGCCGGAGGACAGAAAGCTGGTCATCGCCAGGTCCCATCCCGGCGGGGTAAAGGATTTTGTCGCCCACGCCTATAAAAATCTCTCCCGCATTGTCGGAAATAATGTTATATACCTTGCCAATCTGGCGGCGCTTGAACAATGGTACCGGCACATTCGCCAGCCGTTTTTCAGCCGGCAGGAATTCGGAGCGCTCATCTTCGCCGGTGCGGTGGAAAAGCTGGCAATAGCAAAAACCGAGCGGCTGAGCCGGCTCAAGGCGCTGGTGGAAAAAGTTCCTGCAAGCAACGCCGCCGGGCGGAACCTGCGCGAAAACATTGACCGTGTCTGCGAACTGTTCCAGACCGAGTCGCAGGGCAGCGATGTAATAGCCGCACGCGACCGGTTCCTTGCCGGATTTCAGGCAAGCACCGGGGGCAACACACAGGATTATATCAAGGCCATACAGGGACTGCCGCCGGCGGTGGCGCAAGGGGGTACCGCGTGGCTCCAGGGAATTATCGACATTGTGTGTAAAGGGGCGTCATCAATGCTAACCGCCCTTGATATGTTTTCGCCGCACACTAACTAAATTCTGTCAGGAGGATACAAATGGGGAAACTGTTCGGAACGGATGGAATCCGGGGTGAAGCAAACCGTCATCCCATGGACGCCGCCATGGCGTTCGCGGTCGGCCAGGCGGTCACCCACATCCTGAAAAAAAAGGACCACACCACGCGCATCATCATCGGCAAAGACACACGCATCTCCGGCTACATGCTTGAAAGCGCCCTCGAGTCCGGTATCACCTCCATGGGCGGCGTTCCCTACCTGGTGGGAGTGCTGCCCACACCCGGCATCGCATTCATCGCGGAGAGCATGCGCGCCGATGCCGGGATAGTTATTTCGGCCTCGCATAACCCTTATCAGGACAACGGCATCAAAATATTTTCCGGAAACGGCTTCAAGCTTTCCGACGCGCAGGAAGATGAAATCGAAAAGCTCATCCTGGGCGGAAGGCTGCCGGAACTGGTACCCCCGCCCAGGAACATGGGTCATGCCTACCGTCTCGACGATGTACGCGGAAGATATATCGTGTTTCTAAAAAACACCTTTCCCCGCAGCCTTTCAATGGAGGGTTTGAAAATCGCCATGGATGTTGCCAATGGCGCTACCTATGCCGTTGCCCCCGAGGCATTTACCGAACTGGGTGCCGATCTCAGCGTTATTCACAACGCCCCAAACGGCCTCAACATTAACGACAAATGCGGCTCACAGCATACCGACGACCTCAGGAAAAAGGTGCTGGAAAACGGCGCCGCCATCGGACTGGCGTTTGACGGGGACGGGGACCGCCTTATCGCGGTTGACGAGAAGGGGCAGGAAATCACCGGTGACCAGATTTTAATTATCTGCGCCAAAGTGCTGAAGGAAGGGGGAAAACTGAAAAACGACCTACTGGTGAGCACCATCATGAGCAACCTCGGCCTCACCCTGGCCTGCAAGAAATTCGGATTCAAGCACCATGCATCCAAGGTTGGCGACCGCTACGTGCTGGAAGATATGCAGCGTCTCGGCTCAGTGATCGGGGGTGAGGAATCGGGGCATCTGATCTTCCTTGACCATCACACCACCGGCGACGGAATCCTGACCGCCCTGCAGCTCATTGCCGCCATGCTCAAGACCGGCAAGCCACTGTCCGAGCTGGCCCGGCTGATGGATGTTCTGCCGCAAAAGCTGATCAACGTCGATGTCAAGCGCAAGCCGGATATTTCGACGGTTCCGGAGATCGTCGCGGCGGTCAAGCAGGTTGAGGCGGAGCTGCAGGAACAGGGCCGCGTGCTCATCCGCTATTCCGGAACGCAGAACATGTGTCGGGTGATGGTCGAGGGACCGACGAAAGAGATAACCGAGAAACACTGCAAAGAGCTTTCTGAAATTGTCAAAAAGGCATTGAGTTAGATCCGCCTGATGCCGGCTGCAAACCGACCAACCCCATGTCTTAAGAGGAGATAATGCCGTTTACCATTTATGTAACAAAAGATTTTGACCAGATGAGCAGGGTTGCCGCCGAAGTTGTTGAGGCGGACATTAAAGAAAAGCAGGCAACAAAGCACGAATTTGTGCTCGGGCTTGCCACCGGCAATTCACCCACCGGCCTCTACAAACATCTGGCCAAGGCCTTTAACGCGGGCAGGATCGACCCGCAACGAATCCGCACCTTTAACCTTGATGAATACGTGGGACTGCCCGGGGAAAACGCGCAGCAGCGTGCCCTGCACCGTGAGTCATACAGCTATTTCATGATTTCAGAATTTTTTGGCCTCCTCCAGAAAAAATTCCTCGAAACCAATGTGCCCTGGGGCACCTTGATTGAGCAGCTCGATCTGGGCATCGCCCTGACCAAAAAAACCAAGCAGTACGCCATGCAGGGCACGGACAAGGGAAAGGCCATTGTCATCAGGAACAATGCCACCGGCATTTTAAAAATGATTAAAGAGGATATTCTCGACGCGTACGAAAAAAAAATAGAATCGGCAGGCGGCATCGACCTGCACGTCATCGGTGTCGGCGGAAGAGGCCATGTGGCCTTTCATGAAAGCGGAATACCCTTTGAAGGCAACCGGGTGCTCCTGGTCAAGCTCGATGATAACACCGTCGCCAACGCGGTCAAGGACGGTCATTTTCCGTCAAGGGAGAAAAGCCCCCTGTATGCCATCTCCATGGGTGCCGAGCTGGTATATAAGGCTCGCACAATTGTGCTTCTCGCCAACGGCAATCGGAAAACCGGCCCGGTGGCGGAATCCATACTCGGTGCGGTTACCTGTGAAGTCCCCATCAGTTACGGGCAGAAATATGCGGCGGGCGGCGGCACCATGATCTATGTGCTCGACGAGGCCGCGGCAGCCGAGGTGCTCGCCCAGGAAGGAGAGGTGCAAAAAAGAGGATATTCCATCATTGATATGCGCAGCAGGCCCTATGAAAAGGTTTCCGACCTTGCATTCACCCGCAATCCATTCACCAACCTCATGGGATGAAGTGTCATCAGCAAGGCACTTCAAGCAAGTGTTGCATGGCATGTAAACCGCCCTTCTCCAAGACCGCCCATGGAACGTACAATCAGCAACCGCATTAAGCAGAAAGGCCCCCTGACCGGTGCGGAACTGCATGGCCTGCTCGGCGGAGATCCGTATCTGCTCTGGAAGGCATGCATGCATGCTTCCCGGCTAACCATCCGGATAGTCGGGAAACGATTTCTGAGGCTTGACCAGAAAGTTTCCGGCTTTGCCCGGCTCTCACCGTCAATCATGCGGGAGTTTTTAACCTATTCGGTCATCGGCCTCACAGACGATACGGAGGAACTTGAGCGGCGGGCGCAGGAGATACGGGCACATATCCAGCAGGTCAGTAAAAGCAAGCGTGATCTTGCCCAAAACATTGTTGCCGCGCTGGCAGACCAGTTTGCCAACCACGGAATAAGCAATGAGGACCTGTGTGTCTTTATTGCCGGTGACATTGTGTATGACATGGCCCATGATGTGCCGCGCCCCGAGCGTAGCACCGGCAAAATGATCCAGGGCTCAGACCTGGATCTCGTTTTCATACTGGATGACCGGGTGCCCGACAAAGTAATATATGAACTCGATGAAGCCATCTACCGGGAAAAATACCGCTATCTGATCAACCCCTCGATGCGGGAAGAAATTGACTATATAGTAAAAAAACTGGAGCGGGTGCGGGAACAGGCGGCGTTTGACACCTTCAAGCGGATGATCGCATGTAAGATTCTGCATGAAGGCATGCTGTTATGCGGAAGCGAAGCTCTTTTTCAGACCGCCAAAGCAATGCTGGACGAGTACGGCGTCAATGCCAAGCTCGCGAAGATGCAGCAGGAGGCGGAGTCGTTCAGGGCGAAGGCGGAGGAATATCTCCTGGGCGGGCATCCCGACGGCATCGCCGATGCAGACCGCTACCTTTTTTACACCGCCGAGGAATCAGAGGAATTTGAGTAAGGGTGTTTTGAAGAAGTGGTTTGAGCATGGAGAAGCATTGCAGCAGGTTCCTTTTTTTGCCCGATGATGAGCAGACTTATTTAAAAGACAAACCAAAAGGAACCATACCCAAGACTTGATTGACCCTGCCCCACCACCAGCCTTAAATAATCTCGCTGCTCAATAACTATCCTATAAAGCACACCGGATTAATACCTGCTATATAACACTAGCGCTTCTTTTTCAGTTCTTGCCATTTTGGTTTTAAATAAATGACGAATCGGTCCGCTTATCTGCGGGATATTGTTAACCGCATTGTCGAACACCTCGAAGGTCACCGGCTTATATCCGGCTCTCGCAAAGAAAGGGGCAAAAATTTCCGATTTGCTTGTGTAGGTCCACTTTTTCCTGAAGATTATAATGTCGGGAGTCATTGTCATATCCTCTTCGAGATTGTTTCCCACATATCCTATGATCACTTTGCTCCCCAGATAATACATCAAGGAGCACTCTTCATAATTGGTGGCTATGGTCAAATTTTCAGTGTCCTTATAGTTTGCCTGAATATAGGGGACTGCGTAATCAAGAGGTCCCTTATATTGATGAGAGAGTTCATAGATATGGTGCTTGAGCAATTCGATCTTGTTGAACCCATAAACCACAAAAAGTCCCGCCATTATGAGCGGGATAACTTTGAGACACTTCCTTACCGGCACTGACTGCACCTGCGAGAGCAATGAAGCGATGTTAAAAATATCAAACAACAGTATGATCGAAAGGCACGGCTGGAGAAATATAAAATACCGCTCATAAATAACCGGCAGCGGTATCTTGGAAGCCAACAAGATGTACAGCACGATTAAGATACTGAGGCAGTTTGACGCATTCATGCGGCACATTATCTCATTCCGTTCTTCTTGCACGCCGTCACTACTGACAGCTCTTTTTAGCTTGCCTTTCCCAAGGCTCATGCCATTGGGTTTGACAAACCTTTGCAGAGACAGCGTGGAGATCCGGGCAAACAAGATAACGCATAACAACTCATACCGCCAGAGAAACAAAACTATCCCTGAAATTGTGCCCGTTTGCATAAATGCCGAAATATGAAAAAAAAGTGCAAAAGCTCTAGAAATTTCAAGGGTATGAAAAAAACGCACAAGCGGGAGCACCAGCAGCAAAGCCATGATGAGCGGGAAAGTTGCCTGAATAAATTCGCGCACCGATCTTTGCTTTATAAATCTAATTAATTCAGCCAGTCCGATCGCAGCAACGCACGCGAAAAAAGGCGGGGGAAATGAATTGTAAAGCAACAGCAGCGAAATGGTAAGAAGTGGAATATACAATGATGATCTGAGTGTTTTAAAAACTGCATATCTGCTATAAAGATAAAAGATTACACTCAGCAAAAGCAGTGCCAATGAATAATAGCGTACTTCTCTCATGTGCAATATGAGCGGTATGGAAAGGAGCTCGAGGAAGAAAAATGCGGACAGAAAATAGAGACCCTTCTTGCGATCACGAAAGAATGGCAAGCCGGTTATGGCGATGATAAGCAGCCCGACAAAACCGGCTATCACAAAGGGGATTCTCAAAAGAGCTGTTTTCAGATAGATATCATCGGTCAACCTCGATAAAAGCTCCCCGATCACGGCGAAATAGAAGTGCCCCCAAACGGTAACCACATAAGCATCACTTCTCCTGTCGATGGCCAGGCTTTTATCAGGCAGCTCCAGCAGGTTCAAGACATTTTTGCCGTCATGTACTTTAGGATAACCGAAGGTGAGTATCCTTTTCGCGAACATTGCCGTTTCCGCTTCATCATTCCACAAAAGCGGATAGGAGATGTTTTTAAAGATGCTCAGGGCGAGAAGCACTATGAGAAATCCTATGAGAGACTTAACGAGGATCCCGCCACTTTTTTCCACCGGCATATTCCATCCTGTACAATACTATTTTTGAGCGATGACGAGCAGGACCTCGCCTTTTTTGGAAAAAAATAAAAGCATATTTACCAAAAAACAAAATGGGCTGATCATCAGAAAAAGCAGCATGTGTCCGAAAGCCTTAAGGTTCATCTTCATGTTTTTTTCGACCTGCAGGTACCGGAAAAAGAATTGGTCTGAACGCGTGAGCCAGCTGATGATGCTTTGCGCCGATATGAAGGTCGAGTATTCCAGAGAGAAGGTATGAACCAGCTTGACCTTAAACCCGTATTTTTTAAGCAGCCTGCATAGTGTTTCGGGAGTAAAAAAGTAAATATGATAATCTATGTCCAGACCGAGCCAATAGCGGCCGGTGAGTTTTCTTGTCCACGAGCCAAAGTTCGGCACTTCGATCACCAGCTTTCCTTTTTTGGTGAGGATATTCCTGATCTTTTCCAAATAGCGTTCGGGTTCCTTTATGTGTTCAAAGACATGCCACAAGGTCACCATGTCAAAGGAAGAATCAGGCAAATCTAATTCAAGAAGATCTTTGTCATACATCTCCAGGCCGAGTTCATCCCGTGAAAATTCAAAGGCGCTTCTGGATATCTGTGTCCCTGCTGTCCTGGTGTAATGGTAGATTTTTTTTAGATAGTACAGCATGAAGCCCCGTCCGCTGCCGATATCTAAGATGCGTCGTGCGCGGGGGGCAATGGTGAAAACCTTGAAGGCACGGAAAAAGCGGAAGGACTTTACAACAAGTTCTATCCAGCGGTTGAACCTGCCGGCCATTTCATTCTTATAATAATACGAATTGTAGAGTTCCTTTGAATCAAAGGGTTGCCGGCACTTATCGCTGAATATGATGGCGCAGTTAGCGCATTGCCACACAGAGGTGGAATCAAATTCGTAGATTTTTTTCTTGTTATCGTGGGCGCATATCATGCACGTATCCCGTTACTTTCTCCCCGTAAGAAAAAGCTCCATGTGCATTATGCGTCTCTCTATCTCAATCTCTTCAAATAGTCCGGCACAGTGCTCAAGCAGAAGCTTTTCAGTATAAGGTGTGGGATGCACATCTTTTGAGTAAGGCTTGCAGGTCCCCCCTGCAAATCTGTGCCAGGTATGCTCAAGGATGAACCAAAGAGGATTCGCATAATTCATGGTACAGATGAGGATCTTCGCACCGGGCTTCATGACCCGGGCAAACTCCCTCAGCGCATCAACGGGATGGGTTAAATGCTCGATGGTATCGAGAAAGAAAATGAGGTCAAAATAATTATTCTCAAAAGGAATGCTGTAAAGACTTCCATGCACATATGAACCGTGCCATTGTTCCCTGCAATAACTGACCGCCGATAACTGCTCATCCATACCGGTTATTGCGTATTGATCGCAATAGGGCCCGGTTATATGACCGACACCACAACCGGCATCAAGAACGCACGAGCCATGAGGAATCGAAAGGATAAGCCTCCGCACCATGTCGTGCTTCGCCTTATGATAAACAGATTGAGGAAACCTGGAAGTTCTTTTCAGGTATTCCAGATAGTAGGAGTCATCGTCCATTCAGAACCCCAAATATGGTTTTGTGAATATTTTATTAGACGCGGTCGTATCATCACTACCGACATCGACGGGCTTCGCATTTCAGTCACTTTTACAATAAATCACTGCAGCTTCTTTTTCCGACTTTGCCATCTGCGTCTTAAACCGGTGGTTAAAGGGTGGTCTGAAATTAAGTTCGGGTATATTGTTTACCGGATTATCAAAAACGTCAAAGGAACGTTTTTGATAGTTCGCTTTTTTAAAATATTCTTCAAATATATCCCTGAAATTACCCCATGACTTGCGGTAGCAAATTATATCCGGGACGGTCTGGGCATCTTCTGCCAGATTGTTTCCTGTATATCCCACTACTGCCTTGCAATTCAAATAATACATATAAGACGTCTCTTCATAATTTGCTGCTATTACTAAGCTTTCGGTGTTTTTATATTTGTCTCTAATAAATGGTATGGTGTAATCAAGGGGGCCTTTATAGGGCTCAAACAATTCGGCCAGTCTGCCTGAATGATATTGGAAAGTTGAAAAGGCATTCATAAAAATGCAAACAACAAAAATGCTGATTGGCAATAGCATGGCTGCCGGTTTTTTTTGATTTGCCTGCCACAAAATCAAAAGATCCAACAATATACCGGCGGAGATCAATGGCTGGATATAAATAATGTAACGCGTAAAAATAAAATTGGGTACCCTAGCTATTAATAAGCAAAACAGTACGCAGGTAAGCGTCAAAAATAATGATGATTGCAACAAACGGGAAGTCTTATCTAATCGCTTCAGGTTAAATAATAGCAATACTTTAAAAGAGAGAAACAGCCAAAGCATTTCATAATTTTCAAAATATCTAAATATGGTGCCGATGTTTTCCCAATACATTTGAGTGTCGTAATTGTTAAATTTTGCCATAGCTTCAGATATTTCAAATATTTTAAAATAGCTCAACAATGGATATGCAATTAGCAATGAAACAATCATACCCAGCGCTGTTCCCATAGAGCCTTGCATAATTGATTTGAAAGGCCTTTTGTTGATGCAATCAGACATTATCATTGCTGCTTCAGATAGCACCAAGGCCAGGAGAAAAATAAAATAGGTGGGAGCAAAGCTTATAAATAACATCAATAACAAAGCAGCGATGATGAGGGTGGCTGCGTGGGGATTAAGCTTCTTCAAAAAGCGGTGGATGATATAAACCCCGCACAGCGTGGATGCGGAAAAAATTACCAGCGCATAATACCGTGCCTGTCTAAGATGCAGACCGAGGGAAATGGACATGAGACAGAGAAAAACGAACCCGGCCGCGAAGGCATATTTTGAAAAACGACCTTCAAACAACATGGTGAGCATACCGACAAACAAAAACAGTCCTGCAATACCTAAAAAAGCAAATGGGTATCGTATGATACCGGTTTTTACATACAGGTCATCGATATCTTTGGCAAACCATTCACCCAAAGCGCCATAATAATAATGACCCCAGCCTGTACCCCCGATATAAGCGTCTGTTGCGGGGTCTATACCCAATGTCGGATTCGAATGGCGCAAATCGTAGAACACGTTTTTACCATCATGTACCTTGGGGTAGCCAAATTCTAAAACACGCTGTGCCCCAACGGCCGTCATGCTTTCATCAGCCCAGAAAAGCGGATATGATATATTCTTGAAAATCATAAAAATAAAAATAGCTGATACAATGAGGAATATACATCTTGCTACGAACAAATTTTTTTTCTCAAATTCCTTTAAACTCAATGATGGCTTATTTTGAGACGCAGAATCTGTCTGAATTACAGATTTGCGGGATTTTGACGCAGCGGTTTTCTTTTTAGTCTTCTTTATCATGGTAAGTCAATGCATTAGGGCCATATGGTAATTCAACGATTCTTCTTTATCATCCTTCATGCCGGATGCAAAGGACAATTTTGTGCCGTTCTTGTCCGCATGGCTACCAATTTGCCGGTTCCCGTCTTTCGTTTTCTCACGATCTCCT
>Ga0079037_100002655_pt1 | contig 9994 bp, 9 predicted proteins | sample Mud3Dept4metaG_FD_71479 | JGI IMG/M metagenome (GOLD analysis project Ga0079037, IMG submission 71479) | Freshwater wetland microbial communities from Ohio, USA, analyzing the effect of biotic and abiotic controls - Mud 3 Core 4 Depth 4 metaG | ecosystem: Environmental > Aquatic > Freshwater >... | reverse complement strand
CGCTCAACGTAAGCTTTCAATTCGTCATCGTAAATTCCAGCGATATGCGAGTAATATAATTTGGGGCCTTTTTTATCTTTTGGAACAAGTTGCTCATATAGTTCTCCAATGTCTAAACCTTGTTGAACAGCAAATATTTCAGTTGCATTGATCGGTACACTTTCTGGAACTAATGTCGCCATCGCTTTTAAACCTGATGCAGTGGTCGGGATTTTTATGCATACATTCGGTGATACAGTCCGATTCTTATGGGCTTCGGTAATTATTACATTCGGGTCACCCTCATGAATAGGATCACCCTGAATACTAACATAACCTTCCTGGCACTGACTTTTTTCAAAGATGGGCATAAACTTCTCGCAAATCGGTAAAGCCATCCTTCGCTGAAATTCTGCTACTGCTTCAGTATCATCTTGTACTTCACGAATTACAGCTTCCAAAACTTGACGGGCATATTCGCCCTCCTCAGGGTGATCGATCATCTTTTGTGTGTAGGATGGGTTAAGAGTACAGCCGGTTGCGCCTTCAGCGATAGCAAGGTCAGCTTCATATCGGGTTGGATTGTTGATCCAAAACCTTGTGGGGGTCAACCGAACAACACGGTGGAAATATCCATCATTCATTATCATTTTCCCTTTCTCTTTCTCGGTTTTCTATGCCCTGGATATCCAGTCATCAGATTTGATTCCAATCTATTCACTCGATCTACGTCATTGATTAACCAAACAAAAACACAAATACCAATTATTCCACAGATATCTGTTTTGTCTACACGTTACCTGCATATACCTATTGATAAAGAAATGATTTCGGAGATCGACTTATTATAATCCACCCAAACTTTCTATTTGCTGATTATCATCTTTAGAACAGGTAATTCATTTTTTCTTATTACGCTCGGATTAGGACTGAATTTACCTCGAAGTATTATCCAAAGATTATCAAGAAATATAATCTCGTTAGATTTTCTTGAATATATGCTTGATTTTTTTTATTTGGTATGCTATCATACACTCATACCAATGTGATGATAATGTCATACACTCCGGTTACACGACCCGAAAAGCTTTCAAATCAAGTTGCTGAACATCTCCAACATTTGATTCTTTCAAAAACAATAAAACCGGGTGAGCGTTTACCAACTGAGCGAGAACTTGGTGAGCAATTTCAGGTAAGTCGAACAGTAATTCGTGAAGCGATTCGGATTCTTGAAGCACGAGGCTTGCTCGACACCCAAACTGGCTCCGGGACCTATGTAAAGGCTATGCAAGGGGAGGATGTAAGCAATTCGTTGGGCATGTATCTATCTTTACAGGATCATGTTTTCACCCTGGATTCTATAATGGAGGTTCGTCGCGTCCTGGAACTACAGGTAGTGAAATTAGCTTCAATGAGGGCAACAAATGAGGATTTGGACCAGCTTGAAGAAACTCTTAATCAAATGTGCCTGTCAAAAAACGAGATTGACTCGTTTTCAAAATGGGACCTGGAATTCCATCTATCAATAGCACAAGCTAGTAATAATGAATTATTTAGAATACTTATTGAACCTCTCGGTGAAGCTCTGTTTGAGCTAATAAGGACAGGTTCATCAACACCAGGGGCAATAGAGGAGGCTTGCGAGTTCCATCGAGAAATCTTAATTGCCTTAAAAAACAGAGATGCGGTTCGGTCAGTGGAATTAATGAAAGCTCACCTGGACCAATCTCAACGAGTAGCGTTAGAAGGAAAAAAACACCTAAAAATGCAACGAGGAGAATTATGAATACTAAATTGATTTTCTTGGGTTACGGTGGCTATAAGATAATAACTCCTGATAATAAGCACATCGTTATTGATCCATATTTATCCGGCAATCCTGTCGCCCCATTTACCCCGGAAGGTTTGGAACAGGTCGATTTATTGTTGATTACCCATAATGCGTATGATCATTTTGGCGATGCACCTGAGATCCTAAAGCGCTATAAATGTCCGGTGGTTTGCGCCAAGGATGTATCACACCGGCTTACTGAAGTTTTCAAAGTGGATCCGGACTTAATCCGTGTGACTATTTGGGGGATGGCTATGACTATAAAAGGCATCATGGTGCGACCTATGCCCAGCATTCACTGGTCATTTGGCGTTACACCTGAAGGAGAGCTGCTATCAGGCCCAGCAATGGGTTTCATCATCGAAACCGAACCTGGTATCCGCATTTACCATCCTGGCGACACGGCTATTACTCAAGACATGAAACTGTGGGGAGAACTTTATCAGCCCACAGTTGGTTTAATGCACGTAATGCTACCGGAGAATTCCTTACCGCATATGGAATGTTACCTATGCGGTGAATTGACAGAACATGAAGTGATATTAGCCAGTAAGTGGCTTGGTTTAAAGCATATCGTTGCCAGTCATTACATCGATGCCGATTCTGAGGGTGTAAAGTCCTTTCTCAGGGAAGCGGAAAAAGCCAAGGCAAGCGGTGAACTAAATGCGAAAATTAGCGTGGTTAAATCAGGCGAAATCCTGGTCCTGTAGCTATAAATAACTTAAGGAGGTTTGAAATGCCAATCAGTGCAATCAGCATGGAAGAGTCATTAGCAAAGCTTGAAAAATATAAAAAAGAAGTCATGCAGGAAATGAAAGCGCCACCGGAGCTTGCGGCTGAGGACCAGTTGGAAATCTACCGAAAAATGGCGCTAATCCGTGAGTTTGACACCAATGTCAAAGACTTGTGGAAACAAAATTTTATTTATGGCCTGGCGCATGCTTACCTGGGAGCAGAAGCTGTGGCGGTGGGGGCTTGTACCGCGCTTAAGAAAGGTGATTTCATCACCAGTACTCACCGTGGGCATGGACATGTAATTGCCATGGGCGGTGATGTGAAAAAGATGATGTCAGAGCTGATGGGCAAAGCTGATGGCTACTGCAAAGGCAAAGGTGGATCCATGCATATCGCAGCGGTGGATCACGGCATGCTTGGCGCAACCGGCATTGTAGGCAGTGGTATGCCCATCGCAGTCGGTTCCGCTCTTACTGCCCAAGTACTGAAGAAAGATTATGTCACCATCTGCTTTCACGGCGACGGCGGAACCAATCAAGGCGTGTGGCACGAATCACTCAATATGTCCGCAGTCTGGAACCTACCGGTGATTTTCTTGTGCGAGAATAACCAGTGGGCGATATCTATGCCTTATGAAAAGGCGGCAAAGAATCCAAACGTTGCTGACCGGGCGATTGGTTATGGTATTCCTGGCGTGACTGTGGATGGATTCAACCCATTTGCGGTATATGAAGCAGTGCGTGATGCGGCGATACTGGCGCGTAAAGGCGAAGGCCCCACCTTGATCGAAGCCCGTTATTATCGTTATATCGGACATTTTGTTGCGGACGATGAACGCTACCGTGATACAACGACTAGCAAGCCGTGGGCTGAAAGTATGGACCCGGTCAAACGCATGCGCGAATACCTGGTGCAATCTGGTATCGCCGATGAGACCAGGCTAGATGAAATTTACGCCTCAATGGCAAAAGAAGTGCAGGATGCCATTGAATATGCCAAAGCAGCCCCAGAACCAACAGCAGCATCTCTATATACTGATCTATATTCTCCTGAATTTATTGCAAAATACGGTGGTGAATGATGAGCAGAATTATAACGATAAAACAAGCATTGAATGAAGCCCATATGGAAGAGTTCGCGCGTGATCCGCGTATAATCATCCTGGGCTGCGATGTGGGTATCCGCGGCAACCCATTTGGGCTGACCAAAGGACTTCTTGAACAATTCGGCAGCGAACGTGTGCGTGATACTCCTATTTCGGAATCAGCAATTGTGGGCACATGCCTGGGTGCCGCGGCAACGGGTCTGCGGCCGATAGCTGAAATCCTTTTCTCTGACTGGATCACCCTCGGCATGGATCAGATCGTTAACCAGATTGCCAAAATTCGATATATGTTTGGTGGTACGATCAATGTGCCACTGGTCATCCGCGCTCCAGTAGGTGCTGGTGGCGGCCAGGCTGCGCAACACTCTCAATCCTTTGAATCCTGGTTCAGCCACGTTCCTGGATTGCAGGTGGTAATGCCGATCACGCCATATGACGCTAAGGGGCTTTTCAAGACTGCCGTTCGGTGTGATGATCCCGTGCTTTTCTTCGAACATAAACGGGGTTACGAAATAACCGGTGAAGTGCCTGATGTAGGTGTGGACTACACCGTTCCTTTTGGTGAAGCGGCGGTGCGGCGTGAAGGAACCGATGTCACCATTGTGGCTATTTCCATCATGGTGCACAAAGCTTTAGCTGCGGCGGAAGCATTAAGTCAGCTCGGCATTGAATGTGAAGTGATTGACCCTCGCACAATTTATCCCTTTGACTACAACACTGTGATTAAATCCATCAGTAAAACTCACCGTCTGATTGTGACGCATGAATCCAGCAGGCGGTCAGGCATCGGGGCGGAAATTGTCTCGCAGGTTGTGGAAAAAGCTTTTGAAGAATTGGATGATAAGCCGGTCATTGTTGCTGGGCTGAACATACCCATGCCCTATAACCGCACGCTTGAGAGCATGGTCATCCCAAGCGACGAAAAGATCAAGCAAGCTGTATTACAGATGATGGATAGAGCATAAAGAGGAGATAATGGCAACATTTTTCGCAATGCCGAAACTAGGCCTTAATATGGTTGAAGGCCGGATTGTAAGCTGGTTGGTGAAAGAAGGTGCTCAAGTAAATGCCGGAGAGCCTATCCTGGAAATTGAAACCGATAAAGCCACTAATGAAGTTGAAGCGCCAGTTAGTGGCATCATCGCCAAGATTCTTCATAAAGAAGATGAAATCGTACCCTGCAATGGTGTATTAGCTGTGCTTCTAAGTGAAAGTGAAACCCTGCCAACAGTTATTCCAGCTATGATAGGGGAGGATGTGGCACCGAAAACCGACGTGCAAACTAAAGAAAAGGCCGCCGAACCAGCATCTGGAGCAGGTGAAGCCAGACCCTCAGGTGGGCGAATCATCATTTCGCCATCTGCTAAGAAACTGGCGCAGGAGCTGGGTGTGGATATCACCAAGGTGACTCCAAGCGGGAACCAGATTAGACGCGAAGACGTGGAGCGGGCGCACCTGGCAGCACAAGTCAAACCTACCAAACCACAAGCGCCAGAATTGGATGTGATCAAAAAACCTATTACTGGCATTCGCAAACTGACCGGCGACCATATGGCGCAATCAGCGCGCACTACGGCACGTGTAGCGCTTTCGCTAGACGTCAATGTAGAAAAACTGATCACAAGGCGAAAAATGCTGGAGAATACCCTTGGTAAAGTTAGCTATAACATTCTGCTGGTTGAAGCGGTCGCAAAGGCATTGAAAGAATTTCCTTATATGAATTCCAGATTGGTTGACGAAGAAATCTGGGAACTGCAGCAGGTCAATATCGGTATCGCGGTAGACACCGAACGTGGTCTCTTGGTACCGGCGTTGAAAGACGCCAACAGTAAGTCCCTTGAGGTGCTTCATAGGGAATTCTCGGAATTGACAGAGCGCGCACTAAACGGAAAAGCAACGACACAGGATTTGGAAGGCGGGACCTTCACCATCACCAACCTTGGAGCACAAGAGATTGAATCTTTCGTTCCCATCATTAATTTACCGGAGTGTGCCATCCTTGCAGTTGGCGCAATTATCCAAAAAGCGGTCGTTGTACCTGGGGCGATCATCGCCTGCCCCATGATGAACCTCACGCTGGTTTTTGACCACCGGCTCGTGGACGGTGCTGGCGCGGCAAAATTCCTGCAGCGTATCAAGCACTTGCTCGAAGATTAAATCTAAAGTTGAGACACATCAACATGAAAGAAAAAATTGGTTTTATCGGATTAGGGATTATGGGCCACCATATGGTAGGGCATCTACTGGCAGGCGGATATGATGTGGCGGTTTTTGATGTTGTCAGGTCAGCAGTGGACGAAATGGCAACTAAAGGAGCCAAAGCCTGCACATCCTGTAAAGAAGTTGCTCTGGCCAGCGATGTGGTCATCTCCATGGTGCCTGACTCTCCCGATGTCGAGAAAGTCGCACTGGGAGAAGGCGGCATCATTGAAGCCGCACGCGAGGGATTGATCTATATTGATATGAGCTCAATTGCACCCGAAACCGCCATTCGAGTAGCAGAAGAATTGGGCAAGAAAGGCGTGATGTGCCTGGATGCGCCTGTTAGCGGCGGCGAAATTGGAGCAAAGAACGCATCTCTCTCGATCATGGTGGGAGGTTCGAAGTCGCTGCTTGAGAAAGTACTTCCAATACTTGAAGTGATGGGCAGGACCATCACACACTGCGGCACCAGTGGCACCGGACAAACCGTGAAAGCTTGTAACCAGATCCAGGTAGCATTGAACTATATCGGCATGGCTGAAGCATTGGTGTTAGGCGCTAAGGCGGGTGTTGACCCAGCTGTCATCGTTAAAGTTTTGAGCGGCGGTCTTGCGCAGTCGCGCGTTATGGATGTGCGCGGCCCAAAAATTATTAAGGGTGAATTTGAGCCCGGTTTTAGGAGCCGTTTCCATTACAAAGATTTGAATATCATCATGGATACAGCGCGGGCGTTGAATGTTCCGCTGCCTGCTACAGCAGTAGCGCATGAGCTGTATAGCGCGATGATAGCCTCAGGGCGAGGTGAGCTCGACCATTCGGCTGTGATCAACATCATTGAAGACCTTGCAAAAGTCCAGGCACGGACTAGAGAAGCTTAATCTATGGGCAAACAATTAGACACTGAAACATTGGTGGATCGATACAAGCTGATGCTTCGCATCCGCTTCCATGAAGAAGCCATCAAGACCCTGTTTACACAAGGAAAAATCGGTGGCACTACGCACCTCTACATCGGACAGGAAGCTATTGCTGCCGGGGTGGTGGCGCAACTGCGTAAAGACGACTTCATCTCCAGCACGCACCGAGGACACGGACACATGCTGGCCAAGGGTGGCGAGCTCAAACCCATGTTGGCAGAAATTCTTGGGCGTGCAGATGGTTATTGTAAAGGTAAAGGCGGCTCGATGCATATTGCCAGCATCACCCTGGGTAACCTGGGTGCCAACGGCATTGTCAGTGGAGGGCTACCCATCGCCGTCGGATCGGGGCTCTCCGCTAAAATGCGCGGCACAGACCAGATCACCGTGGTATCCTTCGGAGATGGTGCAGCAAATGAAGGCAACACGCATGAATCTATGAACCTGGCATCATTGTGGAAACTGCCAGTTCTCTTTCTGTTTGAGAATAATCGTTACGCAGTCTCCACCGAGACCAGTCGCTCGATGGCTGGGAGTATGGAAAAGCGAGCCGCGGGTTACGACATACCATTTAGCCTGGTTGACGGAAATGACCTTGAAGCGGTGCATTTTGCTGCGGAAGATGCAATTGCATATGTCCGTTCCGGAAAAGGCCCTTTCGTCATGCAGGGTGATACATATCGAATTGAAGGCCATTATTATGGTGATGCGATGGTTTACCGCACTACAGAAGAGGTGGATACCTGGCGCATGAATGACCCTATTCAACGCGTGGAAAAACTGATGGTTGAGCGCGGCGTTTTAAATGAAACGGATTATCAGGCAATTAGAAATGAAATCCAACAGCAAGTAGATGAAGCTGTCGCTTTCGCGGAAGCCAGTCCACAGCCAGCTATCGAATCTATCTTTGAAGATGTCTACACGGAGTGGCAGGCATGAGCGGGCGTATCCTAACTTACCGTCAGGCTGTGGCAGAAGCCATAGCAGAAGAAATGTCACGCGATGAACGCGTCTTCATCATGGGTGAGGACGTGGGTAAGCACGGAGGAGCTTTTGCAGCTACGAAAGGCTTGTTTGATAAATTTGGGCCGGGAAGAGTTAAAGACACCCCAATCAGCGAATCCGTCATCGTCGGTGCTGGCGTAGGCGCAGCGTTAACCGGTATGCGGCCGATCGTGGAGATCATGTACATGGATTTTATCTGCATGGCGATGGACTCGATCGCAAACCAGGCTGCCAAGGTGAAGTACATGTTCGGTGGGCACGTTCATGTACCCCTCACCATCCGTACAGCATTCGGCGCCGGGCGCGGAAATGCAGCACAGCATTCACAGAGCCTTGAAACCTGGCTGACGCTTATCCCCGGATTGTTAGTGGTGATGCCTTCCACACCATATGATGCCAAAGGATTACTTAAGTCCGCTATTCGTAACGATAACCCTGTGGTCGTGATCGAGAACAAACTGTTATATGGTGAATCCGAGGATGTGCCCGAAGCAGAATACCTGGTACCGATCGGAAAGGCAGCTATCCGGCGCGAAGGCAAGGATGTGACTATAATTGCCACCAGCCGCATGTGCAAGTTCGCAGAAAGCGCAACAAAAAAGCTTGTTGAAGAAGGAATTGACGTAGAGCTTATTGATCCGCGTACCTTGAAACCTCTGGATATGGACACGATTTCAGCATCCATTGCGAAAACTCACCGGGTGGTTGTGGTTAATGAAGGTCATTCAACCGGCGGTTTCAGCAATGAAATATCCTCCAAGATCATGGATCGCTGCTTTTATGATCTGGACGCACCGGTAATGCGTGTTGCTTCAGAAGATGTCCCGATCCCCTATAATTCGATCTTGGAAAACGAAGTTATTCCTGCTGAAAAGGATATCCTGGCAGGAGTGCACAAAACAATTGAAGTTTAAATTGCTGTAAAAAGACGAAACAATAAAAGCGATCGTGAATCATGATGTCAATGATGTGAGGTGTAAAGATAACTGCTCAAAAATCTGATCGTGGCGGTCTGCTTAAGTGAAAGATATCTGCTCCCGGTATAGAATCTTAGGCTTTAAGAACATGAACACTTACTGGACAAGATAACGCGGAGGTTGATTTATGAACTTGATTAAACGTGAAGTCCTGCAGAAAGAATTTCTTCCTGGTCGGATAATTCAAAAGGCGGTAGGAAAAGATGCGGTTTCTTCTAGCGGCAGAATGACCATGGGTTTTGCTCACTATTCGGATCAAAGCGGGCCTATGGAACCTCATCATCATGCAGAGGAGATTGTTTATATATTAAGCGCCAAAGATGGTTGGGTGCGAATGGGCGATACTCCCGATCAACTCGGTCAACCTATTGAATTGAAAACGGGCATTACATTACACTTCCCACCCTTAGAATGGCATGTATTTGAATTTAAACCCGGCGGACATGTAGATATCATTTTCTTTTACGGTCAAGTTGATAATATCCGCCCCGAAGAAATCTTATCATCACAGACTTGATTGCATTGAAAGGTCTCTTTGGGATTAAAATAGCTTTGTCGAATGCTCAACCAGTAGAACAGGTTGCCTTAAAAAACTTGGCTTAAGCAAGTAAAATAGCCATAATCATAACAGCTTACATTGCTAAGACCACATTTCTGATATGAAAACTACTAGTTTTCAAATAGTTCTCCAGGAAGAAAGTCTATCAGCTCGAATAGTAACTCTTATTGAAAACTTGCTCGAGGACATCCTCATGCAAGACCCAATGGTTCATTCCAAACTTGCAGATCTACCGGCTATGGATAGAATAAGAGCAAGGGAGGAAATTGTTTTTTAACCAGCAAAGGAGTGTAAAGAAATGATTATAGATGCACATGCACATTTAGGCACCGACCTAGTTTTCGATGAAGTGCGCGAGGAATCTGACATCCTCAAGAAAATGGATGAGCACAAGGTAGATGTGACCATCGTCCAACCCATGTTTGGGGCTGTCTATATAGAGGATATCCGTGCAATCCACGATCGCATCTATCAATTCGCTTCCGCTCATCCGAAAAGAATCTATGGCGTTGCCAGCATGCCACCCCTGATTCCTGAATCGGATTATTATGAAGAGGCAAGGCGTTGTGTAAAAGAACTAGGATTCGTGGGAATAAAACTTCACCCGGCAGCTCATGGAACCAGCCCGACCTCAAAACGGGGAGAGATGGTCTGGAAAGTATGCTCCGATTTAGGTGTCCCTCT
>Ga0079037_100002654_pt1 | contig 9994 bp, 5 predicted proteins | sample Mud3Dept4metaG_FD_71479 | JGI IMG/M metagenome (GOLD analysis project Ga0079037, IMG submission 71479) | Freshwater wetland microbial communities from Ohio, USA, analyzing the effect of biotic and abiotic controls - Mud 3 Core 4 Depth 4 metaG | ecosystem: Environmental > Aquatic > Freshwater >... | reverse complement strand
GCATGCGCGTCGTGGCAGCGCTCGCAGCGGATGCGCGCCGGGTCGATGTCCAGGTGCGCCTCGCTGAAGGCCGCCGTTCCCGGGTCGTGGCACTCCGCGCACAGCGTCCGGACGGGCTTGATCATCAGCCGGTCCTCACCGGACGAGTGAGGCTGGTGGCACCGGAGGCAGTCTCTCGCTGCCGGCGAGTGGGGCCGTCCTTCCGCCAGCGCCGTCTTGAGCGTCGAGTGGCAGCCAAGGCACAAGTCGGTGTTCTTGGCCAGCAGGAGGCCGTCGAGGGCGGCCTGGTGCGGGTTGTGGCAGGCCGCGCACTCCCCGGTCGAGACCGGCGCGTGCTTCGACTTGGCTGCCGCCAACCCGTCCTTGACGTTGGCGTGGCACGCCGCACACAGCGTGCCGACGTTGTCGGACGCCATGCCCTTGACGTTGCTGCCGTGCGGGTCGTGGCAGTTCCCGCACATCCCCTCGACGAAGGGAGCGTGCTTGACGCCTCCTTCGATCGGCTTCATGAAGTCCGCGTGACAGGACTCACAGAGCTTCGAGCCCGCCGTCTTGAGCAGTGCGGCTTCATCGGAGCCGTGCGCGAGATGACAGGACGCGCAGGCACCGTCCCGGACCGGCGCGTGCGTGTAGGTCTTGATGAACTTCGTCTCGGCGTCCGCGTGGCAGCCGTAACAGACACGATCGGTCCGCGCCTTCAGGATCCCCTTGACGTCGGACCCATGCGGGTCGTGGCACGCGATGCACTCGTCGGCCGCCGCGGGCGCATGGGGCGTCTTGGATTTCTGCAGCGCCGCTTTCGTCGTGGCGTGGCACGACACGCAGAGCGCGCCGGACTCCGCCGTCAAGAGCTTTTCGTGATCCGTCGAGTGTGCGCCGTGACAAGCCAGGCAGCCCTGGCCTCCCTGGAGAGGCGCATGCTTGAAACCGAAGACCGCCGCCTGCGCGGCGTGGCAGGTGGCGCACAGATCGTTCCCCTTGCCCGTGAGCAGCTTGGGGTTGGCGGAGGCATGTGGCGCGTGACACAGGACGCACTCGCCGTCCTTGAACGGCACGTGCTGAACCTTGCCTGCGCCTTTCATGTCGGGGGCATCGTGGCAGGTTGCGCACAGCGCCCCGCCGGCCTGAGTCACGGCGAACGGTTTCGCCGACGTGGGCGCCGCATGGCAGGTCTCGCACTGGGAGGCGGCGACCGGCGCGTGCACGCTTGTCTTCAGGAGGCCGGGCTGAGCCGAACTGTGCGGGCTGTGACAACTGGAGCACGACGCCTGGTCGACCGGGTACCCGCCGTGCGCCTCCTTGAAAGCCGGCGCAGCGGCGGCGTGGCAGCCGAGGCACAGAGCCTTTTCCTCCTTGACCAGGAGGTTCGGCTGCGCCGCCCCATGCGACGAGTGGCAGGCCAGGCATCCGTCCGTCTGCAGGACCTTGTGAACGATCTTCCGCTCGTAGTCCGCCTGGTCGTGGCACTGATAACAGACCTGGCTGGGCTCCGCCGCGAGCAGGTGCGGAGCGTTGGAGGCATGCGGGTTGTGGCACAACACGCATGCTCCGGTCTTGACAGCGGTATGGACGTGCGCCTCGTTCAGCCCGATCTTGTCCTGCGGATGGCAGGTGTAGCAGAGGTCGTTGCCATCCTTCTTCATCACGCGCTTCGCGACCAGTCCGTGGCGGAGATGGCACTGATCGCAGGTGTTCTCCTTGACGACGGCATGGACATTCTTCATGCCCAGGTACTTGCCCGCGAAGTCCTTGTGGCACCCGCCCCCCAGGCAGTTCCTCGCCCCGAGGCCCTGTTTCGACCCCTGCGCGCCACCGCCGAGCGTCCGCCTCTGGGTCTCCTGGCCGTGGGAGGAGATGGCCCCGGCACACAGCGCCAGGAGGATGCCCAGCGCCAGCACCCTGGTCGGCTTCCATCTTGTCGGCATCACTGCACCCTCTTCAGGTACGTCTCGACCTTCGACTGTGCACGCAGCTTGCGGGCGTACTCGTCCACGCCCTTCTTGACCTTCTCGTCGTACAGCTTCTTTGCGATCGCCTCTCTCACCTCGGCATACGGCTTCGCGGCGGGCGCGATGACCTGCTGCACCATGAGGACGTACACGTGGCCCTCCGGGCTCGCATACAGCCTGGCGTCACGGACGTTTGCGCCCGCAACCGCCTTGCGCATCGCCGGAGGCATGCTGTCGAGCGTGACAGGCCGGCCGTCGAACGTCAGCAGCCCCTGCGCATCCTTCCCGACCTGGCCCGCGGCGTTCGTGGCCAGCCAGTTCGCGTCCGCCCCTTCGCGCAGCTTCCGCATCGCGTCCTCGGCGGCGGTTCTGTTCGTGAAGGCCAGGCTCCGGATTCTCATCATCTCGGGGCTGGAGAATTCCTTGAGGTGCCCGTCGTAGTACCGCTTCACCTCGTCTTCCGTCATCTTGCTGTCGGGGACGATGACCTTCTGAAGAAACGTGCTGAGGACAAGGGTTTCCGTGTACCCGTTGACGCGGTCGCGGTACGGGTGCGTCTTGTCGATCCCGAGCCTGAGGGCCTCGGCGTTCAGCAGCCGCCGAGCCAGCGTGGCCTCGAGGGCGTCCTCCTTCCGCTCGTTCATACGCTTGCGCGACCCGGCGTCGTCGGTTCCGTGAAAGAACTGCAGCCGCAGGAAGTCCGTGAGATCTGCGACCGTTACGGACGGCGCGCCCTTGATCTCGGCGACGACTCGTTTGTCCTTCAGCAGCGCGTCAATCCCGGGCTTGGGGGCCTCGTAGTCGATGCTCTTGAGGACCGCCGCGTTGACAGCCGCGTAGTCGCGCCTCAGGGCCTTCTGATGGGCCGCCATCGCAGCCTCTCGCTGCTGGTCCAGAACCCTCTTTCGCGCCTCCGTCCTCGCCTCGGAATTCTCCGGGTGCCGGATGTCAATCACCTGCAGCACGACGAACCCCGCCGGGATCTTGACGAGGGGACCGAGTTGCCCCGCCTTCAGGCCGGCGATCCCCTCGGCGATCTGGGGAAGGTAGTCCTGCTTCCGGTGAAAAGCGTCGTCGGCATCCGCCGTGGCCGCCTTCGCGGCCTGGGCCTTCGCGGCCACGTCGGCGAAGGCCGCGCCGTTCGCGATCTCCATGTGGGCGCGCCGCGCGGCCGGTTCGTCTCTGAAGAGCAGCGACGTCGTCTTCCACTCCCGGACCAACTCCCTGTAGACCTTCTCGACCGCAGCCGGATCCGCTTTGACGTCCTTGACGATCCGCTCGGCGAGCACGTCGCGGAGGATTACCCGCGACTGGACCTCGACCTCTTTGCGGATCTCGGCGCCTTCGTCGAGGCCCATGGTCGCCGCTTCCTGGGCGATGAGCTTCACGTTGACAAGGCGATCGAGGACGTCGAGTTCCCGGGGACGGGCAAGACCCTGGCGCAGACGCGCGCGGTCCACCGGCGGGTCCAGCTGCATCACCAGTTCGTCGAGGGAAATCGAGTCCCGGTTGACCGTGGCCACCACGGGCCTGCCTTCTCTCAGGGGAAGCCCCTGAGCCGCTCCGGCGGCGGGGGCGCACATCGACACCACGAGGAGACCCGTCACGACGACAACCTGATACCGCATGAGACCCTTCTGAGCGCCCGCCTCGCGCGCGCTCGTTCAGCGCTCGCGGCCGGCAATCAGCTCGGCCGTGAGCCTGGCCATCTGGGTGGCCATGGTGTGCGCGGTTCTCGACCTGCCACGCTCGAAGAATCGGACGCCGTCGCCCCCGTCATTGTAGCTGGCCGAACTCCATACGACCCTGCGGCTCTTCCGTTCGATGATCACGACCGAGAACTCCACGCCCGTGTTGCCCTCAGCCCCTTCGTAGTCGGCGTAGCGGAGCACGCGGCCCCCCAGCACGAAGTCGGCCTCTACCAGCGCCCCCACCGTGTCGGCGTCGCCGAGAGACAGACCGCCGTCCATGATGATCCGGGCGTCGAGGAGCTGTCGCCTGGTCACGCCGGGCTCGACGACACGAAACTGGGGAAACGCCGACAGGTGCCTCGTGAAAAGCAGCGCGAGGATGTCGCCCGCGTTCCGCCGGTCGCTCAGGCTGACGAAGGGCACGACCGCGATGGAGTACGCCTTCCCGGCGTCGACCGCCAGGCTCCGGTAGGAACTCTTCGGCCGAAACTTGGAGGCGGCCTCTCGAGCCGGACCGGCCTCCCCGGTCTTCATGTAGGCGACCAGCGAACCCGTGAGGCGGTCCAAGGCTCTCGCCAGCAGGACCTGCGGGTCGTCGACGAGATTCAGCGCCAGCCATCCGGGCGCGTCGTCTCCCGCCATCCCGACGTCGTCGGCCCAGACTACCACGGGCGCGTCCGTAATCGACACCAGCCTGATCGTGAGCGCGACCTTGGGCGGGGCGAGCTCGTTGAACAGTTCGATCGACGTGAACACGACGCCGTCCATACCGGTCTCCTGCCGCAGCGCCTCGGCTGTGGGGGCGTCGATGCCCGCCGTGTAGCGGACCCGGTGGCGCGTCATGAACGCCTCGAGCGGCCCGTCGTCGATCACGTCGATGCCCGCGGCCGCGAGCCTGTCGAGCAGGATCTGCCTGATCTCGCCGACGGGCACGCTGCCGCCGCTCAGGTTCTCGACGGGGAAGACGGCCACCCTCGTCGGCCGCTCGCCGGCGGACGCCGGTCCCGCTCCCGCGCCGGGCAAGAGCGCGAGGAGAAGCGTGGCGGCGACGGTTGCTCGCGAAAACCACATCACCGCGACCTACCGTCCCTTCTGAGGCGGGCCGAGCAGCTTGTCGAAGAGCGCATCTACGGCCTCTTCCGTCACCTTGTTGACGGGTTGGCCGCCGCCGCCGAAGAGACGGTTCCAGAAGCTGATCCCGCCCTTGGTCGACGAGGCGCTCCACACGACCTTCCCGGTCCCGGCCTCGATCAGCTGGATGCTCATGGAGATGATGTTCGCCGTCGTCGTGCCTGAGCGCACCTCGCCGTACTCCCGCACGACGCCGGTGATCACGGCATCGGCCTTCAGGAGTGTCCCGAGTTTGATGATCTCCTCGGGCGACGGCGAGGCGGGGCTCTGCAGCTCCAGTTTCGCGATTCCGCGTGCGACTTCGCCGACGGGGAGGACGTACACCGCGCCGGTGGAGAGCAGGCGGCTGATGAACACATCGCGCACGCGGTCCGCCACCACCTGATCGCGGGCAAGGTTGGCGAACGGCGCGACGGCCACCGTCTGGATGCTGCCGAAGTCCATGTTCGGATCCCGGTAGACGTCCGTGACCTGCGCGCTGCACACCGGCGCGGTGACGACGAGCAGCACCAGAACGACTGTCGCGAATCCCAAGGTTGTCTTCATGCTTCCGCCTCGCGATAAATCAGAAGAACAGCTTCACGGTGGCGCTCAGGGTCTTCCCTTTGCTGGAGTACGATACCGACTCGCTCTTCAAGAACTGGTAGGACACGTCGATGTACGAGCGGCGCGTCAGGTTCCAGCGGATGCCCCCGAGCGTATTCCGATCCGACCCGAATACCAGGTCCCGCAGCGCCTCGTTGTACGCGAACACGAACTGCACGGCGCCGTCCGGGAAGGGGGCCCAATTGGCGCTGGCGTTGAACGTCGTCCTGGTCTTCTGGTCGCTGGCAGCCCACACCTCTTCCCCGAACGCCAAGTGCAGCGTCCGGGTCGGGTCGAACGCGATGGCCACATAGAACCGCTGCGTGTCCGATTCCGGCGCGCCGACGAACGTGCCCGATCGCCGCGTCGATATGGCGTCGTAGCTGAACGTCAGACTCACGTGTTCCCGGGGGACCACCGTGCCGCTGAGGTTGAGGAACCGGTCGTGCCACTCCTCGCCGGTCTCGACGGTCGTGAAATTCCACCCGAAGCCGAACAGCACATCGACGCCGGTGTAGAGTTGCGCGCTGTTCTGGACCTGGATCGACCTGCGGTCGTGATCGCCCAGGTCCGTCCGCTCGTCCCGCCCGTTGTACAGGAGAGAACTCCGGAACGTGCGAACCGGTTCCACGGTGAGGGAAGCGTTCGCCACGTTGCCGACGACATAGCCTTCCGTCCGCGTGCCCTGCTCGCGAGCAACCCTGGCGAAGGCCGAAAAGACGCGGGCGAACGCATGGTCCACCGACAGGCCGTTCGACAGCGTGTCGGTGCTCCTGCCGAACGCGTTGGGGCCATTGTACAGGTAGAACCCCTCGTAAAACAGCGCCGGCGCATCCAGAATCCGGAACCGCACGTCGGTATTGACGACGTGTGTGGTCTGCGTCAGCCGCTCGCTGGCCTCCTCCGCAGGCATCCTGAGAAACGCTTGCACCTCCGTGACGAGGATGTCCGGGAAACGCGACGCCTCCGGTACGGCGACGGAGAGGGGCCTCACGACCACCTTGACGTAGCGGGCGTTGACCCTGGGGAACTCCACCTCGAAGCGAAACTCGAAGGGACCGAAAGGCGCGGAGGACACGGAGGCTTCCCGCCTCCAGACCACGTTGTCCGGACTGCTGTAGATTTCCCAGGAAAAGGAGTTGGCGATCGCGATCGGCAGATCGCGGTCGACCCAGACCAGCAGCCGGTTCACATCCACGGGATTCAGGAAGTCCAGCCCGATGTTCCGGGACTGCGGGTCCTCGAGAGGCGTGGGCGCGCCCAGATCGATCCCGGCGCCTGCCGTGAGGTTCCCGTCGATGAGCAGGGCGTTCTGCGTGAGACTCGAGGTCGCTGGCGTGTCGCTCAGTGACGCCAGCCCCGATATGGGGCTGAGCGGCAAGTCCACATCCCCCCCCTGCCCGGTTGCCACTGTGGTGAGATCCAGGTAGTTGATGTTGTAAGACGCGTTCCAGAGCAGCCGCTTCTGGATGAACGAGCCCGCATAGCTCACGCGGCCCGCGTGGCTCGTCTGGCGGGTTTCGAGGCCCGCGATCTGGTCGTTGGTCACGAGATAGCCGCCGTTGTAGTTCGCGCTGAAGTTCTCCAAGGTGTAATTGGACACGAGCGAGCCGTAATCCCTCGTGATGTCCTGAAGGGCTCGCTCGCCGTCGAAGGTGTGCGTCCGGACGAACTGGAACTCCGAGGTCGGGCCGCCCGCCGGGTTCCAGCCCAGATAGGCGGCGGCCTCGTCGTTGACGAGCTTGATGTCCGAGAAGCCCGCCGTCCTGGCCCGATCCTCGCGCCGGTTGTAGCCGATCCCGGGAGACAGGACGGGGTTCGTCGAGCGTAGCAGGAAGAAGGGCCGGCTCCGCGTGATCGTCGAGTCCAGGTTGAAGCCGTCGCTCGCGGTCGAGAGCAGGTTGATCTCCCACACGCCGCCGGCGTTCAGCCTGAGTTGGGGATAGACCAGCGTGTCCAGGTTCAGATAGAGCGACGGCGCGATGCTCGTCGTCTCGGTCTTCGTGACCTCGCCCGACGCCGAGGTTGTCGTCATCGACACGGAACTGAACACCGTGTCGATGCTCTTCTGCATGCCCCCGAAGATGCTCTCCTGGCCGGAGGCCGGTTCGGCGGCGAGACTGAGCGACGCCGCCAGGACGAGAGCGAGCGCGGCAGCGCGAGAGCGCAACTACTTCTCTCCCATCACGGCAACCCAGGACGGGCGGTCGCCCACGTCGATTTCCGCACTGACTTTTCTGTCAGCGAGACGTCCGACAATCAAGCTGCGGGTGTCAGGGCTCACCATGTAGAGGCTGTTGCCCTCCACGTCGATCTTCAGATGCGACACGCCAGACTTGGTCCTGAGGCTGTAGAGGGGCATCAGCGCGTTGGGGTCGTAGAACTCGACGGCGTTGTCCTGGCTGCTGCCGATACACACCAGGCCCCGGACGCGGTCGACCTCGATCGCTCCGGCCCGGGTCCGTAAGCGCGCCCTCGTGACGACGGTCAGTTGCCTCGGATCCAGAACCGTCATGTAAGGTGACCGCTCGTGGATCACGTAGAGCCGGTCGCCTCTCCCGCCGAACTGGCCCCTCAGCGGCCCTGGGTCGGTCGAGAGCGTCCCGACGAGGCTCCGGCTCGCGATCTCGAAGACCGACACGGTATCCGAAAGCGTGTTGAAGACGAACGCCCTGGCGCCGGACGGGTCGATCACCGCCGAGCGCGGACCGTTGCCGACGGCGACCCGTTCCTGTCTGACGAGCGACGCGGCGCCGAAGAAGGTGACGCTCGCCGAACCGGTATTCACCGACAGAAGAGTCAGGCCGTCGGGGGTAAGCGCCACTTCCTGCGGCCGGTCTCCCGGAGACAGGCGGGCCCGCTCGACGATTTCGCCCGCGGCGATGTCGATCGACACGATTTCGTCGTCCCTCGAACACGCCACGTACAGCCGGCGCCGGCGCTGGTCCAGGGCCATCCCGGACGGTCCGGCGCAGGTGCCGATGGCCGCGGCGGCCTGTCCAAGCTGCTTGTCGAACACCGTGACTGCGTTCGAGCCGGCATTAGCGACGAAACCGGAGTGGCCCACGATGGGCATCGACGGCGTGATGACCGAAAACACGGGACTGAAGACGGACCCGTCGGTGACGGATTCCTGGTACTTGAGTGAGAGCCAGTAGAGCGTCGCCTGCTGCCCGGCAACCGCAAACGGGAAGTCGATCCGCACGGGTTCGTCGGGGACGGCGAGCGCGGTATCTCCTCTTTCGTCCTTCAGGGTGGCCTGCTTGACCCTGAAGCGAAACCCCGCGTAGCTGCCGGCCGGCAGCCGGCCGGCGGCAAGGAGCCGCTGCCTCCGGGTATCGGCGGGCCCGACGCCCTTCAGGTTCAGGTCGAGAGGGAATTCAGACCCGCCGGCGGCGACCGCGGATATCGAGGCGATGGAAAAGGTAAGCTTCGTCGCTTCGGGCGGCAGGGGCTGGAAGTAGAGGAAGATCCCGCCGTCAGCGGCTGCAGCAGGGGCCGGGGCGGCGAGAAAGAGAACGAAGACGAGGGTCGTCAGGCTGCGTGATGGCACGAACTCGGCTCTTGTGTGAGGCGGCACGCATCGCCGGGCCTCACCCGTTGGGAGCGCCGCGCCCAGCCATTCTACGGACGGCCGGGAGAAACGACAACCACTGAAAAGGAAAAGGGCCGGGTCGGCCCAGCCCTTCTCCCATCTAGAACCCCGTCAAGCGGAAACTAGTCCTTCGCGTGGCACTTGTTGCAGAGCACGCGCTGGTAGCTCGCCCACATCGTCGGCAGCCGGTCGTAGTAAGCCGCCTGCCACTCGGCCATCGTGCGGCCGCGAGCCTGCTGTGCAGCCCGGCCTCCCCAGGTCGCGTAGTCGGGGTGGTCGGTGCCAACATAGAGCTTGTTCTTCGTCATGAACTCGTACTCGATGTCGAACCGAAGGCCATACATCATGCCCGACGCGTGGGCGCGGTGGCACGACAGACACACCACCTTGTCACCGGAGACCGGTCCGTTCAAGTAGGAGTCGTCGTTCTTCGCGTGGGACTTCAGCGTCTTGATGTCCGCGGTACCCTCGGCGAACGGAACGAGCGAGAGGAAGGACTTCGTGTCGACGCCCGTCAAGTCGCCCGACTTGACGTAGGCATTATAGTTGGCCGCGACATCGCTACCGAGGCTCTGGTCGATCGGGTGGACGTACTTGGTGCTCGAGTGCATGTTCGGGTGGCAGGTCGCGCACCAGTTGCCCCAAGTATTCGCGCCCGTGGCGCCATAGGCCACGCGGGTCTGCGTCGTCTTCTCGGTGCGGTTGTAAGAGGACGGGGCAACGGCAATCGCGACGCCGCTGAACGTGACGCCCTGCGAGCTGTCGCCGAGTCCGCGGAGGAGGCGGTAGGCGCCCACGGATTCACCCGCCCCGGGGACCAGGCTGGTGTCGTAGGAACCGGAACCGATGACGACGTCCGCGGCCGATCCGAGCGTGCGGCCGGTCGCGTAGGTGCCGTCTGACTTGAGACGGACCCCGCCATGCGGGTCGTGGCAGCTCGTGCACGAGAGCTTCGACGACGAGAAGGTGCCGCCGGGCGCCGTGGTGTTGGTCGTATCGAAATCGTAGCTGAAGTCGCGGGCCACGATGTTGTGGCCGTGCGT
>Ga0079037_100002652_pt1 | contig 9996 bp, 10 predicted proteins | sample Mud3Dept4metaG_FD_71479 | JGI IMG/M metagenome (GOLD analysis project Ga0079037, IMG submission 71479) | Freshwater wetland microbial communities from Ohio, USA, analyzing the effect of biotic and abiotic controls - Mud 3 Core 4 Depth 4 metaG | ecosystem: Environmental > Aquatic > Freshwater >... | reverse complement strand
CATAATAGTTTACTGCCTGACGTTGTTAGATTTGCAATGCTTGGCAATATGTAAAGTTTCAAACTGCATTCTTCAATACATACCCATAAAATACCAATACCAATCGTCAACATTGACATCGTCGTGAATCAGGAATATATTTGCGTATAATTTCTCGAGTGTTTTGGCATGCTCATTGCTTAACTAGATAATTCCGGAAATCCGGTGTTATCTAGGGGGCTAGTCAATCACTTGTTATAATGACACAAAGGAGTGAACAATGGAGTTGCTAACAAAGATCATAATCACTCTCTTCATAGTTTTTCTGTCAGGAAAGGCTCTGTATTGGACATGGACGTCGCATATTGACGTCAATGCTACCGTTCTTAAGTTTGTGTCTCAAAAACCGAAGATTGCGGATACAGTGGTTACCCGGGATCCAAACAAGCTGTACCAAAATGGTATAGCCGTCGCCGATGTTACTGGTCCTGTGCAAATCATCGATGACACAGTTCTTCTCACTCAGATAGCAAATGTGTCTGGGTTAGACAACCGTCAACCAATCGAATACGGGCGATTCAAACTAAGAGTGACGCAGGTTCAAACTGTCATCGGAATGAAGACAGTTGTATCCGACAATGGTTCCAGCGTTCTACAAAACGTAATGGAAGGGGTAACCTGCGAGGAGTTGAGATAACGAAACTATATAACAAGTCATACAAACGGACGCGCGGGGGGCGCGCCGATTAATTCCAACGTTCTCTATTGCCCTTCATCAATCATCGTTTCTCCACTGCACAAGAGCATCCCCTACTCAGTTCTGATCAAAACAATCGGGCTATCAGGGCCGGCACCGCGGTCTCGACACTCAGAATGCGTTCTCCCATCTGCATCGGAGTAAACCCGCAGGCAGTTAGCTTTTCTATTTCGTAGGGGATAAAGCCACCCTCAGGACCGATGGCGAGGGTCACGGTGCCCTTGAGGTTACGCGGGCAGGGAGCAGAGGCAGTCGGATGCGCGACAAGGGGAAGCGTCCCTTTGATCATTGCCGACAGCTCATCCTCCACAAAGGGCTTGAACAAAGGCCGCAGCAGTACCTCGGGAAGGACCGTGTCACGCGCCTGTTCAAGACCAAGGACCAACTGTTCTTTCACGCTGGATTCGATCAGGAACGGACTCTGCCAGAAGCTCTTCTCCACCCGGAAGCAGTTGAGCAGAATGATCTTCTTCACCCCCAGCGAGCTGACGGACCGCAGCACCCGCCGGAGTACCTTGGGCCGCGGCAGCGCGAGGATGAGCGTCAACGGAAGCGCGGCAGGCGGCGCGCGTTCGAGCCGGACCTCCATCTCCAGGACTGATTGATTCAGGAGCGCAACCTTGCCGGATCCGATTTGTCCATTCAGGATGCCGACACAGAGCTCATCTCCCACCGAAGCGCGGTGCACTTCGAGGACATGCCTGAGGCGGCGGCCCTGGAGACGGGCGACGCCGGTGTTATCAATGAAGTCGTCTTGGAAGAGAAGGATGAGGTTCATGGGAGCAATGAGTTACACACGTGCAGATTCGTAGCAACTACAGCAAACTCATATTTTGTTGCCAACGTGACTTGTGCAATATGTTTGTTAAATCCCCCTTAATCCCCCTTTTCCAAAGGGGGAGATTTATCCCCTCTTTGGCAAAGAGGGGCAGGGGGAGATTTTCTGATTATGGTGTTTCCATTTCACGACGATGCATAAGCACCCCTTCACCTATTCACCGTTCCCATACCACACCCTCACGATCGTGAACACCATCGTGCCCTTGGGCCGCTTGACCGTGACTTCATCGCCTTCGCCCTTCTTCATCAGTGCCCTGGCCATGGGTGCGTCCATGCTGATCAGGTTCTTCGCGGGATCGAATTCGTCGGGTCCCACGATGCGGTACTCTGCGATATTTCCCTCGTCGTCCTCAAGCCTAACCCAGGCGCCGAAGAAAACCCTTGATGGATCCGTCGGCGCGCTGTCCACAACAACGATATGCTCCAGCCGGTCCTTGAGATGATGGATGCGGGCATCGATCTCGCGCAGCTGCTTCTTGCGGTATATGTACTCCGCGTTCTCGGACCGGTCGCCCTCGGCCGCGGCAGCGGCAAGCGCCGCAGTCACTTCGGGCCGCTTTGCCCGCCAGAGAAACTCGAACTCGTCGCTCAGGCGCTTCTTGCCTTCAGGCGTGATGTACCTGGAACCTGATATTTGTGGTGGCCGGTATCTGCTCATAGGAACGGAATCATACGGTAAAAGCTTGCTAGAAGCAAGAACCAACTGCCAAACAAGAACCAAAAGGCGTCTCTCGCAGAGCACGCGGAGAACGCAGAGTTTAATCAAAACCTTTAAGTCTCGGTTTTAACCCGGAGTTCATTTAGCTTTTCTCCGCGAACTCTGCGAGAATATTTCTTGCCGCTTTGAATAAAATTTTATTTCTTAGTTACTGCCCCTGCGCACGCCACAGCTGTCTCTTTCCCGACCTTGAACCGCTTGCCTTCATCGATCAACCGCTCAAAGCTGATGAGGTTGCCCCGCTGCAGGGACCCAAAGGGTTCGTTCTCCGGAGTTGTGTTCTTATCCTGCCGCATGACGAGCTTTCGTTCCCCGGCGCCGCACAAATAGTACTCGATCTTCCCCTTTGAGACCAGCGGTTCGCTCACCACCCGAAAGCTGTTCGGGCCAATAACATCCGCCAATGAGAGATGGTCTTTGCGCAGGACCAGATAGGAGAACTTGAGGGAGTCCTTGCGGAGCCCTGTGAGCTTGTCAATCTCCTTCACCAGCGCGGGCGGGTCCCAGGGGATGTCTTCATGACACCAGTCTTTTGGGTTCACGAGCGCAGGACACTTGTCGTTGAAGAGGCAGGGGGAATACAGGTGAAAACCCTGCTCCAGCATGCCGTCACGGACCTCGAGCATCTCGCGCGAGGTCTCCCGCAGTGCCGGCTCTATGATGATGCAGCTGCCGTCGTCAGCAAGTCCCCGTTTCAGGATGTCACCCACCATATCCACGCGCTTACCGATCCGTGCTTCATCCCGGGCGAACAGCTCATTCATAACGTTCGACAGGATGATCACATCAAAATGTCCGTGCAGATAATTTCCGAGTCCTGCAACATCTGACCGGGCTGTTTTCAACGATACCTCGAGTGCGTGCGTTGTCCTCGAGGACAGTATAAGCGCCTCAGCCATCTTCAGATTTTCCGCCACCTGATCGACGACCGTGAACTCAATCTGCGGCTTGCGATCCTGCCGCGAGAAAAACGTCAACGCACCGAGCGAGGCCGTTCCGGGTCCGGCGCCTATGTCGAGGACCCGAAGCTTTACTTTTGCGAACAGGCCCCGGGGATGGAATGACAGTTCCTGAAGCGGCTTGTGTATCTTGGAGAGGTTTGATGGCAGAAAATAGGCCTGGTATGCCTTCCGAAGTCCATCGTCTCTGAGATAGGCTGCGGGCAGGCCTTCACGCTCCCGGGTGAGCAGCGTCGAAAGCCGGGCAACATCCGTGGCCAGGGCGCGCAGCTCATCATCTGATAGTTCCGGCGATATGTTCATGGATTTATACGGTACTCGGCGTTAAAAAAAATATGGGAAGAATTTTTCTCGCAGTGCCCTATGAAAGAAAAGCGGCCACTTAGGACTTCCGCAGAGTTCGCAGAGAAAAGCTTAAATGTTCCGGGTTAAAACCAGGACTGAATGGTTTTGATTTAACTCTGCGTCCTCCGCGTGCTCCGCGAGAGACGCCCTTTTGGTTTCGGCTTGCCCCGCTTTAGAGGCATCCGCCTCTAACGGGGCTTGTCCTGCTTAGGTTTATCTGACGGGCATCTGGAGAGAAGAATCCTGCACAGCATAGTTCCGCTCTTCATCATTGCTTATCGCCCCCGGAACCGCTTACTCAACAATGGTGACCACAACGCCACTCCCCAGGGAAACGATCTTGTTCGAGACGCTGCCGATGAGCGGATGTTTTCCCGATGCGGCGCCGCGCCGGCCCATCACAATCGTCTGATAGCCGCCGTCCTTCGCCTCTTCAAGAATGCTCTCGGCCACATCTGTTGAATCAGAGATTGACTTCGTCGTGATCTGAGTGGGCTTGAAGCCTTTGCTGGTCAGAGCGTCAATGGCCTTCTTAAATACCGGCGCCATCTTTGCCTTCCGGTCGGCGATCCACTTGCCCACGACCTTTTCCCGGTCCTGCTTCTCGTCCTTGGACAGGATGTGGCCTTCGTCCCAGAACATGGCCGGCAGGTTCGGCAGCACATGCACCAGCTCTATCTCAAAATCCACGGCCCCGGCAAACTGCTGTGCCACGTACTCTACTGCCTTGGTTGCATTCAATGAATCGTCGATCGCTATGAGCATTTTTTTCATGATATGCCTCCCAAAATGACATCCAGTTCTAATTCATATATAGCATACTTTTTAGATAATGTGGACCCTCTCTTTCATCCTCTTAGGACGGATGAAATCCCCCCTCACCTCAATCCTCTCCCCGCAGGGGCGAGGAAGTTAAAATACAAAATAAAAAACGGGGATGATATACTCATCATCCCCGCTGTTGATCTCTCCGGTCCTTACTTTGCCTTCATCTTCACCGGCTCGTACGTGCAAAATGGCTCGGGCCCCAGATAGTCTCCGGACATGGCAAAGGACCGGGCCCGGCAGCCGCCGCAGACCTTTCGGTACTCGCAGATCCCGCACTTGCCGTGATAGTGGTCGAGGTCGCGCATCTCCAGAAACAGCTTCGAGGTCTGCCAGATCTTCGAGAACGGCTCTTTCCTGATATCGCCGGCCTCTTCTTCGAGGAACCCGCAGATTTGGACCTTGCCCACATGGGACACGAAGGCGAAGCTCTGGCCGCCCATGCAGCCCTTGGTCATGGCGTCGAAGCCGTGTGACTCGGGGGTGACGGTCTTGCCCTTCTCCTTCTCGCCCTGGCGGAAGATCCGGTAGTAGTGCGGGGCGCAGGTGGGCTTGAACTGGATCGGCACCTTGTCGCGCATCTCATAGAACCATTTGAGCGTGCTCTCATATTCTTCCGGCGGGATCTCCTGGTCGATCAGATCCTTGCCCCGGCCGGTCGGGACGAGCAGGAACGGATGGTAGGCAACAGCGCCCAGTCCGATCACCATCTCAAGGAGTTTCGGGAGGTCCTTCACGTTGTGCTTCGTAATGGTCGTGTTGACCTGGAACTCCATGCCGACCTTCTTGAAGTTCTCGATGGCCTTCATCACGCTCTCGAAGGCCCCTTCAACGCGTCGAAAGTTGTTGTGCTGCTCCGCGGTCAAGCCGTCTATGGAGAGAGACACGCGCATAATGCCCGAGTCCTTCATCTTCTTCGCCAGTTCCTCGGTCACGAGCAGACCGCAGGGCGCCATGACCATGCGCAGACCGAGGTCAGTGCCGTGCCTGGCAATATCATAGATGTCCGCGCGCATCATGGGTTCGCCGCCGGTAAGGATGATGATCGGGTCGCTGAAGGACTTGACGTCGTCGAGGAACCGGAATGCATCCTCGGTCGAGAGCTCGCCCGGGTAGGGGCCGTACCGCGCCGCGGCGCGGCAGTGAACGCAGTTCAGGACGCAGCTGCGGGTCACCTCCCAGGCGATCAGCCGCGGGAGATACTTTTTTTCGCCGCCGGGATGCCCGTGGCCGTGAGGCGCTTTCATGGTATGGGGATGAGACATGAAGACTCCTTCAAGAATAAGTTAAAATTCAAATGCAGGCGTATATTAACCAATCAGGCGGTAATAGTCAACTGCGTTGGAGCAGCCAATATCCTCGTGTCATAGCCGCGAGGCACAGAATAGATCCTGAACAACGCTCAAACCCGACGCGCCCATGGTAAACAATTCCGTTATTTGCATTGATTACTCCGAAGGGAACGTCTGCATCACAATGAAGTTATCCCCAAATACATCATCGGGTTGTCAGTAGCAAACTGGATCGCCAGATCCGGTTCAATGCCAAGGGCGATCAGGTTTTTCACTCCATCCGCCAGCGGAATGCCGCTTCCCATGAGAATGCCGCCAGCGCCCCGGATAGGGCCGGTTCCCCAGTTCGGTCCTTTTACTGAATCGGAGACGAGGATGATCTTGTCAGGCGATTTCATATCGAAAAGCATTTTGAGGCTCTGCGGGTGCAGGTGGGCCATGTCCGCAATGACCTCCACATAGATGTCCTCATCCATGAGCCCGAACCCCGCAAGACCGGGCTCCCGGTGATGGAAACCGCGCATAGCGTTGAACACATGGGTGATGCCGGTGGCGCCGGCGCGTTTGCCCTCCTCCGCCTGCTCAAAGGACGCATCGCTGTGGCCCATGTGAACGAGAATCCCTTTTGTCCGGCAATGCTCGATCACCCGGAGCGCGCCCGGCAGTTCCGGGGCTATGGTCATGATCTTGATGAAATCCTCGAAATCCTCAATAAGCTGCGAGAGCGTCTCCACCGACGGCTCCAGAAAGCTTTTGCCGTCCATAGAAGCCGCCCGCTCGGGGTTCAGGAACGGCCCTTCTACATGGACGCCGAGGATCCGGGCGCCTTCGCGCTGTACATCCATGGCGCGCCGCACCGCGGCCATGTTCTCGCGCATGGTCTCAATGGTAGCGGGATAGATGGTTGGTAGAATTGCCGATGTTCTGTGTTTCCCGTGAATTTCGGCCATCCGGAGGATGTCATCCTGCCGCCGCGTCCGCGTATCGTACTCACCCGCGCCGTGCACATGGATGTCGATCAGATACTGTTTTTTCCCTGCAGCGTGTGCCATAAGGACCTCAAGTAATAGTGCAAAACGCAAAATGTTAAATGCAAAAACCTGCTTTTTTGTAGTTAACTTTGCACTTTGAATTCTGCAATTCGAATTGATTCTACGTGATCTTCCCCCGCCGCGAGAAAAATTCGCTCAGGGCAAGCCGCACAACAGCTCCGCGGTCCCAGGGCTGTTTCAGCTCCTTGGTGAGCTCCGCAGCCACCTCATCCAGAGCCGGAATATGTTCATCCTCAAGCTGGATCGTGACCTCCACCAGTCCGTGCTCGTGCTCCTCGTGCTCGTCATGTCCGTGGCCGCAGTGCTCGTCGTGCTTGTGTGCATGATCATGATTGTGGTCCATACAATACCTCAAGAAATGTCAAAGCTCAAAGTTTGATGATCCCGTAAAAAAACAGAATGTGTCACTCCGAACCAAGAGAGGCGTCTTTCAACCGACAGGATATAACCAGGATTTCTCGCTTCGCTCGAAATGACAATTTGATCTGACATTTAAACTATTTTTGCACATCCACGTTTCCGCGGCAGACATCACAAGAGCACCCGCAACATCACCGGCATCGTAAAGAAGAGTGCCACGGTCGAAACCGTTATACAGGCAGCCGCGAGCGGCACATCCAGGTCGAACTCGTCGGCGATCACAAGCGACAGCACCATCACCGGCATCGCGCCTTCAATTGTGGTCCCCTCGAGCACCCCGTCCGGCATCCCGAGCCGCGAACCGATCCACCACGCCAGCGCCGGGGCAAGCACCAGCTTGATCGCGAGCGCGGGTACGGCTATCCCAAGCCGCTTCACATCATGAAAATCGAGCGCCAGGCCCACGGTGAAGATCATGATCGGGACCACCGCCCTGCCCATGAGCCCGACTGCATCCTGCACCGGCTGCGGCACGGCGACCCCGGTGAACCGGACAGCCGCGCCCGCGGCCACCCCCCAGAGCGGCGGGAGCAGGAACACACGCTTGAGCGATGCGCCCAAAGACACGGCCTTGCCGCTCCCATACCGCGCGGCGATGAACACCCCGATCGTCAGCAGGATCGGCGTTGACGCGAGCAGATCGTAGAGGACCGCCACGTATCCATGCTGCGCGCCGAGCATCTCGGTGATGACCGGAAGCCCAAGATACATCACGTTGCCGAACGCGGCGGAGATTATCATGACCCCGACAGCGGGACGCGGTATATCCTTGAACCACGGCAGCAGCCGATAGGCCGCAAATCCGGCCGCGATGGATACCAGGACAACGACCGCCCCGGTCAGCGGGATGGAAATGAGGCTCCGGTCGATCGGAGCGCTCGTCATCAGGCCAAAAGCCAGCGCGGGAATAAAAAAATTGAACGCCGCCACGCTCAGCGCATGACGCACCCGGTTCCGGTCAAGCCCGCCCGGACTGAAGAACCTCCACGCGTACCCCGCCGCGATGATCAGGCCGAATGAGTACAGGACCTTGTTGATACCCGCTCCTTACCGTTCATGATAACAAATCTCTACCGCGTCCGGGATCCTCACCGGAAATCTTGTGATCATTTTACCTGCTTTTAAAAAAAGATACCAGCAAATGTTTCGCTTGCGGAAGACCTGATCCACACAGTTGTCTTTGACAAATGCTCCCTCCTTGGCCTATAATACCGCCCTGTGCGGAGTGCCAAATCGGCATGATTGTAAAATTATAATACGGAGGACACCATATGTATCAGATCTGGATCGCAGTAATCGCGGCGCTCATCATGGCGGGTGGACTGGGGGGTATTTTTTATCTCATCATGAAACAGAACGCGGTGATCGGGGGCAAGACCCTGCAGCTCATTTCGATCGTGCTCGTCCTGCCCCTTATGCTCGCGCTCGGCGTAACGAACATTATCGGAAGAGAGACCATCGGCCCGCTTATCGGCGTAATTGTGGGATATGTTCTGTCGGGAAACTGGAAGGAGTAGTGAATCGCGACGCTTTCTGCGCGGCCACGACAACAGCAGGCCAGAATGGTCTGCTGTTTTTTATATGGCTGAATACCAATAAGTGCGGAACCTTTTTTGACAGGATGAAGTGGATAAGATCAGATGATAAAGCAAGACACTCCTGTTGGTCCTGTTAATCCCGCCAAATAACTTCTCGGAAGCTCACCCCTTCTGCTCGATCCTCTCTTTGGGTATGAACAGTATCGTCAGCATGCCGGGAATGGTCATGATGCAGACGATGATGAAGAACATCCGGTACCCCACCGTCTGCTGCAGCCAGCCGCTCACGAACCCCGGCAGCATCATCCCGAGCGCCATGATGCCGGTCGAGATGGCGTAGTGCGATGTCTTGTATCTCCCCTGCGCCGAGTACATGAGGTAGACGGTGAACACCGTGAAGCCCAGGCCGTAGCCGAACTGTTCTAGTGCCACCAGGGGATAGACCAGCCCGATCGACGGTTGATGATAGGCCAGGTACACAAAAAAGAGATCAGGCAGATGCATGGCGATCACCATGGGCCAAACGCAGCGCTTGAACCCGAACCGTGAGATGAGCCAGCCGCCAAGGATCCCGCCGCAGACCAGACACAGCACTCCGACGGTGCCGTAAACGAGGCCTACCTCTTTGGTCGTGAGCCCCAGCCCGCCGGCACCCGCCGTGTCGAGAAGAAAGGGAGAGACCAGTTTCAGGAGCATGGCCTCGCCCAGACGGTAGAACAGGATGAACGCCAGCATCACCCCGATCTTCTCCTGCCGGAAGTAAGCACGGAAGACCTCGACAAATGACGCATGCTCTTCCTTTTCTCTCTCCGCGCCGCCGCTGTCAGACGCTGGGAACGGCAGCGAAAATTTGTGATACACCGCCGCCCCCGCGAAGATCAACCCGGAAGCGACCATCACCGTTGACCAGCTCCACGCGATATCGTTGCTCGATGTTTCAAGCATGCCCGCCACGTACACAAGAAATCCGGAGCCGAAGATCATCGCCAGCCGGTAAAATCCCGCGCGCAGTCCCACGAACAACGCCTGCTCCTTTTCCGTGAGCGCGAGCATGTAGAACCCGTCCGTGGCAATGTCGTACGTGGCCGAGATGAATGCTCCCGCGCAGAAAGCCGACAGGGAGAGAAAAAAGAACGCTTCGGTCCTGAGCGAGAAGGCGATGACGAACATGCAGAGGCTCATTGCCGCCTGGGTGCCGAGGATCCACTTCCGCTTGGTCGAATATACATCAACCGCGGGCCCCCAGAACATCTTGAGGACCCAGGGAAGAT
>Ga0079037_100002651_pt1 | contig 9997 bp, 10 predicted proteins | sample Mud3Dept4metaG_FD_71479 | JGI IMG/M metagenome (GOLD analysis project Ga0079037, IMG submission 71479) | Freshwater wetland microbial communities from Ohio, USA, analyzing the effect of biotic and abiotic controls - Mud 3 Core 4 Depth 4 metaG | ecosystem: Environmental > Aquatic > Freshwater >... | reverse complement strand
AATTCGAGCGCTGGCAGATGAAAGATGAAAACTCCGCTGGAGCTGGCGATGGGACTCGAACCCGCAACCGGCTGATTACAAATCAGCTGCTCTACCGATTGAGCTACGCCAGCAAAAAGGGATAATCCCTGATAAAAATTAGGCATTAAATAAAATATGTTAACCTCTTGATCTTTTATTGTCAATATTTTTTTTAGAGGCCCCTGCCTCCACCCAGGATAGGTATTGCTTTTCTCCTCCTTGGGCTTTAAAGAATAGGATTTCGGGAACCGAATAACTATGTAATTCTTTGATATTTTTAATGATTCTATTCAATTTTCCTTTGACGGTTTTGATCAACAATAAAACTTCCTTTTCCCGGCAAAGCCTTCCTTCCCAATAAAAATGCGAATAAATCCCCGGAACCACATTCACGCAGGCCGCAAGCCCGCTTTGAATCAGGTGCCGGGCGACCTTTTCTCCCTCTTTCAGGCTGCTGGCCGTAGAAAAGACCAGATAGACGCTCACTTCGATAACCTCCCTCCGGTCAATTTTTCCCCTCCCTGCCCTTTTGGGCGGCCAATCCTATGGCAAACAAACGGGAAAGGGCTTCTCTCATCTCTCCATCCTTTAGGCATCCAACCTCTCTTTTGATCTTTTCCATCTCTTCTTCTTTCAAATCCCGGATCGGGATAGCCTCTGTTTTATTGGGCTTGGGCCCCGCTTCCGTCTTCTCTCCCAAGATAAAGCGCAGGTCTTGGAGAAAGGGTTCTCCCAGAAACTCATTCACCTTCTGGATGATGAGCTTCTTGTGGAATTGAAGCTGTTGGACCCAGACCGAATTTACGGTTTTGATCTGGAGGGTCCGGTTTTGCAGGCGCGCAGGTTCGGTGGCTTCCGCCACCCCCCTTCCCACGATTTGTTCCCATGCCGCGAGAATCCTGGTTTCCCGGATTCTCGGGACCAGACCGGATCCTTGTATATATGGACGGAGAACCTTTCCCAGAAGGACCGGGAATTCCTGTCTTCCTCTCTTCCTAGGCCGCATTGTTTATATTTCAGTCCTTTTTCTGCTATGACCCAAAGGGGTTGTTCAATCCGGCAGGAGCCCTTTGACTCTCTTGAGGCTCGTATGAATTCCAGGAAGAGGTGGTTTTGCGGAAGGACTTAAATGGGCGAAGGCCTTTCCCCTCCTCGGCCTCAGGAAATGGGTCCTTCCCAAAGGTCTTTGGCCTAACCGGATGGGTTGCCCAGCTTGTCCAATTCCTCTGGGGGCGCACCCACGATACGGACCCTCTTCATCCGCCCCTTTTCTCCTTTGATGATCTCGACCCTTGAAGGAGGAATCCCCAAGGCCTCGGCGAGAACTTTCCTCACCAAAAGGTTAGCTTCCCCACCGATTGGCGAAGCGGTAACCCGAAGCCGCAGAAGATCGTTTTCGTATCCCAGGATTTCATTCCGGGAGGCCCTGGGTTTTACCCAGATATTCAGGATCTTTCCGGCCTTATCATTTAAATTTTTCTTCATTCCCCTTTCTCAGGGTCCGGGGATGAGGAACCTTCCCGAACCGATTCGAGAAGGCGGAGATGCATTTCCACCGTGGATTTCAGCGAGGCTTTAAATTCCTCCCGCTGACGACTGAGCCGGGAGATCTCGGTTTGAAGCTGGATGGCCTGGGTTTGGGCTGCTTCTATAATCCTGCGGGCATTCCCTCTGGCCTCCTCGATGATCAGGTCCCCTTCCTTTCGGGCATTGTTTTTTATCTCTTCGCAGATCTGCTGGGCCGAAACCAGAGCATTCCTCAATTCCCTTTCCGCCCCTTTGAGTTCCTCGATTTTCTCTGTTTTTTGACGGTCCTCTTCCTTCAACCGGTTGTTCTCCCGGAGCAATTCTTCCCATTCGTTGGCGACGGCGTCCAAAAAGTTATCCACCTCCACCATGTCAAAACCACGGAATTTGACTCGAAACTGCTGCTGTTGGATGTCCAGAGGAGTGATCTTCATGAATTTTCTCCTTCCCTCGGTCCTCAGCAGGCCTTGGGGGCCCGAAACCCCTTTCCGCCGCTTTGAAACAGGATTAGAATCCTCAACATCCCCACGGAGAAAAGCAAATCATATGGAATTGCAAAAAAATCCGGAGCTCTTTTCCGATTATTCCAGCGAAAAGTGCAATCCGGTTACTCCAAGGAATTATTAGATCGCCGGCCCAGGTTTTACCCGAGTGGCGACTCTCGAAAAACCCGGAAACCATTTTTTCCCCATATTAAAAACATTGCCCCAAAATGTCAAGGTTCCTTTGCCTCCGCTTGATTCACCGGGCGGGCAGGAGGGCAAGCGGGAGTTGGGCATTGACTTTCCCCTGTCGAGTTCAGTAGACTGCGATAGATAGTCCAGAGTTCGGACCGCAGAAGCCATCGATAAAATTCCTGGATTTTCCTTATTTTGGGCAGTACCCACTCTCGCCATCTTTCTGGGAGGATTTTATGCGCAAACCCCTGGGGATCATCGGAGGAGGAAATATGGGCGAGGCCCTCATCGCCGGAGTCCTTCAATCGGGCCTTCTTTCCCCTGAAGAGATCCAGCTCTACGAGCCGAGAATGGAACGAAGGGATTATCTTCGGGACAAATACCGTGTTCCTTCGGCCAAGAGCAACGGAGACCTCGTTTCCCATTCTCCTATTGTCATATTGGCGGTGAAGCCTCAGTCCGTGCCGGAAGTGCTCCCGGAAATCTCCCGCTGTTTAAAAAGGGATCATCTCCTCATCTCCATTTGTGCGGGCGTTCCCTTGGAATACCTTCAGTCTTTTTGTCCCGTCCCGGTGCGCATGGTCCGGGCCATGCCCAACACCCCGGCACTGATCCTGAAGGGAGCTACAGCCCTTGCCCCTTCTCCGCAGGCCCAGGCAGAGGATGTTTCAAACGCCGAGGCGATCTTTCAGGCCGTAGGAATTACCGCCATCGTTAAAGAATCCTTGATGGACGCGGTGACCGGCCTGAGCGGAAGCGGCCCGGCCTTTGTCTTTGCCGTGATCGAGGCTTTGGCCGCGGGAGGGGTGAAAGAAGGACTATCCCAGGAAGCGTCCTTGGCCCTCACCACCCAGACGGTCTTGGGAGCAGCCCACCTGATTCAATCCACGGGAAAGCACCCTGCCACCCTCCGCGACCAGGTCTGCACACCCGGGGGTACCACAATTGCCGGGCTTTACGCCATGGAGGAAGGAGGTTTTAGACTGGCTCTGATGAATGCGGTCATATCCGCCACCCGGCGCTCCAAGGAATTGGGTGAAGCCCTCCAGCCACACCCCAGGCCCTCCTTGGGCCGCACGAGGAAAAAAGCTATGCCGAAGGGGGCTCGGAAACATAACTGATGGGACTCCTCTTTCCGGATCGGGGAATTCTTCCAACGTTTGCCCCCGCCTCCTGCGATCCCGGCATTCCGGAAAGGTCGAGTATGGCGAGTCCCCTGGCAGTGTTGGGCTCCACCTTAAAGAGATTTTTATTCATCCAGGGCTTCTTATCCCGGTAGCCCGTCATGCGCCAAAAAATTGTCTCCGAATCGGCCCTGAATCCCCCGAAAAGTCCTTGGAAAACCCCCTAAGCGCTTTTCAAAGAGGGGGGGAAAATCAACAATCCTTCCTTTTCCATTTTTTCAAAAAAAATTGATTGTTAAATCATATCAAGTTATTATGAAAATACCCTGATTTGTTAGATACTCTTTCGCAAGCCCCCCAAACCACTCCACACTTTTTTCCCCATCCTGAATTTTTGGCATAATTCTTGATTATGATCTTTTGGAATTGAAAGGGAAGAATAAATTTCCCTTGTTGCCGATAAGGCCCGAGAACTGGTGAAACGTTTGGCCATAATTGATGGAACTTCCGACTCCTATCTAGCCGGGAAGAGACGTCTTGAGTATCCGGATACGGTTCAGCATCCGTTGGAGGAGATTCCGGACTTCGAGCTGAAAGGTAGCCAGGCTGTCGGGCCGTTTGGTCAGGATTTTATCCACCTCTCCCTTCCAGTAAAGAATGGTTTCCATTTCCTTCCGGGTCATCTCTTCTTCAACTTTTTTTTTCATCTCTTTGGCCCATGCCGTTTCCGCAACTTCCGGTTTCATAAAAGGCTCCCCTTCCTTCCATTCTTCGGCATGTTGGAAACCGCCAAAGAAAGGAAGCCAAAATTTTCTCCCAATGTAGCTTTAAAGAGAACGATCCGGCAAGGAGAAAATTTGGAATTGGGAATAGCCCCTCCCTGTTCCTTTTTCCTCCTCCCTTCTTTTTCTTCGTTGACATGCGCCGATAAAGAGCATAGGATTCCACATAGAAACCGCGCTGGAGATTCTCAAAAACCAGACGAACCGGACGCTTCGCCAAGACCGGCTGGAGGAATTCCTGGGGAGAGCGGTCAAAGCCTGGCCGGCCAGGTAAACCGGAAAGGGGTGGTCAAAGCCCAAAAGATGAAAGGTTACTTAAATTCTGAAATTGGATTTTTACCCCCGCCGAACCCGCCCCCCTTTATGATCTCTTCCCGACGGCTGTCCTGGATAAAGCCGGTTTTATGGTTTTCCCTTTGTTTAACCTTGGTCTCTTGGACGAAGGCTTCCCCTCTTCACGGCGCCCCGAAGGCCCTCCACGACTCGCCGCTTTCCTTTTCTTCCTCCTCTTCCCCGGACTTAGCCCCCTTGGGAGCCAATGGTTTCTATCCATCCTTTGACCGAATCGCGGGTGGGAAATTCATCGAAAATCGGCAATCCTACCAGTTTCATTATACCGTCGATCCCATCCTCCAGGCCTCCATCGAGGAAGTCTTTCGCGCCCACAAGCCCCCTTACGGCGCTTTTGTGGCCCTGAATCCCAAAACCGGAAAGGTCCTATCCCTGACCGAGTATTCTCGGGATGCTTCGGGGAATGGGGGAATCTGGAACCGGGCAACCTATCCGGCGGCCTCCGTTTTCAAGATTATTACCGCGGCCTGCGTCCTCGAAAAGGGAGCATTGAATTACAACTCTCCGGTTTCCTTCCGGGGAAATCAGTACCGCTTGGGACCCAGCAAGATCAGCCAGACATCCAAATGGGAACATCAGACTCAATTCGATGAAGCCCTCGGAAAATCGAACAACGTCGTTTTCGGCCGGGTGACTTCCCACCTGGTCGGATCCCAGACCCTGCGACAGTACTCTACCGCCTTCGGGTTCAACCAGCCCCTTCCCTTTGATTTCCCCGTGGAAACGAGCAAGGCGGTAATCCCCGAGGAGAGCTATGAACTAGCCCGGTGCGGAGCGGGGTTCGGCGAAGTTACCCTGAACCCTCTTCACGCGGCGCTGATCGCCGCGGCCATCGGCAATCAGGGAGTCATGATGCGCCCTTACTTGATCGAAACCGTCCGGAACTCTGAAGGCGAGGTTCTCTACGAAGCCCAAAGGAAGGTCTGGGCCCAGCCCATTTCGGCCAGAACCGCTCAGGACCTGAACCGCATGATGCGCCGCACGGTGGATGACGGAACCGCTTCCCGTACGTTTCAACGCTACGGAAAGGACCTGCTGAAGAAGGTGACGGTCAGCGGCAAAACCGGGTCTCTGAGCGGGGACAACCCTCCGGGCCTTTACGACTGGTTCGTGGGATTCGCCCCTGCGGAAGACCCGCGGATCGCCTTTTCCGCCATGGTCGTAAACTCCCATCGTTATAAACTGCGGGGGGCCTTTGTCGCCCAGGAGGCTCTGAAGATTTTCTTCCGGGATCAGGTGAATTGAGGGTTCATTTGGGATTGCCTGTATAGGGCTTGCCGCACACTTTGCAGAAACCCTGGTCGTTCACAACGCCGATACAGGTCCCATCGCTGCACAGGATACGCTGGGAGAAGTCCATATCCTCTTCTTTTTCCGATGTTTTTGGGAGGGATTCCCCCTTCTCCAGTTTCAGGCCGCAGCGGTGGCAGAAAAGGCCTTCTTCCAGGACCTCCGCGTTGCAGGATGGACAGTTGTGTCCGCCTATTTGCTGGCTGCAATGGGGGCATTTCATGGTTCCAGACTCCTTTGGTAGGTAAGAAAATTGCAGGATAAGAAATTTTTACCACATCCGGGCGGATTCTTCAAGCCTTGGAAGAAACTCACGGTTAGCCATTGTAAAGGGCAGGAGGAAACATGACCGCATGCAGATGGGTGCCAGGCCCGGGGGCAAGGACCTTCTGGGCAAAACTCATGATGCGGCTTCCGTTGCATGAAACGGGCAAGCCAACCATCCAAACTCCCCATGGAAAATTCTCTCTCAGGGCAGGGACGACCGGCCGGTCGCCCGTTCAGCCCGCCGCACCCTGCGGAAACCAGTCCAAGCCTCCTGGGGAAGGGCCAGCCCGGCCGATGCTTTTTACCCAGAAGCTCCTGGCCCCCGGAACACAACCGAAGCTTTCCGGAATTGTCAGATTCTAACTGTCCCCCGGCGGAGTCGAGGATTTTTTCTATCCATATTTTCTCTCAGAGCCATTGTGCCGATTGCCATCCATGATCATCGACGCCCACACTCACCTGTTTCCCCAAGAGGTGAGAAAGAAACGAAAAATCTATTGCTCCCGGGACGAAGCTTTCCGGCTTCTTTACGGAGATGAAAAGGCCCGCCTTGCAGGGCTGGAAGACCTCCTGGAAGTCATGGATCGGGAGGGAGTCGATAAAAGCGTGATCTGCGGCTTCCCCTGGAGCGACCCGGGACTCTGCCGGGCAGGAAACGATTACCTTCTTTCCTGCTACCGGGAATCCCCTTCGAGGATCCTTCCCTTTGTCTGCTTTCCGATTCGGGCAGCCCGCCAAGCGGAAAAGGAGCTGGAGCGTTGCCTATCCCTGGGGGCCAAGGGAATCGGGGAGCTGGCCTTTTACGACGGAAGCATTACCGCCCGGGACGTCGAGCGTCTATCGTCTCTTTTGAAATCCCATGGACGGCCCGGAATTCCTCTTCTCCTCCATGTGAACGAACCGGTGGGTCATGAATATCCGGGAAAGAGCATGAAAAGCCTTCAGCCTCTCTACCAGCTTCTCCTACGGATTCCCGAGATGGAAGTGATTCTGGCCCACTGGGGAGGAGGGTTTTTCTTTTACGAGCTCATGCCGGAGGTAGCCCGGGCTGCGCGGAGGCTTTACTATGATACCGCGGCATCCCCTTTCCTCTACCGGCCTCAAGTGTATTCTCTCGCCGTCCAGATTGTCGGACCCGGCCGGATCTTATGGGGGAGCGACTTTCCTCTGATCTTCCCGGCCAGGTATTTTCGGGAACTGGCCGAGGCCGGCCTTTCCTCCCGGGTCCGGAGCCAGATCCTGGGAGAGAACGCGCGGCAGCTTTTGGGCTTAAGATAAGGGCTGGCCTTAGGGACAAATATCGGATAAAATAAAATCCAACTTATTTTTTCCTCTCAGGATCGTATGATTAAAAAAATGTTGATTAACGCCCAGGACCCGGAGGAGAGCCGGATGGCTATTGTGGAGGACGGGGTTCTGGCCGAGCTCATCGTCGAGACTTCCCTTGCCGCCCCGACCCGGGGAAATATTTACAAGGCCAAAATCGTCAATATCGAGCCTAGCCTGCAGGCGGTCTTCGTGGATTACGGAGAATCCCGCCATGGCTTCCTTCCCTTCTCGGAAATCCACCCCAGCTATTATGCCCCCTCTGCCCAGGAGCGGGAAAAGGAGTCCCGCCCCCGCATCCAGGAGCTGATCCGGCGCAACCAGGAAGTGCTGGTACAGCTGGAGCGGGGAGAGATGGGAACCAAAGGCGCGGCCCTGACCACCTATATCTCCCTGCCCGGCAGGTATTTAGTCCTCATGCCCGGGAGCGATGGGGGAGGGATCTCGCGCAAGATCGAAGGGGAGAAGGAACGGCGGAAGATCAAGGAGATCGTCCACGATCTCGAGGTCCCCGAGGGGATGGGCGTGATCGTGCGGACCGCGGGCCTGGACCGGGCCAAGACCGACCTGGCCAAAGACCTGCAGTACCTCCTCCGACTCTGGGAATCGATTCAGGGAAAAGCGGAGAAGACCTCCGCCCCGGCGCTGATTTACAAAGAGCGCGATTTGGTCATCCGCTCCATCCGCGACTACTTCACCCCCGAAGTAGAAGAGATGCTGATCGACAACAAAGAAATCTTCAACCAGGCCAAGGAATTCTTCCGGACCATCATGCCCCGTTACCAAAACAAGCTCAAACTCTACGGAGAAAAAAGACCCCTCTTCTCCAAATACGAGCTGGAAAAACAGATTGAGACGATTTACGAACGGAGGGTTCCCCTCCAGTCGGGGGGGTCCATCGCCGTGGACCCCACCGAGGCTCTGGTTTCCGTGGATGTCAATTCGGGACGGGCCACCCAGGGAAGGGGCATGGAAGAGACGGCCCTCCGGACCAACCTCGAAGCCGCCGAGGAAATCGCCCGCCAGCTCAGGCTTCGCGACCTGGGCGGCCTGGTGGTGATCGATTTCATCGACATGTATGACCGAAAACATAAGCAGGAGGTCGAGCGGTCCCTGCGCAACGCCCTGAAGAGGGACAAAGCGCGGATTGAGATGGGGCGGATCAGCCGTTTCGGCCTTCTGGAACTCTCCCGGCAGCGTATCCGTTCCGCTCTCAGCGAAAAGACCTTCACCCCCTGTGAGAATTGCGAAGGAACCGGCCTGGTTAAATCCACCGAATCAGCGGCCTTAGCGGTTTTGCGTCAGGTGCGGGCCGGCCTGGCCCGGGGAGGCTGTACTCAGGTCCGGGTGGAACTCCCGGACGAGGTGGCCATCTACCTGCTCAACCAGAAAAGGGAAGAGCTCTTTCGCCTGGAAAAGGTTTACGGCCTGAAGATTCAAATTGCCGGGCATCCTGGGTTGCCCCACCACAAGACCCACATCAGCTTCCATCGTGGAGAATCTCTTCCCCGGGCCGAGAAATCTCACCGGGAGGAAAAAGAAGGCGTTCTCTCTCCGGAATCCCGCAGGACAAGGGTCACATCCGAGGAAGCCGACCGCCTGGCCATTGAAGAACTGAAAAAAGAGACCAAGGAGAGTTTTTTGAAAAAATTCTTCTGGCCCCCCTCCCTTTGGCGGGAAATCTGGAAGCCCTCTTCCGCTCCGCCATCCTCACCGTCCCAAGGCCATGGAGCGGTTCAGGAGACCTCCCAGGCGCCCAAGAAATCGGAAGACCTGATCTAATCCCCAATCTTTGCTGGAGGAAAAAACAAAAGGGGCCTCGGTTTCAGCCAAGGCCCCTTTTGTTCCAATCCGCTTCTACCCTCATTCGGATGTGGCGGATATTCTGAATTCCGCCTCCTGCCTTACCTCTCATTCCGCATTCCGCAATACGCATTCGTCATTTCTCAAAATCCTCCGCTGATTTCAATGCACTGGCCGGAGACGTAATCGGAAAGGGAGGAAGCGAGGAATAGAATCGGGCCTGCCGCCTCTTCCGGGGTTCCGGCCCTTCCCATGGGAATGATCATCCTCATCATGTTACGCAATCCCGCGGGAATCCCGATGGCCACCGCCTGTCCATCCCGGTCCAGGGTCTGGCCGGCTTCTTTCTCTTTGGTAAGACGGGTGTCAATCCAGCCGAAGGCCACGGCGTTGACCTGGACGTTGAGCGGCCCCCACTCTTTGGAAAGAGCCCGGGCCAGGCCGATGGTTCCCGACTTGGCAGCGGCGTAATTCGCCTGCCCGGCATTGCCCCTCGTTCCGGCGATGGAGGAGACGTTGATGATCTTCCGGTTCACCACCTTTCCGGCATCTTTCTCCTGCTTGGCCGCCTCCCGCAGATAGGGTGCAGCGGCCCGAATCAGGCGGAAGGGAGCGGTCAGATGAACTCCCAGCATGGCTTCCCATTGCTGGTCGGTCATCTTGTGAATCACTGCGTCCCAGGTAAATCCGGCGTTGTTCACCAGGATATGGAGGCCGCCCCATGCTTCGACCGCCTTTTTCACGATTCCCTCGGCAAATTCGGGCTTGGTCACGTCCCCGGGATGGGCGAGAGACTCGCCCCCGAGTTTTATAATCTCCTCTGCCGTTT
>Ga0079037_100002650_pt1 | contig 9997 bp, 11 predicted proteins | sample Mud3Dept4metaG_FD_71479 | JGI IMG/M metagenome (GOLD analysis project Ga0079037, IMG submission 71479) | Freshwater wetland microbial communities from Ohio, USA, analyzing the effect of biotic and abiotic controls - Mud 3 Core 4 Depth 4 metaG | ecosystem: Environmental > Aquatic > Freshwater >... | reverse complement strand
CGCGTCGCGCGAGCTGGACGGCAAGGCGGTCTTCGGATTCGCCGGCCGCGGTCCCGGCAGGCGGATCGCGGTGAACGGCGAGGACCTCGCGCACACCGACGCCGAGGCGAGCGACCAGGCAGTGGCCGCCTGTCCGACCGGCTCGTTGCTGGTCAAGCGCGTCGGCTACGCGGTGCCGGTGGGGCGGCGCCGCTACGACCAGGAGCCGATCGGCTCGGACATCGAGCCGGCGGCGGCCGGAAGGTGAGGGAGGAGCCCGTCATGGCCAAACCCAGGGTCGCCACCGCTTCGCTGTGCGGCTGCTTCGGCTGCCACATGTCGCTGCTCGACATCGACGACCGGATCCTGCAGCTGGTCGAGCTGGTGGACTTCGACCGTTGCCCGATCGACGACATCAAGGAGATCACCGGGCCGGTCGACATCGGGCTGATCGAGGGCGGCTGCTGCAACGAGGAGAACGTCAAGGTCCTGCAGGAGTTCCGCAGGCACTGCAAGGTACTGGTGTCGGTCGGCGACTGCGCGATCAACGGCGGCGTGCCGGCGCTGCGCAACCTGGTGCCGCTGCGCGAGTGTTACGAGGAGGCCTATCTCCGCGGCCCCTCCGTGGACAACCCGTCGGGCCGCATCCCGGACGACGAGGAGATCCCCCTGCTGCTCGACCGCGTCGTGCCCTGCCACGAGGTGGTCAGGATCGACCATTTCCTGCCGGGCTGTCCGCCCTCGGCCGACACGCTGTGGGCGGCGCTCACCGCGCTGCTCGCGGGCCGGGCGCCCGAGCTGCCCTACGAGCTGGTCAAGTACGACTGAGGCGGAGAGGAGAGTTCATGGTCACTTCCGCCACCAAGCGGATCGTCATCGAGCCGGTCACGCGCGTCGAGGGCCACGGCAAGGTCACCATCCTCCTCGACGAGCAGAACCGGGTGCAGCAGGCGCGGCTCCACGTCGTCGAGTTCCGCGGCTTCGAGCGCTTCATCCAGGGGCGGCCGTTCTGGGAGGTGCCGGTGCTCGTCCAGCGCCTGTGCGGCATCTGCCCGGTCAGCCACCACCTGTGCGCCGCCAAGGCGGTGGACGGCATCCTCGGCATCGACCGGCTCACCCCGACCGGCGAGAAGATGCGGCGCCTCATGCACTACGGGCAGATGTTCCAGTCGCACGCCCTGCACTTCTTCCATCTCGCCTCGCCCGACCTGCTGTTCGGCTTCGACGCTCCGGTCGAGCAGCGCAACGTGATCGGCGTCATCGCCCACCACCCCGACCTCGCGCTCCAGGGCGTGATGATGCGCAAGTTCGGCCAGGAGATCGTCAAGGCGACGGCGGGCAAGAAGGTGCACGGCACCGGCGCGATCCCGGGCGGCATCAACAAGAACCTGTCCGTGGCGGAGCGCGACGTCCTGCTCGCCGACATGGACAGGATGCTCGAGTGGAGCCGCAAGGCGGTCGCGATCGCCCGCGAGTACACGCTCCGCAATCTCGAGAAGGTGGCGAGCTTCGGCTCCTTCGACTCGAACCACCTCTCGATCGTGCGTGCCGACGGCGCCATGGACCTCTATCACGGCAAGCTGCGCGCGATCGACGCCAGGGGAGCGAAGATCCTCGACCAGGTCGACCCGCTCGACTACCTCGAGGTGATCGCCGAGGAGGTCCGGTCCTGGTCGTACATGAAGTTCCCGTACCTCAAGTCGCTGGGCGCGGCGGAGGGCTGGTTCCGGGTCGGGCCGCTGGCGCGCGTCAACGTCTGCGACTTCATCGACACGCCCGAAGCGGAGGCCGCCCGCCGCGAGTTCCTCGGCCTGTCCGGGGGCAGGCCGAGCAACGTCACCCTCGCCTACCACTGGGCGCGCATGATCGAGCTGCTGCACTCGGCGGAGGTCATCCGGCGCCTGCTCCACGATCCCGACCTCCAGGGCGACGATCTGGTCGCGCCGGCCGGCGAGCGGCGCGGCGAGTTCGTGGCGATGATCGAGGCGCCGCGCGGCACGCTCACCCATCACTACCGCGTCGACGAGAACGACCAGGTGACGATGGCGAACCTGATCGTCTCGACCACCTGCAACAACGAGGCGATGAACCGGGCGGTGCGCCGGATCGCCGACGAGCACCTCTCGGGCCGGCCGGTGATCACCGAGGGGCTGCTCAACAACATCGAGGTCGGCATCCGGGCCTACGATCCCTGCCTGTCCTGCGCCACGCACGCGCTCGGGCAGATGCCGCTCGAGGTCACGCTGCTGGGCCCGGATTCGGCCGTGCTGGACCGCCAGACGAGGGCCGGATGAGCGAGCGCCGGACGCTGGTCCTCGGCTGGGGCAACCCCGGCCGGCGCGACGACGGCCTGGGTCCCGCGCTCGCCGCGGCCGTGGAGTCGATGGCGGTGCCGGGCGTCACCGCCGAGTCGGGCTACCAGCTCCAGGTGGAGGACGCCGCGGAGGTGGCGCGCTACGAGCGGGTCCTGTTCGTGGACGCCGAAAGGGGCGGGGACGCCCCGTTCCGGCTCCGCCGCCTCGAGCCGTCCCGGAGCGGCGTCGGCTTCAGCACGCACAGCGTCTCGCCCGGGCGCCTGCTCGCCCTCGCCCGGGACCTGTTCGGCGCCGAGCCGGAGGCCTGGCTGCTCGGCGTCCGGGGCTACGATTTCGACTCGTTCGGCGAAGGGCTCTCCGAGCGGGCCGCCGCCAACCTCGCCGCGGCCGCGGGTTTCGTCCGCGACGCGGTGCGCGCGGAACGGCTCGGCGCCGCGCCGCCGACTCCTCCCTCCCACTCCCATCCTGCCAAGAACTCGCGAGGGTGACCATGCCAGAACGCAAGGCGCTGATTCTCTGCATCGACGACGATCCGGACATCCTGTCGTTCCTGCGCGTCGTGCTCGAGGGCGCGGGCTATGCCTTCGCGGGGGCGGAGAGCGCCGAGGCGGGCCTGAGGTCCTACCGGGAGGCGAAGCCGGACGTCGTGATCGTGGACCTGATGATGGAGGAGGTCGACTCCGGGACCGGGTTCGTCCGGGAGCTCATGGCGCTGGGCAACAGGGCCCCGGTCTTCATGCTGAGCTCGGTCGGCGACGACCTGAACCTGGTCACCGACTACAGCCCGCTCGGCCTGGCCGGGGTGTTCCAGAAGCCGATCTCCGGCCCGCAGCTCCTCTCCGTGCTCGGCGCGACGCTGGCCACCTCGACCCGGACCTGAGCCCGGCGCCTCCGGCGTCAGACCAGTGCGGGCTGCGCGACCGCGGGCTGACCCACGCGGCGCACCGGCAGGTCGATCGTCACGGTGGTGCCCCGGCCCTCGGCGCTCTCCAGCCGGATGCGGCCGTGGTGGCGCTCCACCGTCTGCTTGACCAGCGCGAGGCCGAGGCCGGTCCCGGCCGGCGAGTGCTTCTTCGCGTTCGAGGCGCGGAAGAACTCCTGGAACAGGCGCCCCTGCTCCTCGACCGGAATGCCGATGCCGGTGTCGCGCACGACGATGCGCACCTCGTCCGGCCCGCCGCGCTCGAAGCGCACGCGCACCTCGCCGCCCTCGCGGGTGTACCGGACGGCGTTCGAGACCAGGTTCTCCATCAGCTCCTTGAGCAGGTCCACGCCGCTCTCCACCGCCGGCAGGCCCGGCTCTACCGTCACCTCGAAGCGCAGCTTCTTGAGCTCGGCCTCGGTGCGGAAGGTGCGGTCCGTCTGCTGCGCCAGCTCGTCGAGGTCGACGACGACGTCCGGGATCTCGCGGCTGAAGTCGCGCGTGCGCGCGATGGTCAGCAGCTGGCCGATCGCGCGGTCGAGGGCGCGCAGGCGCTCGTCGATGCGCTGCAGGTGCTCGGCCTGGACGGGCAGGATCGGGCCGAGGTGCCCGCCCTTGATCAGCTCGAGCAGGCTCAGGCCCGCGGACAGCGGCGCGCGCAGGTTGTGGGCCACCTTGAGCATGAACTGGACGCGCTCCTCGCCCAGCCGCTCGATCGCCTCGTTGGCGCGCGCGTCCTCGATCGCCAGCGCGACCAGCTCGGCGGCGAGCTTGAGGAACTCGGAGTCCCGGTCGCTGAATCGGTCGGCGGTGTGGGCGTAGACACCGAGCGTGCCGATCACCCGGCCGGAGACCTCCAGGGGCGCGAGCACGGCGGAGCGGATGCCCAGGGCGCCCAGCTCGTCCTGGAGCTGCAGCGTGTCGTCGCCGCCGACCCGGCCGTGCACGAGCGTCTCGCCCTCGATGATGCGCCGGTTGAGCGGGCTCTGGTCGAGCTCGATGACCGCGGTCCGCACCAGCTCCTCGGGCAGCCCGTGCGCCGCGACGTAGTGCAGCGTCTTGCCGTCGTCCGAGAGCAGCTTGACCGCCGCGGCCGGCACGCCGGTGACCCGCGCCAGCTCGCGCGCGACGGTCTCCAGCGTCGGCGCCAGGTGGCGCTCGGCGCCGATCGCGCACACCATCGCGTAGAGGCTGTTGAGGCGGCCGTTGAGGTCGACGAGCTCGGCGGTGACGTGGCCGAGATCGTCCATGCGGCGGCGCAGCTGGAGCACGATCCTCGACACCAGGGTCGCGGTGAGGAAGAGGACGGCGGTGAAGAAGCCGAGGTAGACGGCCGCGTGGACGGGGCGGTCGAGCAGGTGGAGGGCCTGGCCCCGGAAGGCGAGGCCCTGGCTCGGCCACCAGCCCGTCACGTGGAGCGCGAGCAGCGACCAGAGGCCGCCGGCCGCCAGTGCGGCGAACAGGTAGGCGGTTCCGGGAGTGAACTGGATCGCGCCGAGGATGACGTGGAAGAGCAGGAACAGGGCGAGCGGGCTGGAGGCGCCCCCGGTGAGGTGGACCAGCAGCAGCATCGCCGCGTAGTCGGCGACCACCTCGAGGATGACGAGGCGCCGTTCGAGCCGCGGGTCGGCGTCCAGACGATCCGCAAAGCGGCCGAAGATCCAGGCGAGGACGCCGTTGTAGGCCAGGCTCGCGAGCGCGATGAGCAGGATCGGGGTGGCGGGCAGCGCGAAGCCGAGCGCTTCGCCGACCAGGACGCCGGCACAGACCAGGGGCGCGACGGCCCAGCGCAGGTGGACCTGCCAGAGTCCCCGGCGGCCCCACAGCTGGGGCAGGCTCCGGAGCTCGGGCAGCGCTGCGCCGCCCCCGCGTCGCGCGGATGCGGGCGTCAGGGCCTGCAAGGACGAGCCCGGGGATGGCAATGGTCCGCGCGCGCCGGCGTCGTGTCGCAGCACGCCGATCCGGCGCTCGCGGCAGGGGCGCCGCGGAGAAGGGAGGGTGGCTTCTCGACCATGGCGGGTCCGGCTGCTGCCGCCGCGGGCATCGTAGCACGCGCGCGCGCGCCGTCGGGGCCGGGAGCCGGTTCCGGCATCGATTCTGCTACGGTGTCCGCCGGAGCGGACGATCCGCGGGAGGCGAAGATGAGGAGAGCCCTGGTCGTGAGCGAGGTGGTGTTGTTGCTGGTCGTGTTCGCTGCAGCCCGGCCCCTACCGGCCGACCGGCGCGACGCGCAGAGTGGGGACGCGCGCGGCAGCGAGACGCAAGGCCAGGACTGGTCGGGGGTCTGCGCTCGCGCTCTCGAGCAGCGCATCCGGAGCGAGCACCCGCACACCGACCAGGTCGAGCTCGTGGCCCGCAACATGTCCGAGTGGGCGTATTCGCGTGGCGAGGTGGCGGTCGCCGGCGACGGCCGCATGCTGCGCGGCAAGAGCTGGGACGACTTCGACTTCGTCTGCCTGGTCGAGATGCGCTCGAGCCGGGTCTCCGCGCTCGAGTGGAGCGGTCCCCTGCGCGACGACGGCACCCCGGTGCGGCCCGGGGTGCAGCGGCCGACCCGGCTGCTCTCGGAGCTCGGGCTCGATTCGGCGGCCGGGCGGGGCTGCGCGGAGGCGGTCGGCGCGGAGATCCGGCGCGAGCATCCGCGCGCAGGCCGGGTCGACTTCGAGCGCGCGACGCTGCGCCAGTGGCGGCGTTCGCAGTTCGAGATCGGCGCGCGCGGCGAGGGCAGCTTCGCCGGCTTCCGCGGCCGGCCGCATCCGTTCGAGTTCTCCTGTGTCTGGGACGCCCGGCGCGGCGGGGTGACTTCGGTCTTCTACGAGCTGCAGTGAGCGCGCCGCGGCGCCGCGTCCGGCGGCGTCGCGCCCGATGATTGAGAATGCGCTATCATCTGCGGTCGCGCCGCCCGCGCGGGTCCCCGCCATGCGCCCGACGATGCCCGCCCCGATCCTCGCGCTCTTCCTGCTCGCCGCGCCCGCGCCCGGCGTCGCGGCCTCCGCGCGGCCGGTCGTCGCCGCGACCGTGGCGCCCCTGGGCGGCCTCGTCGAGCGGCTGGCGGGCGCCGCGGCCGAGGTCGTGGTGCTGGTGCCGCCCGGGTTCGAGGCGGAGAGCTACGCCCCCGCGCCGCGCCAGATGGCGGCGCTCGACCGCGCCGTGCTCGCGGTCGAGGTCGGACATCCGGCCCTCCAGCTCGAGAGCCGGTTCCTGGGACCGTGGCTGGATCGGCGTCCGCACGTCGCCCGCGTCCGGCTCGCCGCGCAATTCGAGGAGCGCGCCGGGCTCGACCCCGGCGACCCCCACCTGTGGACCTCGGTGCGCGCCATGCGCGGACTGGCCGCGGCGCTCGCGCGTGCGCTCGCCGCCGCGGTGCCGGCCGAAGCGGAGGGGATCCGCCGGCGCGCCCGGACGCTCGACGGCGAGATCGCGGCGCTCGACGCCGGCCTCTCGACCCGGTTCCGGGGCGCCGCCGGCCGCCGCTTCCTGATCTTCCATCCCGTGCTGGGCGCGTTCGCGGCGGACTACGGCCTCGAGCAGCGGGCGATCGAGCACGACGGCAAGGAGCCGGGCCCGGCGCGACTCGCCGCGCTGATCGAGGAGGCGCGTGGGTCGGGCGCCCGTGCCGTCCTCGTCCAGCGCGGCGCGCCGACGCGCGCGGCCGAGGTGCTCGCGCGCGCGATCGGCGCGCGCACGCTCGAGATCGACCCGATGCCGCGCGACTGGCTGGCGGGCATGCGGCGGATCGGCGACTCGGTCGCGGAGGCGTTGGGGCGATGAGCGGCGGAGCCCCGGTGCTGCGCGCCAGCGGCGTGGACTTCCGCTTCGGCGGCGACCTCGCGCTCGCCGGCGTCGATCTCGAGATCGGCGCCGGCGAGCGGCTCGCGATCCTCGGTCCGAACGGCGGCGGCAAGACGACGCTGGTCCGCCTGATGCTCGGGCTGCTCGCGCCGAGCCGGGGCGAGATCCGCTGGACGGCGGCGCGGCGCCCGCGCCTCGGCTACGTGCCGCAGTTCCCGGCCTTCGACCGGGCCTTCCCGTTGCGCGTTGCCGAGATGGTGGGACTCGGCCTGCTGCGCGCGGCCGGGCGCGACCGGCGCGCCGAGCGGGCCAGGGTCGATGCGATGCTCGAGCGGCTCGACCTCGCGGCGCTGCGCGGCGCCTACCTCTCCGAGCTGTCGGGCGGCGAGACGAAGCGCGCGCTGATCGCGCGCGCCCTGGTCGGCGATCCCGGGTTCCTGGTCCTCGACGAGCCCGCGGCCTCGCTCGACGAGGTCTCGCGCCGCTCGCTCTGGGCGCTGGTCGGCGCGCTGCCGGCCGAGACCGTCGTGCTGCTCGTCACCCACGACCTGGCGCCGGGCACCTTCGCTGCGACCCGTGCCGTCCTGGTCGACGGCCGCCTCGAGGCGTTGCCGGTCGAAGGGCTGCACCAGCATCCGATCCTGTGCGGTCACGGCCATGGCTGAGAGCGCCGGCGGCCTGGGCGACCTGCTCGCCCTCGACTTCTTCCGCGACGCGCTGGTGGCGGCGCTGCTGGCGAGCGTCCTGTGCGGCGTGGTCGGGACCCTGGTCGTGCTCAAGCGGCTGGTGTCGATCGCCGGCGGCGTCGCCCACGCCGCCTTCGGCGGGCTGGGCGTGGCCTACTGGGCGGGCGCCGATCCGCGCCTGGGCGCGCTCGCCGTCGCCGCGCTCTCCGCGGTCGGCCTCGGCTTCCTCGATCGCGAGCGCGTGCGCCGGCTCGACGCCGCGATCGGCGTGCTGTGGGCGGTGGGCATGGCGGTCGGCCTCGTCTTCCTGCACTGGACGCCGGGCTACGCGCCGGACCTGCTCGCCTACCTGTTCGGCAACATCCTCCTGCTCACGCCTTCGGACCTCGCGCTCGCGGCGGCCGCCGTCGCCGCCGTGCTCGTGCTCCTCGCCTGGCGCGGGCGCGAGCTCGTGGCGGTCGCCTTCGACGAGGAGGCGGCGCGCCTCCAGGGCCTGCCGACGCGCGCCTACGGCATCCTCCTCCTGATGCTGGCGGCGGTCTCGGTGGTCGTTCTGCTGCAGCTGGTGGGGATCGTGCTCGCGGTGGCGCTGCTCACTCTGCCGCCGCTGATCGCGCTGCGCCTGGCGCGCTCGATCGCCGGCGTGGTCGTGGCCGCGACCGCGGTCTGCCTGGCGCTGACCGTGGGCGGGCTGCTGCTCTCCTTCGCGCTCGACCTGCCGAGCGGGCCGGTCATGGTGCTGTCGGGCGCGGTCGCGCTCGCCGCGGCGCAGCTCGTGCCGCGCCGCTCCACGCGCGCCTGAGCTCAGCGTGCGCAGTCGGCGCAGCGGCCGAAGAGCGTGATGTCGTGCCCTTCGAGCCGGAACCCGCGCGGAATCAGCTCGCGCAGGTCGGGCGGACAGGAGTCGACCTCGTAGACGCGGTCGCAGATCCGGCACCGGAAGTGGTGGTGATGGTGCTTGCCGGCGATCTCGTAGCGGTTGGGCGCCCCGGGCAGCGGCACCTCGGCGAGCCAGCCCTCGTCGACCAGGCTGCGGATGTTTCTGTAGACGGTGGCGATGCCCAGTCGCTCGACGCGCTGTTGCGCCGCCGCGAGCGCCTCGCCCGGCGACAGCGGCCGGTCCGCGCGCTCGAACGCGGCCCGGATGGCGGCGCGCTGCACGGTCCTGCGGGGCGACTCCGCGCTCGGCACGGGAGGATCCTATCGAAGCGGGGAGGCGCCGGAGGCGGCGCGGCGGCGCCGATCTGGCGCTCGGGACGCGCCGGCGTCGCGCCGCCGCGCGCCCGGACCGGTCCCGGGCTGGCCTGCGGCTTGCTGAGACGTGTCAGAGTGACCGCGATCGGGCGCGCCGGCCGGACCCGGCCTGCGCCGGTGCCGCGCGAGGGAGGAGGATCGCCATGAGATTCGCACTGCGCGCCCTGGCGCTGGTGTTTGCCGCCTCGGTGCTCCTGGCCGGAGCCGCCCGCGCCCAGGACGAGAATCCCGACTGGTCGATCACCCTGCGCGTCAAGCTGGCCCTGCTCCAGAAGCTGGGCACCGACGCGCTGCACATCGAAGTCATCACCAGCGAGCGCGAGGTCCAGCTCGCGGGCACGGTCAAGAAGCGCGAGACGCGCGAGCTGGCCGGCGAAGTGGCGCGCAGCGTCGAGGACGTGAAGAAGGTCCGCAACGACGTCCGGCTCGTGCCGCCCAAGAAGGGCGAGGGCAAGGTCGAGGCCGCGGCCAGCGAAGCGGAGGCCGAGCTCGCCGACGCCGTGCTCGAGAGCAAGGCCCAGCTGGCGCTGATCGAGAAGTTCGGGAGCGACGGCTTCCGGGTCAGCGTCGAGGCCGCGAGCGGCGTGCTCACGCTGGAGTTCCCCGACGACATCGCCGCCGATCGCCGCCGCGACATGGTCGGCCTGGTCGAGGACGTCGGCGGCGCGAAGCGGGTCGTCACGCTCAAGAAGCGCTGACCGGTGAAACCTCCACGGCGCGGCCTCTCGTTGCGTTCCAGCGGCCGCGCCGGCCTGTCCAAGCGAGTGGAGGTACGCCCATGAGAGCTCTATCGCGCTGGCTCGCCGTCCTGCCCTGGGCTGCGTCGCTCGCGCTGGCGCAGGTTTCGTTCGTCGACGTCACGCCTCCCGGCAATCCCTACTTCGACACCGGCGAGGACGAGGACTTCTGGGCCAACGCAGTGGCGCCCGCCGACGTGGACGGGGACGGCGACCTCGACCTCGCCGTGCTGGGCACTCACGTCGTCTACTTCGTGAGCGCGGAGGACCGCCTGGTCGTCCTGCGCAACGACGGCCCGGACCCGAACGGCG
>Ga0079037_100002649_pt1 | contig 9998 bp, 6 predicted proteins | sample Mud3Dept4metaG_FD_71479 | JGI IMG/M metagenome (GOLD analysis project Ga0079037, IMG submission 71479) | Freshwater wetland microbial communities from Ohio, USA, analyzing the effect of biotic and abiotic controls - Mud 3 Core 4 Depth 4 metaG | ecosystem: Environmental > Aquatic > Freshwater >... | reverse complement strand
CATGACTTTGGCTAACAGCGGGATATGGCGCAGCCAACGGATATGATCCAGTCGTGGCTCAGGCGCATCGAAAGGGTACCACTCCTCCAGCAAGCGTATGCCATCGCCCCACTTTTCAGGATCCTTGCCGCGTTTCAATCCCCAGTGATAGCGGGCGCCGATTTTGGTGCGAGCAATCCTCAGGTTATTCACCTTGATCAAGTATGGCGAAAAAGCATCACAAATCAGCTCTGCGCCCGGGAAATGGTCACGCAGGGTGAAGAATAAGGACTTAACCTGGGCTTCTTCAAAATACATCAGAACCCCTTCAGCCACGAAGAGAAAAGGGCGCTGAGGGTAAACCCGTGCAATATCGAGCCAGGCGTGATCGAACACCGAGCAAGCCAGTAAGTGGTAACGTTCTCCTTCACCGCCGATGAGCTTCCGGCGCAGGTCAATGACTTCTGGCAAATCCAGGTCATACCATTCCACCTGCCCGTTGTCCACACGCTCGAAGCGCGAATCGAGGCCACAGCCGATATGCACCACCACCGCCTGCGGGCAGCGAGCCAGAAAATCCCACACCAGGCGGTCAACCTCCCGGTTGCGCAGAACAAGCCCTACTTTATCGTCCTCATCCACTCTCATCTGCTTGACCCAGATTGAATCGTAGCCTATTTGATTGATTAAGGCGACAGCTTTCTCGTCTTTGATCAGGGCATCGGGACGCTGTGATTCCATGGCTCTAATGTAAAGCGGGAGGAGCAATGTTTCAGCAACACCGCTCAGATTTTGGGACGAATTCTCAGGCATAGTCCACCTCATGCGATAATGTTGAACAATCTGTCATATCATAACTCCTCAATAAGATGCTTTGCCAGACGCTTGCCGAGAGATATGAGTGTCAGGGTGGGGGGCAAGCCCCAGGCTTGTGGGATAACCGAGCAATCGCACACGTATAGGTTATCGAGCTTTGTTTTCAGGTTGGAATCAACTACGTCACCGATCTTTGCCGTGCCTCCCGGGTGGGTGGCGGTGTACCATGTGCGGTAGATATGGTGAGCGCCTGCATTGCGCAAAATCTCCTCTGCCTTTTCGCAACCTCGGTCAAGCCTCATCCGGTCCACTTCACCAAGCTGCTTTTTAACGACACCCCTATCGGTGATTTGACCGCCCAGCTCATCTTTGATCTTGACCATGATGGGAAGAGTTCGCCGGTGAGAGGCGAGACGATCTAATCTGAACACCTGGGCGGTAAAGATGCGATAGATCCAGCCAGGCCAAACCAGATCCGTCAGGATATAACCTTCTTCTTTGTCCTGAAATCCTGCTGCCATGGGGAATTCCCGGCCCACATCCAGGTCTTCCACGCTTCCATTGACGATGATCAGCGGGTCGAAGAAGAATTTGAAACCTGCGTCATGGATGCCTGATGAGCGCAGAACAAGGGGGGTGCCGATACCCCCGGCGGCTAAAACAATGATTGGTGCACATACCTGGTATAGGTTACCGCCCATTGAAAAAACCACGGGGTTCGCCGTGCTATTCGAGGTCTCTATCCTCTCAACCCTGGCGCCGGTCAGGAGTAGCGAGCCGCGGGCGGTTGCCTGCTCCACGAACATGCGCGCCGTCCACTTTGCCCCGTATGGACAACCCATGGTGCACTTATCGCAATCCAGGCGGCAATTATCCTGGTAGACGATCTTGGGCAGCTTATCCCAGGAAAAGCCAAGCGCTTGAGCGCTGCGCATGATCCGCTTTGCTGCCGGCCCGATTAAATCGTCTGAAAGCGGAGCAATGGGAAGGTCTCTTTTTGCTTCCTCTGCCTCGCGCCTGAGGTCTATGCCGTAGGCCTCGAACATATCGTGAGGCGGCTCAAAGGCGCTTGCATAAGCAATAATTGAGCTGCCTCCCAGGGTGATGCCGCGCACAAGGGTGTGAAATTGCGAGGTGAAAAGCAGGCTTTGTCCTGGAATCAACGCCATGCCTGCTGATTGGGAGATGGTGCCTTTGATCGGGGAAGCTTTTCCCCATTCCAGGATCAGAGAACGTTTTCCACGCTTGCTCAGTTCGTTGGCAACGGTTGCCCCACCGGGACCAGAGCCAATGATGATGGCATCGAAGGATTGTTGTTGCCAAGTTTCCATTCACCCTCCGCAGGTAGACTCGTTTCAATTATCGCGCCAATTGAGCCAAAATGAAGTTAAAACTACGAGTAGCCCAAGTGCACTTCCTGAACTAGGCGATTTAGTCTACAATATAGATATTAACCAAATTTCCCCAGGAGGCGAAAATGTTTGTTCGAGATTATATGACTCTCAACCCGGTAACCATCACCGTCGACACATCAGTGCCTGATGCATTGCGTTTAATGAGCGAAAAGAAGGTGCGTCGCTTGCCTGTATTGGATGGTCACGGCAGACTTGTTGGCATTGTCTCCGATAAAGACCTGCTGCATGCCTCGCCTTCACCTGCTACTTTGCTATCCGTGTGGGAGATACCTGATATTCTCTCTAAACTCAAAGTGGAGAAAGTAATGACAACCCAGGTTGTTACCGTAGGTGAGGACACTCCCCTGGAAGAGGCAGCGCTCATCATGGCTGACCGCAGAATTGGCGGTCTGCCCGTTATGCGAGATAATGAGCTGGTCGGTATTATCACCGAAACGGATTTGTTCAAGGTTTTGCTGCAACTGCTGGGAGGGCGCCGGTCAGGTGTGCGCATTTCTGTGGCGGCCTCTGGCGAGAAGGGGACGCTGGCCAGGATCTCAAATGCGATTTTCAACTCTGGCGGAGATATCGTCGGGCTTGGCGTGAGCGAGCTCCGAGCCAGCGGTGGGAATCAATGGGAGCTACTGTTCAAGGTTCAGGATGTGCCTAAAGACAGGCTGGTGCAGGTGATCGAGCCGTTGGTGGATAGGATCCTGGATGCGAGTGAGACGTAACTCTGGGAGCAGAGCAAGTTAAATCTAAGTGGAGATAAGGTAACCCAAATGCTCGAAGAATATCAAGAGCTGTATGAAGCTATCTATAATTGCCGCCTTTGTTTAGAAGCGGGCTACCCGGTCAGCAGAGTGCAGCCTGAGTGGAATGTTTTGAAAGTTCGAAGCGCTTCGAGCCATCGCTGGGCGATGCTGATCGGGCAGTCGCCGGGTAGGGTGGAGCAGCAAACTCAAAAAGCCATGCAAGGCAAGGCGGGTCGCGGTTGGAGAAAGTGGCTTTCAGATGCCGGTTTCTCAGAAGATCAGATCGATAATCAGTTTTATAAAACAGCGATAACCAAATGCTTTCCGGGAAAACGCAAAGGCAGAGACCGTAGACCGACAAAAAAGGAAATCGAGTTATGTACTCCTTTTCTGAGGAGACAGATCCAGTTGATCAATCCGGTTGTGCTTGTACCAATGGGCAAAGTTGCGATTAATTGGTTCTTCCCAGAAGTGCAGAGATTAGAAGAAGTCGTCGGTAAGAAAATACCCTGGAATTTGGAATCTTCAGAGTACTTAGTAATTTGCCTACCGCATGCTTCCCCAGCCAGCGCCTGGTGGAAATCGGAGGCCAATCGAGGTCTTTTATTGGATGCATTGCATCTGCTCTCGATACTGCGGGAGCAGACGATTGCAGATTAAACACAACCATAATGGCAGGGTGAGCTATGCAAACGTCAACCAAGGAATGGATAGAAATCCTGTTTGGATTCGTTCAGACAGCTGCGATCATCATTGGCGGCTTATATGCCCTGTATGAATACCGGCGTTTTCGTAGGTACCAGCCTAAGATAGAATTCGATGTCGATTTCGAGATGTATCCGATTCCAGATTTACCTGAGGCATGCCTGGTAGATATCAACCTGACGGTCAAGAATTGGGGACAAGTCAGGAATTACTTCCCAACTATAAATGTTGGCGTTAAAGCATTGCAACCTGGAGATGCAAATGCCGCGCTGGAGAGCCGGAAACGTCTGCGTTTTGGGAAGGAGCTGATCGAAATGCATAATATCGTGCACAACCCAAAAGATCCATGGTGGGTGGATGCAGGGGTTACTCAAGCCTTTCGCTATCCGGTGGTCATCAATGCACCTGCAAACTTCATACAGGTGAACGCAGAATTCAAGTACTATAGGGATAGGGAGGGAAAGACAGAAGAAGCCTATCATCAAGCGACCCGTGTTAGACCCGTTCGACCAAAGAGCCCAGAATGAATGAAAAAAGATTTTCTTTAGCTGAAGCACAACGTGAGTTCGCTAAGAAGACCAATGGCCGGGTTTGGGAATTGCTGGGTAAAACGAATCGGACTCTGGCAGAAGATGAGGAAATAGTGCTTGCAGCCCAGGCATCCCTATATCATTGGACGCAAATTGGAACCGGGGTGCATGCTCAACGCGGCCAGTGGCTGCTGGCCCACGTCTATACTGTTCTCGAGCAACCGGATTTAGCCATGCAGCATGCCTCTCGTTGCATGGAATTAACAGAGGCTTATCCAACTGAAATGAAGGATTTCGACCTGGCGTATGCCTATGAGGCCTTGGCCAGGGCTTATGGGCTGCAGGGAAATGTCGAGAAGGCTAAAGAAACTTATGCCATGGCCGCTGATGCTGGAGCGGCTATCTCAAATGCCGAGGACAAAGAGATCTTCATGGGCGATTTCCACGCTGGGGGCTGGTACGGAATCGTCTGAGCTGTTTGCCTGAAATGGTGCGGCGGGTAAAGAAATGCGTTTAATCTTTGGCTTCAACGAAGCCTGCCATCATGCGTTGTCAGATCTCGGAAGGCTGGCAGCCTTCTCCGTCCATGCGCTTTGCCATGTTAGCCATCATTTGCGACATAAAGCGTGACATCATTTTAGGAATGGCGTGACTGGCGAGGAGCACCAGCATGCCTCCCAAAAGTGCGCCTAAAGACGCAGCCGCGAAATATCCCAAATTCGAAGATTGACTTTTGTTCATCGTTTTACCTTTTACATCATCCGGAATGCCATTCCGATCTACTGGCGCTTGATAACCGGCAGAAAGATTTTTGACTTGGCGAAAATTCCCACCTGCAAGATATTTGTGGCTGCGCCGCCATATTGGGCGTAGGCGACGACCTGGTAGGCGCCTGACGCCAACCCATCGGTGTTCCAGTTTGTCGCCAGGTAGGTGCTCTGCCCGGAAAGCAGCTCGGGGGTAGGCAGGTTAAAACGCTGCAGGACGCCAGTCGAAGGGCTGTGCACTTCGAGCATGACTGTCCCGCTGATGGGGATGCTGCCTGTGTTGTGAAAATCAACCGCCAATTGCACCTGCGCGCCGGGGTAGAACTCCGGCGGCGTGGCGACCAGGTTTATCACCTCAGCATGGCGGCTGCCGACCTGGAATCCCTGCATTTGTTGGTCGAGCAACAAGCCGCCTGGGGTGTGCAGCTCGACCAGGACAGCATAGTCTCCGGCGGGGTAGCCTACTGTGTTCCAGGCGCTGCTGAATGAGGCCGGTCCACTGAGCTGGAGGAGCGTCTCGAGCAGCAATCCGGCGACATACTTGCCTGAAGCAGCTTCCCGGATGGAGGCGAAGACCACCGTGTCCTGCGGTGAAGCGCCAGAGCTGGCGATCTCCAGATCTACATTGACTGTCTGACCAGGGTCGTATAGGCTGGCGTCAGTCTCCAGCTTGGTGATTGCTTCGCTGGAGGTGGTAGTCTGGATATCAAAGGTGTAGTGGTTATGGAAGCGGGCTTCACCCGTCTGGGAGTTGTAAAAGAAGGGATACATGCGGATAACCAGGGTGGTTGTATCCGGACTCTCGTAGACAAACCACTCAAAATCCTTCTCCGGCCACCAATCTGAGTTGTTGGCTGCGCGGCTGGGGAGCAAGACGCCACCCCCAGGGATAGTAAATACCATGTCTGGGATGTTAAGCCCGGTAATAATCTCGGGTTCGGCGCGCGCTATTAATATCACGTCCTGCACCTGCGTACCAGCCGGGTATGGATACTCCACCTGATAAGCCGGCACGGCAGGTTTTCCCGCCTCTGGGTTGGGTACTCCGCCAGGGATGGCGACGATATCACCGCTGGGGGTGTTATCGATGGTGTAGGCTGGGATGGCGCTTTCTACAGTACCGCTAGGGCTGGCACGTACATCTGTTGGAGAATTCAGCGGTGGCAACACCATACCAAACTTGGCGTCGCCAAAGACCTGGTAAATGCCGTTCCAGTAACGGTCAAAAACGCTATCCCCCAAGGCGTTCTTGGTGTTCTTCAAGGCGTGGGCGAATGATTTATACCGGTCCCACTTGGAGAAGAAAAGGTCAGCATTAGGGCAGAGCTTATCCTCGCATAATCCGTGATTGATGGCTCCCAGGTAAGCTCCTGCTTCTTTATAAAGAAAATCTTCTGACAGGCTGCCGTTAGGCTCGTATTGGGCGGTTGAGCAGGACGAGGCAAACACAAAAGGCACAATATTCCCAAAGGGATCGCTTTCAGTGTACATATCCTTCCATCCCAATGCATCCCAACCGCCGGAGTTGCCGTGCCCAGCCAGGAAAATGATGTCATAGCTGCTGAAGGAACCTAGCAGGGTGGTGGTGATGGCATTAGTAGTGGCTTTGATGTCGATTTTGCCGCTGCCGTCAAGGACAGTTAAATCAGGAGTGTGCAAGAGCACGTTGTAGCCAGAGATCTTTCCAGACACCTTATTGCGCTCGGTTTTAAAGTCAATGTCGTCTGAGCCGCCCCCCATGCTCCTATTGAATCCGCTGACCAGGTAAGCTGTCTGCCCGCTAAAGTTATAGCCCGAGGTGCCGTTGAGCCTTTTAATGTGGGTTTGCAAAGCTTTGGACAAGTTTCCTGGCTGTGGTCCGGTGATGCGGGCGATGCTCAGCTCCGGGCGGGTTTCGTCACCATAGGTGCTGGCAAATGGGTAATCCGTGTAGGATGTTATCAGCTTGGTTTCCCCTTTGGAAGTGTCGACCGTATCGTAGTAACGCCACCAGGCAGAGTGCACCTTGGTGCTGCCGACGATGAGCATGTAGCCGTAGGATGCCCAGCCTGTGGCAAGCTGGCTGCTCCACTTCCCGCCGACCTGGATCAGGTTTCGCAGCGATTCAGAGTTGTAGGTAGTGTTGTACCCCAATACACCCTGCTGGTAATAAGCCAGCTCTGCCATGTCTGAGAGCACCTTATTTACTGCCGTGCGTTGGGCGCTTTCACCCTGGAAATAAGTCGGATTGTAGACGGCGAACAACCGGTAGGGATTGGTGACGATCAGGTAGTTGGCAGACTTCACCGCGTTGTTGTGCGCCTCGGCTACGGTCTCGCCCCCCAGGACGGTTCCCACTGGAAGGTATTCGGCGTCATGGTAGCCGCTTTGGGTGGGCGAATCCCAGCTCAGGTCGATATAGTATCCGATGTCCGGCGTCTTGGGATTGGGATCCAACAGGTAGGGGATGGCATAGAAGGCGTAGATGCGGGAGTCTTTGGCGGGGATGTCGGTATTGGAACGAATGTCGGCGTAAGACCAGTTGGCTGTTGGATGGTATTCAGGGCGGATGTCGGCAGTGGCATCATTCTTGGCGATGGGCTGGAAGCCATGCATCCCATACAGGATCTTCACGTTTGTGGCTTCGGTATCGCCGACATTCTTGATGGTGACCATAATGATGAATTTATTCTGGCTGTAAAGCACCACCTGGCTGGCGACTTGTAACAGCGGCGGGGAAGCCGGGGGCGGCTGCGGGACATTATTTACAATCACGTCCACGGTGTCAACGCTGTGTTTGCCCTCTTTATCATAGACTTCCACCCCCAGCCTGTAGCTGGTGTTGTTGGTCAGACTGCGTGTGTCCCAGCCGAACTTGGCTGTGGCTGTTTTAGGTGGATTGCTCACATCATAAGGCTCGAACTGCTGGTAATCGCCATCCACGTAAAAGCGGGCAGAGACGATGCCGGTATCGTCGCTGAGCTGGGCAGTGACAGTGACAATTCCTGAGGCTGTGTCATCTTTGGTTGGGTAGGTGATGTCCACCGTAGGATAAGAGCTATCTTTGATGTTCGAAAAGTCGACTATGCTCGACTGCTGGGATTGTTTGCCTGCTAGGTCGTAAGCACGAGCCAGGATGGTGTGTTGCCCGTTGGTAAAAACGGCGGAGTCGATTGGATATTTATAAGGAGGGCTGTAATCTATGAAAGCTTGCAGCCCATCCAGACAGAAAACCACGCGACTGATGCCAGTGTCATCCCAGGTGGTTGCAGTGAAGATTGCACTGCCGGTGATCACACCCGGGTTGAATAGTGTCGCAGTCGGATTGGAGCTATCGGTAGGTGGTGAGGTCTGAAAAGTGAAAGGCTCGCTCTCTGCCCGGTTTCCGGCAAAGTCGCTGGATTGTGCGACAAAGAGATAGGTTTGAGAAGGGGTCAGGCCAGTCAAATTAGCGACGTGTGCGGTAACCGGCAGCTCATCGTACACTTCAAGCGGCAGGTTACCTGGCGCATCGCCATAGCGCAGGCGAGTGTCACTGGGTTCATCGGTCTGCCAGGTGATGGTGGCGCTGTTTTGGGTCAGGTTGGTGACTTCTGGATTGCCCTGGAAGTGGGGAGGTATGGTATCGCAGGCCAGTGTTTGCTGGGTTGTGTTGTTGGTCTCGTCGCTTTCAACTACCTGGTTCAGGGAATCGGTGGTTACTTGAAGCTCATCGTCGGGTGGGGAGCAAGACCATATCTCGGGGAAGCACTCATCTAAGGTGTCCCCTGGCATAATGACCTGGGTTATGGTTTGAGTGAAGGTCTGGTTGCTGTCAATGGAGAGCTCAGTTGTGTGCCCAGAGGGGGCGGGTGCGCTGCCAATGTTGGCAAGCTTGTAGCAGATGGACGCCTCCTGGTTCCATAGGACAGTCACAGTCAAGTCGGGTTTAGATGTGGAAATTTGTAATACATCAACATAGATATTCCACCCTTGAGTTGTAGCGTCGCGGAAGTCCTGCCAGGTGACCAGGTAGCTGCCATATCCGGTCGAGGCTACGGCTGGCGTCTGCTCCTCATAACCCGTGTTGGTGACAATGCTCTCATCGCTCACCAGAGCTCCATTGCTCGATACCCGCCGGAAGTGCAGGTCGTGGTTGGTTATGCTCCATGCGTATTCGTGCACCACCATATACTCGTCAATCCAGGTGTCGTACGCCACTGCCGGGTGGGTGCGGAGGTTGCTCCCATCCCAGGCGATGCTGAAATTAGATCCACTGGGTGATCCAGCACTGTTAAGAAGCTGGCCATAGATGTCCCAATCCTCGCCCCAACCCCAGTGATGATCCTCCCAGACGACCAGAAACTGGTTGTGGTCTGGGTCGAAGGCGATTTGCGGGTAAAGCTGGTCATACTCCCATGTAGAAAGAGGCTGCTCGCCGCCCGCCAGAGAGCCATCTCTATTGACGCCACGGGCATGGATTTCGTAGTCGCCGTCCCCGCTCTCCAGGTCTTGCATCTGCCAGGTCACCACGTAGATTCCCCCAGCGGCCAGGTCGGGATGGGCCTGATCCATCACGCCTGTAGCGATGGCGAAAGATCCAGAAGGCACGGGTGTTCCATTGAGATCAACCCTCCGCCCGTATATATCGTACTGCTCGGTGGTGTAGGCGCGTTGCTGGTACACGACCAGGTAGCCGGCGTCCGTCCAGGGGTCAGCAGCCACGGTAGGCATTTCCTGATCGTTATTATCCGTGGCGATGGAGAGGCGGCTACTGATGGGATTGCCGTTTCCATCCAGAAGCATGGCGTACACGTCATCCAAATTAGTCGAGGATGCGGACTGCCAGACCACCAGGTACTGGTTACTGACCGGATTGTAGCTGACGTCTGGATGGCTCTCGAAATCCACCAATGTGGTGAGAGGGATTTCGTCGCCCTGCGGAGCGCCGCTGTTGCTCACCCGGCGGGCGTAAATATCGTGATTTGTTGATGAATGCACATGCTCCCAGACCACCAGGTACTCGCCTACCTGGCTGTTGTAAGCAATGGAGGGATTAAGCTGGTCTTTTATGTTGGTGGAGACTGGCTGTGC
>Ga0079037_100002648_pt1 | contig 10001 bp, 8 predicted proteins | sample Mud3Dept4metaG_FD_71479 | JGI IMG/M metagenome (GOLD analysis project Ga0079037, IMG submission 71479) | Freshwater wetland microbial communities from Ohio, USA, analyzing the effect of biotic and abiotic controls - Mud 3 Core 4 Depth 4 metaG | ecosystem: Environmental > Aquatic > Freshwater >... | reverse complement strand
GCGCCTGCAGACTATAATGGCCACACATTCAGAGTGCGCAAGTTGGTAGTGGAGGCATTCTCCATGATCGGCGAGACCGTATCGCACTACCGGATCATCGAAAAAATCGGCCAGGGAGGGATGGGAGAAGTGTTTCTGGCCGACGACACGTCGCTTCATCGCAAGGTCGCCCTGAAATTTCTTCCCCCTGACATGCAGCAGGACTCCGCCGCACACAAGCGGTTCCTGCGCGAAGCCCGTTCGGCGGCGGCGCTCGACCACCCCTATATCTGCCACATCAACGAAGTCTCCGAATCAGGCGGACGGGACTTCATCGTCATGGAGTACGTCGAGGGCCAGTCGGTCAAGGACAGGCTCGAGAAGGGTCCGTTGCCACCCGACGAGGCGCTGCCGATCGCAATCGAGGTCGCCGAAGCGCTCGAGGCCGCACACGGCAAGGGCATCGTCCACCGGGACATCAAACCCGCCAACATCATGCTAACGCAAACAGGCCATGCCAAGGTGATGGACTTCGGGCTGGCGAAACAGATCGTTCCAGGTGGGGGAATGGCCAGTACGGAAGAGACCGTCACGGCGCTTACCTCAGACGGGAGCACCGTGGGTACACTGGCCTACATGTCGCCGGAACAATTGCGCGGCGAGAGGATCGACGGCCGCAGCGACATCTGGGCGTTGGGTGTGACGATGCACGAAATGGTGTCAGGCACGCGGCCGTTCCAGGGCCAGAGTTGGTTTGAGGTGAGTTCGTCGATATTGAACAAGGCGCCGCGGCCCTTACCATCCCAGGTGCCTGCGGATCTGGCTACAGTGATCGGACGCTGTCTGGAGAAGGATGCGGCGAACCGGTACCGGCAGGCGAGCGAGGTGTGCGCAGCACTGAAAGCGGTCCGATCCGGCTGCGCGCTGCCGCCGGTGCGCACGTTCCGGCACGCCTGGCCGCGTCGGCGCTGGCTCGCGCCGGCGGCGATTGGCACCATGCTGATTGCAGTTGGAGTAGGCATCTATTTTAGAGGATTCCTGCAATGGCTGGCCCGCCAGGCGCCTGCGCCTCCCCCGACCATCGGCCATGTCACCCAGCTGACGTCCGAGGACGGAACTGAAACCCATCCGAGCCTGTCGCCGGAAGGTAACCTCATGGCCTATGCCGCGTCGGGAGAGATATACCTCCGCCGGGTCGGCACTGAGAACCCGATCCTCCTCACCGGGAACCTGTCCCTGGAGGCCGCCGAGCCGGCGTTCTCGCCGGACGGCCGGCTGATCGCGTTCTCCGCCCGGCTTGACGCGTCCGAATTGCGCGGCGGGATCTGGCTCATGGAGGTGATGGGCGCCGGCAAGCGCCGCCTCACCGACGCGGGCTTCAGCCCGGCCTGGTCCCCCGACGGCCGCGAGATCGCCTATGCGACCGAATTCCCAACGCCCTACGACCGCCCCCGCCTGAGCCGCGTCTTCATCGTGGACGTCGCTTCGGGGCGGACGCGCGACGTGGAGAGAGAGGTCAAATCGGATATGATGGAGCCGGCCTGGTCGCCGTCCGGGCGGCGGCTGGCGTACTGGGGTCTTTCGGCGCGTCCGGCCATCCGGAACATCCTGACGAAGCCGGTGGACGGAGGCAAAGCGACGCCGGTCACCGCGGACCCCTACGTCGACTGGGGCCCCGTCTGGTCCCGAGACGGCCGCTATGTCTTCTTTTGCAGCGACCGCAGCGGCAGCCCCAACCTCTGGCGAGTCCGCCTTGACGAGGAGAGCGGGCGCGTCCTCGGTGTTCCGGAGCCGCAGACCACCCCGGCGTCATCCGTCATGCGCGTTGACTTCGCCCGCGACGGCTCGGGTTTCGCCTTCGAGGCGTCCGACCTCCAGGCGAACGTTTACCGCGTCGCCTTCGACGCGGCGGCGGGCGTCGTCCAGGACGGTCCCGTCGCCATGACGTCGGGGGCCCGCGTGTGGATGGACGTCGACGTGTCGCCTGATGGACGGCTGGCCCTCCGATCGGCGATGCGGCAGGAAGACATCTACGTCAGCGACGCGGACGGGACGAACCTCACCCCACTGGCGCCCGACGCAGGAAGCGATCGGTTCCCGCGCTGGTCGCCGGACGGTACGCGGATCGCATTCTCCTCCACCAAGGCCGCCCCCGGGTGGGAGATCCACTCGATCCGCCCGGACGGTTTCGATCTCCGGCGGCACACGTTCTTGGGGAGGGCCGCGCATTTCCCGCTCTGGTCGCCCGACGGGCGCCGTCTTGCGTTCACTGAGGCGGGCTCCGACCAACGGACCTACGTCATCGACGTGAACGGGCCGTGGCCGGCGGAGCCGCTGACGCCGCTGCTCACACCGCCCGAGCCGCTCAACCACCGCTACCGCCCGTTTTCGTGGTCGGCGGACGGCCGACGCATCGTGGCCTATTCCCAGCGGGGGGCGGGGATGATCGTATACGACGTCGCCACCGGCGCCCATGAACGAATCTCCGATGTGGGCGAATGGCCGCGCTGGCTGAGCGACAGCCGCCGCCTGGTGTTCATCAGAGACGGCGCGTTGCACCTGATCGATACCAGGACGAAGGCATCGCGGGAGATCTACCGATCTCCGGCCGGCACGATCACCAACCTGTCCGTGGCCCCCGACGACCGGGCCATCTACTTTATCCTGACCCGCGACGAGGGCAACATCTGGCTCGCGACGCTGAAGTAGGGAATTCGGCTGAGGAGAGCTTTGCGCTCGCTGTCATCGAGAGATCGACGCCTCCTGAAGAGTTCCCAGCCTGCCTCACGTTCGGGCCCCCGGTAGCTCCGTTCATTTCTCCACCTCCAGCCCCCATACCGGTGCAGAACACCCCCCATGCCGATATCGGTAATGTCATTGTGGAAGTACTGACCGCCGATGGTTTCGACGCTGCAGAAGCCCCCCTCTGGTCAGTTGGATAGCAACGCCGCCCTCAGCCGGTATCTTCCAGATCGCCGGAGATGTGGCGTTCGGCTTGACCCGCGCATCACTGATGTGTTTTCGGGTGAAGGGCGCGGTCCGGATGTATACTGGGCCCGGATATTCAAGTGAGGCGGAGATTGGGGGGAGTGCGTGAACCCCGAGCGGAGCCGACAGGTTGATCAGACCTGCAACCGGGTGCGCGAACTCGACCCGGTCGAACGCGCCGCTTTCCTGACCCAGGCGTGCGCCGGGGACGAGTTCCTCAGGCGTGAGGTGGAGTCGCGTCTGGGGATGCAACTGGCCGAAGGCTTGGCCGCGGCCCACGATCAGGGAGTGGTGCACCGGGACCTCAAACCCGGCAATCTCCTCGTCACGCCTGACGGACGGCTGAAGATCCTCGATTTTGGATTGGCAAAGCTCGTCGAACCGATGGATCAGACGGCGCGACAACCGAGAGCGCGACGCAGGCAGCGGCAGGCACGCTGCCCCACATGGCTCCGGAACAGCTGCGTGGCGACACGGTCGATGCCCGCACCGACATCCATGCAGCCGGGATGGTGATCTATGAGATGGCAACCGGTTAGCGGCCATTCCCTGAGGATACGGCCCCGCGCCAGCGCCTGATCTCTGCTCCCGGATGCGGCCAGCCCGTATCCCAGCACAACGGCGATCTCGATTGATTCCTTGTTAGGGCACTCGGAAGTCAAAGGCCGCACGATTCACAACAAACATGTCACCGAGCAGTATTGTCGGGGCTTCCGAAGCCCGTGTGAGGCGAATACGGCCACATGTAACCCGGCATCATCGCCGGCAGAACACCAACCAGCAGCACAGTGAGGCTGCGCTTTCCGAGCCAAAGGTGCATGAATTGATCGTAGCACGTCTGCGTTCGCTGAGTCGCCGCTATCTCGAGTGGGCAGTTAAAAGTGAGTGCTCAAGTGGTGATGCCCCATGTTCGGATAACGGGCTCCTCGGAGGAGTGAGATCGCCCTCAGTTGTCCAAAAGTCGTGTTCGGGTCATAAAACCAGGGGCACGCTCTCTACGGCGCGAGCGGCGGCGGAATGCGACGCTTTGTCGCCTGCTCGAAGGCGTAAGCCAGTTCAAGGAGCCGGGGCTCGCTGCACGCGAGGCCGGTGAAACTGACGCCAAATGGGGCGGGTCTGGCGTTGAAGCCGTTCGGAAACGGCGGCGTGGGCGCGTTGGGCACGGTTCCAAAAGGAACGATCACCGTCGGGTACCCCGGCCGTGCGGCGATCGCCGCACCGTTGGCTGCGGGAAACAGGAGCGCGTCCAAGTTCTGCGCTTTCATCACTGCCTCGATGCCACGGATGCCGGCGAGGGCGATGTCTTTCGCACGGTCCGCCTCATAGCGGGCTTTGTCGGCCGAAACATCCATCTCGTCGGAAATATCCAGGTTCGACTGACCGTACCTGATGGCATTGCCCAGCGTGTGAGCGAGATTTGATTCCCGCAATGCCGTCAGGGTCTTTACCGGCGCCGCGGCGCCGAGCGTCGCCAGCCACGCGTTGAAGTCGCGCTTCATCCCATACTTCAGGACCACGGAGCAGTTGGCATCCCTTCCCTTGGCATTGCTGGTGCCGGAACACACCGGTCCCCAGGTTACGAAATTGTTGGACGGATCGGGGTCGAGGATGCTCGGGATGTCGGCTGGATCGACAATGACGGCCCCCTCGTCCCTGAGCATACCGATGGCTTCTTCCATCACCGCTGCCTGTTCCCTGCTCAGACCTCCTGCGGGACGATCACGCCCGGGTACCTTCGCCTCACTGTAAAAGAACGCGCGCGGTATTCCAATGCGGGCTCCGCGCAGGCCCTCGCGCCGCAGGAATCTGGTGTAATCGCGGCCCGCCGGGGGTGTGCATGTTTTCGTGGCGGGGTCGTTCGGGTCAGGCGCGGGGCTCTCGAGGGCGCCGAGCAGGATGCAGGCGTCGGTCACCGTACGCGCCATCGGGCCAGCCGTGTCCTGATCCGACGTGATGGGAATAATGCCGTAGCGGCTGATCCGCCCGACGGTCGGCTTGATGCCGACCAGCATGTTCTGGTTCGAAGGGCTGAGTAGCGAGCCGGATGTTTCGGTCCCGACATTGGCCGCCCAGAAACTCGCAGCCGTGCCGATGCCCGAGCTGGAACCTCCAGGGGAGAGTGCAGGCCGCCCGTCGGCGGTGGCCTCGCGCGGATCGCGGCGCGGGTCGTATGGATTCAGGCCGAAGCCCCCGAGCGCGCTGTAGTTGCCAGGCATCGGCGAGGGTCCGCCGGCGACAAAGTTGGCCAGCTCGGTCATGACCGTCTTCGCAATGATTATCGCGCCGGTGTCGCGCAGGTTTTTCGTGACCGTAGCCTCATACGGAGGAACCAGGCCGGCAAACGCGAGGGCGCCTCCTGTCGTCGGCATGTCGGTCGTCTGGATGTTGTCCTTGAGGGCGATCGGTATGCCGTGCAGCGGTCCGCGTACTCTGCCTTCCCGTCGCTCGCGGTCGCGCGCCTCCGCCTCCTCGACCGCACGGGCGTTCACGGTCATCACCGCGTTGAGAAGCTTGTCGTACATCGCGATGCGCGTGAGCGATTGGACGACGAGCTCCCGCGACGTGACGCGCCCCTGCTCCAGGGCTGCGCGCATCTCAGAAATGGTGGCCTCCATCACCGTGAACGGTTTGGCGCCGGGCGCGCTGATGCCCGGCTCCCCCGGCTGGTCCTGTTGGGCATGCGACCGTGAGGGAATATGGAGCGTGGCCGCTGCCGCCAGTGTGAGGAGCAGGAAAAGTCGCTTCATCGTTGTGCCTCCGGGAATTACGTGTGCAAAGCCGCACAATGCCGCGAATAATGATTCGGATTCTTGGGAGGGTCAACTAAGAAATCTTCGCGCGCCAGATCGACAACGTGCGATCCGGGCATACGGGCTCCGTCGACCGCATGGCGTACTACCGGCGGACACACCCCCCTTCAGATGTCTGCACCCTGGCTGCGCGTGTGGTACGCTCTTATCGTTTAACCGAACTTAAAGGTGGAGGGATGCAAAATGAAGACTCTTCATTTGGTTTTCCTGGCAGTTTGTTTGGTGGTTGCGGTGTCTGCAGTTGCACAGAAGGCCGGGGGAGATCCTCTGAGTGGCACTTGGGTCGGTGACTGGGGCCCGAGCGCAGATGATCGCAATCAGGTAACCGTCGAACTGAAATGGGACGGCAAGATGCTTACCGGCACCGTGAATCCCGGCCCAAACGCTGTTGAGCTGCAAAAGGCAACTTTCAATCAGCAGACCGGTGCTGTTCACTTCGAGGCAGACGCCAAGAATCGCAGAGGCAATCCCATTCACTACCTGATCGACGGCAAGGTTGAGAAGGGCTCGATGACCGGCACCTGGAGTCACGATAATCGCAAGGGCGACTTCAAGATAACCAAGAAGTAGTTGACCCGGGATTACCTGTCGCCGGTTCACGTCGACGCAGGAAGCAATGCTCCCTCTGCCCCGCGCAGTCGAATGTCCTCAGGCGGGGCGGGAGTTGCGGCAGAACTCGAGCATCGCGCACAGACTCCATCTCGCGCGCGGCATGCCGCTCGGTACCTGACCGCCATGTCTGGCATCACGCCTGCAAGCCTTGTATCACGATCTCCAGAAACTCCCGAGCCCGGCGCGCCAACGCATCCAGGCTCTCAGGATCTGTGGGACGCGGTATCAAGGGGGGAAGATATTCTCACAGCAAAGCGGCATCTTCAAACCGGTAAAGGCCACAGTATGAAGCAGCCTGTAATGATCGATTTCCCCTAACCCGCACCCGCAATCCTGGTCTGAGGGAAAGTTGCGGTGGTCCTTTATACAGAAGCCTCGGATTTCTTCTGCGCACTTCTGAATATCGGAGATGGGGTCGACATTAAGGCAATCCATGACGTTCCCGGCATCATAGTTCACCTTCACTCCCTCGTCCGCAACTTCCCGGATGATCTCGGCACAAGCCTCGCCAGTGCCCGTGTTGCCGCTGTGTTGTTTGACCACAATCATGACGCCCTGGTCACGTGCGATCGGCCCCAGTTTCTTGAACCGTTCTGTCCAGAGCCTGCGGTCACTGCCAAATACCCGTTGGCGGATTGTCCGATTGAGGGATCGCATGACTGTACATGCACCTCAGCAAGTCACCGGGCTCCTATCCGCACGCTCGACCGGCGGTTCACCCGGGCGGGCATGGGCCCGTGCGCAGCACTCGCCGACAGAACCTCACTATTCACGATCGGTCACGATGCCAGGCTGCGATACGGGATACCGGCCGTTGGCATCGGGGAGCAGCGGGGCAGGCGAATCCATTGTCAGCTTGTCCAGGCCCGGCGCCTTTTCGTGGTCCCAGTTGAGCATCTCCTCGAAGGTGATTTCACGCCCGGTATGGGCAGACATGCGACCCATGCTGGAAACGAGGCAGGCTTCGACGCCGCGTGCTACCTCATTGTATGGCTTGTCATCGCGGATGGCATCCATCAAGTCGTTCCATTCGTTCTGGTAAGGATTCCGCTCGTCCTCGCTGACCTCAGATTCCCAGACCATGTCTGCAGGCGACGGCAATTGGTTCTTGTACAGGCTGGAGGGCATCCCGCAGTCGCCGCTCTTGGAAGCGATCCCCATTCCTTTGGTGCCGTGCAGGTAGCTGGGCATAGATCTGCTGGTAGCCCGCCATGCACCTCCCGTCAAAATAGAACTTCGTCCCGTCGGCATACGTGTACTCCACCGAATGGACGTCGAAGTTCTGGTCGACGTAGGTAATGCCTTCCGGGCCCTGCCGGTAGTGGCGGCCGCCAACAGCCTGTGCCCGGACCGGCCAGGAGTTCTTCATCCACGCAAGATGATCGAGGATGTGGATGTAAGAGTCGCTGAAGTTGCCGCCGCTTGCCCAGATGTAACTGTGGAAGCGCTGGACCTGGTAAAGCAGGTCGCTGATGCCGGCCGGTTTCGGCAGGGAGAGAAAGTAGCCGCCGGGCGCATGCATGCGGTAGCCGCGCTGAAGAATAATGTCGCCGATCGCACCGTCGTGAACGCGGTTGGCCAGTTCCTGGAGCGCCCGGCTGTGACGCGACATCAATCCCACTCCAACCTTGAGCTTCCTGGCCGAGGCGTCTTCCGCAAGCTTGAGCATGCGCTTGCTGGTCGGGCCGTCCGCGGTCACCGGCTTTTCCATGAATACGTTGAGGCCCTTTTCGATCGCATAGGAGAAATGCATCCACCGGAACGCCGGCGGCGTGGCGAGAATCGCGATGTCGCCGGGCCTGCGATAAGGTAGGGGTGCGCCAAAAGGCCTTATCCAGCGACGCGGCTCAAGTGTAAAATCTGGTTGCGACCGAGCCAAACGTCAAACTCAACATATTGCCTTTTATCAGCATCTGAGGGAGGGCACGCACGGAGGGGCGACGGCGGACGGATCAGAAGCCTGACTTGCGAAGAGGCAGCTCAAACCTCCTATCCTTTGAAATCTACTTGGCTGCAATACGCACCAATCGCAGAGGTGAATTCCCGGACACTCCCACGAAGTCGCGTTCGCGTCATTAATCCCGAGTTCGCCTCGCAGACGCTCTCAGTCTCCGCGAACGCCGTCTCTTGCCAACGGCGCCCGGGCGCGGAAGTGCAATGTGGTGTCAACGACCAGGGCGAGTCCAACTCCCAGCACGTTAGCGACAAAATCAAAGGGATCGTAGGTATTCGTCATCACGCCGAAACCGTTAAAGGCTTCGAACAACTCTACCAGTACCAAGGCAAGTCCTGCCGCAACTGGTTTCTTGGGCACGGCGGGGAGGGGAAGTTGCAGAAGCACGAAGTAGACAGCAAATGACGCAGCGATGTTCCCGCCATAGTTGTGTACCAGCTGTTCGCCGGGGCCGGCATAGTATTTCTTGAGGATCAGGGCCGCCGCGCCAACCAGCACGTACAGCACGTTCCGTGCCTTGCCCGCTGCCGTCGAGGTGGAACGTGGTATGTTCTTCACTAGGCTCTCATTCGCTGGAGGTGCAGTCTTGAGTTGCTCTGACAGTAATTTACACCCGGGAAAGGGTGGCGGGGCAGATAAATCTCCCCCCACTCCCACAAAGTCGCGCTCGCGTCAGTAATCCTGAACAGAGTGCCTTGGGCGGGTAGGTCGGTCAGCCGCACGACGCTGTCGGGGCGCATTATGGAATCGAACGCCACCTGATACCCCGCGAGCACGCTCGATCACAAAAAGCGCCGCGGATTCGGCTATCGGCCGCGCGGCGGGTGGGGATATTCCCGCGTTCCGCTGTTTGTGGTTTCCGAGGAATACATGCTAAAGATCCTCAGCGAGAAGGACGGAAGAATGGAGAGCATGCACGGAAGCCTCCATGAAATGGGTCACTTCTGGTGGATGCTGGCGAATAGCTCGAGCTCGGACGATTAGATCAATGAAAGCCTGGCGGAGTTTTTTTCACTCTATGCCTGCGAGGAGTTGTTTGGGAGGGAACCCGTCAACCGCGTGCTGCAGCAATATGCTGATAGGGTAGAGTTGCTCAAGGATCCCAAACCGATAGTCGAGACTCTTCGAACTGGCAAGAATGGGTATGTCCTGTACTACGAAAAGGGCGCGTTGATCTGGGAAGCGCTTAGAGAGAGGTTGGGGGATGATAGATTGTTCGGCAGCCTGAGGAAGTATTATGCCGATCACAAGAGCGGGCCGCCGGCGACAACCCCAAACCTGGTCGATGCATTTGCCAAGGAAACCAACGGTGAGACCACCTCCTTCTTTGGGGAGTTTCTGAAGACTCCCTCCATCCCCAACCTGCGTCTGGATGCGGGATCGAGCAGATAATCCACAAATATCGGGCGACCCGTGCAGCGTGTCTTGCCCTGCGAGGCGCTGGCAACCACCGGAACTCCTACGTCAGTGCACCCTTGGCCGGAGGACGCATCCCTACACCTTGCCCCTTCAAGAAGTAGTCGGACATCATGGTACTTTCAACACCCAGAATACCGAGGAGCAAGCACGCCGGTTGCGAACAATTTCCAACTCTATTCCGGCACACCGGGAGCCTTTCCCATGATCAGAGGAACAGCCGTCAGTAGGCCCTGCTTCTC
>Ga0079037_100002647_pt1 | contig 10003 bp, 5 predicted proteins | sample Mud3Dept4metaG_FD_71479 | JGI IMG/M metagenome (GOLD analysis project Ga0079037, IMG submission 71479) | Freshwater wetland microbial communities from Ohio, USA, analyzing the effect of biotic and abiotic controls - Mud 3 Core 4 Depth 4 metaG | ecosystem: Environmental > Aquatic > Freshwater >... | reverse complement strand
TTTGGAAAAGATGCCGGGACGAACCAAAGTTCATTAAACGATATCGCCCTGAAAGGGGGAACAGAAAAGGCCTGGTTCGCTGCAACCAAAGAGGAACTTCAGAAGGCACTTCAGACAATTATTGAAATCATCAAAGCCGATAAGGTGGCCAGGTCAAGTCCTGTCGTGGCCAGGAATCGAGGCAGGCTCTACAGAGGGTATTTTAATCTCAAGGGTTGGACAGGCCATCTGGTGGTCTATGAATTAAAATCAGATGGAACGATCAAAGAAGAAGTCCAGTGGGACGATGGGGCATCTTCAGGAAAAGGTGGCGATGCGGGCTGGATCATGAAAAACAGGGGAAGAGGAAAGGCCTATACCTGGATTGATAATATCGTGAACCCACCCCTGTTGGAGTTTGATGATAAAAATGCCAAGACGTTGGACAGTTATGTGAATCCTTCGGCGGAGGATATAGACGGAAACGGTAAAGTCGATTGGAAGGATGCCAAGACTATTATCAAATTCGTTTTGGATGCGAACTATGACGACAGCCAAGACGGTGGAGTCCACAAGGCTTGCCATCATCGAGGGAAGAGGGCATGTGACTGGTACCTGGGAGACATCTACCACTCTACCCCATTGATCGTGGGGGCTCCCCCTCTGAATCTCCCGGACGCACCTTTCCCACAAAAATATTCAGACTACAAAACGACCTGGAAGAATAGAGAAACCACTATTTATGTCGGGGCCAATGACGGGATGCTCCACGTTTTCAATGATAGTGATGGGAGAGAGAGGTTTTCCATCATCCCCAAAAATCTCCTCGGGAAATTGAAGGAACTTGGTAAGGTCCATGAGTTCTATGTGGATTCAAGCCCAAGGGCCTATGATGCCTTCTTTGGAGGTGCATGGAGAACGGTGGTCGTGAGCGGTGAGCGAGGTGGCGGAAATTATTATTTTGCCGTGGATGGTACCGATCCCAGTAACCCAAAGATTCTCTGGGAATGGACAGACCCAGCAGGACGATTGGGATTCACCTGGTCGCGACCTGAGATAGGATGGGTCAGGCTGAATGGCCAGGAAAAATTCGTTGCCTTTGTAGGCGGGGGATATTCCTCGACGGATAATGTTGGAAATACTTTTTATGTGGTCGATATTGAGACTGGGACCAAACTGAGAGGTTTTACAGATATCGGGGATAAGTCCAATAAAATACCTGCCGGAGCCACGGCCTTTGATAGTGATCTGGATGGTCGCGCGAACGGTGTCTATTTTGCAGATAACAATGGAACCCTCTGGAAAATCAAAATAGACGGGGAAGAGGATATTAATAACTGGCAATTAATTAAACTATATGAGCCCAGCACAAAAACCGCTACATTTTATCCGCCCGCCGTCACCAAGAATAACCAGGGGAAGATAATGGTCTATTACGGCCAGGGAGATGAATTGAACCTCTTCGAACTGGTGAATACGAACTCCTTCTTTGAGATCTGGGATAAGGGAGATTTGGGACAGAAGATGTGGGAAGAAAAACTCGGGAAAGGAGAAAAGGTATTGGCCGCCCCTGCCGTCACAAACAATGTCGTTTATTTTACGACTTGGTTATATACCGGAGCTGCTGATAATTGCGGGGCAGGCAAGGGGAGACTCTATGGCCTGACCACAACTGGCCAAGGCTCTGCAGGGGACTTAGGAGCTTTGGTGTTGGACCCCTTGACAGGGGGAAAATTTGGCGTTCCAAAAAAATATTTTGAGATTATGGATTATTTCCCAGAAGGCAGGGGTATTCCCTCAAGCCCAATAGTGACCAATGGGATGATTTATATTTCGACCAGCCTTAATGCAGGTCAGGTTTTAACCATCCCGATTCCCGGTTGGGGAACCGGGAAACTTAAATTCTGGAGAGAAGTTTTTTAAAGACTGAAAAAGAAAATGTTTCATAGTAATTGCCCTTGATCGTAAGGCCACTCCTACCAAACGGTAGGCAGTCGTGAACCATGAAAACACTCCAAGTTTTTGGGTAAAAGGTAACGGTTACTAAGCCCTTATTTCCTGAATAAAGCTTTTCCAATACCTTTGCCCTCCTTCCTTGTCTTAAATAAATCTTTTTACACCTTCTCATTCTTCCGTAGAAATTTGTTGAGATCCCCCTTAAAAATTTAGATTTTCCGCTTAGTAAGAATTCCAGAGGTTTTCCTACTCCATCATCCCTGGCTGTGCCTGCCTGCGAGTAGGCGGGGTGGTCAGGGGATTTAAGCCAGTCTTCAGTGAGGCCTTAAAATATTTCATGTCTGGAGAGACAATTTTTGGAACACAAAATTTCTTAATCGGCAGGTTAATTTAGGATTGTTGCATAATTTCAATAGGTTACAAATATATATTTATTTGGCATAGTGTTTGCTCAATCTATAATTAATTAAAAAATAGAGGAGCTTGATATAATGAAACCACGAGTAAGGGAGGAAATAAAGGGGAAAGCTATGAACCAAAAAGGTGTTACTTTGATGGAATTAATGATTGTCTTTGTCATCATCGCCATTGGCGCCGCGCTCACCACTCCTAATATCAGTGGTTGGTTGACAAATTATCGCCTCAGGAGTGCTACCCGGGATGTCGCTTCCGTCATGCGGGTGGCTCAGATAAAGGCGGTATCAACGAATATACCCTATCGCATCTCCTTCGATACACTGAACGATAATTATATTGTCGAATATCTGACAACCGGAGGAGCTTGGGTGGCAGACGGGGGTCCTCAGATATTGCCCACAGGCGTCAAATTTAATACCACCTTCGCAGGAAACATTACCACCTTCTCTCCCAACTCCACCGCAACGGATGGGAATGTCACATTAAACAATACAAAAGGGTCCATTAAAACAGTCCGTTTATTAGGACTAACAGGGAGGATTAGAGTTGAATAAAAAGGGATTTACATTGATCGAGGTGCTGGTGGGTCTTGTCCTTTTAGCGATCGGGCTTTTGGCCATTGCGGGGATGCAACTGACTTCTGTAAGGGGGAATTTCTTTTCGAGCAACATGACACAGGCCTCCATCTTGGCTCAGGACCGCTTGGAGACCTTAAGGAGCCTTCCCTATGATGATGCCGCTTTAAACCTTGGCAACCATCAGGAAGGGGTGATCCCGGGGACGATTTTCACCCGAGACTATGATGTCTTAAGCAACCCTGGGGCAAACATGGTGAACATCACCGTAAGGGTGAGATGGAGGGATACGACAGACCACATGATCTCTTTTTCAACGGTCAGGTCTGAGTGAGGTGAGAAAGATGAATCGAAAAGGAATTACGTTGATCGAGTTATTGGTGGCTTTAACCATTAGCGGGATGCTGGTGGCCGGGCTCTATCGGACATTTGTCTCCCAGCAGCACACCTTTACGGTTCAGGAACAGGTCGTGGATATGCAGCAAAATGTTAGGTTGGCCATTAATCGCATGACCAGGGAGCTCCGGATGGCAGGGTTTGGGAGATTGAATTCCACCTTCTTCGGTGGAGGTAAAATGCATGGAACTTATGAACATGTGGTCACCCCGGGTGGGGATGGGAAAAGTGTGACGGTGGTCGGGGGCTACCTGAATGGTGCCACCCTTACAGCCAACGCATTGGCAGGTTCGACCACCATCCAGGTTGACAATGTCTCGGCCTTCGATCTCGATAAGAAAAAATATATCAGTATTAATGGATTGGACCCCCATCGGATTAAAAATATAAATGGGAACCAAATCGAATTTTTTGCTGGTGAGAGTTTAGCAGAGGATCATCAGGCAGGGGAGCCCGTATTCCTGGTCATGGCGATCACTTATTCCATCGGACAGTTTGAAGGGAAGTCATGTCTATTTAGAGATGATAATCTGGGGTTAGGGCTGCAACCGGTGGCAGAAAACATAGAAAACCTTCAATTCAGATATATCATGAATACCGGAGAGACTCTGGACGTCGTCCCGGTGGCCAGATATGACGATATAAGAATGATTCAGGCGAACATCGTTGCCAGAACGGATAAGACCGATCCCGAATTAGCCAAAGGAGGGGATGGTTTTAGGAGGCGGACGATCACCTCGAACATCCAGTTGAGAAACCTCCAATTTTTATGAAGCATTGGTTGAACCAGAGAGTAAGAGAGGAGAGGATATGGAAACAAAGGGTTATGTGATGGATCAAAAGGGGATTGCCTTCGTGGTGGCCCTGATCATGCTGTTGGTGCTGACCTTCGTCGGTTTCGCTGCCGTCAATTTAACCAGCTACGAGTCAAGGATCGCTGGGAATGAGAGGGTTTACAATAATGCCTTTTATGCCAGCGACGGGGCCATTGAAAATTTTCGGGGAAGGGTCTCTACTGGAGAATTTGTCTACTCGGTAGGCACCAGTGGCAGTTACCAGGTCGCCATCGGAGATTGTCTCAGCAATGTTACCTACCGGAGGTGGAACCGAAACGAAGGAGGGGTGGATTATGCCGTCTTTTTCATCCGTTCCGAAGGGATCTCTCCGAACTTTCCAACGTCTGGAAGAGTGGTCATCGAATCCATTGTTGAGGCATCCATGATGCTCCACGAAGGATATAATTAAGGAGGAAAAAATGAAGAGGTTTATCTTATCGATTGGGTTTTTTATTCTTCTCATCCCTTTCCTGGCCTATGGTCAGGATGACCTGTATCGGGTCAAGACCCCCAATGTCATGATCATCTTCGACACGTCCAACTCCATGGATCAAAAACCAGATGGGTGGGGGCAGGGAGCAGGGGTGACAAAAGGGATAGATGGAAATAACTATAATTTCGAAGGTAAGGGAAACCACCCGAATACCAAACTTTACCAGGCGAAAAAGGCCTTGAAAGAGATTATTGAATCGGTGGTGAGGGATAGGGTGAATTTAGGCTTTTCCACTTATGCCCAATCTAAAACGCCTCAACATATGTGGGGTCTATATAGCAGGGATTATCGATACTATTACCCCGCAACCTCTGATTCGTGGTATTGGCAGAAACTTTACTGGGGGTATTACTCGGATCGTCATGGCTGGAGTACCACCGTCTTTGAAAAGGATAGTTTCAAAGACCAATGGGGAACAACTCATGTGGGAGTGACCAAGGGTTATACCTTTACCCGGGCCCATACCATGGACAACTCATGGAATAACAACAAAATAAAGCCTCCACCTCATCCTCCTGGAACCTATGTGGGTGATTTAAAATATACCGTGACCGACATCGTCTATAATGGAGAGTACAACTGGTACACATACACTTATTATTCAGATTGGCATGACCATTACTGGGAGGGATATTATACTCTTTGGGTGCCCGATGGCAATCCCATCGACTGCGATAAAAAATTTCCCGCGCTATGGGATGGTTGGAGAACTACCTATTTTTCAAATGATAACGAATATAAGAACAACCCTGCGAAATGGGGGTGCAAGGGTCCGTTCTTCTATTCCGCTGGGCACGCTGCGTATTGGGGTGACTGGTGGAAAAATTGGACTTGGTCAGATCGGGGCGAGGTTGCGGATTGCGAAGCCGAGTTGGGATCAGACAATAATAATCCTGCTGGCGATAATTGGACAAAATGGACCCTCTCCGTCCCGAATTGTTATAAATGGTCAGAATACCAATATCCTGCGGATGGATCGTCGGGGAAGCCCCATACCTGGAGCTATCATAAAGTAGCCACTGGGAAATGGGAACAAGCCAAGCAGAAACCCAACTACTACCCTTCAAAGGATGGGGTTGGAAATTTCAACAACACACCCAACACATTTGATAACCATGCCTTCTTTGTCAATTTCCCAGATGATAAAGATGCCGCTTTTAAAGACTCGGACAGATCAGTTGCAAAAGATCTGATCCTGTCCTTCTTGGACTTAACTCCGGTCAAAAGTTGGTATGATGATAAATATTGGACGAAATTGCCCATGCATGACAATTATGGAAGAAGGGGGCTGACCGCGAATACGCAAGCCTCAGGTTATACCCCTCTCGCCGATTCTCTCTTATGGGCAAATATGTATTTCAGCGACTATATCTTTGATTACAAGGGAGGCGATGCCGCAAGCCAAACAACCATGGAGGGTATTCCCTGCCGTGGTAATTACATCATCCTCCTCACCGATGGTTTGGAGAGCGCCCGACTTCAAGGGGGCGTTCCTGATTATGACGCCGCCGTTAAGGAAGCGGCCGATCTCATGTCCATCCAAGTCAAGACCTATGTCATAGGGTTCGGACTGGATATCGTAGGAAACCAGACCCTGAACAATATTGCGAATGCAGGGGGAACCAAAAAGGCTTACTTTGCGGCCGACTTTGCGCAGTTGAGAGATGCTCTGAAAACGATTTTCCAGGCGATCGCCGGTCAATTCTATGGCCGATCCAATCCCATCATCACACGGACAAGGGACCGTCTCTACAGAGCGGCCTTTGAATTAAAGGACGGGGATTACTATGGCCACTTGATGGCGTGGAATGCCGACAAGGAGACAGGCGCCCTCGCTCCCGACTTTGTTTGGGATGCCGGAGAAGTCATGAAGTCGGGCGGAAGAGGCGCGGTTTATACATGGGTCGAAGACAAACTAAATCCCTCAAGGGTAAATTTTAACGATGGGATCTCATCCCTCTATCCCCTGGTCAATCCACTCAATGAAGATATTAATGAGGATTCGTCGCTCAATGATGACGATGCGAAAACGGTAATCAACTTTACGTTAGATTCAACTTACGCCGGTGGAAAATATAAAGGCAAGAGGCCATTGGATTGGAAGTTGGGAGACATTTACCACTCCACACCCGTGGCCATCGCAGAACCAGCCTTTTTCTATTCAGAAAATAATTACAAAGATTTTTATAACACCAATAGGACCCGGGAGATGATGATCTATGTGGGAGCCAATGATGGAATGCTTCATGCTTTCAGAAACACCGAAGGAGGTGAAACATTTGCCATCATTCCAAAAAGCCTTCTCGGAAAACTGAAGAACTTAAAGGTGACCCATGAATTCTATGTCGATGCAAGTCCCAAGGCTTATGACGTTTATTTCCCGAGCGAATCGAAATGGAAAACCGTTCTCATCTCAGGTTTGCGAGGAGGGGGACCCTACTATTTCGCCCTGGATGTCACAAAACCCAATGACCCGCAGATCCTGTGGGAGTGGACCGATCCGAACATGGGCGATGCATGGGGCAAACCAGATATCGGAAAGGTGAAGGTTGGCTCCGATACAAAATTTGTGGCCTTTGTCACCGGAGGCTACTCCACCCTCGCCGATAAAGGGAATAGTTTCTATATCATTGATATCGAAACAGGGACAACCATAAAGAAATGGACGAAATCCAATCTCATGCCTGTGGGGAGTTCAACGAACAAGGTCCCCTCCGGGGCGACTGCTTATGATGCTGACCAGGATGGCTTGGTAAACTATGTCTACTTCGGTGATACCTCTGGCACCCTCTGGAAAGTGGATGTGAGCTCCGCGAACACTGCTGACTGGACCCTTTATGATTTCTGGAAGGACGAATTATTGAAACAACTGCCCATTTACTATGCCCCTTTCGTGACTAAAAATGACGGGGGACAGATACTCATCTTCTTCGGAACCGGTGATGAAATGGACCTTGCCAATTCCGATAAGTTTTATTCCTTCTATGAGATTGAAGATCAAGGGGCTACCGGGAAACAGATCTGGACAAGGAATTTAGATCCAGGCGAAAAAGTCCTTGGCTCTCCATCCGTTGCAAACTGGGTCGTTTATTTTACCACCTGGACCTATACGGGTGCGGGAGAATATTGCGGTGCCGGAGAGGGGAGGCTTTACGGACTCAAAATTACTAAGGTGGGAGCCCCAGGTGCCTCGGAAGGGCTGGTCACCTTAGATCCCGCTACGGGGAAATGGTCCGCTCCACAAAGTTTCATCTCTCTCGGGGCTGGTATTCCCTCTGCTCCATTGGTAACCAACGGGATGATCTATATTGCTACCAGTTTGAATGCAAATAGGGTTATTCAAATTCCCATCCCAGGATGGGCAGTGGCTAGGACGAGATCGTGGAGGGAGGTATTTTGAAATAGTTTAATGAAAGGGGGCAGATGAAAATCTGCCCCCTTTCATTTTTGTTGGGGCTGAAGCTTTTTAATCTTTTCTTCGGCTTCTGCAAAGGACCGATCCAATTTTAAGACAAAGTTGAAGGTATCGATCGCTTCTGAAACCATCCCGCTCCCCTCATAGGCAAGGCCTAAATTGAAGTGGAGCCGAGCTAATTTCTCCTTAGATAACCCCTGAATCCCAGAGGCTGTTTTAAAGTACTCAATCGATTTGTTATAATCGCCCTTCTCCATATAACAATTCCCCAGCATGATATAACAATTAAATTTCATCGAAGAGCTTGCAGAGGCCTGCTCAAATTCGGAGATGGCGTAGTCGAAGAGTTCCATCTCTTTATAAGCGATGCCCAGGTGGTAGTGCATCTCTGAGTCCTTATCCAGGGCAGAGATCCCAGGTTCAGGGGTTACCATCGAATCATCCATGGCAGGAGGAGAGGAAAGATCAGAATCCTCTATAACAGGTCTTCTCTCTGGGGGATGAGAAGGTTTGGAGGGGAGGGGGGTTGCCGCTTCCGAAGGGGTGACAGCTCCTCCCCTTGGCAGTTGAGGGCTCTCAATCTCTCGAAGAGCCTTGATGGCCTTTGGGTCATTGGGAGCAATCTCGAGAATACTTTGGTAGTAATTCTTCGCGCTCCCTGCCAGTCCTTCCTTGCCATATAATTTTGCAATCTCATGAAAGGCTTCAATGAATTTTGGATTGATTGAAAGAATTTTCTTATAGATGGAGATGGCTCGAAAATTTAAATCTTCTTCTCCATAAAGCCTTGCCACCTTCAGATAGGATTCGACCGCTCTATCCTCTTCTCCATTTTTCAAGTAGAGATCACCCAATTTCAGGTGCAATCGCTTATCTTCGGGACTGGCTTCAATTAATTTCAAATACTCTTTGATCGCCTTTTGCGATTGCCCTTTAAGGATGTATTTTTGAGCAATGTCTAATATTTTTTCTTTATCGATACCCAATGTTCCCTCGGATCGGAAATGATAGATAAAAATTAGCTAATGAACTTAAAAAAGTCAAGTTTTTAAAAATTAAAAGGAGACTCACCACTCGCCATAAAAGAAAATTTCGAGGTGATAATCTTCTTATGCAGGGTTGTAAGGAGAGCCGTTCCTCCCGGAAAAAAATTTAAAAAAATCTTTTCAATCGATTTTCAATCTAACTTATACCATTTTCCCGAATCAATGGGGAACGATCTTCTAAGTGGCGAGGGAGAAAATGGATAGAAATTATTTTACCAATGGTTAAATATTGACCATTTTTGTAACCCCTGCTAAAATAGATGAAATTACTAAATTAAAATAACCCTCTGAAATCATTAAATATTTTATTAATTTACTATTTAACAAAAATTGGTACTTATTTTGCTTGTATTATTCAAAAATCCTTATGAATCATGGGTTAAAGTTTATCAAAGAGATCTCAACGGTATGGTTAAAAATTTAAAGAGGGTTTTGATTGTGGATGATGAAGAGACTTTAACATGGAGCATGGCGAGAAGTCTTTCAAGAGATAAGGATAAGTATGAGGTGATCATCGCGAATAATGGGAGAGAGGCTTTAAATCTGCTCAAAAATAATAATGTCGATTTAGTCATCTCCGATATCAGAATGCCGGATATCAACGGGTTAGACCTCCTGGTGAAGATTAAAAAAGAATACCCCCAAACCAAAGTGATTATCATGACCGCCTATGGGTCCTCCGATGTCCAGAGAGAAGCCAATCAAAGAGGGTCCCTCTATTATGTGGAAAAGCCTTTTGAGATTGCAGATATAAGAAAGATTATAATCGATTTAATTGGTAGGAAAAAAGGATTTCGAGGGAAAGTGTTCGGTCTCCAACTCACCGATATTATTCAAATGAATTGCCTGGGTCGGCTGACGACTGCGCTGATCATCACCCGAGACGGAGA
>Ga0079037_100002646_pt1 | contig 10003 bp, 9 predicted proteins | sample Mud3Dept4metaG_FD_71479 | JGI IMG/M metagenome (GOLD analysis project Ga0079037, IMG submission 71479) | Freshwater wetland microbial communities from Ohio, USA, analyzing the effect of biotic and abiotic controls - Mud 3 Core 4 Depth 4 metaG | ecosystem: Environmental > Aquatic > Freshwater >... | reverse complement strand
TCGGCGCGCTCGCCCCGAGCCGTTACAAGGATTTGTCCAGGCTAGGGTTTAGGGCGCTGCTGGCGGCGACACTAGTGGGTTTGATGACCGCCGCCGTCGCCGGCACTTTCTTCACAGGGAGTTCGATCCTGCTGGGAAAATAAGCCTTCCGGGAGCCGGATAGCTCTGGCCTTAATTATTCATGAAATGAAGATTATTAAACCCCTTCTCCCTTGATGGGAGAGGGCCGGGGAGAGGGTGAATGATAAGAAATGCCCCCTCCCACCTTCGTGAGAAAGCATAGATTCAGACCAGGCGGGCGATCCGGAACGATCAGAACTTGACGGCGATCGTCGCCGCCGGCCCGCATCGCGACGGGCCATTTCTTCTCGGGCGAGGATGCCAGTTGAGGCTTTCCGTACAGCCTGCGCGGCGCCATAAACATCTGAATGGACTGACAGACACCCGGACCGTGTCAAGGAGCGATGAGAGAACCGCCCGTCCCTTAGCGTCTATCTCTTGGAGAGTAGAACTCCGGGAGGTGCCAATGAGAACGGCGGAATCGGTCGGTGAATCGCGCTTGACTCGACGTACGCGTTATGGTACGTTTCAAAAAGAGGTCACGGTAATGATGACATTGACCGCCAGCCGGGCCCGGGCCCGCCTTTACAAGCTCCTCGATCAGGCGGCGTCTTCGCACGAGCCCATCCAGATCACCGGGAAGAGGGCCAACGCCGTCCTCGTCTCCGAGGACGACTGGCGTTCCATCCAGGAAACGCTTTACCTGCTCTCCATCCCGGGGATGCGCGCGTCCATCCGCAAGGGTCTGAAAGAGCCCGTCGAGAAATGCCAGGCCGCGCTCAAGTGGTGAGCTGGCGGATCGTCTACACCCGCCAGGCCCAAAGGGACGCTAAAAAGTTGACTGCCGCCGGCTTGCGCCCGCATGCCGAGGTCCTGCTCGGGATCCTGGCTAAGAATCCCTTCGAGGACCCTCCTCCCTTCGAGAAGCTCGTCGGAGACCTGGCGGGCGCCTATTCGCGGCGCATCAACATCCGCCACCGGCTCGTCTACCAGGTCCTGCGCGAGATCAGGACGGTCAAAGTCATCCGGATGTGGACGCACTATGAATAGCGGCCGGCCGCGCTACCCAGGGCGTCCGGCTGATCAACCTCAAGAACGAGATCTGCTCGGTGGCCAGGGGCGAGGAGAGCTGAGGACCGGCCATTCTACGGCAAGTTCTTCGAACTTGTCAGCGTGCTCTCTCGGTTTAATCTAGGAGACGAACGCCCGCTTTCGTGAGGTAATCCCTTGTCTCTTCGAGTTCCGGGAGAGGTGGCAGGAAGATCACCGTGCCGTCGCGCCCACGCGTCAGGAGGACACGGTAAGAGTTCTTCCGGAGTTGGAAGGGGTTCTTTACCTGTGCGCTTCGCCTGTAGCCCCGCGCTCTCCGGTTTGTCCAGTTTCCGTTCTCACGCACGAAGTCCGTTCCCCACGCTAGAAGGACCGCATCAAGCTCTAAGCCCTGGGCCCCGAATTCGGTAACGGCGTCCCTGAGATGACGGCACGAGAATCCGCCCGGAGCGTCCTCAGTGTCCGAATACCAGGGGCCGTAGCGGACGCGTTTGGTGGACTGATAATCATTGGCAATTCCGAACCTCTCAAGGTCTTGGTCTTTGGAGGACGCGACGAGTCCGTAACGGGCATAAGGATTCTCGGCGTAACGCTCTTTGAGATAGTCCTCGGCGATTTTGCGGTCGCCGGTGATCCTCAAATGATAACCCTGGCTTTCGAGTTTTTCCGCCACCACAGACAGTGACTGCGCTGGAGCTCCGTCAAGAAGCAGATTAACAAATTCATGAATCTCGGAAGCGAGGTGGAAACGGATTTCCGTATCCAGACTGAGTGCGGGCGACTCCTCAAAGAGGATGGCGCTCTTCTGGAAAGTGTCCCGAAGCTGAGTGGGACCGTTTACGGTCCAGCTGCCAGGATCGGAGGAACTCTCGATAGCCTGTCGCCATTGAATCAGTCCGCCTTCCTCGCCGATGTGGATCTCTTGGCCGGAACCTATGAGTCCTATCACGGCACACCACTCAGGGATGCGTTCTGCGAATTCGATGAAGTGCTCTGGCTCGGACTTTCCCCCGATGAAACCTGGGTCGTTGGCGTGCTTGATTTGGACTTGAGCGGCATCAAAAGCCCGCTGGGCTTCGTCGAAGATCAGGACGTGCTCGGGTGGGATCAAACCCGGCTTCGATGAATATCGCTTGACATAATCCTTTACTCCGCGCACGAAGGTCTTGCCTCCACCGCCGGCGCCTCGCAGCTCATATTGAAGCACTTCGACGAGGGGGCCGTTTCCCGACAAAAAGACAGCAGGAGCGCTCGATTTGCCGTTGACTCTGGGAACTGCGAGGTCGTCCAGATAGTGGGCATGGACCGTTCGCAGTCCGACAAGCGTCTTGCCGGCGCCCGGGACACCGGTCACGAGGATCAGTCTTCTTCTCCCATGCGCCGCGGCATCGTGGATGATGTCCTTGATCTTGAAGACAGCCGGATCGGTGGCAGCCCGGGCACGGCGAATCGGCCGGAGGTCTCCTTTTTCGAACAACTCGCGGGCCGCTTGGACAAGCGTCGGCAGTGGACGGTATGCTGTTTCAGCGAGGAAATCTGCTGGGGCAATCGGATGATGAGTCGCATCGTATGGCAGACCCTCCACAAAACTGTCTACGGCATCCGGGCCTAAGATGTGGACATCATGCTGACGGCCAATATAGCCCCGGGCCCTCATCGGCACGCACAACGCTAGGACCGGGCGGTCAGAGCACTCCCTGTGGTAACAGCGGAGGTCGCGGACGTAGGCTGCGGCTTGATCGATATCGGCCTGGGAGGGTCGCAGCTTTCCTTTGAGTTCGAGGACGACGACCGAGCCCTTGGCCAGGAAGATGACATCGGTCCTCCGCGATTCCATGGGCAAGGTGTACTCCAGGATGGTGGAGTAGTTGGGGGCGGCTGTATCTATTTGAAGAATCTCTCCAACTTCGCCCTGGAGGGGAGGTATGGTGTCGTCCCAGGCTCGAACTTGTTCAGGGCCGGCGTCCTTGACATACGCACTCAGGCTTTCGCGGATGACCCGAGGCGGAGCAGACCGGAAACTTGGAAACTTGGAGTTCCAGCCGCAGCGTGAGTCTTCGCTCATGTATGCTTATACTCCCTAGACGGCTACATAATGCCCACGTCCGAGAAATTCGATGATTCCGTGGTCACGCAAAACCTGTAACTGTTGTCTTATTTTGTCCTCGATGTGTTTGTTATAGGGGTGCGATTTTGCGAGTTCGCCGGTGAACCGGTAAACATCGGCTAAGGTAAATTCTCTTTTTCCGAGAGCCCTTACGCAGCGGAGTACGTCAGAAGTCCATCCGCGATTTTCGACTTTTTGTTTACCAATCCATTCGAATCTATGCCAGCCTTGTCGGACATCCTTCCTAGGTACTACGAGCCTGTCTTTGACAACAAGCAATCTTCCATCCGGCGGGATAGTTTCAGTAAGGATGTTGCATCCAATCCAGCCGGCACGCCGAGCCTGCGATGATAGTGGGGCACATTTTTCGATAGATTCGAGAGTAATAAAATGCCCAGGCACAAGAAGCAAATTCACAACGCTCCAATCCAAACTGGAATAGTGTATGAAAGCAAAATGCGGAGTTCGGCCGTCCTTCACGCTTTGCATCATGGGGCCATATGCGGCGTCACGGAGCTTTCGTCCTAGCGGTCCCGACTTGCTTTTGACCTGAAACTCAGCGCCGCAGCCGGCGCATACGAAATCGACGACGGGATTGCTGTCGCGGGTTGCCTCGACTCGTTCATTAACGCAACATGGGCAATACATATTGCTTTCGAACCATCCCTCGGTAATCCGCCGCGCCTTCTGCGAAGGGCTGCTATAGCCCTCCGCCAAGGCGAGGTCCATTAAAATATCCATGTTTCATAGTCGATCACCATTTGCTTCTTTAGTCAATGCCCAAGTGTCAAGGTCGATAGTTGACCCCTTGGGCTTTAAAAGATAACCCTTCTTTAGTTAGCCGTCTTCAATCGTGGGCCATCAGACTGTGTCACCCTAGGGGTCCCTCCGATCAACTTCTAGAACGGCGACATGGTCTGTTCCGTGGCCAAGGCAGAGGAGAGCTGACAGTCAAATCTCAGCAGTATGCTATTTTGTTAGTTCGCTTTCCTTTTCACAAAACTGGATCGCCTCTGGCACTTTAATATCTAAGAATTCCACTTCTTTATTCCTTACTACCCATATAAACCTATACTCAACTTGCTGTGCAAATGATCTCTCTTTGAGAAATAATGGATAGTGTTCCATCCTCGATAGGATAAAGTTATTAAGCGATTCTTTTTTAATTTTCTCAGGATTTTCTGGATCTTTAAATTTGTCTATATCGATATACACCAAATCCCGCTCAATGATTTTCATGTCCTGGTACAAACAAGGTCCTTCAAATGCAGACACTAGACCGGGTATATGCCGAGCTATTGACATTCCAAAATTAGTAGAGTCAGTTATGCAAAGGTAAGAATCGCAGCCAAAGGATTCCATGAGGTTTTTATCGTAACGCATCGAGGCGCATAAGATGTAAGCGTTAACACCATGCGTTGCCCACGCGGTGATCGTCTGGCCTCCGCACTTGTTTGTTCGGTGAACGAACATTGTTCGCCCTTCTTTCTTATCAAGTCTCTGTTCGTCTTCGTGTTTATGAAATCTAGAAAATGAACTTAGCCTTAATGAGCCGTCCTGAAAAAAAGAACTAACATATTCATGATTCATAAAGCGAAACAGGTTGGGAGTGCAAATGTTCCAGTCAGTAACCAATGGGAGCGCGATCATTTCTGTGTGTACCTAAATACTAATATATTCTATGTGCTATTTTAAGCGAGTTTTCTCTCGGCATTTTTCCAAAAAACGCGGGGGTAGCTGATTCCTTTGATTCTTGGAATGGGCCGTCGAGAAGGCATGGCCATTGTGAATAGAAAAGGAGGATTGGTGGGCGCTGCAGGACTTGAAGCTGAGACTCTAGCCGCGAGTGTGAAGCACTTTCTGGAAAACTGAAACTCACGCCGGGCGTACGGCTGATCAGTTTTGATAATGACGACAAGATTTGCTCCGTGGCCAAGGGCGAAAAGAGCTGACGTTTGGTGGGAGAGTAGGTCCAAGCATTCCAATTCTCCCGGGAATGGGCGATAATCGTCCTCCGAATATCTGTTTGGACGGAGGAGGTTGCCCATGCCGGTTCCTTCGATCAAACACGCGCTTCGGATTGTCAGCACCCTTCGACATGATCGTCGGGGGAAGTCCCATCCGCCACACGCCGCTCTATTACACCCGCGGCCTGCCCGGGAGCTGGGACGAGAACTGGGATTTTGGCAACCGTGTCGCCGCTAATGTCTTCAGCGAGCCGTGGATCATTCGCGCGACCGGGAAGCTGATTGTCAAGAGTCACCTTGATGTTGCACCCGACAGGCGGGTTTTGCCAAGGGACATGGGACCCCAGAGATCTAATAAAAAAATTAGCTGAAGTGAGAATAAATTGCCACCTCCAGCGTTATTAATTATGAGGGGGAAAACCCGGTGAGATTCGTGTTAGGCAACTCCGAGCTAAGGCGGCCCATCGAAACCAAGCAGGCGAATTGCACAGGGCTTTATGGGTTTTCTTTTGAGAGGGAGGACCCGAAAGAGGGCGAGAAGTATTACCTGCCGGGATTCAAGGCCTTTCGGGAGACCGTGCCTAATCCCGTTCCGGGGGCCCTATATTCCACCAACGAGCATCCCGTTCAGTCCTTCATTTGGAAGGATTTCTCCGTTAAGCCGGATAGGACTTACGTCTATCATATGCGGCCGGTGCGCGGAAACCCGAAGAACCTGGTCCGAGAGGCTCCCTTCAAGATCACGGTGAAGACAGAGGCACATAACGCGGGCGACGCGCTCCACGACGTCTTCTTCAACCGCGGCGTCGCGAGCAGCCAAGTCTATGCTGTGAAGTTTGGGAACAGGCGGCTAGGCTTGGTTCCGGAACGCAAGGCTTGGATGTGGCTGAGCCGGGGCCTGGAGGAAGCCATCAAGGAATTCATCAAGGGGGCTAAAAACGCGCAGTGGCAGATCCGCGGATGCTTTTACGAGTTCCATTACCTGCCGGTGCTCGAAGAACTCCACGACGCCGTCGAGCGCGGAGTTGACGTTCAGATCATTTATGATGCTAAGGAGAACGAGCACTTCGAGAGAGAGAAAGAATCGGGAGAACGCCGGTTTGTCGAAAGCTATCCCAAGCAGATCAACGAGACCGCCATTAGGTTATGCGGCCTGGGGAGATGCGTCCATCCCCGGAGCCAGAACAAATCGTACATCTCTCACAACAAATTTATGGTCCTGATGAAGGACGGGAAAGCCCAGGAGGTCTGGACGGGATCGACAAACATTTCCGAGGGCGGCATTTTCGGGCACACCAACGTCGGACACCGTATCCAGGACCCGGGGGTAGCGAAAAAGTATCTTGAGTACTGGGATAAACTCAAGGACGATCGAAACCTCCAAACGAAGGACCTCAAGCAGTTTTGCGAGGGGCTTCAACCCGACATAAGCCTTGCCGGCGTCGGTCCCGGCAAGGTCAAGGACCGAATCCCGGGGGGTATCACAGCCCTGTTTAGCCCGGGCTCGAAAACGGACATGCTTGCGGCGTATGCTCATCTGCTCGAGGCATGTCGAGTCTATTCGCCGGCGTTTTTATGCCAAGCCCGGCGACACTAGGGAGGCAAAACGATGGACAAGATCCCCTTTACCTTCTATGACTTTTTTGGCTATCTTGCGCCGGGCTTTCACATCTTGGCCGTATTTGATTATGTGTTCCTTAAAAGTTGCCTCTTTCATAGCGACAAGTCAAGCGTGGCTTTCTGGGTCCTATTGGTTGGCGGAGCCTATCTCCTTGGCCATGTTACCGCGTTTTTCTCCTATGGACTTTATGAAAGGACCCTCATCAGAAGGATTTTCCAAAAACCTGCGACCAATCTATTTTTGGAAAGAAAGAAAAACTTCTGGACTCTCGCCTTCGGTCATTACTTCGAATCCTTCCCCAGGACTATCAAGCTGAAGATCTTGAAAAAAGCCAGCGATGAATGGCTCGTCATTTCCCATCTGAGTGAAGCCGCAAGTTCCGGAAAAACGTTTGGCAACAGGGACATCAGTAGACAGGTTGACGAAGACCTCAAATCGATATACCTCCATGCTTATGGACGGGTGAAGATCAATGAACTGGCTATGGCCCAACAAGATACATTTCTAAGGCTCTATGGCTTTGCTCGCAATATCTCCTTTAGCTCGTTGATCGCGACAATTTTGATTGTAATCAACTGTTTTCTCAAGGGGATTTCAAGCAACTGGCACTGGCTGGTGATTTTCTTTGCCGCGTTCCTGGCAATGTTCACCATCTATCTGAAATTCTATCGCTGGTTTTCACGGGAGATATTTCTTGCTTATGCTGAGCTGCCGCCCCAGAAAGCATCCAACGAAGGATGACTTGAGAGAAAGCCGTGTGCTAGTCACGGGGCTCCTGCCCAATAAAGGAGGTTTTCCATGAAGGACAAAAAAACAGCTGCGAATTCCGGCCTCATCACCTCTAGCAAGATCCTGCCCGAGGTCCGCCAGCGCATGGGCCGGGGGAAAATTGTGGACGTGATCATCGGAAAGGAGGACTTTGTCTACATCGATCCGAAAACGAACACGGTCATTGAGAAGAAGGACTTGGCGCAAAGAAGAAAAGAACTCGTCAAGAAAGATGGCAAAATCGACATTGAGAAGTATAAGGCGGAGGTCAAAATTGACGATATCGAGTCCGCCCTCTTGAAACGAGTCTCATCACGCAAGCTCGCCCTCCCTAAAATTCGGAAAACGGATTTCTTTATCTCGGCATCCCTTGATTCCGACCTTATAAAAGAAATCGCCGGCGAACAGACGGACAAAGCAGGGATTGTCGGGATTAGCAGGATCTGGCTCAACAAGAAAACAACTGCGTTACTGGATGTTTCCGGCAATACGATTAAGGCACAAGCCGCCCGAAACGTCTTCAAGGTCGAAGGCGAGGGGATCGCGTGGGCTGTTCTGGATACCGGTATCGACGTCGGGAATCCCTGGATCAAGGAGGCCGTGGTAAAACAGGTGAACTTCACTGCGGATCCGCTGGGTGATGAAAACGGACATGGAACTCATGTCGCCGGGATCATCGCCTCCCGCAGCCCGGATTATCCGGGTATCGCCCCCAAAGCCCGGCTCTATGATCTTAAAGTCCTCGACAAGGAGGGGACGGGATCCGACTTCGCCGTAATCAAGGCCATGGAGGAAATCCGGAAAATCAACGCCAGCGCGAGCTATCTCGTCATCCATGGCGTAAACATCAGCCTCGGAAGTACGCCCGAAGTCGGAAGTTATGGCGTCGGCTGGACGCCCATTTGTCAGGAAGCCAACCGCCTGGTTTTCTCCGGAGTGGTCGTCTGCGTAGCGGCCGGCAACGATGGCTACAAGATCATTCCGGCGTTTCTGGACAACACCAAAATCGAGTACTTCCGGACGTTTTTTGGATTGACCATCGCCGACCCCGGCAACGCCGAGGAAGTCATCACGGTTGGTTCCGTCCATAAGGAGTTCCCTCATTCCTACGGCATTTCCTATTTTTCCGCGAAGGGCCCGACCGGCGATGGGCGCTGCAAGCCCGATGTCGTCGCCCCGGGAGAGAAAATCAGGTCCCTGGGATTGGCGGCGAATAACATGATCGATGGCGTTGAGATGAGCGGCACGAGCATGGCGGCGCCCCATGTCTCGGGGGCGCTTGCTCTTTTTCTTTCTGCCAAGAGAGAATTCATCGGCCAGCCCCTAAAGGTTAAGGAAACCCTGATGGCGAGTTGCACGGATCTCAAGCGGAACTCCTTCTTCCAGGGAAGGGGTCTTGTCGATATTTTTCGGGCCATCCAGGCCGTCTGAATGACGGAGGCCGGTGTGCGAGTTAAAGTCGCGTTTCTGGTTACCCGGGACGGCAAGGGCGGGATCGGCATCGGCGATTGCATCGTCATCACCTTTGATGACAAAGACGATGCCAGCCGCCGGAAGTGCATCGTTATTGATGGGGGCTATTCCAAAACAGCGAAAGTCTTGAAATCCTATCTCGATGGAGAAAATATCACAACCATCGATTTAGTCGTCGCCACACACGTCGATGACGACCATATTAACGGCCTGAAGGCGTTTTTCGCTGATTATGTCGATGAGAATGAACCCATCAAGGTCCTGAATTACTGGGGTCCCGAGCCCAAGCGTCCTGATCCCATAACGATCTCGGAATTCATCGCCTTTCTCCCAGACGTGAACGACCTGGAGGTTAAGGAATTATCCTTTATTTCGCAGAGCGTAGACAGCAACGAGGAACTCTGGGAATCGGCAAAAAAAACGGTCGGCGAGGCACATATGTGGCATCCGTCTTTCGAAGGGCGCGATAGCCTTCCGACACTCTTTAGTGGAATTAAAATCGAAATCCTGGGCCCGGACAGACAGGTCCCCAGCCTTGAGCTCAAATCCGCCGGCGCGGCCACCCGGGCCCTTGAAAAAGCCCTCCTATCCGATGCCCAAATCGACCTCCGCGACGCGGGGCTCAAAAAAATGATTCTCAAGGCCGCGAACGAGATCGATCGAACGGCAAATAATCAGAGCATTGTTTTCCGGTTGACTCCCCGCGATGCGGCGGGCGGGGAGATCCCCTCCTTTTCTTTTCTGTTCGCCGGGGATGCCGAGGTCGAGAGTTGGACGACGATGATCGAACGCGATAAGGGATCTTTAAAGGCGGAGCACCTGAAAATCTCCCATCACGGGAGCGCTACGGGGACTCACGAGGAGGTTCTGACCGCCGTCAAGCCTCAATATGGCATTATCTGCGCGGGAGAGAACAAACACGGCCTGCCCGACGGGGGTGTCTTTAAATTGCTGCAG
>Ga0079037_100002644_pt1 | contig 10004 bp, 6 predicted proteins | sample Mud3Dept4metaG_FD_71479 | JGI IMG/M metagenome (GOLD analysis project Ga0079037, IMG submission 71479) | Freshwater wetland microbial communities from Ohio, USA, analyzing the effect of biotic and abiotic controls - Mud 3 Core 4 Depth 4 metaG | ecosystem: Environmental > Aquatic > Freshwater >... | reverse complement strand
ATGAAGGAGACGTTTTTCCGTGATGACCTGACCGATGGCCGGGCCCAAGCCGTTTGGGCTTACACCCGGACGGCCGACGGTCGATTTGAGAGGGTGCCCAATAACGGCGCTATCCCGGGGCCTGGTTCTCTGTTCATCTCGGCTTCGGACTTGGCCCTTTGGCTGGCGGCGCAGCAATCCCGTGCTCCCGCCGCGGATCTAGGGAACAGGATGGCCTCCCCGGGAACGCTCGCTGACGGTCGGCCCCTCCATTATGCCGCGGGCTTGATCATCGGCCGCTACCGGGGCCTGCCGATCCTTCATCACAGCGGAGGCTGGGCCGGGTTTCGCGGCGAGACCGTCCTCTTCCCGGAGCAGAAGCTGGCTGTTGCCGTCCTTTCCAAAAATTCCTCTCTTGATCCTACGTCGATCTCAAGGCAGATTTCCGGAATCTACCTGGAAGGGAAGTTCCCGTCCCCTCAAGCGGCACCCGGGCCGCCGGCTGTCGAAGCGGCTGTTCTTGATTCTTATGTCGGCCGCTACTGGCTGGACGGCGAGCAGACCATTCAGATCATCCGCCGCGAGGGACATCTCTATTCTCAGGTCGGCGGAGCGATGGCCATCGAAATCTTCGCCGAATCCCCTGATGTATTCGCCTACCGCGTCGCCGACGTGAAAATCCAATTTCATCGCCGTCCCGCCGGCGAGGTCCCCAAGCTGACTTTCTGGCAGGGAGCCTATGCCATACCGGCGGAACGCCTTCCGGCGGAAAGCTGGACGCCCGTGGACCCGGCCGAATATTGCGGGACTTACCGGAGCGAGGAGCTGGGGGCGACGCTCGAAGTCAGGTCCGGGGTGGGCGGGTTGGCCATTCCGTTTGCCAGGCGCGGCGACCTTGTCCTTGTTCCGATCGCCGCGGAGCGCTTTGCCGGCCGGAATTCCTCGACGAAATTCCGCTTTGTCAGGGATGGAGACGGCCGGATCAAGGAGCTTCATTTCTCGATGAAGGATGCCTGGAATGTCCGATTCGCGAGAATGGAGGAAGGCCAAAAATAGCATCACCGGCGATCCTAACGGTCAATGGAGGAAGACGGAGATGAATTCATCATCGAAAGGAGGCTGGATTGAATAAGATATCCCTCTCATTTTTGGGAATCGGGTTTTTTCTGGGTCTGGCCGGAGCATCCGTCATCGACCGGGGCGTTATCGACGGCACCTGGAGCGGAAGTATCGAGATCATGGGCCAAAAGATGGATTTCACCGTTTATTTCAAGACAGTCGGGGGCCATATTCAGGGGACCATGGACGTCCCGATCCAGGGAGCCACGGGATTGCCTCTCAAGGAAATCCTTCTCGACGGGTCCAAGATTTCCTTCAAGCTGGAGACCCCGCAGGCGGTGGCTCAGTTCGACGGCGTCATCGGGGGAGATAAGATCGACGGACAGTTTGAGCAGCAGGGCATGGCCGGGACTTTCGTCCTGACCCGATCGGGCGAGAAGGCGAAGCCGGAACCCGCCAAGCCGAAAGAGCCTCTTCCCTATAACGAAGAGGAAGTGACCTTCCAAAACGGAAATATCAAATTCGCCGGCACCCTAATGCTTCCCAAAAAACAGGGAAGACACCCGGCCGTCATCATGATCACGGGGAGCGGGCCCCAGAACCGCTACGAAGAACTCTTCGGTTGGAAGGTCTTCCAGGGGATTGCCGACCACTTCACGAGAAACGGCATCGCCGTGCTTCTCTATGACGACCGCGGCGTCGGCGGGTCGGGCGGGAATGTTTTTGATGTGACCACGGACGATTTCGCAACGGACGCTCTGGCCGCCTTGAGCTACCTCCAGTCCCGGAGCGACATCAACCCGCGTCAAATCGGCCTCTGCGGACACAGCGAGGGAGGGATCGTCGCCCCCTTCGCCGCCTCGAAATCGAACGAGGTGGCCTTTGTCATCTGCATTTCCGGAACCGGCGTCACGGGAAAGGACATCCTCCTCAAACAGACGGAGCTGATCGCCCGGGCCAACGGGGAGCCCGAGGAAAAGATCAAGCAGAGCGTGGACAATATCAACAAGATCATCGCCCTGATCGACGAAGGCCGGGAGGAAGAAGAGATCAAAAAGAAGATCAGGGAAATCGTCGAAATCCAGATCGCCGGCATGTCCGAGGAACAGAAAAAGGGGATTAAAAGTCTGGACGAGTTCAGGGCGGGCATGGTGGATGAGCTGTACAAGCAGTTCGGGGGCCCCTGGTTCCAGTTCTTTCTCAAGCTCGACCCGGCTCCCATCCTGGAAAAAGTGAAGTGCCCGGTTTTGCTCACCTTCGGGGAGCTCGACCTCCAGGTCCCGGCGGAATGGAGCAAAGAGGCCATGGTCAATGCTCTGGAAAGGGGCGGCAACAAGGATTTCAAAGCCAGAATCTTCCCCAAGGCCAACCATCTCTATCAGGAGGCCAAAACGGGCAGCCCGAGCGAGTACATGAGCCTTGCCAAGGAATTTGTGCCCGGCTTCCTGGAATTCATGTCCGGCTGGGTGCTTGAGAGGGTGGATGTCGTGAAGTAGGGGCTGGAAAAGCCGTTTTTAAGCTATCTCCAGATTCTGGTGGGCGAGGGTTAAAAGGCCTTAGATGGGGACTCGGCAGGCGCAGGCGGTCTGACATTCTCCTTCGCAACTCGAACAGGGGCTGGCCTTGAGACCGGTCAGTGCCGCATATTCGCTGGAGAGAGGGGAATGTTTATGGTCTTAGCCCGAGCTCAGGAACACGCTACTGCAGAGTTCGATGCGGACGACCCGAACTCCAACCCGATGCCACCCGCCGCCAGTCGGCCCTTATCGGAAAAGGATTGAGTTTAAGGGGCTGCCGGCAATGGGGGCACAATATGTCCTTTCCGAGGTCTCTCTCTGACACTTCCGACCAGACCCGGCAAAAGGGACAGCCGCAAGCGAGCTGCTCCATCTGCATGGCCGTCAGAACAGGGATCCCGGGTTCTTGATTTTCTATTTTCAAGATATGCATAAGCCCGTTGGCTCGACCCACCGCCAAAAAACGAGCATCGGGCCTCCAAGCGACGGAGATGATCCCTTCAAACCAGCACTCCGCTCGTTGAGCGCCGGTGTCGACATTCCAGAGGATGAGGTGTTTGTCCCCAACCGAAGCGATGGTTTGATTATCGGGAGAAAAGCAACAGCGCGTCACCCAGCCCGGGTGCCCTTTCACTTGCCTTATCTCTCGGCCTGATTGGGCCTCCCATATTTTTATGATTCGATGGCCGTTCGATATAATCATAGAACCGTCCGGAGAGTAGGAAGCTGAGCCGGCAGCTTCAGCATGTCCTTCGAGAGACGCCCCTTCCCGTCCGGTCTCGGCATCCCAGATTCTGATTGAACGATCATGAGATGCCGACACAATTTTTTGGCCGTCCGGAGAAAAGGAACAATAGGATACTCGATCCGTGTGCCCGATCAGGGTTCTCCGAATCCGTCCCGTCTCCGCTTCCCAAAGCTTGATCGTTTTATCGAGAGAAGAAGAAAGAATGGTGCGGCCGTCGGGAGAATAGGCACAGCATGTCACCCAATGGGCGTGGCCTCTGAGCGTCATTATCTCAGACCCTGAGGCGGCATCCCAAATCTTTAGAGTATGATCGTTCGATGCGGATACGATCCGGGTCCCGTCAGGAGAAAAAGCGCAGGCATTCACTTCCTTGGCGTGCCCTTTCAGGATCAGCCGCTCCTTTCCCGTATCGGCCTCCCAGAGCTTGAGTGTTTTATCCCTCGATGCTGTGGCGATATGCTGGCCGCTTGGGGAAAAAGCACAGCAGGTCACGCGATCGGCGTGGGCATTCAGGGGAGCTCCATCTGAAGCCACCTCGGCATTCCAGATTCTTGCGGAATCTTCTCCGGCCGAGACGATGCGCTTGCCGTCTGGAGAAAAATGGCAGTCAAAAATGCCCCAGTTATGGCCCCGGAGGGCGGCGATTTCACGGCCGGTCTGGGTTTCCCAGAGCCTCAATGTCTGATCTTCAGAAGCTGAGACGATGCGGCGGTCATCGGGAGAAAAGGCACACGCATTGACAATATCCGAGTGTCCCCTGAGTGTCCTTAATTCCTTTCCGGTGTGCGCATCCCAGAGCTTTATAGTCTTGTCCCATGATGTCGAGACAATGAGGTTCCCGTCATGGGAAAACATGCAAGAATTGACTGTTTGATCCATCCCTGATTCTGAATGGCCGGGGAGAGCGGCCAGCGCCCGGCCGTTATTTGTATCCCAGATTTTCAATGTCCCGTCAAAGAAGGCGGAGACAATGCGTCTTCCGTCCGGAGAAAAGGAGCAATCATTCACCCATCCGGAATTTCCATTTAGCACAAATTTCACCGCGCCCGTCAAGCCGTCCCAGAGCCTTAATGTGCCGTCTCGGGATGCCGACGCGATGGTCTTGCCGTCGGGGGAAAAAGCGCAAGCGATTACCTCTTCCGTATGGCCTTGGAACGTCCTAATTTCTCGGCAGGTTTTGAGATCCCAAAGTTTCAAGGTCTTGTCCCAGGAAGCCGATATGATCCGATCCCCATCAGGAGAGAATGAACAGTCCCAGACAGGGGCTGAATGCCCCCGTAGGGTGGCCAATTCTTCTCCCGTGGAGGCATCCCAGAGTTTGAGGGTTTGGTCTCCTGATGCCGTTAGCGCGAACTTGCCGTCAGGGGAAAAGGAGCAGGCGGCTACGGTTGTGGAGTGGGCGGCGAGAGTCATCAGACAGGGAGACGCAGTCCGGGGCTTATTGAGTATCCGAAACCAAGTTCTTTTTTCCAGCCTGACCTCTGCTATTTTTTTTGCCGCGATAGCCGTCGGAGAGGACTCGATGTCGTTAGCAGCCTGCTGGAAGATGAGGGTCGGGCTATGCCTGAATATGTGCTGGTTTGACCTGAAGAACTGATCCCATGCCTCAAGCCCTTCTTGCCGATTCGGAGTCAGTTCTGCCAATTTCTATGGGTTTATTCAGACGCATCTCTCCCTTTTAGGGAGAGCTCATGAAGAGGCTCCGGAGCTCGATGTAGGCGGGACACGCCGAACTGGCCTGGAAAAAAACATGGTTGTCCTTCGTCGAACGGATGATAATCCCTGCCTCCGTCAATCTCTTTAGTTCTCTTTGAGCAGCTCCGGGAGAGACTTTCGCCAGCCGGATGATCTTCCTGACATAGAAAGCTTCATCAGCATTTTGAAAGAGCAACCCCAGGATTGACCTTTTAGTTTTTCCGAAAAGCGCTTCGAGGATTTTTTGGTTCATATTAATGTACCTATTTTTAGTACGATTGTATCGTAATTGAGAACATATTGCCATATTCAATCAAGTTTTACAAATAGGAAATTGGTTTTTTGGGTCCGCTAGCTGCGGCCGCATTTTTGCCTGTCTTATCCCCTCCAAGCATCGTAAGGAAGCATAGATCCGGACATCAAACGTGACAAGGTCGGCTTTGGAGAGAAGGAATGTGTACGGCCGCGATGATCTGCACGAGCTGTGTTCGGCGACGAAGAACGTCGCTTCGGCCCTCCTGGGGATCGCCGTAGATAAGGATTATATCCAATCGATCGAACAGAAGGTTTACGATTTTTTCCCGGAACATGCCGACCTGCTCCTTCAGGAGCCGGCAAAAGGCAAACTGACGATCAAGCACCTTCTCACGATGACTTCAGGATTGACCTATGATGACGAGTCGCTTCCATATACCAATCCGGCGAACGACATGTACAGGTTTTTTACAGCCGGCGACCCGATCAGGTTTTTGCTGGCCAAGCCGTTATTCACCGAACCGGGAACCGTTTTCGATTACGACAACTGCAACACCAATATCTTCGGTCAAATCATCCGCAAGGCGGCGAATAAAAGGCTGGACGTTTTCGCCCGGGAATACCTGTTCGATAAAATCGGCGTCACTCGACAGGAATGGCAGACGGTCCGAAATGACGTCGTGCTCTGTTCGGGCGATCTTCATCTGCGGCCCCGGGACATGGCCAAGTTCGGTCAGCTCTTTCTGAACAGGGGCGAATGGAACGGGGAACGGATCATTTCTTCCGGATGGTGCGATCTTTCGACGACGGCTTATCTCAACCCTAATGACTTCACCGCTGAATTTCCATGGGCGGATGGATACGGGTATCATTGGTGGCAAAAGACCTTTGTTCGTCCTGCGGGAAAACACGCCGCCCATTTTGGCTTCGGCTGGGGCGGTCAGATGATCATGGTCATTCCGGACCTGAGCCTGGTGATCGTGACGACGGCGGGAAATTGGTTTGAGGCCGAGAAAATCTCTCCCTTATCGATCGTGTCGGACTATATCATTCCCTCCGTGAATCGATAAGACAAGTCCGCGGCGTCGATCGCCTTCTCGAGGCGCGCCGACCCCGTCGTCCCTATTTCCAGGCGGTCGGCGAAAAAACCTGGAATCCGACGTCGGGATTGGCGTCGAAGCGGAGTTTCTTTCGGTCGATGACTATCCCGGCCTTGATGACCGCCTCGATCTTCCGCGTATCGCCGATCGACAGGTCGGGCCGCCCGTTGATGACGAGGACGTCGGCAGTCTTCCCCGCCTCCACAGTTCCCCATTCCGCGGCGGCGTTCATGAAGAGCGCCGCATTTTTTGTCGCCGCCGTGATCGCCTCGAGGGGTGTGAAGCCCGCTTCGACGAGAAGTTCCAACTCGCGATGAATCCCCTCGCCCAGCGGATCACCCGGATAAGGCGCGTCCGTTCCCGCGGCCACCAGTACACCCGCACGCATCAACTGGAGCGCATTCGTCTGCGCCCCTTTGAGAAGGCTTTTGGACATCTTGACGCCCTTCTGCTCGTCTTCCGTCAGGGCGCGGGCGGCTTCCTTTTTAAGGTCATCGACGAACCAGGGTGGCGAGGTATCCCGATAAAGGGAAATGCTGTAAAGCGCGGCGTCGGTGATACGGCGTCGGCCGAACGATTCATAGACCGCCAGGGTACTCAGGCAGTGGATGGGTTTTCCCTTTATAAAGGAGACGGCCTCATCTCCGAGCGGTATCGGCGGCATGTGGGCGAGCGCGGCGATCCCCGTTCGGAGCACATCCATGGAACCGTTCCGCCGTCCCGGGTCGCAGAGGACACGAAGAGACTGTTTTTGTCCCTCCCGCGCGAGTGCGCTGATCTGGGAATCGGAAAGGTCCGCATACGCTTTGAGGAAATCGACGCTGTCCTTTTTGAGCTGCTCGACGATCCGGGGGACCTGGTCCACCGAACTTACGGATGTGGAAATCGCCGGCCAGATGGGATCGGCGCTGTCGATCAGAGGTCCGACGCAGTAGATGCGGGGTCCGAGGAGCCTTCCGCGGGCGATCTCCTGGCGCATCTGGAGGATAAACGGCTGGACATTCCCGGCATCCAGGACGGTCGTGACGCCGGCGTAAAGAAGAGCGTTGAGGAATTGCCTGTAGCCCAAGATGTCCGTGGAGACTCCATCCCAGCCGCCGATGAGATGGACGTGCATGTCGGCGAGGCCCGGCAGCACCGTTTTCCCGGCTGCGTCGATGACCTGGGCGTCCTTGGGAAGGACGATGCCGGCGGACGGCCCGGCCGCAATGATCTTCCCGTCGCGGATGAGGACCGTCGCGTTCTCGACCGGTGTTTTCCCGTTGCCGTCGATCAGGACGGCACGAGTGATCGCCAGCGGTTTGGATTCCTGGGCGTCTAAAGCGCCGGCGGCCAGGACACAGAGCGTTACGAAAAGAACGAACTTGTCTGGGGTTTTCATGCTTGATCCCTCCTTCCCAGGCACTGTCGATCTGCTTCCCTTTATATCATGGGATGGGGCAGATATTAAAGGTCCCGTTGAGGCTGCGGCTTGTGCCAGCGATAAGCGCCATGAGGGAACACCGGCATTCCCGAGTTGTCCAATCTGTTCATTACATCATCATAGAAAATGCCCACGTCAAGCACGGATGAGTTGACTAAGACTTTTCATTTATTACATGATTTGGCCTGGCCGTTTCTCATAAGGATCCTGAATGATTCAGACAGGAGGCCCGATGCGAAAAATCTTGACAGTCCTGGCCGCGATCCTCCTATCTCTGAGCTTGAAGGCGGCGGACGAGAAGATTCTCGTCTTTGATCACGTCACCGTCATCGACGCCGCGTCGGCGGCGCGAAGCAAACGGACCCTCCAGGACTTCATGATGCCGGCCGAACCGGAGAGGATCGTCCTTCATGGCGGGACCCTTGTCGATGTCGAATCCGGAAACGAGATTTCCAACAGCGTTGTCCTGATCGAGGGCGACCGTATCAAGGCGGTCGGCCGGGAGGGTGAAATCCCCATTCCGCCGAACACCGTACGGATGGACGCCCGTGGCAAATGGATCATCCCCGGCCTCGCGGACATGCATGCCCATCTTGGCCTCTATGATTACCAGTTGGTCGACCTTTACCTCAAATTCGGCGTGACGACGGTCCGGGACGTCGGCGGAGACATCACGCCCTTAAGGATCCTTCGGGACGAGGTCGAATCAGGGAAGACGCCCGGGCCCCGGATTTCATATGCCGGCATGATCCTCGACGGGAATCCCCCGGTTTGGCCCGGAACCGGCACCCTGCTGGCCGATACCCCCCAACGGGCGGAGAGCATCGTCCACTTTCTATCCGACCAGGGCGCTTCTGCCATCAAGGTTTATAACCTTTTGAGTGAACCGGTGTTAGCGCGGGTCATCGAAACCGCGGGCGTGCGTCGGCTCCCCGTCATCGGCCATATCCCCCGCGCCGTCACCATGACCCGCGCGGTCGAAATGGGCATGGAAGGACTCGAACATATCCGCATAACGGCCCGCGAATTTCTGCCCCCGGACCAGGCGGCGGCCATAGACTACCTCCCCGTCGCCGTCCGAGAGGCCAAGATTTGGGAAAGGATCGACCTCGAGGCAGACTGGATCAGAAAACTCATCGCCCTGCTTGCCGAGAAAAAGGTCTACCTCGACCCGACCCTGGTCGTCGACGAGGCCCTGGAGGTGGATGGGATGGCCTCGCTGAAAAACGATCCCTTGAACCGTCTCCTGCCGCGCGAGATCCTGGACGAGATCTTGAAACAGCCGGAGGAGCCCCTCTTCCATCTGCCTGAAGAATTGAAAGGCATAGCCGCCGCTTCCTTCGAGAAACGCCTGAAATTTATCGGAATGTGCAGCCGGGCGGGCGTCCAGCTGCTGGCGGGCACTGATTCGATGGGCCTCGGGAAGCTCATCAGCGGGGTTAGCCTCCACCGTGAACTGGAGCTTCTCTGCGAGTCAGGGCTGACGCCGCTCGAAGCGCTCCGAGCGGCCACGCTGACGGCGGCCCGGGCGTTGCGAAAGGAAGGCGAGATCGGGTGCCTCAAACCCGGGGCTTTCGCCGACCTCGTCGTTCTCGATGCCGACCCCATCGCCGACATCCGGAACGCCCGGAAAATCCACCTCGTGATGAAGGGTTCGCGGGTCTACGATCCGGCTCCCGCCGCCGGGCCGGAGAAATCGGCCAAGGGAAGTTGCTGAAAGGAGCCGCCATGCGAAGATCCCACTTAGCTTTGATCCTGATCGCCTTCGTCGCGCTGCTTGGCGCCGCCGTCTCTGACAGGGCGGTTTCGTTCCCCGTGCCCCTGAATCACTTCTATGTCGTGCCCAACGCGGCGACTTATAAGGCAATCGCCGGGAGCGAGTTCCTGAAGAGCGAGTTCGCCGTCACCGAAACCCGGACGACCGTCCGCGCCGATTCCACCTACACGGGTTTTTATGTCTACGGCGTCAACACCTACTTCGAGTTCCTCGAGTCCATCAGCGACGGCAGCATCGCGAAAGGAGCGAGCGGAGTAGCTTTTGGAGTCGATGAGCCGGGCGGGTTGAAAGCGATCGCGGCGGCTCTGCCGGAAGAGTTTCCCGGGGAGGCCCAGCTCATCACCCGGGCTCTCAACGACCGGGCCGTCCCCTGGTTCTTCATGGCGGCGCCGAAGAGCCTCCCTTACGGCGACCCGTCGGGCTTCAGTTTCTGGCTGATGGAATACCACCC
>Ga0079037_100002643_pt1 | contig 10006 bp, 8 predicted proteins | sample Mud3Dept4metaG_FD_71479 | JGI IMG/M metagenome (GOLD analysis project Ga0079037, IMG submission 71479) | Freshwater wetland microbial communities from Ohio, USA, analyzing the effect of biotic and abiotic controls - Mud 3 Core 4 Depth 4 metaG | ecosystem: Environmental > Aquatic > Freshwater >... | reverse complement strand
TGCCCGTGCTGACGCCGAGACTCTCCAGCTACTGGCTTTACTTCGTCACCTCCGTGCCACCGACCACGGCCATGTCGCTGGTCGAGGGACTGGCGCACGACTACATCGGCGAGGACCGCGAGATGCGTGAGCTCGTGCCGCAGCGCCTGCTCACGTTCCGCGAATCCGTGGCCGTGACCCTGGAGGCGGAAAAGAACCACCAGACCCCCGCACGCTGGGTCGAGGGGTCCATCGCCTGCCGCGACTGGAACCCACGCTACTCGTTCTACGCGAAGAAATTCTGCGGCGAACACGAAACCCGCGCCTCCCGCGAGGCGCTGTTCAAGGTGCTGCAGCAGTTCGGTCGCGATGGTGATTTCTTCTCGTATCGTGCGCTGTGGTGGCTGCGCCGCGCGTTCGACTGGCTGATCGGCGGTCCAAGCTTCCGCACCGGCCGGCGCGATCCCGACTTGCTGCGCATGGGCGACGTGGTGGACGGCTGGCGCGTGCTCGGCATGAAATCCAACGAGCGGCTGACACTGGCGATGCTGATGCGCGCGCCCGGCTCGGGTCTGCAGGAATTCAACATCCGGGAGCGCGGCGACCGGCGGGTGGTCGAACTCTGTGCCTACTGGCACCCGGCCGGGTTCTGGGGGCTCCTGTACTGGTACGCACATCTGCCTCTTTACGGCCCGCTGGTGAATGGCGCCGTGGCAGAGGTTGCACGCCGGGCGGAATCGATCGACGACGAGCGGGCGGCCATTGCGAAGAACGGCGTCTAGATGGTCCTGGTCACGGGCCGAGGGATCGTCGACACGCAGGTCTGCGTCAAACGGGAGCGCAACCTGATCGTCGTGCTGGGCGACCAGCTCGACCTCGATGCGGCGGCGTTCGATGGCTTCGATGCCAGTCTCGACTCGGTGTGGATGGCCGAGGTGGCCGAAGAGTCGATCCATGTCTGGTCGAGCAAACCGCGCACGGTAATGTTCCTCGCCGCGATGCGGCACTTCGCGCTGGCCCTGCGCGACTCCGGCCGACGCATCCATTACAGCCGCCTGGATGAACCGGAAAACCGCGGGAGTCTCGGTTCGCAGCTGCAGGCCGATGTGCTGCGCCTGCGGCCCGCCCGCCTGGTCGTGACCGAGCCGGGCGACTGGCGCGTGCTGCAGGCGATCAAGGCCGTGGCCGAGTCCAGCAACCTGCCGCTGGAGATTCGCGAGGACCGCCACTTCTTCTGCAGCGTAAAGGAGTTCGCCGCCCACGCGAAGGCGCGCAAGTCACTGCGCATGGAGTATTTCTACCGCGAGCAGCGCCAGCGCCACGACGTACTGATGCAGCGTGACGAGACGGGCGCCTCGCCAGTCGGCGGCCGTTGGAACTTCGACGCCGACAACCGCGAATCCTTCGGCGCGGCCGGCCCGAGCGCCGTGCCGCCGCGTGCGTCGTTCGAGCCCGATGCCGTCACGCGCGAGGTGATGGCCCTCGTCGAAACCCGATTCGCTTCGCACCCCGGTCAGCTGAAGAGTTTCGCCTGGCCGGTCACGCGGGACCAGGCGCTGCGATCCATGCAGGCCTTCATTCGGGAACGGCTGCCGCTGTTCGGCCGCTACCAGGACGCGATGTGGCCGGGCGACCCCTGGCTGTACCACTCGCACCTTTCAGCCGCGCTCAACCTGAAGCTGCTGAATCCGCGCGAGGTGGTGGCAGCGGCCGTAGCGGCGTACCGCGACGGACACGCGCCACTGGCCAGCGTCGAGGGCTTCATCCGCCAGATCCTGGGCTGGCGCGAGTACGTGCGCGGCGTCTACTGGACCCAGATGCCGCAGTACCTGGACCGCAACGCGCTGGGCGCCTGGGAGGACCTGCCGCCGTGGTACTGGACCGGCGCGACCGACATGGCCTGCCTCCGCGACGCGCTCGCGCAGACGCTGACCCACGGCTACGCCAACCACATCCAGCGCCTGATGGTCACTGGCCTGTACGCGTTGATGCTGGGTGTGCAGCCGAAGCAGGTGCACGCCTGGTACCTGGCGGTGTACGTCGATGCCGTGGAATGGGTCGAACTGCCCAACACGCTGGGCATGAGCCAGTACGCCGATGGCGGCGTCATGGGCAGCAAGCCTTACATCGCCACCGGCAAGTACATCCAGCGCATGAGCCCGCACTGCAAGGGCTGCCGCTACGACCCGTCGCAGCGCAGTGGCGATCGAGCGTGCCCGTTCACCACCCTTTACTGGGACTTCCTGATGCGCCACGAGGCCACGCTGGCGAAGAACCCGCGCATGGCGCTGCAGGTGAAGAACGTGGCGCGGCTGACTGACGCGCAGAAGCAGGCGGTGGGCGAGCGGGCAGCCGCGATCCGCCGAGGCGAGGTTGGCGAAGGGGCTAGACTTGGCGCGATACGGACCTGCGCCGCAGGTCGAAACGGAGATTGCGATGCCCACAGCCGCTTTTGATGCAGCCCTGCCCTTCGTGCTGCGCTGGGAGGGTGGTTACGTGGATCACCCCGCCGATCCCGGCGGACGCACGAACAAGGGCGTGACGCAACGCGTCTACGACGCATGGCGCGCCCGCCGCGGACTCGCGACACAGCACGTGCGCCTCATCACCGACGCGGAGGTCCACGCGATCTACGCGTCCGACTACTGGCAGCCGCCTCGCTGCGACCTGCTGCCCTCGAAGCTCGACGTCGTGCACTTCGACACCGCCGTCAACATGGGCGTCGGTCGTGCCGTGCGTTTCCTGCAGGCATCGTTACGCTGTGACGTCGACGGCGCCTTCGGATCGGGGACCGAGCAGGCCGTCGCAGCCTGCAATCCGCGCGAGGTGCTCGGCGCCTATTGCGCGGCGCGCGCCGAGTTCTACCGGCGCCTGGTCATCAGGAATCCGAAGCTCGCGGCGTTCCAGAAAGGCTGGAACAATCGACTCCAGGCGCTGCGCAAGGAGGTCGGGCTGCCGACCTTCGGATTCTCCGAGCCCGCCGACCCGGCGGACGCGGGTCCGATGCTGCGCATTCCGGACGTCGGCGTCGACCCGGAATTCGACGTCTAGCCGGCCTCGTCGTCGCCGCACGCGTGCAGTCGACGCACGACTCCGCGCTTCGCGCGATAACGCACGACCGCAGCCTTGCTCTTCTTCGCGGCGCCGCGCTTCGTGGACGCCGGCACCTGCTCCCAGAATTCCTTCAGCGGCCCCTTGATCGCCGCCATCTGCCGTTTGCGTCGCTCGGCGCTCGCGATGCGCTTGAAGATCACGTAGCGCACCTCGCCCTGCGGGTCGACGACGATGGTACAGCCGCCCACGCAGTCGCTGAGCTCGCCGCCGACACGCACCGTGCCGCTCTGAATGACCTCCGCGACGAGGTCGAAGACGATGCGCCCGTCGGGGGTGACGCGGCGCGCCGTGCGCACCGACTCGACGCGCGGCAGCCCCGCATACTCGACCCCGGCGGGCAGCGGCGCGCCCGGCGCGATCAGGTGGAACAGTTTCGCGTTGGCCGGCGCACTGACGAAGGCGCCGAGCTCGCGCGCCTGCCGCTCGAGCTCGGCCGCGTCCGCCGGCAGCGCAGGATCGCCTTCGAAGCGCAGGTTGCGAAACGCCAGCGGCTCGATCGTGATCGTCGTCGCGGGCCGCTGCCAGCACACGGCATCCTCGGTCATGAACTCGACGTGCGCGGGAAACAGCTCGCGGCGGCGGAACGAGCGCATCAGCGCCTCGCGATAGCCCCACTTGTCGGTGCGCTCGAGCTCGGCGTCGGCCGTGACCAGCGCGCGCAGGTACTCGCCGAGGCTGATGTCGACGGGCGGGCAGTAATCGATCGCACGAATGCAGATGTTGAGGAACTGTCCGGCGAGCTCGCTGGCGAGCTCGGCGAGCAGCCGCAGCAGCTCGGGCGGCAGTTCGCGCGCGCCGAGCTCGGCCGGCGCGATGCCGGCGATGCGCAGGTAGCGCTCGCTCTTGCGACGGAAGATCGTCGCGAAGGCCTCGAACACGGCCGACACCAGCACGGAACCGAGCTCGTGCACCTCCATGTCGGCGCGGTAGGCCTTCGGCGCGTTGCGCGCGCCGGCCGGCCGGTCGGAATCGTAGTCATCGAGGCCCTCGACGTCGATCGCGGTGCGCAGTGCGCGCTCCGACCCCTGCTTCGAAGTCGCGTGGCCGAATTCCTGCGCGAGCGACGACAGCAGGCCCGCCTGCGTGAGGCGGCCGCGCGCCTCGTGCAAAGCCGATTCGACGACCGCCGGGTGACTGAAGTGCAGGAACAAGGCCACCAGGTCGGCGAAGCCCTCGTGAAATGCGAGCACGTCGGCGCTGCTCGGAAAGTAGAACTCCGAGCGCAGCGCGTCGAGCAGCGCGTGCGTGGTCTCGTGCGCGATCACGTCGTGCGAGAGCGCCGTGAAGATCATGCCCTTCGGCACGGTGTGGCCCGCAGGCCGCGCACCCGCACGGAAGTAGCCGAAGGACAGGCAGCCCTCGTCGCGATCGTAGTACGCGTTCTTCTGCCGCAGCCCGAACGGGCGCACCTTGAGCCGTGCTTGCTCCTCGCCGCCGGGTGCGGGCGCCACCGCCCAGCTGATGCGCCGACCGAGCGCACGCCGAAACGCCGCATAGGTGAGGCTGCAGACCGCATACACCATCTGCACGTGGAACTGCGGGTTCGACGGAGTCGGCGCAAGGCCACTCGCAAGCAGGATCGATTTGTCGTCGAGGTCGAGCGGCGCGGTCCTGAAGCTCTTCGGCGCACCGGCCAGGTCGAACTCGAACAGCGCGCCGACCGGACCGGGCGCCAGCGACTCGTAGGGCACCTGGACCGTGGCGACGCCGCCGAACCGGTGCGTCACGGACGGGTCCAGCGTGAAGATGCGCAGCGGTCGCAGCGCCGGCGTGCCCGGCTGACGTGGCTGGTACGTGCGCTTCGAGGCCTGCCATCGCACGCGATCGCTGATCTCGTAGGCGGGCGGCACTGTCTTCGTCGGCTTGCGTGGCATCGCGTGCCCCTGGTTGCGGCGAACCTTGAGTTCAGCGTTCGATCAGCAGACGCCCGCCGCCGTGCTGCAAGACGCGCAGCTGCAGCGCCGTGCCCCCATGCGCCGCGGGGACGCTGACCGTGATGACGCCGTCACTCTCGCGCCAGTGCCCGTTCACGGCCTGCGGCCGATCGCCCGCGTCCGCGCTCCAGACTCGCGCGCCGCCGTCGGCGCCGAGCTCGAGGGCGCGCCGCGGACGCCTCGACAGCGGAATCTGCGCCGAGTCGGGCCGGTACACCTCCCCCGCCGCGGTGTCCTCCTCGAACACGTGCACCCAGCGCGTGCCGAGCAACGGGTCGGGAGGGCGCGGCATGGCGCGGCTCAGCTGATGAGGTTCTTGCGCGGGCCGATCAGCGCCGTGTGCATGCGCAGCGCCTGCTGTGCGGTGAACATGAACATCGCAGCGTCGTCCGTGTAGTCCATGTAGTTCACGAACATGTCGCCGTTCGGCCCGTTGTTGCAGCTGACTTTCGGGAAGACCGGCTTGCCGTAATTCGGTCCGGCGCAGTTTGGCGTGTCGGCGACGTTGTCGGAGCCGCTGCAATCCTCGGTGTCGCCCCAGATGTGGCGCAGGTTCAGGAAGTGGCCGACCTCGTGCGTCGCCGTCCGTCCCTTGTTGAACGGCGCCTGCGCGCTGCCCAGGGTGCCGAAGGCGCGGAAGTTGATGACCACGCCGTCGGTCGCGAGCGGACCACCCGGGAACTGCGCATAGCCGAGCAGGCCGCCGCCGAGGTTGCAGACCCAGAGGTTCAGGTACTTTGCGGGCGAGAGCGGCGCGATGCCGCCCGTAGCGGCTTTTTTCATGCCCTGGTCGAAGCCGAAGCTGGCCTTCGTCGTCGCCTGCCTGCGCACCTTGAACAGCTTGAAGCGCACGCGCGTGTCGGTGACGAGGCCCTTCCACACGGCAGGCACCTTGACGCGATCGGCGTTGGTCGCCGAGAAGTCGCGGTTCAGCACCAGCATCTGGCTTTCGATCTGTGCGTCGGAGACGTTCTCGACGGGCTGGCGGTGCAGCACGTTGACGACGACGTTGATCGTGACCGGCTTCAGCGCCGCAACGTCGAGCCCGCGGGTTCGGGCGCGCGTGCTTTCCTGCTCCAGCTTGAACTGGCGCGCGCGGAACGCCGGGTACTGCTCGAGCAGCAGCATGTGCGACGCCATCGTGCCGCAGGAACGGTGCAGGGTCGGGGGTTTGCTGTTGGCCATGGCAGACTCCTGATTCTGGCGGGACTTTGCAACAGGCGATCGAGTCACGAACTGGCATTTAGCATGCGCTCGCTCAATCGGCGGCGTCAACGCACCCGGTGCGTGGGCGAGGGCGCGCGATCTGGAAGGTCTTCGCACCGTTCACCAGCATGATCGTGCTCGGCATCGTGCTGAGCCTGATCCTCTGGCTGTTGCGGCGCTGAGGCCTGAGGCCATTGCAGGGTTGCGACGACGGGCGTAAAAACACCGCTCGAGGGGGTGAACCATGGAATCCCGCGAACGTACCCGCGTACGCCGAAGCCTCGCTCTGGCGGCGGGACTCGTGCTCTCGCTGCTCGGCGCATCGGTGCCAGCCCAGGACCCGTCGGCGCTGGATCGCATCATCTTCGTGAATGGCCAGCTGCTCGACGACGAGGGCCTGCGCCTGGTGGACCAGCTGAACTGCGGCGAGCCGGTGCCTGACGGCAACTACTGGCTCGATCTCGAGAAGAGGCTGTGGGGCCACGTCGGCGTCGCCGGACAGAACCCACTGCCGGACTGCTCCGGCGGCGAGGATGAAGCCCCCGCCGGAGAGGATGACTGCGAGAGCAAGTACCAGTACCACGAAGACCGCATGTGCTACTGCTACGGCGTGTGCTGACCGGCAAGCTGCTCGACAGGGGGAAACGAACGTGAACCGCGGCATCGGCAGACACTTTCGGCCCTGGCAGGCGTGGCTGATCGTCGCCGCTCTGGCGCAGGCGTCCGCGATACCCGCGCAGGCGCCGCCTTCCGGCGGCGAAACGACCCTGCCGCGGCTGCAGCAGGCCGGCCTGCTCGACGACTACTATCCGGACGCGGTGCGCGAGGTGGCCGAGTCGCTCGTCCGGGCCGCTCCCGGCGAGTGGCAGGGCGTGCGGGTCAACGAGGCGCACCGGCCGGGCTGGCTCAACATCTACCTCGTGGACGCCGAGCGGCTCTCCGACGACGAACCGTTCGACGCGGGTGGCCTCGACCTGACGCGCGAGGCGCTCGCCGGGGGTGCGCTGGCCCACGAGGCCACCGGCACCGTCTACCTGAACACCGCGGCGTGGAAGCGACTCGCGGCCGCGACCGTGATGACACGCACCGGCGTCCAGGAGAACCTCATGGCCGCGCTCGCGACCGTCGACGCGAACGGCCTGCAGGCCACCCGACGATACTGGGACCGCGGCACGCTCGATGCCGACACGGAGGCCATGCGCACGTCCGCCTGGCTGCTGCGCGGCGCGCTGGCTTTCGTACTGGCGCACGAGATGGGACACCTGCAGGTCGGGCCTTCGGCCGAAGCCGATGCCGCGGCGATCCGCATGCGCGACGTCACCAACCTGACGGAGCGCCAGAAGGACGAGCGGCTCGCCTGCCCGGAGACCCTGCACGCCGAGTTCCAGCGACAGCAGCGCCACGAGCTGGCGGCCGATCTCGCGGCCGTGCGGCTGCTCGGGCAGCAGTGCCGCATCGGCGAGGACGGCGAGCTGCGGCACGGGATCTACCAGCTCGGCACGTCCTGGTACTTCCTGACCGCCATGTCGGACAAGCTTCTGCAGATGGGACGCAGCTCGGACAGCGCCTTCATGGCCAGGATGTTGCGCCTCAAGCTCGGACCCGAGCTCTACGAGCAGGCGGTCACCGAGTTCGCGGCCTCGGCGCGCAAGGGCGGCGTCAAGGCCGCGTTTCCGAAGACCCATCCGCCGGACTACGCGCGCATGGAGGCGATCCAGCGGGCGTTCGCGGACACCCCCTGCGGGGGCGGCGACGAGGACCTCTCGGACCTGCAGATGATGGAGCTGATGCGCCAGACGATGTGCAACCAGCTCACCGGACAGCAGGACTCGCCGTGAAGCGCCTCGCCATCGTGCTCCTTGCGCCCATGGCGTCGGCACTCGCCCAGCCCGCGCCCGAGGACACCGCGCAATTCCGTGCCCAGTACCAGCAGCAGTACCAGCGCGTCGAAGCCCTGCGACCCGACATGCTCGTCGAGGAACTGCGCCTGCGCATCGAGCTGGTCGCGAGCCGCGGCAGCCAGGTCGGCGGCGCCTCCAACGAGCGTCGCGTGCGCGGCTTCGAATCCGCGCTGCTGCAAAGCCTGCGGGACGTCCTCTGCACCAGCGACGGTGCCCGGACTTCGGCGCAGTCGAGCCCGGCGCCGCCTGTTCCGGCAGCGCCTGTGGTCGGGAGCGTCACGACTGCGGCGGCCGCCCAGCGGCTGCGCACCGAGGGCGCCGACGTGGCGGAGTTGAGCGCGCTCACCCAGCGCCTGATCGACAGCCAGGGAGAACGGTTCTGCGCACTGCGCTCGCTCGACGACGTTCAATGAGACGGCTGCCGGTCCGTGCCAGCGCGCTGGTCGTCGCGCTGTTCGGCGTCCACGTCGCAGCCGTGGGCGTGGCCGCCGACGCCCTGTTGATCACGTCCGAGCAGGCCTACCGCGAACTCGCGCAGCACGGTCATCTCAATGATGTCCGCATCGACGGCGGGTTCGACCTGGCGCGGCTGCAGGCGCCCGCCGGCACGGAGCGCCTGACCCTGGCGGGCGTCGAGATCCTGGGGAAGCTGCATGCGAGCGGCGCGAGCCCGGCCGTGGCGCTGCTGATCGACAACTCGACGCTGCACCGCATCGACCTGCGGGATGCCCGCCTGCGCGGCGGACTCGCCATCGAGAACAGCGTGGTGCCGACGCTGGCGCGTTTCGACTCGGCGCAGATCGACGGACCCTTCGTGTTGCACGGGACCGTGTTCGAGCAGAAAGCCGCTTTCCGCCGGGCCCGCTTCGGATCGTCGGTCGAGATCGTCGACTGCCGCTTCGACGAACCCGAGGGCGCCCGCGGCGGCATCAGCTTTGCCGACGCGCGATTCGCGGGACCGGCTTCGTTCAACCGGACCCGGTTCGCGAGCGACGTCAGTTTCGAATCGAGCCGCTTCGACGGTGATGCGTCGTTCCTCGGGCTCGAGGCACCCGGCCGCGCGAACTGGCGCAACGTCGCGTTCGCACGGGACGCCGAGTTCCGCGCCTGCCGCCTCGGCGACGTCGATTTCGGCGACGAGCAGCAGATGAGCGTGTTCGCAGGCCTCGCGGACTTCCGCGGCTGCACGATGCGATCGCTGCGGCTCGACTACGTGGACGCCCGCGGCGACGTCATGCTGGTGAACGTCCGCGTCGATCCCGGCGACCTCACGATGCGCAACGCCGTGCTGCGCGGCCTGCGGAGCGATTTCAGCGGGCTGCAGGTGGCGGGCCGGCTCGACATGGACGGCGCGCACGTCACGGCCCCGCACTTCCGCTGGTCCGAGGTCGTCGGCCCGCTGCGACGCTCGGACGCCTGTCGCGACGGGCCGCCGCCGGCGGAAGGCGCCGCACGGTGCAGCGACGTCGTTCGTCCTCTGCAGCGCCGGCTCGAGTTCCTGAAGCAGGACGACGAGGCGCGCGAAGCCTCGGCGATGCTGGCCGATCACGTACTTCGCGAACGGCTCGGCCGGAAAGACCTCCCGTTCACCGAGCGCGTCACGTTGTGGCTCGAGCGCATCGCCTGGGGCTGGACCACGGGCTACGGCACACAGCTCGGGCGCATCGGCCTGCTTTCGCTCGCGACGTGGTTGCTGTTGTCGGCGCCGATCTGGCTCGGGCCGGGCCTGCGGCTCGGACGATGGATGGGTGCGTCCGGCGATGCCCCGCAGCGCCATCGCGCGGCCCCGTCCGAGCGACTGCATCCGGCCCCGGCCACGGCCCTGGACCGGGTCCTTCAGCGCCTCGGGTTCAGCTTCGGCCTCGTGTTCTC
>Ga0079037_100002641_pt1 | contig 10008 bp, 8 predicted proteins | sample Mud3Dept4metaG_FD_71479 | JGI IMG/M metagenome (GOLD analysis project Ga0079037, IMG submission 71479) | Freshwater wetland microbial communities from Ohio, USA, analyzing the effect of biotic and abiotic controls - Mud 3 Core 4 Depth 4 metaG | ecosystem: Environmental > Aquatic > Freshwater >... | reverse complement strand
ATGTCTGGTGCGGATGGAGAGACTCGAACTCTCACGCCTTTCGGCACTAACCCCTCAAGCTAGCGTGTCTACCAATTCCACCACATCCGCATACGACTCGATTCGACTCGCCGTCTACTGCGCCGGAGTCGCGGGCGCCTGCGGCTGCTGCGTCTGCCCTGCCGGCGCAGGTGCAGGCGAGGTCGCGGGAGCGACCGGCGGCGGCGCCGACAATGCGGGCATCGTGGGCGACGGCGGAATCTGCGTCCCGGTCCCGGTGAGCGGACTCGGCGCCGGCTCCTCCGTCTTCACGCGATCCACGACGCTGGTCGGAGCGACGCCATGGCTGAACAGGTACGAGAGCACTAGACTCGACACGAAGAACAGCGTCGCGAGCACCGCCGTCGTGCGCGACAGGAACGAGGCCGAGCCGCGCGAGCCGAACACGGTGCCGGAGGCGCCCGCGCCGAAGCCGGCTCCGGCGTCCGCACCCTTCCCTCGCTGCAGGAGTACCAGCGCGATGATTGCCACCGCGACCAGCACGTGTAAAACGACCGCGAGGGTCTGTACCCAGCTCATGATTCTGCTCTCTCTCCGATGTCAGTCCGCGGCTGCGCAGATGCGCGCAAATTCGTCTGCGTTGAGCGACGCGCCGCCGACCAGGCCGCCGTCGATGTCGGGCATTGCGAAGAGCTCCCGCGCGTTCGACGCCTTGACGCTGCCGCCGTACAGGATTCGCACAGACGCGGCAATTGTAGCATCCAGCGCCGCCACCTTGCCGCGGATCATCGAGTGCACGTCCTGCGCCTGGTCCGGCGATGCATTGCGGCCGGTGCCGATCGCCCAGACGGGCTCGTAGGCGATCACGGCGGAGCGGAAGGCGCCCACACCGCTCACGGCCAGCACCGCGTCGAGCTGCCTGGCAACCACCTGCGCAGTGCGGTCGCCCTCGCGTTCCTCGAGCGTTTCACCGACGCAGAGCACGGGCACCAAGCCCTGGGACTGCGCGGCGACGAACTTCCGGGCAACCAGCGCGTCGCCCTCGGCGTAGATCTGGCGGCGCTCCGAGTGCCCAACGAGCACATAGGTGCATCCGACGTCCTTCAGCATGGCCGCGGAGACTTCGCCGGTAAACGCCCCGGCCGCTTCCGCGCACAACGACTGGGCACCGAGCGCGACGTCCGAGTCCTTCAGCAGGCGACCCACCTCGTGCAGATACACGAACGGCGGGCAGAGCAGGACTTCGGCGGACAAATCAGCCCGCGCCTGGTCCAGTAACGACCTGACCAGACTCGCGTTTTCGGCGCGCGAGCCGTTCATTTTCCAGTTTCCGGCGACAAGGGAACGACGCATCGGTTACTCCGCCCCAGGCTGGACCGACCCCGGGGAATCAAGGGGGTGGCGGCCGCGAAAGGCGCGCGATCTTAGCGGCGGGTCACCCGGAATGCAATTCGCGCCGCTTGGCTCACACGGCCTGGCGAACCACTTCGGCCAGTTCCTGTGCGTGGCGTTTCACGACGGGTTCGTCCCGCCCTTCGACCATGACCCGGATCAGGGGTTCCGTCCCCGAGGCGCGCAGCACCACCCTGCCCGCGTCACCCAGCAAAGCTTCCACACGCTGCACGGCCGCCTGGATGGCGGGTGACCTGGCAGGGTCGATGCGCTCCTTGACCCTGACGTTGACCATGACCTGCGGGAACCGGGCCATGCCCGCGGTGAGCTCGGCCAGTGGCCGGCCGGTCTGCTTCATGGCTGCCAGCACCTGCAGCGCGCTCACGAGCCCGTCACCCGTTGTCGTGCGATCAAGGCAAAGCAGGTGACCGGACGTCTCGCCGCCAAGCACACCGCCATTCTCGCGCAGCATCGCAAGTACGTAGCGATCGCCGACGGCGGCCCGCAGGAAGGCGATTCCCTCGGCCTTGAGTGCATGCTCGAGCCCGAGATTGCTCATGACGGTGCCGACCACCGGGCCAGTCAGCTCGCCATGGGCCTGCCTGTCGCGCGCCACCACGTACATCAGCTGGTCGCCGTCGACCAGCCTGCCGAGATGGTCCACCATCACCAGCCGATCGCCATCTCCGTCGAGCGCGATTCCGACGTCGGCGCCGACGCCCGCGACCGTGAGTTGCAGCAGCTCAGGCGCGGTCGAACCGCAGCGCAGGTTGATGTTGCGGCCGTTCGGCGAGCAGCCGATCGGGATGATCTCTGCGCCAAGATCGGCGAGCACGCGCGGCGCCACCTTGTAGGCTGCGCCGTTGGCGCAGTCGATCACGATCTTGAGACCAGCGAGGTTCATCCCGGGCGGCATCGTCGAAGCGCAGAACTCCTGGTAGACGACACGCGACTTGTCCACGCGCGTCGCCTTGCCGAGACCGGTCGAATCGCGGGTGAGCGCCGGGCCGTCGAGGAATCCCTCGATCTGCTCCTCGAGTTCGTCGGAAAGCTTGCTGCCCCTCGAATCGAAGAATTTGATGCCGTTGTCCTCGAACGGGTTGTGCGACGCGGAGATCACGACCCCGAAGCTGCAGCCGAAACGCTGCGTCAGGTACGCGATGGCCGGCGTCGGCAACGGCCCGATGAGGCTCACGTCGACGCCCGCCGCGACGAATCCGGCTTCGAGCGCCGCCTCGAACATGTACCCCGAGACGCGGGTGTCCTTGCCGACGAGCGCCGTCCCGCCGTTGGGCGCGAGCACCCGGGCGACGGCACTCGCGAGGCGCAGCGCGAACTCGACCGTCATCGGCTCTTCGCCGACCCGCCCGCGAACGCCGTCGGTGCCGAAATATTTTCGTCCCATCGTCAGTTACCTCGTTGAAGAGCGGGCAGCAGAGCAGCCGCGACTTTCACCGCGTCGACGGTCGCCGCCACGTCGTGTGCCCGCACGATCCTCGCGCCCCGGGCCACAGCCAGCGCCGCGAATGCGACGCTGCCCGCCAGCCGCTCGGCCGGTGGGCGACCGGTAATGATACCCACCAGCGACTTGCGTGACACGCCGACGACGATCGGAAGCGACGGCTCGCCGATACCGGCGAGGCCCGCGAGCAACGCGAGGTTGTGCTCCGGCAGCTTGCCGAAGCCGATGCCGGGGTCGATGCAGAGCCGTTGTCGGGCAATGCCGGCGGAAAGGCAGGCCGCGACCCGCGCTTCCAGGAAACCGCGGACTTCCGCGATCACGTCCGTGTAGGCCGGGGCCGACTGCATCGTATCGGGCTCCCCCCGCATGTGCATCAGGCACACTGCCGCGCCGCTCGCCGCCGCAGCCGCCAGCGCGCCAGGCAGGCGCAGAGCCCGTACGTCGTTGATCATCTGCGCTCCGGCCTCGACCGCCGCCCGGATGACTTGGGGCTTGCTCGTGTCCACCGAGACAGGGACCGCGAACCGCGACACCAGGCGCTCGATGACCGGCGCGACACGCCGGATTTCCTCTTCCACGGACACGGGCGACGCGCCCGGCCGTGTCGATTCGCCGCCCACGTCCACGACTGCGGCCCCTTCCTCGATCATGCGTTCTGCGCGGGCCAGCGCCGCGTCGACGCCTGCGTACCGGCCGCCGTCGGAGAACGAGTCGGGAGTCACGTTCAGCACTCCCATGACCTTCGGCTGAGCGAGGTCGAGGACCGACCGTTGGAGCAGGAGCTGCATCACGAGTGGGGCGCCAGAAACGCAGCGCCCGGCGTGGGCCGGGCGCTGGGTCAGGGTCAGTGCTGCGGGGCTGGCCGGCCGCTCGGCGCTTCGTCGTCGCGCCGCTCCCGGGGCTTGGAGCCGGAACTCGGAACGTCGCGGTCCTCCCAGTCGGGGGGCGGCTGCGGATCGCGGCCCTGCATGATGTCGCGGATCTGGCCCTCGTCGATGGTCTCGTACTTTATGAGCGCTTCGGCCATCTTGTGCAGCTTGTCGAGCTCGCGCTCGAGAATCTCCCGGGCGCGCTGGTAGTTGCTGTCGATCACGCTGCGCACTTCGTCGTCGATCGCGTCGCGGGTCTTGTCACCCACCTGCTTGTGCTGGGTCACCTGGCGGCCGAGGAAAACCTCGCCGTCGTCTTCGGCGTAGGTGAGCGTGCCGAGCCTGTCCGAAAGGCCCCACTTGGTGACCATGTTGCGAGCGATCTCGGTGGCGCGCTCGATGTCGTTCGATGCCCCGGTGGTGACGTACTCACGCCCGAATATCATCTCTTCGGCGACGCGCCCGCCGAACAGCGTGGCAATGCGGCTCTCGAGCTGCCGCTTGCTGGTGCTGTAGCGGTCCGCTTCCGGCAGGAACATGGTCACGCCGAGCGCGCGGCCTCGGGGGATGATCGTCACCTTGTAGACCGGGTCGTGATCCGGGACGTTGAGCCCGACGATTGCGTGGCCCGCCTCGTGGTACGCGGTGAGCTTCTTTTCGTTGTCGTCCATGACCATGGACTTGCGCTCCGCGCCCATCATGATCTTGTCCTTGGCACGGTCGAATTCGTCCATCGTCACGGTGCGCTTGTTGGCGCGCGCAGCGAACAGCGCCGCCTCGTTCACCAGGTTGGCGAGGTCCGCGCCCGAGAAGCCGGGCGTGCCACGCGCGATGATCGATGGCCTGACGTCCTCGGCCAGCGGGAGCTTGCGCATGTGGACCTTGAGAATCTGCTCGCGGCCTCGAACGTCCGGCAACGGCACGACCACCTGCCGGTCGAAGCGGCCCGGCCGCAACAGCGCCGGGTCGAGCACATCCGGGCGGTTCGTGGCGGCGATGACGATCACGCCCTCGTTGCCCTCGAAGCCGTCCATCTCGACGAGCAGCTGGTTCAGCGTCTGCTCGCGCTCGTCGTGACCGCCGCCGAGGCCTGCACCGCGATGGCGCCCGACCGCGTCGATCTCGTCGATGAAGATGATGCAGGGTGCGTGCTTCTTCGCCTGCTCGAACATGTCCCGCACGCGTGATGCGCCGACACCGACGAACATCTCGACGAAATCGGAGCCCGAGATCGTGAAGAACGGCACCTTGGCCTCGCCGGCGATTGCCTTGGCCAGCAGCGTCTTGCCCGTGCCGGGCGAGCCGACCATCAGCACGCCGCGCGGGATCTTGCCGCCGAGCTTCTGGAACTTGGCCGGGTCCTTGAGGAAATCGACGATCTCGCCGACTTCTTCCTTGGCCTCGTCCACGCCGGCCACGTCCGCGAAGGTGACGGTCACCTGGTCTTCGTTCAGCAGTCGGGCACGGCTCTTGCCGAATGACATGGCACCGCGCCCGCCGGCGCCGCCCTGCATCTGACGCATGAAATAAACCCAGACGCCGATCAGCAGCAGGATCGGGAACGACGAAATGAACAACTGCATCAGGAACGACTGGCGCTCGGGCGGCGCGGCGCTGAACGTGATGCCGTTCTGCTGCAGCGTGCCGATCAGCGCCGAGTTGTCCGTCTCGGGGTTGTAGACGACGAACTGCTCGCCGGTCGAGCGCAGCCCGGTGATCTTGTCTCCAGTGAAGGTCACCTGGGACACGGTCCCGTCCTTCACGTGAGTGAGGAACGTGGAATACGGCATGTCCTGGACCGCGCTGGTGCGGCCGCTGAAGTTGCTGACCACCGTCGCGAGCACGACGGCGATCACGATCCACAGGACGACATTCTTGGCAAGATCGTTCAACGCCTTAGACCTCGGTTGCCTCGATCGACACTACACCAATCGATACCCGCGTGCCAGAACGTAAAGCTCGGCGCTGCGAGACCTCGAAGCTTTCGGTTTGCGCAGCTTCACGGATTCAAACTCCCGCCGCAGGCGCAGGACCAGCGGCTGGAATTCCCGGCCCTGGAACACCTTCATCAGCAGGTCGCCTCCCGGACGCAGGCTATGCGCAACGAAGTCCATCGCCAGGTCCACCAAATGCATGGAACGGTCGTGGTCGACATCGGCGATGCCCATCATGTTGGGGGCCATGTCCGACATTACAAGATCGGCCTTTGAGCCCCCCAGCGCGTCCCGCAGTCGGGCAAGCACGGCCTCCTCGTTGAAGTCCCCGTGGATGAACTCCACGCCCGGGAGCGCCGGCATCTCGAGGATGTCGAGCGCGATCACGCGTCCCTTGCCCGCCAATGTCCTCGCGACAAACTGGCTCCAGCCGCCGGGCGCGGCCCCGAGATCCACCACCGTCATGCCGGGCCTCAGGATTCGGTCGGTCCGCTGGATTTCCTCGAGCTTGAAGGCCGCCCGCGAGCGCCAGCCCTCCTCGTGCGCCCGCTTTACATAAGGATCGGCGGCGTGCTCGGCAAGCCAGCGGGCAGAACTCTTGGTGCGCTTGGGCAAGGGAAGCGGAAGGAAAGCGGGCGGAGAGCGGATAGTGATCAGCGGTTAGCGGATAGTGTAAGAGCAGATTGGCCGGCGCGCCTGCCTCCGCTCGGCTTGCTGCCCGCCAGTCACAACGCGCCGGTTCCTAAGCTTTACACTATCCGCTAGCCGCTGATCACTATCCGCTTTCCCCTCCCCCATGCCCCTCACCGAACCCCAACGCAAATACCTCCGCCGGCTGGGCCACGACCGCGATCCCGTGGTACTGGTCGGTCAGGGCGGCATTTCGCCGAACCTGATCGCCGAACTGGACCGGGCGCTTGGCGACCATGAACTCGTGAAGGTGCGCGCGAGAGTCGGCGACCGTGACGCCCGCAACGCCGTCCTGGCGGAGCTGGCAGTCTCGACCGGGGCGGAAATGGTCCAACGGATCGGCCACGTTGCACTCTATTTCCGGCGCAATCCCGACAAGCCCGGAATCCTGCTGCCCACCTGACCCGCGCCAGCGCGTCGCCGCCGCCGGACCGCGCAACTGGGCTCAGACGTAGCGCACCGCTATGATCTCGAGCGACCTGTTGCCGGCTGGCGCAGCGACGTCGACGATGTCGCCCTCGCGCTTGCCCACGAGGGCACGAGCGATCGGCGACGTGATCGAAATCAGCCCGTGCCGCGCGTCGGCCTCCGGTTCGCCCACGATCTGGAACACGACCTCGGAACCATCGTCCTGATCCTCGAGGTGAACGGTGGCCCCGAAAACGACACGGTCACCGGCCGGAAGCTGGGAGACGTCGATGATCTCGCAGATGGACAGGTCGTGATCAATCTGCTTGATGCGCCCCTCGATGAAGCCCTGCTGCTCGCGAGCGGCGTGGTACTCGGCATTCTCGCTGAGGTCGCCGTGCGCCCGGGCCTCGGCGATCGCCTGGATGACCCGCGGCCGGTCCACGGTCTTGAGGCGCCGCAACTCGACCCTCAGCTTCTCTGCCCCCTTTAGAGTCAATGGCTTACGGCTCATACCGGAACCTCTGCGTGAAGATCCTGCAGCCGATTGACCTCGACCTCCTGCAGGTGGTCGATGGCTTCGCAGGTCGCCACCGCGGCGGACAGGGTCGTGTAGTAGGTCACCTTGCGGGAGACCGCCTGGCGCCGTATCGAATTCGACTCGTTGATGGCGCGTTTCCCCTCGGTGGTGTTGACGATGAGGCTGATCTCGTCGTTCTTGATCATGTCGACGATGTGCGGCCGGCCTTCGCGGACCTTGTTCGCGCGACGGCAGCGCACCCCCGCTGCATCAAGGACATCCGCGGTGCCATGCGTCGCGACAATCTCGAAGCCCCGGTCGATGAGCAGGCGGGCGAGCTGCACCGCGCCTGGCTTGTCGCGTTCGCGCACGCTGATGAGGCAGACGCCGCGCGTCGGAATCGTGACGCCGGACGCCGTCTGCGCCTTGGCGTAGGCCTCGCCGAAGCTGCGGCCGGTGCCCATCACCTCGCCCGTCGACTTCATCTCGGGGCCGAGGATGGGATCGGAGTCCGGGAACTTGGCGAACGGAAACACCGCTTCCTTGACGGAGAAGAACCCTGGCACGCGCTCACGCGTCAGTCCGAGTTCGGCCAGCGTCCGGCCGGTCATCGCCCGTGCGCCGGCCTTCGCGAGCTGCACGCCGGTCGCCTTGGACACGAACGGCACGGTTCGGGACGCCCGCGGATTCACCTCGAGCACGTAGACGACGCCGTTCTGGATCGCGAACTGGACGTTCATCAACCCCACGACGTTGAGCGCGAGCGCCATGCGCCGCGTCTGCGCCCTGATCTCCTGCTGCAGCTCCTCGCTCAGGCTGTTCGGCGGCAGCGAGCAGCCCGAGTCGCCCGAATGGACACCCGCCTGCTCGACGTGCTCCATGATGCCGCCGATGTATACATTCTTTCCATCGCAGATCGCGTCGACGTCCACTTCGATGGCCAGGTCGAGGAAACGGTCGAGCAGCACCGGGCTGTCGTTGGAAACCTGCACGGCCGTCGCCATGTACGCGCGCAGGTCGTCGACCGTGAAGACGACTTCCATCGCCCGCCCGCCTAGCACGTACGAAGGACGGACCACGAGCGGGAAGCCCACTTCGGCTGCGAGCCTGACCGCTTCGTCCTCGGTGCGCGCCGTCCGGTTCGGCGGCTGCCGGAGCTGCAGCCGGTCCACGAGCTTCTGGAAGCGTTCGCGGTCCTCGGCAATGTCGATCGAATCAGGGCTGGTGCCGATGATCGGCACGCCCGCCGCGCCGAGCGCCCTGGCCAGCTTGAGCGGCGTCTGGCCCCCATACTGCACGATCACACCGAACGGCTTCTCGACGTGCAGGACCTCCATTACGTCCTCGAACGTGAGCGGCTCGAAGTACAGGCGGTCGGAGGTATCGTAGTCGGTCGAGACCGTCTCCGGGTTGCAGTTGATCATGATGGTCTCGAAGCCATCCTCGCGCAGCGCGAGCGCTGCGTGCACGCAGCAGTAATCGAACTCGATGCCCTGGCCGATGCGGTTGGGCCCGCCACCGAGGATCACGATCTTGCGCTTCGACGTCGGCGCCGCCTCGCATTCCTCCTCGTAGGTCGAGTACAGATAGGCCGTGGACGTCGCGAACTCGGCCGCGCACGTATCCACACGCTTGAACACGGGACGGACGCCGCATTCGTGGCGACGCTCCCGCACCGCCTGCTCGCTCGAACCGGCCAGCGTCGCGATGCGGCTGTCGGCGAAGCCCTTGCGCTTCAGTGCCCGCAGGCGCGCCGCATCGAGTGCCGCAAACCCGTCCTGATTGATTGCCTGCTCCTCGCGCACCAGATCCTCGATCTGCGCAAGGAACCAGGGATCGATGCGCGACGCGCGATGCACCTCCGCCTGCGTGAGGCCGGCGCGGAAGGCATCCGCGACGTAGCGCAGCCGGTGCGGTCCCGGCATGCGCAGCTCCTCGAGCAGCGCGTTCATCGCCTCGTCACGCAGCGGCAGCGTCACGATCGGCGCCAGGCCGTCGATGCCGATCTCGAGGCCGCGCAGCGCTTTCTGCAGCGACTCCTGCAGCGTGCGACCGATCGCCATCACCTCGCCGACCGACTTCATCTGCGTCGTGAGCCGGTCGTTCGCGCCCGGGAACTTCTCGAACGTGAAGCGCGGGATCTTCGTCACGACGTAGTCGATCGTCGGCTCGAACGACGCCGGCGTGGCGCCACCGGTGATGTCGTTGCGCAGCTCGTCGAGCGTGTAGCCGATCGCGAGCTTGGCGGCTATCTTCGCGATCGGGAAGCCGGTCGCCTTCGACGCCAGCGCCGAGGAGCGCGACACACGGGGGTTCATCTCGATCACGAGCAGGCGCCCGTCGGTCGGGCTGACCGCGAACTGCACGTTCGACCCGCCGCACTCGACGCCGATCTTGCGCAGCACCGCGATCGAGGCGTCGCGCATGATCTGGTATTCCTTGTCCGTCAGCGTCTGCGCCGGCGCCACCGTGATCGAGTCGCCCGTGTGCACGCCCATCGGGTCGAGGTTCTCGATGGAGCAGACGATGATGCAGTTGTCGTTGCGGTCGCGAACGACCTCCATCTCGAATTCCTTCCAGCCGAGCACCGACTCCTCGAGCAGCACCTCGCTGGTGGGCGACGCATCGAGGCCGCGCGCCACGATCGCCTCGAATTCCTCGCGATTGTAAGCGATGCCGCCGCCGGTGCCGCCGAGCGTGAAGGACGGCCGGATCACGCACGGGAAGCCGATCTCCGACTGGATCGCGAGCGCC
>Ga0079037_100002639_pt1 | contig 10009 bp, 8 predicted proteins | sample Mud3Dept4metaG_FD_71479 | JGI IMG/M metagenome (GOLD analysis project Ga0079037, IMG submission 71479) | Freshwater wetland microbial communities from Ohio, USA, analyzing the effect of biotic and abiotic controls - Mud 3 Core 4 Depth 4 metaG | ecosystem: Environmental > Aquatic > Freshwater >... | reverse complement strand
TTTTATTATTTGTAAAAGGGGATTGTTATGAAAAGATTATCAATTATATGTGCAGTACTGATGGCTTTACCGTGCATGGCTCTCGCCACTCCAGTTTCCGACACCGGACAGACAAAATGTTACGATAACACCCTGGAGATTACCTGCCCACAACCAGGGGAGCCTTTCTATGGCCAGGATGGTAACTATTCTATCAACCCACAGTCATATACCAAGCTGGATGCAAACGGCAATGACCTGCCAGATGATGCACCATGGCCTTGGACAATGGTGAGAGATAATCTGACCGGTCTGGTATGGGAAGTGAAGCAAGACAAGGATGATACAGTGAATTATGCCAATCCCCACGATGCCGACAATACCTATGTTTGGTGTGATTCCATTGGAGATGGAACAGGTACAGAAGATTTTATCAATGCGCTCAATTCCGAACAATTCGGTAGTTATTCTGACTGGCGTATGCCGACGATAAAGGAGCTTTCCAGTCTTGTCGACAGCAGCATACCGTACCCCGGCCCGACCATAAATACAGACTATTTTGCCAATACCCAGACAGGCCCTTATTGGTCATCTACCACTGGAGGCACAGGTGCATGCAATGAGTCCGCTCACAAATATGTGCGGGCAGTGAGGGGAGGGCAATGCGGCTTACCCGGTACTTTCATTGACAATGGTGATGGGACTGTAACCGATACGGGCACCGGCTTGATGTGGCAAAAAGCTACTGCCCCGGGCACATACCTCTGGCAACAGGCACTTTCTTATTGTGAAAGCTTATCGCTTGGCGGAGATAATGACTGGCGTTTACCAAGTATAAATGAACTGCATTCTATAGTAGATTATGACAGTGCTTATCCTGCCTTCTACCCAATCTTTACCTATACCGATAACGGCTTCTATGATTTCTATTGGTCGTCGACTACTTTCACCGGCTCCGAGCGTTTCGCCTGGGTAGTCTCTTCCAAGGCTGGCTATAGAGCAAACAGCTATAAGCGGGATTACCCTTTCTATGTGCGAGCGGTTCGGGGTGGACAGTGCGGCTCCTTTGCTGATGTGGATTCCGATTGTCGTATTGACTGTATTGACAATTGCCTTTCAAAACCAAACGGGTTAGATGCGGGTACCTGTGTCAAGGGTACCATTTCTCAGCCTTGCACAAGCGATGAACAATGTGGCGCTGGTGGATTCTGCAGCATGCACAATGAAGATACAGACAGTGACTATTTAGGTGATGCCTGTGATGAGTGCACAGACAGTGATAAAGATGGATACGGTAATCCCGGTTTTATTATTAATACCTGTCCCGATGATAATTGTCCTGCCGTTTTAAATCCGACACAGGAAGATACTGACACTGACTCGGTGGGAGATGCGTGTGATAACTGCCCAAGCATTTCAAATTCAAACCAGGAAGACACTGATGGGGATAATATAGGAAATGCCTGTGATCCTTGTCCCAACGACTATGAAAATGATAGTGATGCGGATGCTCTGTGCGGTGACATCGATAACTGTTCACATGCCTATAACCCCGGACAAGAAGATTCCTATCCCCTGCAGGGGAACAGCATCGGTGACGCCTGTGAATGCGAGTCGGATTTTGCCTGTGATGGTGATGTGGATGGTTCAGATGCAACATCATTCAAAATATATTTCGGCAGGAGTGTGCATTTCTATCCCTGTGATACAATAAATCCATGTCGTGGGGATTTTGACTGCGACCACGATTGCGACGGAACCGATGCCATGCTCTTCAAATCAGACTTTGGCCGCAGCCAGTTTTATAATCCCTGCCCTGTGTGTGTGTCAAGTTTGGAGTGGTGTGGATATTGAGAGGCGATCTGCGAAATGGGATGTGTAAGAAGGAACCAAGCACAGAGGGCAGAAGTCACGGGGAGATTTTAAGATTTTGGATAGCTGAAAAAGGGACGTTTAAGCACAAGCAGGGGCGTATGGCAATACGTCCCTGCTTTTAATCTGGGTCCGCTACGATCACCGGGCACTGTTTGTGTAAGGATAGTTCCTACATTTCATGCTCATAGCATTGTCCTCGCCCTTCACCCTCACCAGCACCAGTCCATGCCGCCGTCCACGCAGAGGACCTGGGCGGTTATGTAGGAGGCGTCATCCGAGGCAAAGAAGGTGACCGCACCGGCCATATCCTCCGCGGTGCCCTCCCGGCCGATGAGGAGCTGCCCGCTTGCAACACACTGCTCTATGATCCAGGGCACAAAGCTGTCCCGTTCCATCATCATCTCATTTTCAACGGGCCGATAGAGATTTGTTTTCACCATCCCCGGTGCTATGCAATTGACCCTGATGCCCATGGGCGCAACCGCTTTTGCCAGTGATTTGGTAAACATAATGACTGCGGCTTTTGAAGCGGCATAGGCGCCGGTCATGTTTTTTGCCGCACGCCCCATGATCGATGATACGGTAACAATGGAACCCTTGATGTCGTTCTCCATCATGTTATTGGCACAGGCCCGGCAGAACATGAAGGACCCTTTGGTGTTGACCGCAAAAACCTTATCCCACTGCTCAGTTGAAATCTCCAGGGCTGAGGACTGGGTTTCGGAGATGCCTGCGTTGGAAACGGCGATGTGAACGGGACCGAAGGCTTGAGCAGCCTGAGCAACCATGTCTTTGATGGATCCCTCGCTGGTCACGTCCACCGGGAGGAAAAGGGCCTCTGCGCCGGTTTTTTTGATCTCGCCCGCTACACCGGTGCCGCCTTCCTTATCGATATCGGCAACCACTACCCGGGCACCCTCGGAGGCAAAGCGGTGTGCGATTCCTCTCCCAATGCCGCTTCCGGCACCGGTGATAATGACGTGCCTGCCTGCAAACCGTCTGCAATTCTCTGCCATGCAATCCTCCTTTATCTTCTTAGAAAAAAATGTGCTTAGGCTTTCGGGGGAATTCCCTCCTTGTCCCACCCCATGATGGTGTAGTACTCATCGAGCATGATATCGAGCCCTTCAACTTTTTTACCCGCAGCCATTCCATCGGGCAGAGGTTCGTTGAGCAGGCGGGGGGGCAGGGTGTCATCTTTTCTGCTGAATCCTTCGCGGATGTTAAACTTTCTCTCCAGGGTTATGGTGCGCCGGGCAATTGCGCGCAGGTCAGCTTCAGTGTAATTCCCCCCGACAATAGCATTGATGAGCGGGGGTATTAATTCAAGGGGAACAAAATTGAAATTGCAGAGGCAGGTCATGTCATAAACGGCTGCCAGCTCGGCGAGTTCAATCGCCCTGGCAGCTTTACCTTCATGGGTATAAAGGTCAACATCAGGCAGAAAGAACTCAACTATCATGTATCCGCCCCTGCCGTGCTCACCGCCCCGCGGTGCTATGGCATACGACAGCCCCTGGCCGAATACGCCCCTTGGGTCATAGGCGGCAAGCTCAAGGCCTTTCACGTGCATGGCAAAGGCTTCTGAACTGGGTATTTCCTTTGAAAGACGGGCAACACCCTGAGAGAGTCGCGTGCCAATGCCCTCTTTTTTTGCGATCAATTCAAGCAGTGAAAGCAGCGCATCGCCGTTTCCCCAGGTAATCGATATACCTCCGGTATCAGCGTCAGTTAAGAGTCCCTTCTCGTAGCACTCCATAGCAAAGCCGATGACATTTCCTGCCGAAATGGTATCAAGCCCCAGCTCATCGCACAGATAGTTAGCGGCAATGATGGTATCAAGGTTACTTATGTTGAGGTTTGAACCAAGCATGACGGTTGACTCGTATTCGGGGCCCTCTGACCGCCTGCCGGCAAAAGCTCCGCTTTTAATCTCGGAAATTAATGAACATCCCACCGGACAGGAGGCGCAGGCAAAACCCTTGACCCTGTTTTTTTCCGTAATGGCGCTTCCCGCAATTTCTTCGGCGGCCTCGAAGGTGCCGGTTTGAAAATTCTTCGTGGGCAGCGCCCCCATGACATTGACAACACTGATCAGGCCTGCTGTTCCGTTCATCTGCATGCCGACAACGGTGGGATTTTCCTTTTGATTCTCCCGTATCTGCTTGACCGCCTCATCGTATGCAGCCCGGTCAGCGATGGGTTTCTTGCTGGTGCCGGATACGGCAATTGCCTTCAGGTTTTTTGAACCCATGACGGTGCCTGCCCCGCCGCGACTGGCGGTACGGGTCTCTGAAACGATTGCCGCGAAAAGCACCTGGTTTTCGCCTGCAGGTCCGATGCAGGCAACGCGACACGTGTCCCCCACCTGGTTTTTTATGGCAGCCTCAGTCTCCGATGTTGTAAGTCCCCAGAGATTATCGGCACCGTGGAACGTCACGCCATCCGGTGTGAGATGGATCCAGACCCTCTCGGGTGATCTGCCGCGAATGATGAGCCCATCGAATCCGGTTGACTTAAAGGCATTGGGGAATATACCCCCCATACTGGTGGTATTAACAGCATTGGTCAAGGGAGATTTGGTAATAAAGGTGATGCGCGAGCTTCCCGGGGCATGAGTGCCGTTGACAGGTCCGGTGAAGACGATGAGGTTGTTCTGCGGAGACAAGGGCTCGACTTTGCCCGGCTGAAGGTCAAAAAGGAGCTTGGTCCCGATACCCCGCCCGCCGAGGTAGGAAAGAGCAAGCTCTTCGGGCAGGGCTTGTACCGTGAATCTCTTCTCTGTCAAATCTGCCACAACATAGCGGCCGTGATATCCCCCGTTCAGCATGGACAACCCCCTTTCAATAATAGTGTTGTAGGGATTTTACTTACAACCGGCGACTGAACATTGTCAAGAAAATTGTCTCAAGAGCTTTTCTTGAGCGAGGGTATCTGCTTCACGTCGGGGGGCAGCATACGTAATTATAGATGGGGGATGTAAGCTCATATTAAGTATGGTGTCCCCGGGACTCTCGAGACGGTTTGCGCTGGCGCTTTGCCTTCTTTTATCTTGACAGGGGAACTTGGTGCATATTAATAGTTATTCCTGTTTCAGGAAGCTGGGAGGCCCACTGCAGCTATGGACAGCAGGTGCCGCAGTGTTGAGCGGAAAGAAGGCTTTTTGATAGTCACGTTACTTGCCAACAAGGAGAACCTATGAAAGCAGTGGTCATAACGGGAAGCAGCAAGGGGATCGGACAGGGGTTGGCCTATGAATGTCTGAAGCGGGGGTGCAGCGTTATGCTCAGCGGACGAAACGAATCACGGCTGGGCCAGGAGGTGATAAAGCTGCAGGCTCAATTCGGAAAAGATTCAGTTGCCGGCCAGCGCTGCGATGTTGTCCAGTACCGGCAGGTCCAGGCCTTGTGGGACGCCGCAAACAGTGCATTCGGGAAGGTTGATATCTGGATCAACAATGCGGGGATTACAACTGCAATGAAACTGCTCTGGGAGCTTGATCCTGAGGAGATAAGCCAGGTGGTGAATACCAATATCGTGGGCATCATCTATGGGTGCCAGGTAGCACTCAAGGGCATGATTGCCCAGCGATCGGGCCAGATCTATAACATGGAAGGTTTTGGAAGCAGCGGCATGATGCGGCCCGGCATGACTGTTTATGGCACTACCAAAAGGGCTCTGAGCTATTTTACCGAATCACTCATTGAAGAGGCCCGGGACAAACCGGTACAAATCGGCACCCTGGCACCCGGCATGGTGGTAACAGATTTTATGCTGGATGAGCTGAAAAGGATGCCGGAAGAGCAGCGCGCGGAGGTCAGTGTCGTTTACAACATATTGGCGGATACCGTTGAGACCGTGACCCCTTTCCTGGTTGAACAGATGCTCAAGAATGATCAAACCGGCTCAAAAATAGAGTGGTTGACCGAAGAGAAGGCTCAAGCACGCTTTGAAGATGAAGAGTATTTGCAGAGGAATCTGCTGGGCAGATTTGGGCTGTGATGCGAAAAAAAATGAGGGAAAAGGGAAGAAGCACTATGGGCTGACCTGCTCAACCGGCTGTGACTGCGAGCTGTTATTTAATCCATCATCCGGGGGGATCAATTTTTTGATACGTTTAACATGATCTTCGGGCAATTCATTGAAGCGGTCGAGAATAGTGCCATCCTTTCCGATGATTATATGGTAAGGCACCCCTATGATACCATATTTTCTGGTTACCTCTCCATTCTCATCAAGCAGTATTTTGCAGGGAATATGGTACTGGTTTTGGATTTTTTTAATGCGTGGCAGCGTGTCATTAAGACCGACATCAATAGCCAGGATCTCATAGGATTTACTGCTTATGCTCTGGTGGAGCTCCTTGATTTTAGGCATCTCCATGAGGCAGTGGGGGCACCAGGTTGCCCAAAACAATAAATGAACGACTTTCTTGTCTCGGAAGTCCTTCAGTGAAATGTTCTCACCGTCAATGCTTTTCAGGGAAAAACAGACCGTATCTGCAGCGGGCTGCGGCCCTTCTGCAGCGAGGGGACAGGCTATCAGATAAGGCAGTATGAGAAGAAACAATAGGTGACCAACAGGCAGGTTTTTTCTGCTGCCATTTCCCGTTTTTTTCATGAGTGCCCACCGTGAAGATGTTGCTTTACTGTTTACCTGCTCCTCGTCAAACTTTTTTATCAATCCTTAACACAATTTTTCCTGATGTAACAGCAGAAGAGATCTTTTTTCACACGTGCAGGATAGAGCTGTCTCGTGTATCTAAAGTGTCTATGATCTCACAGCAGGACAGCAGGAAAAATATTTAACTAAATTCCTTGCATTTCCTTATCCCTGCGGTAGCTGGCCACTGTTTCATCGGCGATCGATTTTGCCTCATCCAGAATATCTTTGTGGGGAAGATGGGTGAGTGCATTGAGCGCTGTTGTGAGCTGTTCGGTGTTTCTTATGCCACAGAGGGCGGCGCTCACCTCTTTGAATTGTAAAACATACCCCAGCGCCAGTTCAAGTGCAGAGTAATCAGTAGCGCTCAGCAGGGCAGCTATTTTTTCCATGGCATGGTATTTTGGCGTTCTATCGTCATGTTTCCACCATGGTGCCCAGGATCGTGCATCGGCATCATCAAAGGTTCTCTGGGGCGTAACGCGCCCGGTCAGAATACCTTTGTCAAGGGTGCCCCAGCTCAGAAAACCGAGCTTTTCCTGCTGAAGCGTTTCCCATACCATGTCGAGGGCTGAAGCATTGAAAAGATTAAACTCGTTCTGTATTACATCAACGCGGTCTATCTCGCCGGCCTTTATTATATCCTCGACACCTGCATTGCAAAGTCCTAGTGCCCTGATCTTTCCTTCCTCCTTGGCCCGGCTCAGGTATTCCACAGGCTTTCTGATGTCTATGTTTTTATCAGGCCAGTGGATCATATAAATGTCAATGTAGTCTGTTTGTAAATCCTCCAAAGATTGCTCAAGCATTTTTTGCATCACTTTGGGATTATTATCAATCTTTATCCTCTTTTTTTCATCCCAGATAACCCCGCCTTTTGATACAATGATTATGCCACCCCGCTTTCCCCGGAAGGCCTTGCCAATTCTTTTTTCAGAAAGCCCGAACCCATAAACCGGCGCGGTATCAAAGAGATTGATGCCCCTGTCGAAACTTTCAGACAATAGTGTGCCTGCGTCCTCATCTCCGATATGGCCAAAGCCGTATCCCCGGCCCTCACCGCTGATGGAAGCACCTCCGAAAGCAATTTCCGAAACTTTATAACCAAGGGTACCGAGTGATCGTGCATTAATCATGGCAGGCTGCTTTTTAAAAAAGGGGATTATTACCTTGGTGCCTCTACTGAACTGAGTGAATGAGAAATGGCTGTTTGCGGCCCTTCTTTAAGGTGTTTTGCGATTACATTGTAGAATAATCCTATCACTTCATCAGGGCATTGTAAAGAAAACATTTGGAAGTGACAAACCTTGATAGCAACCATGATTTCCATGACAAGGCAGGATTGTAGAGAAAATATTTGTAATAAATTGCAAGTCAGTATATAGTAAGTAAAAATAGGGCTTATGCCTGGTATAAGGATGACGGTTGTGATTTTTCCCTGTTACACCAGTCAATAAGCCATCAGCCGACACGAGAAACACCTGTTATTTGAACCTGCACTTTCTGAATTTTTTATTAAGAGGAGAATGTGATGGAAGAAACCAATCCCAAAAAAGATCTGCCTATGCATGATGCGGATGCCACCGCTAACAACAGGCGCGGCAAAACACTTGGCTGGATAAACGATTTCAAGAGCAATACCTTAACCAAAATTCAAAAATTTGAGACACAGCTCGAGTCGGTCACCAAGGAGCGTAATAAGCTCTCCATCGATTTGAAGAGCGCCAACGGGCAGCTCATTGAACTGCGGGAAGCACGCAAGCACTTGATGGATGAGGTGAATAACCTGAAAGAATCCCTCAAGAGCGTGAAAACCGAGTTCAAATATAACGAAGAAGAAAAAGCCGATGCATTTGAACAGATCAAATCTTTAGAGGGCCAGCTGACTTCGTTGGATGAACAGCGGAGAAGCTTGGAATCTGATTTAACGGCTGCCAAGGATGCCCTGTTAAACAGTAAAGAGACGCAAGAAGATCTGAAAGGCAAAATCAGACTCTTGGAGGACAAAATTGCATGGAATGAAAAGTTCCACCAGGAAGATCTGAATAAACTCAAGGAGACCGAATCCAGATTGCAGGAAGTCACCAGAGTTAAAGAATCCCATGAAGAAGATCTTAAAGCCCTCACGAAAAAACTGGGAGAACGGGAGCACAATATTAGTAATCTCTCGGACAATATCAGGTTGCTGGAAGAGAAAGTTGAATCCTTTGAAATGGTCAAGAGGGATCTTGCACGGACCAAAAAGGAATATGCTGATGCCCAGGAGAAGCTCAAGGACCTGGAGGCTCATCTGCAGACAAACACTTCGCTTAAAGATGCTTTGGAAATGGATTTAAAAAGTGTGCTTAAGGACCTGGAAAATGAGAGAAATCTCTGTGATGAATATAAGAAGCGAATAGCAGACTTGGAGGAAGGATTGGCAGATTTTGAATCGGTCAAGCTGAAGCTGCGGGAAGAAGTAAAAATGAAGGAAGATGCACACAAAAGGATATATATATTAGAGACGGACATTGACTCTGAGACGGCCCTCAAAGAATCATTACAGGCAGATCTTGAATCGGCGCTTGTATCCCTCGACAGGGTTAGAAAAGAGAAAGAAGACATGTCGGCAGTTGTGGAGGATTTAAAGGCACAGAATGCCATTATGGAAGAAATGAAGGTGGAGCTCAAAACCATTGAAGATGAAAGAACCGAGGCCCTGGAAAAGATTCAGGAATTAAACGATTCCTTAGAACGTGCGGTCACACAGAAGGAGGAACTGGAGGAAGAGGTTCACCAACTCAAAGAGGCCATTGAAAGCATCAGTGGGGCCCTTGCTGAAAGCGATGGCAGGGCGGCGGGGCGGTTTGAGCTGTCTGAGGACTAAGCGGGTAAGGTAGTGTGTATCTCCTGTCAGTATGCCTGAGGGGTGTGCATGGCGGAAAAAGATGACGGTGAGAGAATAAGAAAGCAGGGAAGCGCTCACAGGATTGGTAAACCGGTGAAAAACATCAAGGCATCCAGCCGGCAGGTTGTACCCGATGCTATAAACCACAGCAGTGAGGATAGAAACACTATGCCAGGGAAAGACAGCCAGGAGGTAGTGGTCAGTGGAGACGAAACAGATACAGTGTCCACCGGCTCAGCACGCGAAACGGTTCTGCCTGCCCGCAGCGGGAGTTTGCCACGGTATGCAGACAGGATAGTTCCTCATGCAATCATTGAGATGCTCAATCATAGAAATGAAAAGGTTAGAATTGAGGCAATAGAATCATTACTGAAAATTGGGGACAGGTCTCTCGGGTATGCTTTTACCAAAGCACTGGCGGATGATAGTTTCAGGGTCCGTCTGGGGGCTCTCAGAGGCCTCTATAAGTGTGGCGGTGATATGGTTGCGGATCAGCTCATTCAAGCTGTGCAGGACAGCCATCCTGATGTTCGCAGGAGGGCATTGATCTACCTCGGATGGATGAGAAAGAAAGAATTGGTTCCCTACGTTGCCGGTGCACTTTCA
>Ga0079037_100002638_pt1 | contig 10010 bp, 8 predicted proteins | sample Mud3Dept4metaG_FD_71479 | JGI IMG/M metagenome (GOLD analysis project Ga0079037, IMG submission 71479) | Freshwater wetland microbial communities from Ohio, USA, analyzing the effect of biotic and abiotic controls - Mud 3 Core 4 Depth 4 metaG | ecosystem: Environmental > Aquatic > Freshwater >... | reverse complement strand
CTCACCAGGCGCCTGAGCTTTCGCAAGGAGAGGTGCTTTTCATAATAGAAGCTCCCCTTCCCCGCCCATCTGAGATAGACGTGCCCCAGAGTGTTTGGAAGCCACGACAGGAAAGGGAGCCCATAATGGCCCTCCACGATCATGTACCTGTTTCCTGCCGCAAAGTAACAGAATCCTTGCTTCTTCAAGACACGATAGATCTCCTCCATCATTTGTTTCGCATCTGGCACATGTTCATAGATCTGATTACAGACAATCACATCGAATGTGTTATTCCCAAAGGGGATGGCCATCGAGTCAGCCATGAGAAAATGGACATGGGGCGAGGAAGGATTAGCCTTGGTATCCTGGATCGCTTCTTGATCGATATCCATTCCCATGACCATGGAGAAATAATCCCCTAGGAAACGGGTGATGATTCCGCTGGAGCACCCAATGTCAAGACAATTCAAGGATTTCGTCTCTGGATGAAAATCCTGAACAACACTTAAAATCTTTTTGAATTTCTGGAACCGCCCTGCCACATCCCTTAGGACGGTTCTCCCTCTGGAGAAATGAAGTTGATAACCTCTCTCTTTGCTCATGCTTTTTAAAAGGGTATCGGCGGTTCAGACGTGAAAACACTCAATCTTCATCTCTTGAGATCAAATAGGCCACATGAATCGACGGCAACTTCAGTCTTCCTAATAAGGCATCAAATAAGGAAACCATTTCACAAATGCCTCTCACTATTCCATCCGGCAACATCTTGCCTGCCAGGGCGATGGGCAAAAAAAACAAGGACGTTATGGGCAAGCGTTGTTCTGATAACACTTTGCCACCCGCATTGCCAAAACGGGTCTCGATTTCTCCAGATCTAAAGTACCTTCCGTTCGTGTTGATGGAATTCCTTTGAATTCTATCCCCCAAAAGGCTCGATAGTCCGAACCCCGTTTGAAAAGGATGGCCGGAGACGTGCGGTTCAATCAGGATCAATTTGCCCTTAGGCTTAAGATGAAAGAGCAGGTTGGAAATCGCTTTTCGCAATCGATCATCATCCAAATACATCAGAACAGTCACACAGAGGATGTAGTCAAAGGTCCCCAATTCTCCCGAAAGATCTTCAATCGCTCCAATCCGTGCAGGATGGCCGGTTCTCTCTTGGTAGAGCAAGGCGTAGCTTTCACTTATGTCTAATCCTGTAATATTGATCTTAGGAAATTTTTCTATAAGGGGTATCGAAAGTCGACCATATCCGCAACCTACATCCAATATTTTCAACTCATCTTTTTCTTCAATGAAATCGAGAATGACTTTCTTGTGCCAGCCATCCAAATGCCCGTTGACAACGTGAGGCAATCCCTTAAAAAGCACACCTTCCAGGGAAGCTCCAAAGAATCTGCTTCTTCTCTCCCATTCCAATCGATTTCGTTCATCTGGGTGACTTGTCTTCTCCATGCGGCATGAGCGGCGCAAACGCCAAACCTTTCATAACGGATAGGTTCCCACTTTAAACCGCGAAAGATTCTTCTGATACCATTCAATCGTCTCGCGGAGCCCCGCTTCGAGCGTGTATTGGGGAGACCACTGAAACAGCTTCCGGGCCAGGGTCGTGTCAGAACAGAGCTGCATCACTTCACTTTTCTCCGGACGCACCCTCCGGTCTTCGATCTCGAGCTGTCCCTCTTTCCCCATCAGATCAAGGATCTTGCTGGCCAGTTCCCGAATGGAGAGGTCTCTTCCGGTGCCGATGTTAACCGCATTCCCGATTGCCTGGTCACACTTCCCGATCTCGATGAAGCCGCGTGCTGTGTCCTTGACAAAGAGAAAATCCCGCCTCGGTTCAAGGTTTCCCAGGCGAATGGTCTCACCTGCCAGGCCTTGCGAGATGATCGTGGGGATGATGGCCCGAAGCGACTGCCGGGGACCGAAGGTGTTGAAAGGGCGCAGGACGGTAACCGGAAGATCGAAGGAGAGATGATAGCTCTCGGCCAGCTTGTCCGCCGCGATCTTACTGGCCGCATAGGGGGACTGAGCCTGGAGCGGGTGTTTTTCATCAATGGGAACGTACCGGGCGGTTCCATAAACCTCGCTGGTGGACGTAACAACCACGCGCTCCAGGTGAGGGTTCTCAAGGCAGGCATCCAGGAGATGGCCGGTGCCCAGAACGTTCGCCTGCGTAAAATTGAAGGGGTGGACATAGGAGTATGGGATGGCAATGAGCGCTCCCAGATGAAAGATTCTTTGGCATCCTTTGACCGCCTTCCTGACCCCGTCCGGATCCTTGAGATCACCTCCAACGACTTCGACCTGATCCCGGACCTCCCGAGGCAGCTCCTCCAGGAGCCCCATGTCATCTCGCGAATTGTATCGGACGAAGGCCCTCACCGTCTCCCCCTGCTTCACCAGCTCTTCCGTGAGGTGACTCCCGATAAATCCACCTGCCCCTGTCACCAAGACTTTTGCCATCGTCAACTCCCTTCAAGTGTACCCGCTAAGTTACGGTTGCCTAGCAATCTCAAATAAAACGCCCTTCTGAAACGCGAGGGTGGCGTCGCGACGAATAAGGAGCGACTTCTTGCCACGCCGCCAAGACGGTGAGGCGGCCGGATGACACCTCCGTAACCCAACACACGCCCCTATCTCAGCAACTTCTTTCTCATTTTCTGAAATCTCTTTTGCGCCTCCTCGTAGTCCTCATGCCTTCCGATGTCAAGCCAGAAATCCTGGTTCGGATAACAGAGAACCCGCTGCCCCTCCTGGAGGAGTTTCTGAATCAGATCCGGGAAGTCGAAGTAACGCCCCCGGGGGATCCAATTCAAGACTTTCCGGTCAAAAACGTAAACCCCCATGCTCACCGAGTAAGACAGGACCGGCTTTTCACGGTAGTGCGTCAGTCGACGAACCCGGTCAAACTCCAGAACGCCGAAGTCAATGGGGACTTTCTTCCGGCTCACGGCGATCGTGACCACCGGTTTTCTCTGCTTGTGATAACGAATGAGCGCGCCGTAATCGAGGGTCGTCAGGATATCCCCGTTCATGACCAGAAAAGAGGGTGGGAGGTCATGAAGACGAGAAAGAGGACCGGCGGTCCCAAGGGGCTCCCCTTCCCGGGAATACTCGACCTTCACTCCGAATTGACGTCCGTCCCCGAAATAGGCCGTCAGAAGCGGTTCCGACTGGCGACTCACCGTGAAGATCAACTCTTTGATCCCAAAATGGGCAAGCTGCCTGACGACCACTTCAAGGATAGGCATCCCATCAATCGGCATCAAGGGCTTGGGAAAAACGGTTGTGTAAGGGGCGAGCCTTGTCCCCCTTCCTCCTGCCAGTATCACGGCCTTCATGGGTCCTCCCCGGTATTGGCGTTGGCTTAAGGCATCATGCGATCAGTGCAAATAATCCACCAGGAACCTCTCCACGCTCGTCTCAATGTCAAACAAGCGGACCAACTCAGCTCTTTTCCCTTCGTACTCCGGTCCTCTTTTTCCTTCACCGTGTCCTCGAACCTTTTCTACCATCGCATCTCTTAGCGCGGCAGGATCTTCGGGAGGAACCACCCTCGCCACGCCATACTGGCGGCCCAACGTCCCCATATCCCCCACATCGGTGACGATCAGGTCTTTGTCAAATCCCAGAGCTTCGGAGAGGACCAGCGGGATGGATTCAGACCGGGAGGGAACGACCACGCAGTCACAGGAGACGTAAAGGGAGGCCAGGACCTCATCGGGAACATTCCCGAGGAGCGAAACCAAACGTCCAAGGTCCTTCTCCGCCACAAACCGTCTCGCCCAGTCTTCCAACCCCCCGCTTCCAACAACGGTGAGATTCAGCTCCACTTTTTCACCGGCCAGGAGATTCATGGCCTCCAGCAGAAGATCGACCCCTTTGACCCGCTCCAACCGTCCCACGTATAAGAACTGGTAAGTGGAAGAAGCGTTCTTCGGCTTCTGTCGATCAACTTTTTCCAAGGGACGTGCGCTTGCCAAAAAAGTACAGGGCCTTTGAAAACCCTCCTCCACTTTTTTCGCGAGATCAAATCCATCCGCGAAAACGTTTCTGGCCTCGCGGATGATCCGCCTCATGATGGGCCGGAGAAGCGGGTTCCTTCCCAGCCGGTAGATATCCGAACCGAGGGCCCAGAGGGAGTAGGGAATCCCGAGCCGCCTGAAAGCATGGTTGGCAAAAGACCCACTTGGGAGGACCCACAGCGCCAGGCATGCTTCGACCTGGTTCTCTCTTAAGAAGGGGATCACCTCTCTTCTTCCCCTCAGAAAAAGGCTTCCCATTCGAAGCCCATCAAGGGGATGGAGGAGGGTGAGATGAACCAGGGGTCTTTCGACCCCCATCCAGGGGAACCATTTGACCCGGACGTCCTCCAGAAACTCTTCTTTCTCTTCCTGACGGTCTTGAGTGAAAACAAAGACCCGATGTCCTCTCTTTTTCAACCCTTCGATAAAAGGCACGAGGAAGGGAGCTTGAGCAAGATCATCCCGACGAGCCGGAAAAGAGGAGGTGAGAAGGCAGACGTTCAAAGGTCAATCCTCTGGATGAACGCAAAGGGCATCTTGCCCCTTACCTTCGTACCGATTATTTCAGTCCTTTGTTGTATTCCATATCAAACCACATGGCGAAGAAGAGCGATTGAAGCCCTGAGATCGTGAAGAAGGATGCAAACAGGGCGCTGGTTGCGGCGACGGGCCCAACAAAAATCCTATAGATGAGCAGGTAGGTCCCAAACAGGACACCCAGGGGCGTGAGCACAAACCCTAACAGGTAGAAGAGGACGAGGGGATGGAAGTCCCGAACGATGTATTTCTCTTTCAATCTCCAAAAAAAGAGCCTGAAAAGAAGAAGAGAGAGCGTAAAGACAATCTTGTAGATCCTGATGCCCGAGCGCTCTCCGATGCCATAGACCGGATGAATCGAAACATCGCCCACCCGGAATTGATAAACGTTGAGTCGGACCAGAAAGTCATTCGGCATCCCATACCGTCTATAAATGGTTTCCAGATCGATCGTTTTTAAGACCTCAAGGGTCACCACCGAATAGCCGGATTGGGAATCGGCCACATGCCAATATCCGGAAGCAATCTTGGTCAAAAAGGAGAGGATGGCATTGCCGAGATAACGCGTTCTCGGAATAACATCCCATGCTCGACCCGTAAAGAGGCGGTTCCCCTTGGAATAGTCCAGCCTCCCCTCTACCACCGGATCCAGCAATTTCGGAAGATCGTTCGGGTCCATCTGGGCGTCTCCTGCCATGACGACGCTGATTTCGATCTCGTGGTCCCGGGCCCACCGATAGCCGGTGGCAATAGCCCCGCCCACGCCCTGGTTCTTGTCATGCCCTATGTAGAGGATGCGTGAGTCCGTTTGCTGGCACGCCCTCACAACCTCCCCCGTCGCATCCCGGCTCGCATCGTCCACGACCACAATATGGTCGATGAAGCTTGGCAGCGTGGTCAGGACCCGGCTGATCAATTTTTCTTCGTTATAAGCTGGAACGATGACGACAACGGTTTTCTCTCGGTACATACGCTCCACCCCTCGACTCGGGTACAGTAAAGAATTGCCTGCAGTAACCCAATGCGGTGCCACGCCGCCAAGGCGGTGAGGCGGCCGGACAATGCCGCGAAGCGCGGGACAGATGGGCGTTTTTCAGCATCCTGCCAATGCGCTTGAATTATCATATACATACAAGGGTGTCAATCCTAATCGGCATGTTTCCTGAAGCATAGAACAAAAATCGATTGACATCAAAATAATTTAGTATTAACCTATGTGAAAAATTTAACCAAGTATGGCCACCTAATAGGGGAAGAGCAATATCGGAGCCGAGAAAGGGGAAAGCGCATGGACGTCAAAGTGATCGGAGTGCTCGGTGCAGGGACCATGGGCCATGGGATTGCCCAGGTAGCTGCTCAGGCGGGGTGCCAGGTGGTGATGCGGGATATCGAGGACCGTTTTGTTGAGAATGGTCTCAAGGCTATTGACAAATTCCTGGCGAAGAGTGTGGAAAAAGGAAAGATGACCGAGGAACAGAAGAAGGGGGTTCTTTCCAAGATCAAGGGAACGACCCGCATGGAGGATTTGAAGGATGTGGATCTCGTGATTGAAGCCGTCTTCGAAGATCTCGAATTGAAGAAGGGCCTCTTCAAACAGCTCGACGAACTGACGCGTCCGGGCGTCCTCCTGACGACCAACACTTCCTCCATGTCGGTCACAGAGATTGCTGTGGCTACCAAACGACCCGAGAAGGTGGCCGGCATGCATTTTTTCAACCCGGCCCCGATCATGAAGCTTGTCGAAGTCATCCGCGGATACCATACAGACGATGCCACCACTCAGACCGTGATGGAGCTCGCCAGTAAGATGGGGAAGGAGCCGGTGGAGGTGAAGAGGGATACTCCTGGCTTCATCGTCAACCGCTTGATGGTCCCCCACCTGGTCGAGGCAATCAGGATGTTTGAAGAGGGAGTGGCCAGCATGGAGGACATTGACAAGGCGGTCAAGCTGGGCCTGAACTATCCCATGGGTCCCTTCGAGCTGATGGATCTCACAGGGATCGACATCGCTCTCCATGTCAACGAGTACCTCTATCGAGAATTACCCAAGGAAGGCAAGTGGTCTGCCCCTACCCTCTTGAAGTCAACCGTCCGGGCTGGACGATTGGGCAGAAAAACCAAGGGAGGATGGTACAAGTATTAGCAGTCCTCTCGGTCGAGCTTGATGCTGTGAACTTGAATCCGTTATCATGATGGAACGATTTCAGGGAGGAAGAACATGAGCAAATTGAGCAAAGCTTACATCCCGTACAAAGGTTATTACTCGTCACCTTTTTGTCGATGGCAAGGGAGTCTCGCGAACGAGAATCCTATTCCCCTTGGAGCGATGACCGCTAACAGGTGGCTGAAGAAAAGAAACATTGATCCCAGGATCATCGACTATCTTTATTTTGGGACCACGATTGCCATGCATCACCTTTTCTACAGCCATACTTGGTCAGCGTCTCTGATGTGTGATGGAGCGAAAGACATACCCGCCCTCATGGTCCACCAGGCGTGCACAACCTCGACCACGTGTATCTATCTGGCCGCCCAGAACATAGAAATGGAGAGTTATCAGACAGGATTTGCCCTGATGTCCGATCGCACATCGAATGGTCCCCACACGGTCTGGCCCAACGCCTTCGGTCCGGGGGGCGAAGTGGAATCAGAAAACTGGCTCATGGATAATTTCAATAGAGACCCATGGGCTGGTTTCAAGATGATCCAGACGGCCGAGAATGTGGCTAAGAAGATAGGAGCTACGAAAGAGGAATGTGATGCGGTCAGTCTGAGAAGATACCGGCAATATCAAGACGCGCTGGCCAACGACAGGGCTTTTCAAAAAAGGTACATGTTTCCCGTGGAGGTCAGGGTCGGGAAAAAGGAAACGAGACTGGTTACGGAAGACGAAGGAGTGACGCCCACGACCGCCGAAGGCCTCGCCAGACTTTCGCCGGTGGAGCCAGGAGGAGTCCATAGCTTTGGAGCACAAACCCACCCTGCCGATGGGAATTGCGGGTTTATCGTGACCACCCGAGAAAAGGCCCGGGAGGTGAGCGAAGATCCAAAGACCGAGATCCAGATTCTATCGTATGGCTTTTCAAGGGCCAAAAAGGGCTTTATGGCTGAAGCCCCTGTCCCCGCCGCGGAGATGGCCCTCAGAGATGCGGGGCTGAAGGTCAAAGACATGAAAGCCATCAAGACCCACAGCCCTTTTGTCATCAACGACATTTACATGGCCAAGATGATGGGCATGGATGCCAACGGGATGAACAATTATGGAAATTCGATGATCTATGGCCATCCCCAAGGACCCACGGCCGGAAGGATCATCGCTGAATTGATCGAGGAGATTGTCATGCTCGGCGGGGGCTATGGTCTTTGGGCTGGCTGCGCCGCAGGGGATATGGGTGCAGCCATGGTATTCAAGGTGGGATAGGTGGGAAAGCTTTGACAAATCCCTGCAAATCAATCATGATATGCTTGATTTTAAGATCCCTTTTTGAGGGACGCCTGCATCTTGCATGAAGGAGTTATTGTCATGAAGGTAAGATGGATAAGTTGGATTTTTGTCTTCCTCCTGATCGTTCCTTGTCTTTCTTTGGCCCAGGTAAGAGAAGGGGGCAACGTCTATAAAGTCGCGATCCTCCCCTTTGTGATCAACAGCCGGGAGAACCTCGATTATTTGAGGGACGGTATCTATGACATCCTCGCCTCCCGCGTCACCGTGGAGAATCGGATCGTGGTCATCGACCGCTCGGTGGTTGAGCGGATCCTTTACGAAGTCAGGCCGATGCGTCTCGATGAGACAGCGGCCAGGGAGATTGGATTGAAGGCAGAGGCGGATTATGTCGTTCTCGGAAGTTTGACCAAGGTTGGAGACTATGTAAGCCTCGATGCCCGTCTGATCAACGTCAGCGGAGACAAACCTCCTCTGACCGTCTACACCCAGCACAAGGGAATGGATGATGTCATGGTCAAAATTGGCGAATTTGCCCAGGACATCGGCGAAAAGATCCTCGGGCGCCGGGTGGCCGCGGGTCGGCCCGACAGTTCTCGATCTCCCCTGGAAGGCCAGGGTCGTCGGAGCTGGCAGGAACGCCCGATGGAAGGGTTCGGCAAGAGCCAGGTCTTCCCCTTTCAAATCAGGGGCCTCGATATCGGCGATGTGGATGGTGACAAAAAAAATGAACTGGTCATCATGGATGCCACCAACATCTACGTTTTCAAATACACGGGAGAGAAGTTAACTCTTTTTCAGAAAGTTGAGGCGGGTTACGAGAACAATTTTTTGACCCTCGATGTCGTCAATGTGAACCGAGTCGGACCTGCAGAAATCATCACGACCAGTGTGGTCGAGGATAATCTCCGATCTTTGATCATCGAATTCGAAGAAGGTAAGTTCCGGAAGGTCAGCGAAGCGTCCGGATGGTTTTACAGGGTCCTCGAACATCCCAAGGATGGGCCCATCTTGATGGGGCAAAGGATGGGATCGGATGGTGTCCTGCAGGGCGCGATCTACCAGATGATATGGAAGAAGAACGCCTTCGAAAGAGGCCCTAAGATGAATTTGCCGGGCGAGACGAAGCTCTTCGGAACCGCCATGGGCCGTATTCGTGACCCGAAGGAGGTCGACTTCGTCGTCCTGAACGAGTTCGATCGATTGATTCTCGTGAATTCAGAAGGGAAGACGGTCTACACGAGCCGCGACCATTTTGGCGGAACCGACATTTTCTACGACACCTATAAGAAAAGAGACATTATCTACCGGCCTTCAGACTATGTATCCCAGAGGATTTTTGTCCGGGGAAGGGTCCTCGTGAGAGATCTCGACAAGGACGGGCTCGATGAGGTGATCATTAACAAGAATGAAGCTTCCCTGGGAGTGATGGAGAAGGCGAAATCCTATGAAAAAGGAGAGATTGTAAACCTCGTCTGGGACCAGAGTAACTTGGCTCAGAATTGGACAACCCAGTCGATGAACGGATATATTACCGACTATCAAATCAGAGATGTGGATAACGACGGGGGAGAGGAATTGGTGGTCGCTTTGGTCATGCCCGGGGGCGGATTGGTAGCGAAACCCAACAGCGTCATCCTTTTTTTCAAATTCTAATGAGCATAAGATTATCGATAAGATCCAAGGCAGGATTCATATTGCGGTTCTGTGACCCAAGATGAGGACAAGGAGACGATAAGGTGAAGCGATTGGCTTTCCTGTGCCTCCTTGGACTCTTCATCCTGAACGTTGCCCTCCCTGGTTACGCCGAAGTCCCTCCAGTTGATATCAAGATCTCCGGCTTCATCGACATGGTCTCCCTACTGTTTCAAAACATTGCTCCGGGGACCCCTGGACAGGCGATCTACAGTCGTCCAACCCCGCCTCTTTGGCCTTCTTCCTATCCGAGCAGCCTTTCAGGGGCCTGGAACCATACGGCCGCCTGGATGGAATCCCGGGCCAGGCTAAAATTCGATGCCGTG
>Ga0079037_100002637_pt1 | contig 10010 bp, 6 predicted proteins | sample Mud3Dept4metaG_FD_71479 | JGI IMG/M metagenome (GOLD analysis project Ga0079037, IMG submission 71479) | Freshwater wetland microbial communities from Ohio, USA, analyzing the effect of biotic and abiotic controls - Mud 3 Core 4 Depth 4 metaG | ecosystem: Environmental > Aquatic > Freshwater >... | reverse complement strand
CCATTTCCCGGTCACCATTAACACCTTTCTCCCTGATGATCGCAGACCTTACGCCGCTTTTTTTCCTCCTCCTGGGTGAAATACCCAGCGATTTGAAAGTACCCCTGAAATCAGCCAGGTTCAGGTTAACAGCATGTTTTGAATAATTGTTGAATCTCTCCTTTGCAAGATCATTCCCGGTTTGGTGTTGGTCAAGCAGGTAAGACGTCCTGAACCACTTGTCACGCAGATAATTGATATCGAATTTCCACGAAACATCGCCATTTGTGACGAATAGTGTTCTATCGCTTACCGGGTGCCCTATCGATAAATATGAAATGCCGTTTTCAAGAAGTATCTCTGCCACTTCATTTTCATCCCTGACCTGTATTATTATTCCGGGATTCTGGCTGAAAAGGATCTTAACAGTGTCTTTCTCACCAATGGCCGACAGGTTCACAGACAATCCCCCGGAAAGGTTTGAAAAACACATTTCAAGCAATGTGGTCAGGATACCTCCCGCAGAAATGTCGTGCCCCGAAAGAACCATGCCATCTGAAATAAGTCCCTGCACAGTATTAAAAACTTCAGCAAAATAAGCTGGATCCATGACGGTTGGCACCTCATCGCCCAACCTGTTGAGGATCTGGGCAAAACTGCTTCCCCCTGGCTTAAAAGCATCCCGGCTCATGTCAATATAGAGAAGGCTGGTATAAGGATCATTGATCACAACCGGTTCAACGATTTTCCTCAGGTATTTCACTTCACCCGATGCTGAGATAATCACGGTTCCCGGAGAAATTACAACCTGGTCCTTATATTTTTGTGTCATCGAAAGACTATCCTTCCCGGTTGGAATGTTAATCCCCAGAGCAATGGCAAAATCGCTTGCTGCCTTCACTGCTTCGTACAGCCTTGAATCCTCACCGGTATTCCTGCATGGCCACACCCAGTTTGCAGACAGTGAGACACTTTTCAGCCTGTCGGATAGCGGGGCCCAGATTATGTTCGTAAGTGCCTCGGCTATTGATAGTACCGAGCCTGCAGCAGGATCAACAAGACCCGCAGCCGGAGCATGGCCGATTGAAGTGGCCATTCCATGTTTTCCACTGTAATCGAGGGAAATGGCTCCAAGGTTATTCAGGGGCAACTGGAGCGGACCAGCGCATTGCTGTTTGGCTATCCTCCCGGTGACTGATCTGTCGACCTTATTGGTAAGCCAGTCTTTGCAGGCCACCTCTTCTATCTGAAGGATCATTTCAGCATACTCAGGTATTTTACTTGTTTCATAGTCCACTTTACTGAAAGCGTTTCTGAGAGTAATGTCGTTCATTATTGTCTTTGGAGGATTGCCAAAAAGAGATTCAAGCTTAATGTCAACAGGCTTCTCGCCGGTTGCCGGGTTGACCAGTGTAAACTGATGGTCACCGGTGACTTCGCCAATAAGGTAAATCGGTGCTCTTTCCCTTTCGGCTATCTTGCGAAGAAGATCGACGGATGCTTTTTTCATCACAAGCCCTATCCGTTCCTGTGACTCATTTCCTATGATCTCTTTCGCCGAAAGGGTGGGATCACCGACCGGAAGCTTGCTGATATCGATCTTCCCGCCGGTTTCTTCAACAAGCTCCGACAGGCAGTTAAGATGACCTCCGGCACCATGATCATGGATGGAGATCACAGGATTCCTGTCCATTTCGCTTAATGCCCTGATTGCATTGTAGATCCTCTTCTGCATTTCCGGATTTGCACGCTGTATCGCGTTCAGCTCAATGGAACTGTGATATTCACCGGTATCGACCGATGAAACAGCGCTGCCGCCCATCCCTATCCTGTAATTATCACCCCCGAGAAGCACAATAATATCGCCTTTTTCAGGCACACCTTTTTCGCTGTCGTTTTTCTTTCCTGTACCTATCCCTCCTGCAAGCATTATTACCTTATCGTAACCTGATCGTAACTGGTTTTCGAAATGTTCGAACGTGAACAATGATCCGCAGATAAGCGGCTGACCAAACTTATTTCCGTAGTCACTGGCTCCGTTTGAAGCTTTAATCAGAATATCCAGAGGCGTATGATAAAGCCATGGCCGCTCCTTTATCCCTTTTTCCCACGGTCGGCCTTTATCGGGACGGGGATAAGCGGTCATATAAACTGCAGTCCCGGCAACGGGAAAAGCTCCTTTACCGCCGGCAATACGGTCCCTTATCTCGCCTCCGGTCCCGGTAGAAGCACCATTGAAAGGTTCGACAGTTGTCGGGAAATTATGTGTTTCAGCTTTCAGCGAAAGTACTGACTGATAGTCCCTGATTTTGAAATAGTCGGGTTTATCCTGTGTTGCCGGAGCAAATTGCTCGACAACAGGGCCCTCAATGAAAGCGCAATTATCCTTATATGCGGAGACAACTTTGTTGGGATTTGCTTTTGTCGTATGCCTGATAAGCTGAAACAGTGTGAACTCCTGTTCCTTTCCGTCAATCACGAATGTTCCGTTAAAGATCTTATGCCGGCAGTGTTCTGAATTAACCTGTGAAAAGCCAAATACCTCACTGTCAGTTAATTTTCTGCCAATACCTTTGCTGAGACCTTCAAGATACTCAATCTCTTCATTGCTGAGAGCAAGCCCCTCCTTAATGTTGTAATCATGGATGTTGTCTATATAAATAACCGGGTCGGGAGGCCTGCCGATGGTAAACAGTTCCTGATCGAGCCCGTTATAAAGAGCCTGCAGCATTGGATCCCAGACTGGTTTACCTGAAGCCTTATAAAACTCCTCAATCCTATTAATTCCCTTTATGCCCATATTCTGGGTCATTTCAACGGCATTGGTGCTCCAGGGTGTTATCATCTCCTTTCTGGGCCCTATAAAATTGCCTTTCAGCTCTTTATCATCAAGCAGCCTGGCTTCACCAAAAAGCCAGGTCAGTTTTGCAATATCCTGCTTGCCGCATTTTCCTGCTGTTCCTGCTGCGAATATGTTTTTCTTGCTGCCTTCAAAAAAGAGGATCATAAAGTTGATGGTATTTATCTACGTATTAAAATACGTATTTTAATACGTATTTTAATACGTAGGTTATGTTAACAAATAAGTAATTGTTTACCATATTATTTCAACCCGCTCCTTTCAAGAAACGCATCAATTGTAGGTTCCTTGCCCCTGAAACTTTTGTAAAGATTCATCGGCTTATCAGTTCCTCCTTTTTCGAGGATATTTTTCCTGAATGATGCCGCAGTTTCCCTGTTGAAGATACCGGTTTGCTTTAAATGTTTAAACGCATCAGCATCAAGCACTTCGGCCCACTTGTAACCATAATACCCCGAAGCATATCCTCCACCAAAAATATGGCCAAAGGAACAGCTGACATTTGAACCCTCAACCGCAGGAAAGAGCTCTGTTTTCGCCAGGGCATCAGTTTCAAATTCAGGTACACCGGTACTCACAGGCGTTGCTATTGTATGCCAGGCCATATCGAGGAATCCGAATCCAAGCTGCCTGTTGCATGCGTAACCTTCGTTATATGTTGATGATGCCCTGATCTTTTCTATTAATTCATCAGGTATACTTTCGCCGGTTTGATAGTGGACGGCCCATTTTGAAAGCCATTCCTTTTCAAAAGCGAAGTTCTCCATGAACTGGGAGGGCAGTTCAACGAAATCGCGGGCCACATTTGTTCCCGATAGGCTTTCGTAAGTACATTTTGTCAGTATGCCATGCAGTGCATGACCAAATTCATGAAGAAAAGTAGTCACCTCATTAAAGGAAAGGAGAGAAGGTTTTGTCTCTGTCGGACGTGTAAAATTTGCAACAATTGATATAAGTGGCCTGACTTCCCTGCCGTGTTCCGATCTCTGTTCGCGGAAGCTTGTCATCCAGGCTCCACCGTTTTTGCCCGGTCTCGGGAAATAATCAAGGTAGAGTATTGAAAGGAATGATCCGTCACTGTCGTAGACTTCCCGGGTTTTGACTTCAGGATGGTAAACTGGTATCGTATTATTTACCACGAACCTGATACCGTAAAGAGCCGTTGCAAGTTCAAATATCGCTTTCTCAAGATTCTCAAGCTTAAAGAATGGTTTCAGGACTTCATCATCGATATTATATTTCAACTTCCTCAATTTCTCCGAGTAATAATCCCAGTCCCATCGCTGAAGCCGGCTGCTGTGGTCGTGTTCAAGAGCAAACTTCTTCACTGCTTCAAAATCCCTGTGCGCGGCAGGTTTCGAAGCTTTATAGAGCTCATCAAGGAATATTTTCACTTTAGTGGTTGTATCAGCCATCCTGTCGCCGAGGACCACCTCTGAATAATTGCCGAATCCCAGTATATTCGACAATTCCAGCCGCAGGCTGGCAATTCTTATCACCAGCTCACTGTTATCATGACTGTCGCCGTGAAATGCCCTGGAAGTATAAGCCCTGAACAGTTTTTCCCTGAGCTCCCTTTTGTCAGAGTATTTCATGAAGGGGACATAGCTGGGGAAATGCAGGGTAAATATCCAGCTCCCTTTTCCCCGGCTTCTTGCCTCCATGGCGGCCATTTCGACCACACCTTCAGGCAGCCCCGCAAGATCATCCTTATCGGTTAAATGAAGCTCGAAGCTGTTTGTATCATCAAGAACATTCTCCTCAAACTTTACCGATAATCGTGAGAGCTCTTCAGATATCTCCCTGAATTTTGATTTCTTATCCTCGCTCAGACCTGCTCCTCCGAGTATGAAATTCCTGTATTTCTTTTCAAGAAGCATGATCTGTTCGGTATTCAGGCCAGCTGAATCCCTTAAGTTGTAAACAGCTTTTACCCTGGAAAAAAGTGTTTCATTAAGCGTGATATCATTCGAGAATCTGGTCAGTATGGGAGAGATCTCCTGTGCAAGGATCTGAAGATCTTTGTTTGTTTCGGCGCTGTTGAGATTGAAGAGAACGGAAGTTATTTCTCCAAGTCTTTCGCCCGTTCTGTCTAGGGCGGCGATGGTATTTTCGAAATCAGGTGGCTCCGGGTTTTCAGTTATTGCTTTTATTTCTTCCGTGGCGGATCTGATAGTCTCTTCCACAGCCGGCCTAAAATGGGTAACTTCAATCAACCCGAAAGGAGGGGTCTTGAACGGAGTATCCCAGTCCTGAAGCAGCGGATTGTTCATATGCCGTTCAGAATGGCAGATCGCTCATTTCGTCATTTTCAGGCGGGATATCTTCAAGGGTTTTACGGGAGAAGGTATCCTGATCCCTGTTCTGTGAAGAGGCTTTCTCGATTTTCCAGGCATCAAGGTTTGTAAAGTAATTCACCTTACCTTCCCTTTCCCATCTGTTGCCCTTAATATTGAAAGATACCTTTACTTCTTCATTCAGAAATGATTCATTGATAAGATCACATTTGTCCTGAACAAGCTGAAACTTGATATAGTCAATAAAGACAGCAGGTCCGCCGGTTTCTTTTCTCTCGATCACAAATTCCCTTTTCCTGAATTTGTCGCTTACCTGGTTGACAGGCAAGATATCGATTATCCTTCCTGTAATCTCAAATGCCATCTGAGTTATTCTTTGTGAATTACTGCCTTATGTTATTGAACAATTTCAAGAAGCTCAACTTCAAAGATCAGTGTGGAGAAAGGTTTGATCACCTCGCCTGCTCCAGCTGCTCCGTAAGCTATATTTTCGGGCAGGCAAATCCGGAACTTTGAGCCGACAGGCATGAGCTGCAACGCCTCTGTCCAGCCGGGGATAACTCCCGAAACCATGAACTGGGCCGGTTCACCCCTTTTTATTGAGGAGTCGAATTCAGTTCCGTCTATAAGTGTACCGACATAATGCACTTTAACTTCGTTTTGCGCATTCGGCTTGGGTCCGGTTCCCATCTTGATTATTTCATACTGTAAGCCGCTGGGAGTAACCACCACTCCGGTTTTTTCCTTATTCTTAGCAAGAAAAGCTTCATTTTCAGCAATATATACACTATATGTTTCCTTGTTCTGTTCAGCTTGTTTTGCCACCTTGTCAGCTTCACGCTTATTAAAAAACGTCATGATAAATCCCCGTGCAACCTCATCCGTCATTCCCGGATTGCCTTTTTTCCCGTCCGTCATTGCTTTGGCAATAATGACCGGATTCAGGTACAGACTGTCTGCACTGAGGGCATTATAATTATAAATACCAAAAGCATAAGCAAGTGAATCTTCATTACTCTCAAGTTTTGCATTTCGTATTGAATTTTTTCCACAGGAGCCAATCATAATTGCAATTAAGAAGCTCAGAATTACTAATCCCTTGAATTTCATGTTAAATATTTTTAAATTAAATTTCCGCAAAGATAATACTTTGGGCATTGTAAAAATGATTTAATGACATTTTTTCAGATTTTTATTGCCCTGATGATCTCCCTCTTTCCGGGAGGACCTGGAATGAGAGTAACAGTAAATCCGCAGGCTTTCAGATTCCTTTTCACTTCTCCCTTGGCTGAGTAGGTTGCCAGGATCCCATCTGGTTTTGTAATCCCGGAAATTCGCGCAAAGATATTGGTTGTCCACATTTCAGGCTGCTTATCCGGGCCAAAGGCATCAAAGTAAATAAGGTCGTAACTGCCTGAAAGATCATCGGTTGTCAGATCGCCTCTGATCTTTAACAGGTTGAAGTTGCGGCATATATTGTTCATAACACCCCAGCCTGCTGAATGTATTTTGTCAAAGACCTCTCTGCCTTCCCTGCCGGCATATAGATGATGATTGAGGGATCGGATTATTATATCATCCAGCGGATATTTTTCAATAGAAGTATAGAATATCTCTCTTTCTCCATTAATGCTTCTGGTTGCTGTTAGAAGGGCATTCAAACCGGTTCCGAAACCAACCTCGAAGATATTTACGGGATCAGACCTGCAAAGGTCCAATCCGTTTTTTATAAAAATATATTCGGATTCCTGTACGGCACCGTGAACAGAATGATAATGTTCATCAAGTTCAGGAACATATATCGTGTGAGACCCGTCAGACGTGGTGACCAGCCGGTGCATTATTTCTGACTTTTATTCCGGGATTAACAAAGAAATATTTTATGTGTATAATTTTAATTAACAGTATTATATTACTTTTATTACCCGAATTGGCTTAAAATTATTTCAACAACATATCATTAAAATCTATCATTATGAAAAAGGCACATTCAAGAAGAGATTTTCTGAGATTGACTGCAACAGGCACGATAGGAGCGGTCATGTTTTCGCATTACGGCTGCAAAAAAGCCGGCATACCCGGGATCGGACTTCAGCTTTACACTATCCGTGATGCAATGGCAACGGATGTTCCGGGATCATTGAAAAAAGTTGCCGATGCAGGTTATAGATACATTGAACTGGCCGGCTATGCCGATGGCAAGTTCTATGGCTATGAACCTGCAGAATTCTTAAAGCTGGCAAACGATCTCGGTATGGAAATTCTCAGCAGTCATACGCAGGTTGAAGCAAAGGGCATTACGCTTGAAAACGCAAGGAAAATGGCTGAGGACCATGCAAAGCTGGGAGTTAAGTATTGTATTCAGCCATGGGTTGTTGAAGAAGCCCGCACAACCATTGCCAGTTATCAGAAGATGGCAGCTGACTGGAATCAGGTAGGCAAGATCATGAAGGAGTACAGGATCCTGTTCGGATACCATAATCACAATTTTGAATTTGACACTGTCGAAGGAAAGATCCCATTCTTTGATGTTTTTATGGCAGAACTTGATAAGGATCTCGTTACAATGGAGCTGGATATGTTCTGGACTACCAAAGCAGGGCATGATCCTGTTGAAATCATTAAAAAGTACCCCGGAAGGTTCGGATTGTTCCATATGAAGGATATGTTCACAAATGAACCTCCCTTCTTTACGACTGTCGGTGTCAAGGACTTTGCTCCGGTGGGTGCGGGAGTGATTGATTTCAGGAGGATCCTTGCCGTTAAGGATATTGCAGGAATGAAGTACATGATAGTTGAACAGGACCTGAGCAGGGAAGGAGATCCTTTCAGGGATATTCAGACCAGCATAACCAACCTGAAAACGAAGATCCTCGTTTAGCTGTTTATTTTGATAAATGGCACGGATTGCGCTTCACTAACCGAGGAGCGCTTTAGCGCGACGAGCTCGACGAAGTCAAATCCGCGCCAGCGGAAAAATTACAAATGCTGGCACTGATTTGGCTTCCCCGCTAAAGAGGTCCTCGGCTGCAATCGGTGCCAATAAGTAATTATTATATTGCTATACCAGTGTAATCCGCGGATTAGTTTTCCACTTTCCTTTTGTAAAATCCGGAAATTCAATCGGTTTGCCCCTGTTTGCGACTGAGGCTTCAGTAATTGGCGAAATTGCACTGCTTGTCACTGAATCGTACACATCCCAATCGGGTAGCTTGTCTTCACGGAGTGCAATAGCCAGCCTGTGCCAGATCATTGGTGTCTGAGTGCCTCCTCCTCCGTGACCCTCAATTCTCCCTCCCCTTCTTGATGGCGGATTATAATTCAAAACAACAGGATGCTCGTATTCTTTTAAATACGGATCTGCCGGTTCCCACTGATGTTCTCTCGGACTGAGTCCTTCAATATATATCTTTTTGGCAGTTGCATCTCCCTGGTAAACGCCCTTTGTACCCTGTATGCGATAGTTCTCCCTCGGATGCGGGGTACTTGTATCATGAATAAGGGTTATCATTTTCCCATTGACTGTCCTGATAAGAGAGGCATTATAGTTACCCAGTGCAAACTTTTGTTTTGTCATGCGATGATTCGGGTTCTTGTAATATATGCCGGCATACTCGGCAAGCAATCCGCCAAACGAGCTCATTGAAACAAGATAGTCAATCCGGTCGCCATGGTTTATATCGAGTGCCGGCAGCATTCTTTTCATCGGATGATCGGGATACAGGTTGCCGTTACGGTTTATTGAGTGCTGGAGACGCCATGGTTCCCGTTCAGGATCATATTTAACCAGTCGAAGGTCATGGATATAACCTGTTTCGGCGTGAACAATATCTCCCAGCATTCCTTTTTGAATCATATTCAAAAGGGCTAGTTCGCCGATCCCCTCTAACCCAAGCGTAGCCCACTTACCTGTGCGTTCGTAAGTCTCAACGATCTGCCATGCTTCATCAAGAGTTATTACTAAAGGTACTTCCGACACACAATGTTTATCGGTATTCATGGCAGCGAGGCATACCGGCGTATGCCATTCCCACGAGGTGCAACAGATAATCGCATCCAGCTTCTCATTGTCGCATAACCTTTTAAAATCCGTTACTCCCCGTCCGTACATACGCGGGGTTGGCAGTCCGGCTTTTTCTATCCTTTGTTTTGCTTCCTGAAGTCGTTTGGGAATAACTTCACATATTGCAGGTACTTCAATGCCTTCCATGCCAAGGGCACAATTAAGATGGTAAGTGCCGCGGCCTCCTATTCCTACAAATCCCAGCCTTAATGTCCGGTTATTACCCTGGGTTTGAGCCGACGCCTCTTTGGGGAAGCCTATGCCGGACAAGACAGTTCCTCCCATAGTTGCAGCTGTTGAAAGCTGAACAAATTTTCTTCTGGTATAATTTGTTTTATTCATGATTTCTTCCTTTTAAGATTTAATAACTATACCAGCGGCATGATCGGTAACCTGTTTTCCCATTTTCCCCTGGTAAAATCAGGGAAATCAATAGCCAAGGATTTTTTTGCGACTGATTCACATGAGAGCGGAACAATTGCACCGCTTGTAACTGAATCATACACATCCCAGTCGGGCAGTTTGTTCTCACGGAGTGCTGTTACCAGACGGTGCCATACTATCGGAGTCTCACTGCCTCCGCCACCGTGTCCTTCTATGTTGCCGCTAAATCTTCTTGGCGGGACCTTTTGGCGCGGAACTGCGTACTCTTTAAAATACTTGTCTGCGGGTTCCCACTCATGTTCACGGGGACTGAGTCCTTCAATATATATTCTTCTTCCGTCGGAATGGAAGATCCCTTTTGTACCCTGCAGGCGGAAATCCTCCCTCGGGTGCGGTGTGCTTGTATCGTGAATGATGGTCATCATCT
>Ga0079037_100002633_pt1 | contig 10012 bp, 8 predicted proteins | sample Mud3Dept4metaG_FD_71479 | JGI IMG/M metagenome (GOLD analysis project Ga0079037, IMG submission 71479) | Freshwater wetland microbial communities from Ohio, USA, analyzing the effect of biotic and abiotic controls - Mud 3 Core 4 Depth 4 metaG | ecosystem: Environmental > Aquatic > Freshwater >... | reverse complement strand
GGAAGGTGACGGTGGCCGAGGGCGCGTCCATCAACCGGGCCGAGACGGAAAAGCTCTTTGCCCATTACGGATACGACCGGTTGACGGAAATCGATCCCAAAAGAGTTGCGCTTGTGGACCTCAACACGGACCGTTTGATTAGAAAAACGGTCCCGAACGGGAAAAGGATGCTTTCGCGAGAGATCCCCCTTACCCTGGAGCAAGCTGATGTCATCATCAACGTTCCGGTCATGAAGACCCATTTTGCTGCGCTTGTGTCCTTGAGCATCAAAAATCTACAAGGCGCCATCCCTCCCATTGAGAAATACATGAGCCATTTCTTCGGGCTCTGGCAAAATCTGGTCAATACCCACCTTCTTGTAAAGCCGAAACTCGCGATCGTGGACGGCCTTACGGCCCTGGAAAACTTCGGACCGGTCTACGGCACGCCGAAGCCCATGAACTTGCTGATCGGCGGAACCAACCCCGTGGCCGTTGACGCTGCAACCATGAGGATCATGGGATTGGATCCTGCTCTTTCGCCTCCGGTCCTGCTCGCCTATATGCAAGGACTGGGGCCCATCGAGCGGGACAAGATTCACGTCGTCGGCGCCTCTGTGGAGGAGGCGACGAACGCCTTCAAAGAGGCGGAGGTCGATGTGAGCGGCGGTCAAAAGTTTGTGGTCCATGATGGTAGCGCTTGTGATGGTTGCAGAGGCTATCTGCACTATGTCCTCCATAAACTCAGACGGCCGGATCCGAAAGATCCGGAGAGCCTCCTGATCGATCGACCCTTCGAGAAAAAGGTGAACGTCTTCTTGGGGCCTGACACGGGGGCAGAACCGAACCCGGAGGAAACGAATGTCTTCATGGGCATCTGCCAGCAGCATCATGCAGAGATGGGAAAACACCTGCCTGGATGTCCTCCCCACGCTGAAGTGATCATGAAAGGCCTCTTCGGTCTTTTCCCTGACGTCGAAAGACCCCGATATGCAGACGAGCACGCCGAGGACAAACTCGAAAAAATGCTGATGGAAGTCCTGAAAGAGGATTAGAGGATGATTTGTGAGCCTGCTACAGGGCTCTCATCCATTCAGGTCTGAGGCCGACTTCTCCCTTCAAAGCACGATCGATCAAGTTGATCGCGTCCTGTTTGCCGTTGGGGAGCCGAGCCTTGACAGGCAAGTAGTTGGAAGCGTGGTTTGAATAGAAAAGCCCACGGCTCAGGTTGGTGTGGCGGATCATCTCTCTCAGCTCAATGAGCAGTTCCCTTTCATCCGGAAGTTCGAATTTCTTGTTGACGAACTCTTCGTACAGAGGGGTGCCGGGAATGAGCATAACCGTGAGAGCTCCTATGAAATTCGGATCCATGGCGCTCAAGAGTTCGCCGGTCGCCTTAGCGTGTTTCAGAGAACCCGCTCTGCCCGCAATTCCGAGAAGCACCGTCACCGAGAGTTTGATCCCGGCTTCTATGACTTTCCGTCCCATTTCGATGCAGGTCTTGGCATCAGACCCCTTGATGATTTTTTTCCGGAGTTCATCATCTCCGGTTTCCACGCCGTAGTAGAGAATTCCAAGCCCGTTCTTCCGCACTTCGATCAGTTCCTCCAGGGCTTTCATCTTGATGCTCTTCGCATTCGCGTAGGCGCCCACTCTTTTGACCCAGGGGAGATGCTCCTTGATTCTGTCCAGAATCCACATGAGCCTCTTCTGGGGGATGATCAGAGCGTCGCCGTCCATGAGGAAAACCTGATCCTGCCGCTTCATGTATTTTGAGGCGAAAAGAATATCACTCAGAATGATCTTGTCATCCTTGATGGTGAAGCGCTTGTCCTTGTATGTTCCGCAAAAGGCACATTTGTTGTGGGAGCACCCCAGGGTCACCTGAAGCAGGATGCTGTAGGCCTCGCTGGGCGGCCTGATACACATCCCTTCGTAATGCATGCCTTCACTTTCAACTTCGCATTCCATTATTTGCGTATCTCCTTAGCTATGAAACCATTGGTCGAGAGGATTCTCGACAAGAAAACTATCTTATCGCAAGAAATAATATCTCCTCGCACCGTGAATCACGCGATGGATTTACACCGTCTTGTGTTTCAGGACGTAGAAGACGAGATATTTGTCGACCACCAAAACCCGATATCCAAGTCTCTTCAGCCGTTCTTCTCTTGGAATGATCCCGAGCTCTGGATTCGCCGCGGGTTGTGCGATAGACTTGTTAAATTTGTCGATCAAATCAAGGTCGGCTTAAGGATTCCCTTTTCTAATCTTGATAAAAGATATGCCAATCTTGATATTTGTCAAGAGTGGATATCTTTGCTAAAACTTGACAAACTTGCCTGACTCTCAGTATAATAGAATAAATTTTGAACAGCCTAGCATAAAAAATATGCGCGAGGTGGGCCAATGTTCTTCCAAAGAAAGATTATGAAGAGGACATATCTCTTGGCGGTTTGTGTGAGTATCTTTCTTTTCATCGGCCAAACGTCTTTGGACCTGATTCCATGTAGGCAAGCCGAGGCTGGAGAGGAGGGCCCATCTTATGAGGGTAGCCACATCGCCATGTCCCTGCGGGTGTTATCCAAGAAGGCCGCCGAATGCCTATCGTCGCGAGCGTCTTTGCCCAGGGAATTGGCCACCTTGTGCGGTATAACGAGATTTGAAAGTTTCTTGGTTGATGAACGGAATCAGGATATCATCCTCGTGGGACAACAGGTTGGAGGTGGCTCATCCCTCCATCTCGACGATCTTGTAGTCTGTATGAGGAGCATATGGCGGGGGGGCACCGAAGCCGTGTCCTGTTCTCTGGATCCCAGAAGGGAAAATATTTCAGCGATTCAACAGGCAAACGATAAGATTGGCACGATCCAATCGCCGGAAGCAGGCCGACGTATGATCCAGCAGGTCAAGGCAATCTGGGGTTCCCAAGTGATTAGGGTCGGAGGCGTGCCCAAGGATTCTCGATATGCGCACATCATGATCGACGCCGATTACCACATGAAGAAGGTCTCCCTCGGGGCTCAGAAATTCTCCGGTGTCGATTCCTACCTGGACCTAAAGGTTTCCGATGCGAAAGAGCGCATCGCTCAAGGCGATGACATGATTCCTCCAGGGCTCTCCTTTAACCGTTTTTGGTTCAGTGTGGAGAAAGAATTCCCTATCTTCACAGAGGACGAGGGCATCGTTTGGGTGAAGGCCTGCCCCATCGTCCTTTTCACCGAAAAGTAGATCGGCGCTTCTTCAGGGGAACTTTATGACGTCACGGAAGATGACCCGGTAGCCATTGCCTACGCAAAGGGGTTCTCCGATCAATTTCCTCGGCTGGCCGAACAGGTCGCTCCCTATGCAGATCTGGGGAACCTTTACCTGCTTAAGGCGGTCCTTGAATCCATGCGCTTTCGCCAGGCGGCCGAGACGGTTGGCCTGAATATGGATGTCTTCCTGGGTCAGTATGCGTATAAGACCGGAAAACCAATGCCTGATTCACTGGAGGGTTGCGTTCTCAGTCAAGAAGTCTTCTTGAAAGGCAAGGACGGAAGCACGACTTATTGGTATTTCCCGGTGACCTTCGGCGGCGTGAACATGGAAATGGAAGTGCGAGAACGCAGTTTTGAAAAAGACGAAAAACTGAAGCGAGTCAAGTCTAAGGTGCTGCAGGGGAGACCAGCCCCTGACGCGCTTTTTTGGTACGTCACTATTTCCTGATTCTTCCCCATCACATTTCCTCTGCATGCCGATGCAGGGCCAAGCCAAACATTTCTGCAAAGCCGACCTCCCTATGAGTTCTCAGCATCCAACTTCTTCGACCTCGAGAGGAGCTTACAGACCTACCCGTTAGTCTCGTGGCTCGGCGCGCACCTCGACGATCACGTGGCCCCAGCCCCCACACGCCGGCCCCACGTCATAGCACCCGGTTCGGTTGAACATCACTTCGTTCGGGTCCCGGCCGTTCAGGAGGTTTTCGAAAAAAGCATTGATCATAACGGTCAGGTTAGGCATTAAGAAGGCGCACACCCGTTCAGGAGCTTCGCGGGTGAGCAGATTGCCGGCAGAGTCAAAGAAGAGCTTCTGGCCTTTCAGGTGGCCTGAGTGGCAGCCTTTGGATTCCACGATCTCCGCCACCAGTCTGTAGCGGGAGCCGGCAAGAATGTTGTCGAAGAGCCGTTGGAATTTGGGGCTATCCTTGATGGCTTGAAACTCCTTGTCTTCGAGGCGCAGCCTTTTCTGAATCATCTTACTGATCTGCTCTTTTTCCACGGAGAATCCTCCTTTCCAGGGGATAATCTTCATGCCAGGTTTGTTTCTTGGCGCATGAAGGGGAGCACAAAAATCAGAGAAAATCAAAAGAATTGCGCAACAAGGCTAATCCCCTTGAATATGAGAACTGAATCATCTATGTTGAAAACTCTTCCATTTGAAAGCTTGACGAAAGGAAAAGGCTATGCCGGAAATAACAAAGGGGGTTTACTTTATACCAGGGCAGGATGAGTTCATCCCCGACTCTCATGTCTATGTGATTGGGATGCCTGACTCGCGGGATTTCTCGATTGTGGATGCCGGTTTGATGGGGAAGGGCGGCTACAAGATTCAAACCTTCCAGAAGCTGGGGATCAAGCTTTCGGACATCAAGAGGATCATCATGACCCACACCCATCTCGATCACATCGGGTGTCTCAAAGAGATCCGGGAACAGATCCCGCATGCTGAGCTGTGGATTCATGAGGATGAGGCCAATCCCATAGAGAAGGGGGACGAGAGAGGCGTCTATGGCATGGAGATGTTCCGCACCATGTGCCAGACGCAATACGGTCTCCAGCCAGGGGCTTTCAAGTTCAAGGTGGACAGGAAACTCAAGGAAGGGGAAAGACTGGATATCGGCTGTTTTTCCTGGGAGGTTCTCCACATTCCCGGGCATTCGGCGGGAAGTGTTGGTCTCTATGATCGGGTCCAAAAAGTGCTGATCCCAGGGGACGTGGTTTATGCGGATTATGCGATCGGTCGATTTGACCTTCACGGCGCAGACGGCGGCGTGCTGAAAAAGTCCCTGCTCCGCCTTGCGGGACTGGAAGTGGAGATTCTCCTGCCCGGGCACAACAGGATAGTCAAAGGACTGAAGCCCGGCTACATTCGAGACACGGCGAAGCAATGGGCACCTTACCTGACATAAGAGAAGTGCCTAAAGTGTCAAACAGGTTGCTGAAAAACGCCCATCTACGGCGTTGCCCTCACCCCTTGTCGTTGCGACGTACTGGAATGTACGTCTCACTCCGCGGGATTTCGGGCGCCTTGTATCTGAGCGTTTTTGAGCAACCTGCGAGCAGGGGCTTTTCCAGCACCCTGCCAAAGTGAGCTCAAGGGCGGAACGCAAAGAATTCACTAAGGAGTTGCATAATGCTTCTCATAGAGAACTTGAAAGTTGAACTCGGGGACAAGATCCTTCTGGATCACATTGACCTGCAGATAAAATCGGGCGAAACCCATATCCTTTTTGGTCCCAATGGGTCGGGAAAGACATCCCTTCTCATGACGATCATGGGTTATCCCCAGTACAAAGTGGTTGCCGGAAAAATGAGTTTCAAAGGAGTGGACATCACCCACATGCCTATCAACGAGCGGGCCACGCTGGGCATCGGCATGTCCTACCAGCGTCCGCCGACCATTCACGGTTTGAAAACGCGGCAGATGGTGAAGATCTGCGCTCAGGGAGACAGCGATGTGGAGGGCCTTGCGAGGAGGGTGAACTTTGTGGAATTCCTGGACCGAGATGTGAACGCCGGCTTCTCCGGAGGCGAAATCAAACGTTCGGAACTGCTCCAGCTGATGGCCCAGAATCCGGACATCATGCTTTTTGATGAACCGGAATCCGGAGTGGATATGGAGAACATTCACCTGGTGGGCAAAGCCATTGCCGCTTTGCTTCAGAAAGACTCTGTCCATCAGGATGCCAAATCAAAGGCGCAGATGAAACGGGAACGGACCAAGATGGGACTGATTATCACCCATACGGGATATATTTTGGACTATGTAGCGGCCGATAAGGGTCAGGTCCTCTATGACGGGAGACTAAGCTGCATTAGCAACCCGAGAGAGATCCTGAACTGCATCGGCCAGAATGGATACGAGGAGTGTGTGAGATGCATGGCATAGAGGAACTGAAAGAAAGAGCGGCGAAGGCGGCGGACAAGAAAGCCGCTCTGGGACCAGACATCAATTTGAAGGAATTTGACGATTCTTTTGTCGTTCATTCTTATATGGCCGATGAGGATCTTTGCGCGCTTCCCCAGGTAGAGCAAAAGAGGCTGATCATGGCCGGCCTTGACGTCAGCCAGAAGGAGAGAGCAGGCACCTTCTTTCAAAAAGATACTTCCGTGATTCACTGCCACAGCGCCCAGGACGGGATCGAGGTCATTCCTATCCGAAAAGCTCTGGAGCACCACCCCTGGATCAGAGACTACTACTGGAAGCTCGTGTCCGTGGATGCAGACAAGTACACCGCTGCGGTGGAGCTGAACCTCCACGACGGGTATGTGATTCGCGCTCTCCCGGGGAGCAAGTCGATCTATCCTGTGCAGGCCTGTCTTTATTTGGATAAGGAAGGGCTCCAGCAGAACGTTCACAATATCATCGTCGCAGAAGAAGGCTCGGAGCTGCACATTATCACAGGCTGTTCCACGTCCCCTCACATGAAAAAGGGGATCCATGTCGGGATCTCCGAGTTTTTCATCAAGAAAAACGCGAAGCTCAGCTTCACCATGATCCACAACTGGGCTGAAGACATGATGGTTCGTCCTCGTTCCGTCGCTCGCGTGGAAGAGGGTGGCCTGTTTCTCAACAATTATGTCTGCATGAAACCGGTCAAGTCTCTGCAAATGTATCCAACCACGCACCTGGTCGGTCGCGACGCGGTTGCCCGCTACTACAGCATTATCGTCGGAAGCCCGGGATGCGAGTATGACCTGGGAGGAAGAATTTTTCTGAAGAATCAAGGGAACAAGGCGGAGATTGTGGCGCGCACCATCAGCAACGGAGGCAGGATCATTGCGCGCGGGCACCTCATTGGCGAGGTCCCTGACATCAAGGCTCACCTGGAGTGCAAGGGGCTGCTTTTGAAGGGCGGGCTGATCCACGCCATCCCTGAGCTGGAAGGCCATGTGGATGGCGTCGAAATGTCCCATGAGGCCGCTGTGGGTAAGATCGCGCAAGAGGAGATCGCTTACCTCATGTCGAGGGGGCTTAGCGAAGAAGAAGCCACCTCCACGATCGTCCGGGGGTTCCTGAACGTGGACATTCCGGGACTCCCTCCGCAGTTGCGTGCTGAAATCGACCGGGCCATTGAAGAAAGCGACAAGGATGTGATGTAAGGAGAGGTGGCGCTATGAGCGTTTACGTCAACTATGAAGGGAAAAAGATAGAGTTTACTCTACCCAATGGCTGGGAGGTCATTTCAGGTCAGGACCGTCCTGCGGCCCCTGTTGTCAAGGACCCTGTCGCAGAGATCGCCAGAGCCCTGGACCATCCCATCGGGTCAGGAAAGATCGAAGATCTGGCCCGCCCTGGAATGGAGGTGGTGCTGCTCTTTGATGATCTCCAGAGGCCGACACCCGCGCACCTGGTGCTTCCCAGGATTATGGATCGCTTGAACAAAGCAGGCATTCCGGATGAGAGAATCAGGGCGGTCTGTGCCCTTGGAACTCATCATATCCTGTCCCTGGAACAGCTGAAAACAAAGGTCGGCAGCGAAGCGTTCTCCAGGCTTGAAGGTCGCCTGCTCTGCCACGATCCCCACGCCAAAGACAATGTGATCATAGGCCGAACGCACAGGGGAACCCTTGTGGAGATTAACAAATACGTTGCCTTTGCGGACCTCATCATCGGCGTGGGGGAATGTATGCCTCATCCGATCGCCGGATACGGGGGAAGCTTCAAACTGGTGATGCCGGGGGTTTGTTCCTATCGGGCTGTGGCGGATCACCATTTTACCTGGATGCGCCACCCTAAGAGCAGGGTGAACGTTCTGGAGGGGAACCACTTCTATGAAGAGATCGTGGATGCAGGGCGGATTTCCAGAATGGCTTTTAAGATTGATCTCATCATGAATGAAAAGAAAGAGATCATTCGAGCCTTTGCCGGGGATCCTGTGGCGGAGCACCGGGAAGCCTCCAAGTATGCGGAGTCACTCTATCTCATTCCCCTTCCCAGGCTCGCTGATGTGACGATCACCTCCGCTTATCCCATGGAGTACGGGGTGCAGGCCACAAAGGCTCTGACCATGGCCAGTTTTTGCACCCGAACAGGAGGAGCGATCCTCTGGGTTGCGCCGCAAAAGGAGGCCGGCCCGATCATGCCCCTCATCAAGGAGATGGCAAGTTCTGAAAGTGCGACCGATTTCCACCGAAGACTCCGTGAAGGGGATGTGCCCGAACACCTGAGGACCTTCGGGATCTCCTATATCATGCAAGTCGTCTATTTCAAGGAATACGCGGAGAGATTTAAAGTATTCCACGTGACTGAAGGCCTCTCGGCAGAGCAGGTGAAGATGATGAAATATCAGTATGCCTCATCCATGCAGGAGGCGGTCAACCAGCTTGCCAGGGAGATGCCGAAAGCGGACGTGGCCGTCCTTCCCTCGGGCGGGAACGTGATCGCGGAAGTAAGATAACCCGGCAAGGAGCAGTGGGCAAAGAGCAAAGCGGCGCAGGCTCGAGCCGGGAGGATAAAAAGATATCGGACGAGGGGCGAGCAAGATTTTTTGCGAATGCATCAAACTGTTTAAAGCAAGGAGGATCCTATGTCGCGTTTACTGAGAGTGCTTTTGGTTGGAGCGATCGTTTTGTCGCTGGCCTCCATGGCCGAAGCGAAGACCATCACCATCAAAGCGGTTACGGCATGGCCCAAGTCGGTGTGGGAAGTCGGCAACTTTATGAAATTTCAGGACATCGTCAAGGAGCGAGTGGCCCAGAAATACGCCGGCCAGCTTGAGATCCAGTATGCCGGCGGACCTGAGGTCATTCCCAACCAGGAACAGGTGGAAGCTGCCCGGATGGGCGTGGTGGACATGGTCTTCACGACTGACGGCTATTACGTTTCAGCAGTACCGGAGGTCAACGCGCTGAGTGTGTCCATGCTCGACGGCTGGGAGGAGCGTGCCAAGGGCGTGAACGCCCTCCTGGACAAGATCCACCAGGAGAAGGTCGGCTGTGTCTATCTTGGACGGTTGGGTCACAATCTCCCTTTCACCATCTATCTGACAAAGCCCGTGAAGGGCCTCGATGACCTCAAGGGGTTGAAGATCCGCTGCAGCCCGACGCTCATCGGTTTTCTGAAAAAGATCGGAGCCAATCCCGTGGTCATTCCTCCTCCTGAAGTTTACACTGCCCTCGAGCGTGGCGTGGTGGACGGTTATACGTGGCCGGCAGGTCTGATCAAGGACTGGGGATGGGAAAAGGTCACGAAGTGTGTGGTCCAACCGGGCGTTTACAACGGCGCGAACGTAGTGGTCATGAACAAGAAAAAGTGGGATGAGATTCCCGCGGATCTTCAGAAACTCTTGATCGAGGCGGAAGATGAGGCGGCACGCTTTGCCAAGCAACGCGCCTTGGACCTGATTAAGAATGAAAAAGATGCCCTTGAGAAGATGGGGGTACAGTACGTTCAACTTCCGCCCGATGAAGCAAAGAAACTGATTGATGCGGCCTATTCTGCCCTTTGGGACATCATTCTGGAGAAGTCGCCAACAAACGGCCCCAAGTTGAAAGAGATGGTAAGCAAGTAGACTATCGGTCGCAGACCGATCAAGACAACGAGGCCAAGAGAGAGGAGGAACGCTCTTGCCGAGTAGGTTTCTGGACAGGATATTGATGGGCATGGCCGTTTTGGCAGGGCTCTTCCTCCTCTTCATCACCTTTTCCATCAGCTACGGCATATTCACGCGTGCCCTGAGCCTCCCAAGCCCGGTCTGGATAATCCAGTTCAACGAGTACTCGCTGCTCTGGATGACGTTCTTGGGATCCGCTTGGGTTCTCAGCAGGCG
>Ga0079037_100002631_pt1 | contig 10017 bp, 5 predicted proteins | sample Mud3Dept4metaG_FD_71479 | JGI IMG/M metagenome (GOLD analysis project Ga0079037, IMG submission 71479) | Freshwater wetland microbial communities from Ohio, USA, analyzing the effect of biotic and abiotic controls - Mud 3 Core 4 Depth 4 metaG | ecosystem: Environmental > Aquatic > Freshwater >... | reverse complement strand
CTCGTTTTCGCTGCATTGTGGGCGATCGTGATTTCCGCTCAGGCCCTCGCGGTGCCCCCTGACGAGGAACTCACTTTCGAAGGCGGGCCCAAGCCCGTCATCTTTTCCGGCAAGGTCCACGCGGACAAAGGGCTCGCATGCAAAGACTGCCACACCGGCCTGTTCAAGAAAGAGAAGGGCAACGCCAAGATCGCGTTTGAGGACCATGGCGCCGGCAAGCAATATTGCTTTGCCTGCCACAACGGGGCCAAGTCCTTCGCCACCAAGGACAATTGCGCCAAATGCCATGGCAACACGTCACCCAGCGCGGCGCCCGCCACGCCTGCTGTGAAGGAAGAGGCAGCCAAGGCGGCGACCCCCGCCGCGGTCAAGCAAGAGGGGGCCAAGGCGCCAGCCGCGGCGCCGGTTGCCGCGAAGCAGGGGGGCGGCGTGGTACCGGTTGCGGCGCTGGGCAAGGAGGCCGCGGTGGAACGGTTGAAGCAGACCGCGTTCAGCAAGGAAGGGGCGAACACCTGCGTCGGCTGCCACGACGAGGACAATGAATACCCGATTTTTCCGCTGTTCAAGACCAAGCACGCGGTGGGAGCTGACCCCAGGTCCCCGTTCGGTGGAGCGAACAACAAATGCGAGAGTTGCCACGGGCCGGGGAGCATTCATATCAAGGCGAAGAAGGACGAAAAACGGGGCGGCACCATCATCAACTTCGGCAAGGCAGCCTGGACCCCGGTCAAGGACCAGAATGAAAAATGTCTGAGCTGCCATCAGACGCACCAGCGCATCGAATGGAAAGGCAGTACCCATGAATTCAACCAGCTGGCCTGCGCCTCCTGTCACTCGATTCACGTAGCCAAGGACCCTGTTCTGGATCGCACCAAGCAGTCAAGGGTCTGCCTCACCTGCCACAAGAGCGAGGAATCCGAGTTGCACTTGCGTTCCCGCCATCCGGTGCGGGAAGGCAAGATGGCATGCACCGATTGCCACAACGTTCATGGCGAGGACGGCACCGGCTTGCTGGTGAAGGCGAATTCCCGGGAGAAGTGCATTTCCTGCCACGCAGAAAAACGCGGCCCGGTGCTTTGGGAACACGCCCCCGTGGCTGAAGACTGCACGCTCTGTCATGCCCCCCACGGCACGAACCAGCCCGCGTTGTTGAAAAAGCGTGTTCCCCAGTTATGCCAGCAGTGTCATGACCCGTCAGGCCATCCCAGTACCCGCTACGACGGCAGCAAGCTCTCCAGTGCGTATGTGCAGGTCAAGGGTTGCCTGAATTGCCACTCCGCCATTCATGGGTCGAACCACCCGTCCGGCTCGACCTTGTTGCGCTGACATACGGGCACACGGAATCAAAACGATGAACATGCATTGCCGAAAGTGGATCGAGGGAACAGAACATGCCCGCTGATAAATTCTCCGTGCGATGTGCGTCGCTTGCAGCGGCGCTGGCGTACCGTGTCGCGACGGCCGCGGAAGCGGCCGGTTCGGCCAAAAAACCCGGTGAAGCAAGTGGCAGGGTGGGGCCAAAGGGGAGCGGCTCCGCTTTGATCCTCGTTTTCGCTGCATTGTGGGCGATCGTGATTTCCGCTCAGGCCCTCGCGGTGCCCCCTGACGAGGAACTCACTTTCGAAGGCGGGCCCAAGCCCGTGATCTTTTCCGGCACGGTCCACGCGGACAAAGGGCTCGCATGCAAAGACTGCCACACCGGCCTGTTCAAGAAGGAGAAGGGCAACGCCAAGATTGCGTTTGAGGACCATGGCGCCGGCAAGCAGTACTGCTTTGCCTGCCACAACGGGACCAAGTCCTTCGCCACCAAGGACAATTGCGCCAAGTGCCATGGCAACACGTCGCCGAGTGCCGCGTCGAGCGAACCCGCAGCCAAGAGCGCGACACCCCCGCCTGCCGCTGCCTCCGTCCTGACGCGGGACATCCTGAAAGCTGCCGCCCCGGCCAATCAAGAGGCGGCCGCCAAGCCCGCTGTTGCCCAGGAGCCTGCCAAAGCGCCTGCCCCAGCCAAGCAGGAGGCGTCCAATCTCCAGGTGATCAAGGCCTGCGAGGACTGTCCCGATTACAGCGGCTGGTCTGGATGGGTGGAAGCAGGAGTCGGCTACCAATCCGATGACTCTTACCATTTTGGCCGCTACAACGGCCTGGTGGACAGCGGCGGCGTGATCAACGCCGGCAGCGATGTCCGGTATCGCGGCGATGACGGAAGCTTTCTGGACGTCATCGTCACCGACCTGGGACTTGATTCGCGCAACGCGATCGTGGCGGGCGGCAAGCAAGGGAAGTACGGGATTGCCGTCGAATACGACCAGATTCCCAATTACCGCGAACAGGATGCGCGCAGCCCCTTCCGTGACCAGGGGGGCGGTCTGCTCGAGTTGCCGGCGGGATGGGTGCCTGGCCCGACCACCGGCACCATGCCCAGCCTGGCCACCGACCTAGCCGATACGCCCCTCAAAACCGAGCGTGATCGCCTGGGGGTGAAATTCTCGCTAGTACCCGGCAAGGAATGGGAAGTCATTGGCTTTTATCGCCAAGAGAAAAAGGACGGCACCAAGGATGTGGGCGCCACCTTCGGCTATTCGCAAACGTCGATTCTGCCGGTGAATTTCAGTTACACGACCGACGATTTCGGCCTGAGCCTGGGTTACCACGGCAGCCGCCTGCAATATAAGCTCGCCTATACCGGCTCGTTTTTCAAGAATGAGGAGGACGCCGTTACCTGGGAAAATCCCTTCACTCATGCGGCAGGACAGGAATACGGTCGCACCGCCGAAGCCCCGGATAACCAGTCTCACCGGATCAGCGCCAATCTCGGCTATCAGTTGACCGACCACACCCGTCTCGGTGCCCAACTCGCCTTCGGGCGCGTGACTCAGGATGATGCCTTTCTGCCGTATACCATCAACCCTGTCATCGTGACTCCCGGACTGCCGGCATCCAACCTCGACGGCAAAGTCGACACCACCCTGGCCAAGTTCAATATCAGCTCACGACCGGCATCCAGGCTTCGTCTGGACGCGAGCTATACGTATAGCGATCGCGACAACACGAGCAGCGTGAACCATTACAACTATGTGATCACGGATTTGGCATTGGCGATCGATCCCAACACCGGGGCCCCGGTCACTCGCCAAAACCTCCCTTACAGCTTCAAACAGAATCTGCTGCGCGCCAAGTTCAGCTACCTGCTGCCCAAGGACGCCGACCTGTCCGGCGGATTCGATTACGACCAGATGGACTACACCTACCAGCAGGTTGAAACGACCAAGGACAAGACGGTCTGGGCCAAACTCAAGCTGAACCCGCTGGAAACGGTCGAAGGCAGCCTGAAGTATTCGTACTCGACCCGGGATGCCTCGACCTTTGTTCCGCTGTCGAATCAAATCCCGCCGATCGGCAACCCGGTATTCCCGAATCACCCGCTTATGCAGCCATTCGAACTGGCCGACCGCAACCGCAACAAGCTCGAATTCGATGTGTCATACAACCCGCGGCAAAACCTGTCGCTCAATCTTGGTGTCGAGTACGCCAACGATGAGTATCCCGACATGGTTCTGGGACTCACCGAGGCCGAACATTGGACGATTACCCCGAGTCTCAGCTATACCTTCAGCGAAACGCTCTCGGGTTCCGCCTACTACACCTATGAAAAGTTCAGTTCCGACCAGACGGGGCTCGAATGGATTCCCGTGCCGCCGATCAGCAACGAATGGATGGAGTCGGACAGCGACCTGACCCAGACCTTTGGCCTGAGCATCGACTGGAAGGCGATCCCCGATAAACTCGACCTTGGCGCCAGTCTGGTCTACTCAACGTTCACCGGCAAGATCCAGTATGCCAACGCCGCTGACCTGCCCGAACTCAGCTCAGACCTGTTTGCCATCGGGCTGCATGGCAACTACAAGTTGAAAGAGAATCTCTCGCTGCGCGCTGCGATCTGGTACGAGAATTACGAGGAGGATGATTGGGCAAAAAATGCGAGTGTCAACTTCTTGCCCACCGTGCTTTCGCTGGGAGTCCCCCCGCAGAATGCCGACACCTTCCTGATCTACCTTTCCGCCCGCTACGAGATCAATTAGCGTTAATAGACCCGGATGCCGCATCCAGGACGTCGCACTTTGGCATGACAGTGGAACTCGGCCAATGAACGGGATCCGCATCATTGACAGGAGAGAATGGCATGAGCATTTCTTTATGGAAAACAATCGCCCGGCTGATACTTTTCTCGTCTGTTTCGCTGCCGGCCGGAGCGGATTCCGTTGCGGGCCCCACGCCGGAATCCATTCATATCCAGCGCTGCAGCGCCTGTCATTATGTCGATGGCAAATCGGCGGGCCCGGAGTTTCCGAACATTGCCGGACAGTATGAAATCTATCTGATGAACGCGCTTAAACTCTTCAAGGACAACAAGCGTGAGAGCGATGCCATGGAATTGATCGCATCTCTGCACAAAGAGCAGGAACTGGTCATTCTCGCCAATTACTATGCCAAGCAGAAACCGGCCGGCGCCCCTTCGATTGCCTCTCCCGAGCAAACACTGGCAGTTCGGGGGCAGAAGCTCTACACGGCAGAACGGGTTTATGGCATTGCCTGTGTGGACTGCCATGGTCCCGATGCGAAGGGATATGTTCGCAAGAGCCCACGCACTGGAGCCAGCCGCGCCATACCGCGTCTGGCCGGCCAACCCCCGAGCTACTTGAAGGCCGCCCTGCAGAAGTATGCCGCTGGCGATTTCCAAAGCGGCATGTGTACCATGCGCAAGGTCGGCACGACCCTCGCTCCTGGCGAAATCGATGCCCTGGTTGAGTTTCTTGCAAGCAAGTAGGGTGCACTTTGCGCGGCCGGGGACGCTCGTCGGGCACAGCAAGCCGCGTCCCGATCAATTTTCAGGGTGTGGCCGCGCGATCGGCCACCGTTTCATGACGGCACGCATTCGGCCAGGGAGTCAATTCGCAACGTGAAGATGGATCGATTTCGCTTCCCTGCCTTGTCCGGACCGGCGCTATTTGATTCGGCGGCTCGTCTGCTCACTGTCGCCTTCAGCTTGGCTGCGATCTTCCTGGCAGGCCGGTGGTTGACTGAACTCACCGCACCGCGTCCCGTTGCGGAACTGCCCTCCGCACCGATGGCGCAGCCTGTGACAGCCACCGGCACTGTCAGTCGATTGTTTGGAAGCGGTAACATAGAGTCACAGACTCTTGAAGGAATGTACTTGACCGGCGTGTTCGCCGGCTCGCGGGGGGGTGGGTTTGCCACGATTCGCACCCGAACCGGCGACGTGCACGTATTTCCCGGAGAGGAAGTTGCCCCCGGGGTTATTCTCAAGCAAATGGAAAGAAATCGGGTGATTCTCCTGAGCTCAGGCATCGAAAAGGAATTGACGCTTCGCGAAAGTCCCGTTCCGCCCGCGGCATCGTCACTTCAGACCATCACCAATCGTCCCCCTCAGCCAGTCCGGGCGGAACAAGAATGAGCGCATCCATGAGAAGTCTGAATATCTTCGTGCTCTCGCTATGTCTATTCTGGGCAGGCGCTGCCGGCGCCGCCAAGGAGCCCCCGAAGGGATGGATCACACTGAATTTCGTCAATGCCGACATTGGCTCGGTGCTCGAGGCCATGAGCGAGATGACGGGGCGCACCTTCGTGGTGGACCCCCGCGTCAAGGGCACCCTCAAAATCACCTCCCCCCGTCCGGTCAGTCCAGCGGTTGCTTATGACACGGTGCTGGCGGCATTGAGGATGCAGGGCTATGCGGCGATACAGGTTGGCGGTGTGGTGCGCATTGTCCCCGAGGCCGACGCCAAGTTTTATGCCGCGCCCGCCAAGGGCAAAGTCCGTGGCAACCGGGTGGGCGGGGAGATGGTCACGCGCGTATTCACGCTGCGGCACGAATCAGCCACCCAGCTCCAGGTCGCGCTGCGCACACTGGTCGGCCCCAATGGCCTTTTCAATGCGGACGCCGGCAGCAACACGCTGATCGTCACCGATTACGCCGATAACCTCGCCCGCCTGGAACAGGTGATCGCCAGCCTGGACATTCCCACTGTCGACGAACCGGTGCTGATTCCGCTCAAATATGCTTCTGCCGCAGATATTGCCGCCTTGGTGTCGCGTGTATTCGTGCCCTCGCCTGGACAAGGGCAGGCGGGTTCCACGCTTGATCTCCTCCAGGTTGGGGTGGATGAGCGCTCCAACAGCCTGATCGTGCGCGGTCGCGATCGCAGCCTGATCGGCAAGGTGCAAAATCTGGCCGCCACCCTGGACGTTCCCACACCGGTGGCGGGCAATGTCCACGTGATCTATCTGAAGAATGCCCAGGCAGTGGATGTGGCCAAGACGCTGCGCAACATTTTGTCTGCGGATACTGCAGCCCTGACGCAAGCCGGCAGCGCCCAGCCCGCGACCGCGCAGGCCGTGCAATCCACCTCAAGCAAGGAATTTGGGCCGGGCATGATCCAGGCCGACATCGGCAGCAATGCCCTGATTATTACCGCGCCAGAAGCGATATTTGCCAACCTCAAGGCGGTCGTCGAAAAACTCGACGTGCGCCGCGCCCAGGTGCTGATCGAGGCCCTCATCGTCGAGGTATCGGCGGACAAGGCGGCGGAATTCGGCATCCAGTGGATCGGCGCCGGCACCGTGTCCAGTGACAACACCCTGGCCGGCTTGTTCGGCAACAGCACCCCATCCACCAATATCGGCGTCCTCGCCGCTGCTGCCAAATCCGGCACGACTGCCGGCTTGCTCGGTATCGCCAGCGGTCTCACGATCGGTTTTCTCAAGGGCGATAATCTTGGCATCTTGGCGCGCGCCCTGGAAACGGAGGCGGGCGGCAATATCCTTTCAACCCCCAGCCTGCTCACGCTGGACAACGAGGAGGCGAAGATCTCCGTTGGCTCCAACGTGGCCTTCGCGACCGGCTCGTATACCACGCCGACTTCGACCTCAGCGGGCATTTCCAACCCTTTCACGACCTACGAGCGCAAGGATGTCGGCCTGACCCTCAAGGTCAAGCCGCAGATCAGCGAGGGCGGCACGGTCCGCATGCTGATTTCGCAGGAAGTGTCCCAGCTTCGCCAATCGCCGGGGACGGACCCCACCCTGGCGTCCACCGACAAGCGTGCCATCGATTCCACCGTGTTGGTCGATGACGGGCAGGTCGTGGTCCTGGGGGGGCTGATTCAGGATCAGATGACGGACGGAGAGGACAGCGTTCCGTTGCTGGGTGACCTGCCGGTTGTCGGCCACTTGTTCCGCTACAGCAGCCGCAAGCGCAACAAGACCAACCTGATGGTTTTTCTTCGCCCCGTAATCGTGCGCACGAAGGCTGATGCCGCTGCGGTGACCAGCCCGCGTTACGACTATATCCTCGGCCAGCAGTCGTCTATGGCGCCAGGTCATAAACTCATGATGCCGGACGTGACGACTCCCCTGATCAGCGACCATCTGTATTTGCGGAGTGACGGCCAAACCCAGGGGGCCACCCCGCTTCCACCCGCCTCAGTCAATCCTTGAAACGTATCCCCTATTCATTTGCCCGCTCTGCGGGTGTGCTGGCCACCCCGGACCCGTTCGGGGGGTTGGCCGTGAAGGTTCGACCCAACACGCGTCCGGAGGCGCTGGCTGAATTGCACCGCGAGTTTGGTCTTCCCTTATCGGTAAGCCTGCTGGCTGAGGATGAATTCGAGGCGGCCCTCTCCGAGTGTTACTCCGACGGCGGAAGTTCCAGTGGTCTGCTGGATGGACTGGGCGATGAGGCGGAGCTATCCAGCCTGATGCAGGACAGCCGGCGCATTCAGGATCTGCTCGAGACAGAAGACGACGCGCCCATCATCAAGCTGATCAATATGGTGTTCATGCAGGCGCTGCGCGAAGGGGCCTCGGACATCCATATCGAACCCTTCGAGAATCGTTCCCTGGTTCGCTTTCGGGTGGACGGCGTCTTGAAGGACGTTTTCGAGCCCCCGCGCGCGCTGCACGCCGCACTGGCCTCCCGCATCAAGGTGATGGCCGATCTGGACATTGCCGAGAAGCGCTTGCCGCATGACGGCCGCATCGCGATCCGCCTTGGCGGCCAGGCCGTCGACGTGCGGGTGTCGACCCTGCCTACCGGCCATGGCGAGCGCGTTGTGCTTCGCCTGTTGGCCAAGAGTGCCGAGTTTCTGCAACTGGATCGCCTGGGCATGAGCGCAGAGGTTTTGAGGCAGATGGACCATCTGATCAAGGAGCCTCATGGAATTCTCCTGGTCACCGGACCCACCGGCTCGGGCAAAACGACCACCCTGTATGCCGCCCTGTCGCGCATGGACCACACCGAGCTGAACATCATGACGGTGGAAGACCCGATCGAGTATGACCTCGACGGGGTGGGGCAGACCCAGGTCAACCCGCGCGTCGACATGAGCTTTGCTCGCGCCTTGCGCTCCATCCTGCGTCAGGATCCCGACGTCATTCTGGTGGGCGAAATCCGCGATCTGGAGACGGCGCAGATTGCCGTTCAGGCGAGTCTGACCGGTCACCTGGTCATCGCTACCCTGCATACCAACGATGCCGCCAGCGCGGTGACCCGACTGGCCGACATGGGCATCGAATCCTTCCTGCTGGGTTCCAGCCTGATCGGCGTCCTGGCTCAGCGCCTGGTGCGCAAGCTGTGCCCCCATTGCAAGACGGCCTACACCCCCAGCCCTCAGGAATGGGCGGTGCTCGACAGTTCCCCCCCTCCTGCACAGGTCTATCAGGCCAAGGGCTGCGAGCAGTGCAATCACACGGGTTACCGGGGCCGCACCGGCCTGTATGAACTCATGACGATCGATGATCCGCTGCGCCGGCTGATCCACGACAATGCGGGCGAGCATCTCATCCGCCAGCATGCCGAGTCCCATGGCATGCGGATTCTGAGGCAGGACGGCCTGCGCTGGGTCCTGGCGGGCGAAACGTCCATCGAGGAGGTGTTGAGGGTGACCCGGGAAGCGGCATGACAGCCTGGCGCTATGTGGCGGTGGACGCCCGGGGCACCCGCCACCGGGGGGAGTTGGAGGCAGACCATCCCCGCGCAGTGCGTGCCCATTTGCGGGAACAGGGACTGCTGGCCGAAGCCGTTACGCCGCGCGATACCCCCGCGCAGAGCGGATCTGGCGGCAGGCGGGTACCGTCATTGGCCCTGGCGCTATTTTCCCGGCAGTTCTCCACCCTGCTGACGGCCGGCCTGAGCATCGAGCGCGCTCTGGCGGCCCTGGTCGAACAGCAGGAAGAGGCCAGGGTGCGGGACGTATTGAACAGCGTGCATCAGGATGTCCTCGCGGGTCATGGTTTGGGACAAACCCTGACCCGCCACACGCGTGCCTTCCCTCGTTACTACGGAGCCATTGTCCAGGCCGGTGAAGAAGCGGGGGCTCTGCCGCAGGTGATGGAGCGGCTTGCTTCTTATCTGGAGCGGGGGCAGGCCCTGCGCCAGAAGGTCGGCGTCGCCCTGATTTATCCCGCGATCGTCACCGTGGTGGCCTGCCTGATCGTAGGCGTGCTCCTGACCTACGTCGTTCCCCAGGTGGTGGCGGTATTCGAGCAATCCCGCCAGTCGCTGCCCTGGCTGACGCGAGCCATGATCCTGGTTTCCGATCTCGCTCGCGCGACCTGGTGGATCGGACTGATTCTGCTGGTTGTGGGGATTTTTGTCGCCCGTTACCTGCTGACGCTCGACGCAATGCGCCTGCGCTGGCATCACTTTCTGCTGCGCCTGCCGGTCATTGGTCGCCTGCGCACAGGACTGGCCAGCGCTCGTTTCGCCAATACCCTGTCGGTTCTGGTGGGCAGTGGCGTACCCATCGTCAATGCGCTTGGCTATGCCGGCGCGGCACTCGACGACGAAGTGTTCCGTCGCGCCACGGCCGAGGCCGCCACACGGGTAAGGGAAGGGCAGAGCATCAGCCGTGCCCTGAAACAGAGCGGGGCCTTCCCGGGCATGCTGTTGCATCTGGTCGCCAGCGGCGAGGCAAGCGGCGAATTGGCACGCGTACT
>Ga0079037_100002625_pt1 | contig 10024 bp, 4 predicted proteins | sample Mud3Dept4metaG_FD_71479 | JGI IMG/M metagenome (GOLD analysis project Ga0079037, IMG submission 71479) | Freshwater wetland microbial communities from Ohio, USA, analyzing the effect of biotic and abiotic controls - Mud 3 Core 4 Depth 4 metaG | ecosystem: Environmental > Aquatic > Freshwater >... | reverse complement strand
CGGGGGGGGATCGGCAACGACACCCTCTACGGCGGTGCCGGCGCCGACATCGTGGACGGCGGCACGGGCAGCGACCGGCTCTACGGCGGCGACGGCAATGACGTCTATTGGATCGATTCGATCAATGACACCGTTCGTGACATCGACGATATCGCCACCGGCACCAGCGGCAGCGACCTCGTCCATTCCACCGCCTCTGCCTATGCGCTGGCAGACGGGTCCTACGTCGAGAACCTCACCCTCGAGCAGCAGGCAGGCATCATCAGCGGCCAAGGCAATGACCTGGCCAACGTCATCACCGGCAACACCCTCGACAACTACCTTTCCGACGGTTCCTTCGACCATGTCGGCGCGAGTTACGTCTGGAGCGACGACGGCAGGAAGGACACTCTCGTGGGTGGCGCCGGCAACGACACCTACTTCACCGCGATCGGCACGGGCAGCGTCGATGCGATCGTCGATTCTGCCGGTTCGAGCGACACCGTGGTGCTCTGGGTGGCCAATGCCGCCAACGCCGGGCTCAAGCTCAACGCGACCAGCAAGCTGGCGCAGCTGACGCTGGGCGTGCAGAACTCCGGAACCGTTCCGGGCCTCAACCTGACCGGCATCGAAAATCTCGACCTCGGCAGCCGGGACCAGACGCACGCTGCCACCGGCAGCTTCGTCGGCTTCAACATCACGGGCTCAACCCTGGCCAACGCAATCTGGGGTTCCAACCTCGACGACACCATCGACGGCGGTGCGGGCAACGACACCCTCAACGGCGATCTCGGCACGAACACCCTCAAGGGTGGCGCCGGCAACGACATCCTCGACGGCAGCACGCCCGGCAGCACCAACACTCTCGCCGGCGGCCTCAACGACGACCGCTACATCCTCGGCGACAACACCGCGAACGCGATCTCTGCGGCCGGCGAAAACGGCGGCATCGATACCATTGCGGCTGCCGATCAGTCGATCGACCTCACGACCGCGACCTTCGGCGGCACGCCTGCTGCAGGGGCGGGCACCGGGGTGATCGAGAAGGTGTCGGTCGATGTCCAGGTTACCGTGTCGAACTTCACGGTCACCGGCAACACGCTGAACAATGAGCTGCAGCTCAATTCCCATGCCGGCACGGCCGCGGTGGTCACGCTCGCGGGCGGCAAGGGCAACGATGTCTATGTCATCGGCAATTCAACGCAAGCCACCACCACGGCCTTCCCGCTGAACCGGGTCACGGTGAGCGAGAACGGCGCCGAGGGAACGGACAAGGTCGTCAGCTACATCAACAACTACGCGCTGCAGGCCAACGTCGAGAACCTCGACCTCGGCACGCTGGCCAACGGGGCCTCGGTGCTCGTCGGCGCCGGCAACGATCTGGCCAACGCCATCAGGGGCAACGACGGCGACAATACCATCGACGGTTTTGGCAACACTGCCGGCAACGACACGCTGATCGGTGGCAAGGGCCATGACACCTATGTCGTCCACAGCGCGACCGACATCGTGACCGAGTTGTTGAACGAGGGCACGGATGCCGTGGTGTTCGGCCCGACCAGCGGTGGCACCATGACCCTGGCCGCGAACGTCGAGAACGGGTATCTGTGGGATTACGTCGACGGTACCCAGACCTTCACCGGCACGGGGCTGACCGGCAACGCGCTCGACAACTCGCTCTACGGCAACCAGCTGGCAAACACCCTGGACGGGGGCGCCGGCAACGACGCCCTCTATGGCAGCATCTCCAACATCAACGGCACGCAGGGCGAGGACGGTCAGGTCGACACGCTGAAAGGCGGCACGGGAGACGACGCCTACTACGTCTACAACGGCGATATCGTGACCGAGCTTGCGCTTGGCGGTACCGACATCGTTTACCTGCGCGGCAACAATGCCAGCTACGTGCTGGCCAACGAAGTCGAGAATCTCGCGGTTCAGAACGTGGCGGTGACGACGGTCAGCGGAAACGCGCTGGGCAACGCCATCGACTCGTCCGGCGGCGCGGCGGCTCAGACCATCGACGGCAAGGCCGGCAACGACACCATCACGGGTTCGTCAGGCGCCGACACCATCTACGGCGGCACCGGCGCCGACCTGATGACGGGCGGTGCGGGCAACGACACCTATTACGTCGGGAATGCCGGTGACATCGTCGGCGACAGCGGCGGCACCGACGCCATCGTCATCGACAGCAACGCCACCAACAGCAGGGATGTCGAGTCGGCCACGCTCGCGAGTTTCAGTCTTGCCAGCAACGGCTGGGGCGTCGAGAACCTCAGCTTCGTCAGCACGCTGACCGCCGCGCAGGTCTGGCTCGAGGGCAACGAACTGGCCAATACCATCCAGTTCGACGACGCCAGCGCCAAGGCCTTCATCCAGGGCGGCGGCGGCAACGACACCCTGACCGTCATCAACAGCGCCGGCGCCGACACCCTCGACGGCGGTGCCGGCAACGACATCCTCAGTGCCGGTGCGGGTTCGGACGTCCTGATCGGGGGCATGGGCAACGACACGCTGACGGGCGGCGGCGACGCTGACATGTTCGTCTTCGATTCGCCGGCGACCGTGGCGGGCGTGGATACCATCGCCGACTTCACGCAGGGCAGCGACAAGATCCACCTCGCTGCCGGCGTCTTCACCTCGCTGGTCGAGCCGTTGGCAGCCGGCAATTTCCGGAGCGGCGCCGGCGTCACGACGGCAGGCGACGCTGACGACTACGTGATCTACGACTCGTCCACCGGCAATCTCTACTACGATGCCGACGGCAATGCCGGCGCCTTCGCGGCAGTCCAGTTCGCGACGGTCAGCAGCACCCCGCCACTGACGGTGGACGACTTCGCGGTGGTCTGAGCGGTCGCCTCGCCATCCGCGAATCGCGTCGGCGCCTCGCGGATGGGGAGGCAGGCAGCCTGCACCCCGTCGGCGCCCGACGATGGCCGCCTGCGCGGAGACGCCGCGCGCGGCCCCTGGGCACGAATGAGGCTCGTCGCTGGGCGGTGAGGGCGGGATGAGACGCGAGGCGTTCGTCCAGCGCATTCGGAATAGGATTTCCGTCCGACTAAAAAAGTAATATTAGTCTTTGATTTTCCGCTGAATTTACCGGGCCGGCTCTCGCCAAGCGCGCGAGTTTCTGGTTGAATAGGCGGCGCTCTGCCGGTGCCGGGGGTACCCGTCGGCCGCGCGCTGCAAGCCCGCCTCATCGATCAGCCACGTGCAGGAACCACGCAATGCCCGGGAAACCCGATACCGACACCCAGGAAACCCAGGAGTGGCTCGACGCGCTCGAGGCCGTACTCGAGAACGAAGGTGTCGACCGCGCCCACTATCTGCTCGAACGACTCATCGAGAAGGCGCGCCGTTCCGGGGCGTACCTGCCGTACAGCGCGAACACGGCCTACCTCAACACCATCCCCCTGACCCGGCAGCCGCGCTTTCCCGGCGAGCGCGCGACGGAGCGCCGGATCCGGTCGTTCATCCGCTGGAACGCGATGGCGATGGTCGTCCAGGCGAACCGGCTGTCGACCGAGCTCGGCGGCCACATTTCCAGCTTCGCGTCCGCAGCGACCCTGTTCGACGTCGGCTTCAACCACTTCTTCCGCGCCCGCAACGACTCCGCCCTCGGCGACCTCGTGTTCTTCCAGGGCCACTCCGCGCCGGGCATCTACGCGCGCGCCTACCTCGAGGGCCGCATCAGCGAGGACGAGCTCTACAGCTTCCGTCAGGAGGTCGACGGCAAGGGGCTGCCGTCCTATCCGCATCCGCGGCTCATGCCGGGGTTCTGGCAGTTCCCGACCGTGTCGATGGGCCTCGGCCCGATCATGGCGATCTACCAGGCGCGGTTCATGCGGTATCTGCAGGACCGCGGCCTGCTGGAGAACCAGGACCGCAAGGTCTGGGCGTTCATGGGCGACGGCGAGATGGACGAGCCCGAATCGCTGGGCGCGATCTCGCTGGCGGCGCGCGAGCGCCTGGACAACCTGGTGTTCGTCGTCAACTGCAACCTGCAGCGGCTCGACGGCCCGGTGCGCGGCAACGGCAAGATCATCCAGGAGCTCGAGGCGGTCTTCCGCGGCACGGGCTGGAACGTCATCAAGGTGATCTGGGGCGGCTACTGGGATCCGCTGCTGGCGCGCGACCGGCACGGCCTGCTGCTGAAGCGCATGGAGGAGTGCGTCGACGGCGACTATCAGGCCTACAAGGCGAAGGGCGGGCAGTACACGCGCGAGCACTTCTTCGGCAAGTACCCGCAGCTCGCCGACATGGTCGCAACCATGACCGACGAGGACATCTGGCGTCTGAACCGCGGCGGCCACGATCCGATCAAGGTCTACGCGGCCTATCACGCCGCGATGCAGCACAAGGGGCAGCCGACGGTCATCCTCGCCAAGACCGTCAAAGGCTACGGGATGGGCGTGGCCGGCGAGGGGCAGAACATCACCCACTCGCAGAAGAAGATGGGCGAGGCGGCCCTCAAGGCCTTCCGCGACCGCTTCAACATCCCGATCCCCGACGACCAGATCGCGTCGACGCCGTTCTACAAGCCGCCCGCCGACAGCCCGGAGATGCAGTATCTCCACCAGCGGCGGCAGGCGCTCGGCGGCTACCTTCCCGCGCGCCTGGTCACGGCCCCGCCGCTCAGGATTCCCGCGCTCGACAGCTTCAAGGCGCTGCTCGAAGGCAACGCCGAGCGCGAGATGTCCACGACCATGGCCTTCGTGCGGTTCCTCAGCATGCTCACGCGCGACAAGGACGTGGGCAAGCTGGTGGTGCCGATCGTGCCGGATGAGGCCCGTACCTTCGGCATGGAGGGCATGTTCCGCCAGCTGGGCATCTACTCGTCGGTGGGCCAGCTGTACACGCCGGTCGATTCGGACCAGGTGATGTACTACCGGGAGGACAAGCAGGGCCAGATCCTGCAGGAGGGCATCAACGAGGCGGGCGCGATGTCGTCCTGGATCGCCGCCGCGACGTCCTATGCGAACCACGGCCTCGCGACGATCCCCTTCTACATCTACTACTCGATGTTCGGCTTCCAGCGCGTCGGCGACCTCGCCTGGGCCGCGGGTGACATGATGGCGCGCGGCTTCCTGATCGGCGGCACCGCCGGGCGTACCACCCTCGCGGGCGAAGGGCTCCAGCACCAGGACGGCCACAGCCAGGTGGTCGCGGCGACCATTCCCAACTGCGTCACCTACGACCCGACGTTCGCCCACGAGCTCGCAGTCATCCTGCACCACGGCATGGAGCGGATGTACGTGCGGCAGGAGAACGTCTTCTACTACGTCACGGTGATGAATGAGAACTACGTGCACCCGGACCTGCCGGCGGGCGCGGAGGAGGGGATCATCCGTGGCATGTACCTGTTCCGCGAGGGCGGGCGCAAGAAGAAGCGGGTCCAGCTGCTCGGCAGCGGCGCGATCCTGCGCGAGGTGCTGGCAGCCGCCGAACTGCTCGAGAACGACTGGGGCGTCTCGGCCGACGTCTGGAGCGTGACCAGCTGCAACGAGCTCGGCCGCGACGGGGCGGCGGCGGCGCGCTGGAACATGCTGCACCCCCTCGAGGAGCCGCGCGTCCCCTACGTCTCCCGGCAGCTCGCCGGCCGCAAGGGGCCGGCGGTGGCGGCGACCGACTATGTCCGTGCCTTCGCGGAACAGTTGCGACCCTACGTCGGCCGGCGCTACCTGACGCTCGGCACCGACGGCTTCGGCCGCAGCGACGTGCGCGCTCAGCTGCGCCGGTTCTTCGAGGTGGACCGCTATTACGTGGCGGTGGCGGCACTCACCACCCTCGCGGAAGAGGGTGACCTCGACCGCAAGGTCGTCGCGGACGCCATCCGCAAGTACCGTGTCGATCCGGACAAGCCGAACCCGGCAACCCTCTGAGCACGGGACGGGACTCGAGTACACAGGGCGCGGACGCCGACCACCCAGGGTCGCGGCGCGCGGCGGAGGCCAGAGTGGGAACCGAAACGAAGATCTATCTGCCGGACCTCGGCGATTTTCAGGACGTCGCGGTCATCGAGGTGCTGGTGGCGCCGGGCGACCGGGTGGCGGTCGAGAGCTCGCTGATCACGCTGGAGAGCGACAAGGCGACGATGGAGATCCCGTCGCCGCACGCCGGCACCGTGCAGCAGGTGCTGGTCAAGGTCGGTGACAAGATCAGTCAGGGCCACCTCATCGCCGTTCTGGACGCGGAACCGGTCCCGGCAGCCGCCGCGCGGGCCGATGTGACCGCGCCGAAGCCGCCGGCCCCCGCCGCCGAGGAGGTCGAGCAGGTGCAGGCGCCCGCGCCCACGGCGACGGCGCCCGCACCGGCGGAGAGCCCGGCCCCGCTCGCCCGGCTGCCCGGCGAGAAGGAGCAGCGGCCGCGCCCGGTGATCGCCAGGCCGACCGATGCCCCGCTCCGGAAGGCCCATGCCAGCCCGGCGGTCCGGCGCTTCGCCCGCGAGCTCGGCGTCGACCTCGGCGCGGTGAAGGGGAGCGGGCCGAAGGGGCGGGTGCTCAAGGAGGACGTGCAGGGCTTCGTCAAGCGCGCGCTGGCCGAGGGTGGGGCCGCGCCGGCCGCGGCCGGACCGCTGCAGCTGCCCATCGCGGCCGAGGTCGACTGGGCCCGCTACGGCGAGGTCAGCGAGCAGCCGCTGTCCCGCATCAAGAAGCTGAGCGGCGCGCATCTGCACCGGTGCTGGCTGACCGTGCCCCACGTCACGCAGTTCGACGAGGCCGACGTCACCGAGCTCGATGCCTTCCGCCGGGCGCAGAAGGACGAGGCCGAGCGTCAGGGGGCGCGGCTCACCCTGATGCCCTTCCTGATGAAGGCGGTCGTGGCGGCGCTGCGCGCGATGCCGCCGTTCAACAGCGCGCTCTCGTCCGACGGCGAGCGGCTGATCACGCGCCGCTACTTCAACATCGGCGTGGCGGTCGACACCCCCAACGGGCTCGTCGTGCCGGTGATCCGCGACGTGGACCACAAGGGCGTGCTGGCACTGGCGCAGGAGCTCGCCGAGGTGTCCGCCCGGGCGCGCGACGGCAAGCTGCTGCCGGCCGACCTGCAGGGTGGCTGCTTCTCGATCTCCAGCCTGGGCGGCATCGGCGGCGTCCAGTTCACCCCGATCGTCAATGCCCCGGAGGTCGCGATCCTCGGCGTGTCGCGGGCGGCGACGAAGCCGGTGTGGGACGGGGCGGCATTCCAGCCGCGGCTGATGCTGCCGCTCGCCCTCTCCTACGATCACCGGGTGATCGACGGGGCCGACGGCGTGCGCTTCACGACGCTGCTGGCCGGCCTGCTCGGCGACGTCCGGCGGCTGCTGCTGTGATCCCGGCGCCGTTGGTGCGCTGCACAATAATGATCTAGAGTTGCGCGGACGGACGGCGTTTGCCGCCGTGCCGCCACCCAAGGAGGCCCCATGACCAAGACCGTCACCGTCGAGCTGCCCGACATCGGCAACTTCGAGCAGGTGGACGTGATCGAAGTCCTCGTCGCGGCAGGGGATGCGATCGCCAAGGAGCAGTCGCTCGTCACCCTCGAGAGCGACAAGGCCACGATGGAGATCCCGTCGCCGCACGCCGGCACGGTGAAGCAGGTGCTGGTCAAGGTCGGCGACAAGGTTTCGAAGGGTGCGAAGCTCGCGATCGTCGAGCTCGCGGCCGCCGCGCCGGCGGCCCCCGAGCCTGCCGCGCCCGCCGTTGCGACGGTGGCGCCGGGCGGCGCGCAGTCCCTGCAGACCGAGGTGGTCGTGCTCGGGGCGGGGCCGGGCGGCTACACGGCGGCCTTCCGCGCCGCCGACCTGGGCAAGCGGGTGGTGCTCGTCGAGCGCTTTACGACGCTGGGGGGCGTGTGCCTCAACGTCGGCTGCATCCCGTCCAAGACGCTCCTGCATGCCGCCGAGGTGATCAGCGAGGCGGCCGAGCTCGCGCACATGGGCGTGCGCTTCGGCGCGCCGGAGATCGATCTGGAGCAGCTGCGGGCGGGCAAGGACCGCGTGGTGAAGCGCTCGACCCAAAGTCTGGCCCAGCTTGCCAAGCAGCGCAAAGTCAGGGTCGTCCACGGCCTGGGGCGGTTCGAGGCACCGAACCGGCTCGGCGTGCAGACCGCCGACGGCACGCTGATGGTGGAGTTCGAGCACTGCATCGTCGCCTGCGGTTCCAGCCCCGTGCGGATTCCCGGTCTGCCCTATGACGACCCGAGGGTCATCGACTCCACCGGCGCGCTCGAGCTGCGGGACATCCCGCCGCGCCTGCTGGTGATCGGGGGCGGCATCATCGGCATGGAGATGGCGACGGTGTACGCGGCGTTGGGCAGCCGGGTGGACGTCGTGGAGCTGCAGGACGGATTGATCCCCGGCTGCGATCGCGATCTGGTCAAGCCGCTGCAGAAGCGCATGGAGAAGCGCCTGGGCCGGATCCTCCTCGGCACCCGGGTCAAGGAGATCAAGCCCCGCCAGGACGGGCTCGAGGCCCACTTCGAGGGGAAGGGCGCGCCGGCCGTCGAGCTATACGACAGGGTGCTGGTGGCGGTGGGCCGCACCCCGAACGGCAACCGCATCAACGCCGCCGCCGCGGGCCTCTCCACCGACGAGCGCGGCTTCATACCGGTCGACCAGCACATGCGCACCAACGTGCCGCACGTCTTTGCGATCGGCGACGTGGTGGGGAACCCGATGCTCGCCCACAAGGCGACGCACGAGGGCAAGGTGGCGGCCGAGGTGATCGCGGGCCTGCCCGCGCTGTTCGACCCGCTCGCGATTCCCTCGGTGGCCTATACGGACCCCGAGGTCGCCTGGATGGGGCTCACCGAGACCGACGCCAAGGCGAAAGGCGTCGACTACGCGAAGGCGACGTTCCCCTGGGCGGCGAGCGGGCGGGCGCAGGGCATCGGCCGCGACGAGGGGCTCACCAAGCTCCTGTTCGACCCCGAAACCAAGCGGCTGCTGGGTGCGGGCATCGTCGGCCCGAATGCGGGGGAGCTGATCGGCGCCGCCGTGCTCGCGCTGGAGATGGGGGCGGACGTCGAGGACATTGCCCTCACGATCCACCCCCACCCGACGCTGAGCGAGACCTTCTGCCTCGCGGCGGAGCTGGCCGAGGGTACGATCACCGACCTCATGCCGCGCAGGAAGGGCTAGGCCAACCCGTGCGCCGGATCCTGGGCGCCCTGCTGCTGTGCCTCGGCGGCATCCTCGCCGTGGCGGCGCTGCTGCTGCTCGGCGATGCCGTGTCCGCCTGGATTGAGCGGCTGCAGTACGGTTCGGGACTGATGTTTGCCGACGCCGAGGTGTTTTTCGTGCTCGGGCTCGCAATCGGAGCGACCGGTGGCGCCGTCCTCTGGGCCGCGCTCCGGCTGATGGGGCTGCTGCCGGGCCGGACGCGGGATTGACGTGCACCGGTCGAAATTGCGTGTCGATTGCGATGTGTCAATCCGCACCGGTAACAATGGGCGAAACTACGCGCAGCGATTCTGGCCCGCGGGGCATACAGGCCGCCCGGGCAGGCAATAACAAAGATCGATTCAGACTCCAACAGGAGGAGGTCGCAAGGTGATGTGCCATGAGAGTTCCGGCGCGCTGCGCCGGGTGTCGTTGTTGCTGGCTCTTTTGTTCGCCGCGCTTCCCGCGACGGCGGCCCAGGACGTCGTCGCCAAGGCGGCGAAGTCGCAGTCGACGGCGGACCATTCGAAGTTCAAGGAGCTGCAGGGCCCCTTCGCGAACGGTCCCGAGGTGACCAAGGCCTGCCTGGCCTGTCACACCGAGGCGGCGAAGCAGCTCCACAAGACCACGCATTGGAAGTGGGAGTTCTACAACGAGCTGACCAAGCAGAAGCTCGGCAAGAGGACGGTCATCAACAACTTCTGCGTTGCGATTTCGACCAACTGGCCGCGCTGCACGAGCTGCCACATCGGCTACGGCTGGAAGGACGACAAGTTCGACCTGACCTCCGAGCAGAACGTCGACTGCGTCGTCTGCCACGAGACGACCGGCACCTACAAGAAGTTCCCTGCCGGCGCCGGCCACCCGGTCTACGAGGAGAAGGAGTTCCCGCCCGGCAGC
>Ga0079037_100002624_pt1 | contig 10025 bp, 6 predicted proteins | sample Mud3Dept4metaG_FD_71479 | JGI IMG/M metagenome (GOLD analysis project Ga0079037, IMG submission 71479) | Freshwater wetland microbial communities from Ohio, USA, analyzing the effect of biotic and abiotic controls - Mud 3 Core 4 Depth 4 metaG | ecosystem: Environmental > Aquatic > Freshwater >... | reverse complement strand
GTCACCGCCAGCACTTCCTTGGTCGACGACGACAGCCACATCTCGTCGGCCGCGAGCGCCTCCGCCCGGGTCACCGGCCGCAGCTCGAACGGCAGCGCGCCGTCGCGCGCGAATTCGAGCACCGCGTCGTAGGTGATCCCGGGCAGGATCAGATTGTCCTTCGGCGGCGCGACGATGGTGCCCCCGATCACGACGAGGACGTTGGACGCCGACGCCTCGGTCAGGTAGCCGTCGCGGAACATCACGGTCTCCACGGCGCCCGCGTCGGCGGCGAGCTGGCGCATCAGCACGTTGCCGACCAGCGAAGTGGTCTTGAGGTCGCAGCGATGCCAGCGGTTGTCCTCCGCCGTGATCACCGCCACGCCGGAGGCGACCTGCTCGGCCGACGGCGTGGCCAGCGGATTGCTCATCATGAACACCGTCTGCGGCGTGTCCTGCGGGAACGCGTGGTCGCGCTTCGCCACGCCGCGCGTCACCTGCAGGTAGACGCCCTGGTGCTCGAAGGGCTGCTGCGCGATCAGCTCGCCGATGAGCGCGGCCCACTCTCCGTCGGTGTGCGGGTTGGGGAGGCGGATGCCGTCGAGACTGTGCTGCAGCCGCGCCAGATGCTGCGCCATCCGGAACGGCTGCCGGTGATACACGGGCACCAGCTCGTACACGCCGTCGCCGTAGATGAAGCCGCGGTCGAGGACCGAAATCCGGGCGTCCTCGAGCCGCAGAAAGCGCCCGTTGAGGTAGACGATCATGAGCGCTCCTGCGCGGTGGCGTCGGTGTCGTTCACTGCTTGAGCCACAGCCGCAGCGAGTCCCACGCGCGGCTGAAGGCATTGCCGGCGGGCACGTCCTCGAGCGCCACCAGCGGAAACTCGGCGACCGGCTTGCCGTCGAGCGCGACGTTGACCACGCCCACGCGCTGGCCCTTGGTCAACGGCGCCAGCAGCGGCTCGGTCGCCGCCAGCGTCAGCGTCAGCTTGTCGGCCTTGCCTTTCGGCAGCGTGACGTACTGGCCGGCGAAAAAGCCCGCCGGCACCTCGGCGGCGGCACCCTTCCAGACGCGCAGCTTCGACACCGGACGGTCCGGTCCGTAGAGCTCCACGGTATCGAACGCCTGGAACCCGTAATTGAGGAGCTTCTGGCTTTCGCCCGTCCGCGCCGCGTCCGATCCGGCGCCCAGCACGACGGACAGCAGGCGGCGGTCGCCGCGCTTGGCGGAGGCCACCAGGCACCAGCCGGCGGTCTCGGTATGCCCGGTCTTGACGCCGTCGACGAAGGGATCGATCCACAGCAGCCGGTTGCGGTTGGCCTGGGTGATGTTGTTGTACCGGTACTCCTTCAACGCGTAGAAGGGGTAGTACTCGGGGAAATCGCGGATCAGCGCCGCGGCGAGCCGCGCGAGGTCGCTCGCCGACGCGTAGTGCTGCGGATGCGACAGCCCGGTCGCGTTGACGAAATGGGTGTTGACGAGGCCCAGGCGCTTCACCTCCTCGTTCATCCGCTGCGCGAACGCCGACTCGCTGCCGGCCACGAGCTCGGCCAGCGCGATCGACGCGTCGTTGCCCGATTGCACGATCATGCCGTGCACCAGCTCGTCCACCGACACCGCCTTGCGCGGCTCGATGAACATCCGCGAGCCTTCGGCCCGCCACGCGGCTTCGGACACCGTGACCATCTGCGACGGCGTGATCGCCTTGTCGCGCAGGGCAGCGAACACGAGGTAGGCCGTCATCAGCTTGGTGAGCGACGCCGGGTCGCGGCGATCGTCGGCGTTCTCGGCGACGATCGTCTGGCCGCTGGTCACGTCGAGCAGCGCGTAGGACGGCGCGGCGATCGCGGGTTGGCCTGCCGTGGCCGGCGCCACCCGCTGCGGCACGCCCGTGGGCGCCGCCGGAACGGCCGGCCGCTGGGCGGCGGCGAAAGCGGAGATCAGCGCCAGCGCGACGGCGCCGGCCAGACGGAGAAAAGACATGGGGAGCCGCGAGTGAGAGAGCGCAATTATAGCCGGCGCTCAGTCCCAGGGATCGACGGGCAGCACGCCCCGCACCTCGCCGGTGGCCGCGTCGACGACGACGGACATGTCCCCGTGCCGCGCCTGCAGCGGCACGAACCGGAGCGAAGCCTCGGGCTGCCCGCTCGCGGCGACCCAGGCGTCGATCTCGGCGGCGCGGTCGGGATGCGACTCGCGCAGCCGGGCGAGCGGCTTCCCCCGCGCGACCGCGGCGCGCGCCACGGTGGCGTAAGGAACGTAGTGCTGCGGAAACAGCCCCAGGCTGCCGCCCATCATGGCGGCGATCCCCAGCCGCTCGCGCTCCTCGGGGTCGATGGGCAGGCGGGTTCCCACGACCTGGGGCCCGGTCAGCGGCAGCGCGCGGAACCCCGGCCTGGCCTGCGCCTGGTCGGACGGCGCGATGGCGTTCGCTTCCACCAGCTCGAACCGGTCGCCGGCGAAGGCCACGTACGCGGGCCGCGCGTTGAACATGATCCCGGCGCCGTACGCCAGCGCGGCGAGCTGCAGCGCGGCGATGATGGCGAGATCGAGCTTGAGCTGCTTCTTCCGCGGGTCGAACACGATCAGCGTCAGCAGCGGGCCGATGACGACGTCGACGCCGATCAGGAGCAGGAGCAGCGTCTGTCCGCCCGACACCCGGAAATACGGCTCCGGATACCAGAGGAACAGCATGGTCCAGACCACCAGCGCGGCGATCATCGCGCTGATGCCGAGATGGATCTGCGCCGCCTGCCAGCGGGTGAAGCGGTCGAGCGTCATCGAAGCGTGGTCCGGTCGGAACGCGGGAATCGCCCGCGCAGGAGACCGGCATTATAGGTGCCGCCGGATGCGGGCCGGCCGTGGCCAACCGGCAGCGGCTGTGCCAAACTCGGCCGAGTGAGCGCGCACGACACCGCGGACGTTGCCCTCGCGATCGATCTCGACGGCACGCTGGTGCGTACCGACGTGCTGATCGAAAGCGTGCTGCAGCTCGTCGCCCGCGATCCGCTCGCCCTGCTCGCGCTCTTCGGCTGGCTGTTGCTCGGCCGTGCGGAATTCAAGCGCCGGGTCGCGGCGCGGATCGCCGTCGACGCCGCGCAGCTTCCGTACGAGCCGCGCGTGCTGGAGCTCGCGCGCGCCGCGCGCGCCGGCGGGCGCGAGGTGGTGCTGGCGACGGCCGCCGCCCGGCCCCATGCCGAGGCCATCGCGGCGCATCTCGGCTGCTTCGATCGCGTGCTCGCCACCGGGGAGGGCCGCAACCTTTCCGCGCGGCACAAGGCCGCGGCGCTGGTCGCGCTCTACGGCGAGCGCGGCTTCGACTACGCCGGCAACGCGCGCGCCGACGCCGCCGTGTGGAAAGTGGCGCGCGGGGCGATCGTCGTGAGCCCGCTGCCGGGCGCGGCGCGCGCGGCGCAGGCGTCCCTCTCGGTGCTGGAGACGATCGACTGCCGCCCCGCGCGCGGGCCGAGCCTGATCCGGGCACTGCGGCCGCACCAGTGGGCGAAGAACCTGCTCGTCGCCCTGCCGCTGCTGACCGCCCATCGCCTCGACGATCCGGCGGCGCTCGCCCGCACCGCGGCGGCGTTCTTCGTGCTGTGCCTGGTCGCCTCGGCGGTCTACCTCGTCAACGATCTGGTCGATCTGCCGCACGATCGCGCGCACCCGCGCAAGCGGGAGCGTCCGTTCGCCGCCGGCGCGCTGCCGCTCCAGCTCGGGATCGTTGCCGCGCCGGTGCTGTTCCTGGCCGGCATCGCGGCGGCGGCGGCCCTGTCGCTGCCGTTCGCGGCGATGGTGCTGGCGTACTTCGCGCTGACGCTCGCGTACTCGTTCTCCCTGAAGCGGGTGGTGATCCTCGACGTCATCGTGCTGTCGCTGCTCTACACGGTGCGGGTGCTGGCCGGGGCCGCCGCGATTCCGGTCGTGGCGTCGTTCTGGCTGCTCGCCTTTTCCACGTTCCTGTTCCTGAGCCTCGCGATGGCCAAGCGCTACGTCGAGCTCGAGCGCCTGGCGGTCCACGGCGCGGACGCGCCGCCGGGCCGCGGCTACGCGGCAAGCGACGCGCCGATGCTCGCGAGCCTGGGCACCGCCGCCGGGGTCGTCTCCGCGCTGGTGCTGGCGCTCTACATCGACAGCCCCGGCGTCGCTCCGCTGTACCGCAGCCCGGCGCTGCTGTGGCCGCTCTGCCTCGTCCTGCTGTACTGGATCGGCCGCGTGTGGCTGCTCGCCCATCGCGGCGAACTGCACGACGACCCGGTGGTGTTCGCGCTGCGGGATCGGGTGAGCCTCGTCCTGGTGCTCGTCACCGGCGCGATCCTGGCCGCGGCGACCCTCGCCTGAACGCACGCCCCGCAGGCGGCGGGCACGCCGGGGTCAGCGGTCGGGAACGAGCGGGGCCAGGTCGCGGCACGCGCTCGCCGTCAGCGCGGTCTTCCAGGCCGCCAGCCAGGCCTCGCCCGTCATCGGCGACGGCAGCACCAGCGGCAGTGCCACCAGCCGGGCGTCGACGCTGTCCCAGCAATGGAAGTCCGTCGGAACGCCCCCCGGGGTCACGCGTCCTGCCGCCACCGCGGGCCACACCTCGCGCGGCGGATAGCGCTTCAGCGCATCGACGACGCCGCGGCGGATGTTCTCCGGCCACGGCGCGAGGTCGTTCTCGGTCTGCACGACCAGGCGCGGCAGCAGCGACACCGGCTGCACCGGGGGCAGCGTGAGCCCGCCTTGCGCCAGGCGGCCGAAGGGCACGCCGCCGATGCGGTCGGGGACCAGCACGAAGCCATAGCCGTCGGCCGGAATTCGTGCCGGCAGCCGCGCAAGCTCGGCCACCAGTTGCTTCGACTGCGTGCCCGCCGTCCGCCAGGTCGCCAGCGCGGCATGGAGCAGGACGGCCTCGGCCGCCACGGCGAGCAGCGTGGCGGCGACGAAGACTCCGCGCAGGGCGCGATGCCACAGCCACGGCCGGCCCGGCTCCGCCAGCGCGCACGGCGCCGCGACCAGCAGGCCCAGCGCCGCGGCGGCGACGTAGAACAGGCGGCCGCTTTCGCCCAAGGGGTCCAGCGCCCGAACCTGCAGCAGCGGCAGCACGACGGCGGCCGCCAGCGCGCCGGCGAGCGCGAGCCAGGGCAGCCGGCCGGCGCGAAGCGCCAGGCACCACGCGCCGCCGAGGCCGACCGACACCGCCAGCGCCACGCCGAACAGGGTTCGCGCGGCCGGATCCGGGAGCGTGGCCTGCAGCCATTGCGCCGCCGAGCCCAGCGTTGCCAGCCAGTCGCCGCCCACCAGCGCGGCGACCGGCTCGGAGTAGGGGTAGACCCGGAACGGCGTGCCGAAGAGCGCGATCCGCCATCCGAAGTACGCGGTCAGCAGCAGGAACCAGGGTGTCGCGCGCGCCGTGGCGCGCGCGGCGACGCCCAGCGGCCCCGCTCCGGTCGCCGGGGCCGCACGGAGCGCCCCCGACGGCGCGACGGCGAGCGCCAGCACGAGCACGGGCAGCAGCGTCGCCGACTCCTTGCTCGCCAGCGCGCCGACGGCCGCCGCCAGCCCGCCGAGGCCCGGCCGGTCGTTCCAGCGCGCCGAGCGCTGGAAGCACAGCAGCGCGACCAGCATGAAGAAGAGCGCCAGCGCGTCGAAGCGCCCGGAGACCCAGGCCGCAACCTCGGGGGCCGCCGGCGACAGCGCGAAGATCGCCGCCGCGACCGCAGCGCCGAACGCGACGCGCGCCTCGACCGGCGCGCCCGGCCTCCGGCCGAAGCCCGCCGCGATCGCCGCGAGCGCCGCGGCGCAGGCGAGATGCAGCCCGAGGTTGACGCTGCGCCAGCCGACCGGATCGGCGCCGCCGGCGGCGAAGTTGAGCGCGAAAGTCGCGATCGGCAGCGGCCGATAGTAGTAGCTGCCGGCATCGATCCCGCCGACGAAGTTGGCGAGCACCCGGGCCATCACCTCGCCGTCCTCCGCCCACCACCCGAGCGAGACGAGGTAGGTGTAGTCGTCGGCCAGGAATCCGTTCGTCAGCGTCGGCGCGTACAGCGCCGCGCACAGCGCGAGCGGCAGCAGCCACCAGTACCGTCGAAGCATCACCAAAGTCTACGCGAACAACGTAGCCCGCAAATCACGTAGCCCGCAAATCACGTAGCCCGGTTTGAGCGCCAGCGAAACCCGGGGAACCGCGTCACAGGCCCGGTACCGCCTCCGCGTAATCCGCCATCGGTATGCAACTGCAGAACAGGTTGCGGTCGCCGTAGACGTTGTCGACCCGCGCCACCGGCGGCCAATACTTGTTCGCGCGCAGCGACGGCGCCGGGTACGCCGCCTGCTCGCGCCGGTAGGCGTGCGGCCACGCGTCGGCGGTCACCGCCGCGGCCGTGTGCGGCGCGTGCTTCAGCGGGTTGTCGGCCCGATCCATCCTGCCGTCGGCCACGGCACCGATCTCGCCGCGGATCGCGATCATCGCGTCGATGAAGCGGTCGAGCTCCGCCTTCGGCTCGGATTCGGTGGGCTCGACCATCAGCGTGCCCGCCACGGGAAAGCTCATCGTCGGCGCGTGGAAGCCGTAGTCCATCAGCCGCTTGGCGACGTCGTCGACGGCGATGTCGGTGGCGTCCTTCAGCGGCCGCAGGTCGAGGATGCATTCGTGCGCGACCAGGCCATCCGGGCCCGCGTAGAGCACGGGGTAATGGTCGCGCAAGCGCCGCGCGACGTAGTTGGCGGCCAGGATCGCGGCTTCGGTCGCATGGGTGAGGCCGCTGCCGCCCATCAGCGTGATGTACATCCACGAGATCGGCAGGATCGACGCGCTGCCGTAGGGCGCAGCGGCCACCACGTGCTCGCTGCCGCGCGCCCCGCCCTCGCGCCCCGGCATGTAGCGGTGCCCGGGCAGGAACGGCGCGAGATGCGCGCCGACGCCGATCGGGCCCACGCCCGGGCCGCCGCCGCCGTGCGGGATGCAGAACGTCTTGTGCAGGTTGAGGTGCGACACGTCGGCGCCGAATTCGCCCGGCGCCGCGAGCCCGACCAGCGCGTTGAGGTTGGCGCCGTCGACGTAGACCTGCCCGCCGTGCACGTGGACGATCTCGCAGATCCGGCGGATGCCCGCCTCGAACACGCCGTGCGTCGACGGATAGGTGGCCATGATCGCCGCCAGCCGCGCGGCGTGCGCGCCGGCCTTGGCCTCGAGGTCGGCGAGATCGACGTTGCCGTCCTTGTCGCAGGCGACGACCACCACCTGCATGCCGGCCATGTGCGCCGAGGCCGGGTTGGTGCCGTGCGCGGACGCGGGGATGAGGCAGATGTCGCGATGCGCCTCGCCCCGGCTCGCGTGGTAGGCCTTGATCGCCAGCAGGCCCGCGTACTCGCCCTGCGAGCCCGCGTTCGGCTGCAGCGACACCGCGGCGTAGCCGGTGATCGCGCACAGCATCCGCTCGAGGTCGGCGGCGAGCTCGCGGTAGCCCTGCGCCTGGTCGGCCGGCGCGAACGGATGGAGCTGGCCGAACTCCGGCCAGGTCACCGGGATCATCTCGCTGGTCGCGTTGAGCTTCATCGTGCACGAGCCCAACGGGATCATCGCGCGGTCGAGCGCGATGTCGCGATCGGCGAGGCGGCGCAGGTAGCGCAGCATGTCGGTCTCGGAGCGGTAGCTGCGGAAGGTCGGATGGGTGAGGAACGCCGATGCGCGCAGCAGCGCCGGCGGCAGCGCGTCCGTGACCGCCGCATCGAGCTCGGCGACGGTGAACGGCGCCTCCGCGCCGCCGAAGATCCGCCAGACGAGCTCCACGTCGGCGCGGGTCGTGGTCTCGTCGAGCGAGATGCCCAGCGTGCCCGCGTCGACCTGGCGGAAGTTGGCGCCGGCGGAGACGCCGCGCTCGGCGATCGCCGCCGTCCGCTCGCCGGTGGCGACGGTGAGGGTGTCGAAGTACGTCGCGGTCGGCACCTCGAATCCCAGCCGCACGAGGCCCGCTTTCAGGATGCCCGTCAGCCGGTGGACGCGGCGCGCGATCGTCGTCAGGCCTTCGGCGCCGTGGTAGACCGCGTACATGCTCGCCATCACCGCCAGCAGCACCTGCGCGGTGCAGATGTTCGACGTCGCCTTTTCGCGGCGGATGTGCTGCTCGCGCGTCTGCAGCGCGAGCCGGTAGGCCGGGCCGCCGTCGGCGTCGACGGTGACGCCGACCAGGCGCCCGGGCATCGAGCGCTTGAACTCGTCGCGGGTGGCGAGGTAGCCGGCGTGCGGCCCGCCGTAGCCCATCGGCACGCCGAAGCGCTGGGTCGAGCCGACGACGACGTCGGCGTCCCATTCGCCGGGCGGGACCAGCAGCGTGAGCGCCAGCACGTCGGCGGCCACGACCACGTAGCCGCCGCCCGCGTGGACCGCCGCCGTCAGCGCGCGGTAGTCGCGCACGTCGCCGTCGGCGCCCGGGTACTGCAGCAGCACGGCGAAGGCGCCGGCGTCCGCCGCGCCTTCCGCCGGACCGGTCACGACCTCGATGTCGAGCGGGGCGGCGCGCGTGCGCACCACGTCCTGCGTCTGGGCGAACACGTCGTCGGCAACGAAGAAACGCCGGCTCGCGCCGCGGCTCATCCGCTGGCACAGCGTCATCGCTTCGGCGGCGGCGGTCGCCTCGTCGAGCATCGACGCGTTGGCGATGGCCATGCCGGACAGGTCGCAGACCATCGTCTGGAAGTTGATCAGCGCTTCCAGCCGGCCCTGCGAGATCTCCGGCTGGTAGGGCGTGTACGCGGTGTACCACGCCGGATTCTCGAGGATGTTGCGGGCGATGACGCCCGGCGTGTGCGTGCCGTAATAGCCCTGCCCGATGAACGATTTGAGCACCCGGTTCTTCGCCGCGATCGCCTTCAGCCGGGCGAGCGCCTCGGTCTCGGTGACCGGCCCCGGCAGCGCCAGCGGCGCCTCCCGGCGGATCGACGCCGGAACAATCGCGTCCATCAGCGCCGCGCGCGACGGGTAGCGCAGCGCCGCCAGCATCGCCGCCTGATCGGCGGCGGTGGTGCCGACGTGGCGCGCGACGAACGCGTCGGTCTGTTCGAGCGCGGACAGCGGCGCGGCGGGGGCGGGCTTCGGGTCGTTCATCGGGGGTCTCGCTCCGGGCGCGCAGCGAGGCGCGCGCGCCGTTCGGGTTGTCCTGCGGATTACGCGTCGCCGATCGTCGCCGTGTAGGCCGCCGCATCGAGCAGCGCGCCGACGGCGCCCGGATCCGCGGGCTTGAGCCGGAACAGCCATGCCGCGTAGGCGTCCTGGTTGACGACCTCGGGGGTGGCCGGCAGGTCGGCGTTCACCGCCGTGACTTCGCCCGCCACCGGCGCATAGATGTCGGAGGCCGCCTTCACCGATTCGACCACCGCGCACGCCTCCGCGGCCGCCACCACGCGGCCGACGGCCGGCAGCTCGATGTAGACGAGATCGCCCAGCGCTTCCTGCGCGTGGTCGGTGATGCCGACCGTCACCGTGCCGTCCGCTTCGCTCCTCACCCACTCGTGGCTGGCCGTGTATTTCAGATCCTGCGGTACGTTCATGCGAGCTCCTGTTGGAGGAAAAAAGCGTGGGCTTGCGCCTCAGCTCACCAGCGCCTTGCCGTTGCGTGCGAACGGCGGCTTCACCACCCGCGCCGCCAGTTCCCGGTCGCGGACCACCACCCGCACGCCGTCGCCGGCGGCGACCCCCAGCGGCAGCCGCGCCAGCGCAATGGACCGGCTCAAGGTCGGGCTGAAGGTCCCGCTGGTGATCTCGCCGTCGCCGTACGCGGTGTGCACCCGCTGGTGCGCACGCAGCACGCCGCCCCGGTCGACGAGGACCAGTCCCGTGAGCTGGCGCGCCGGGGGGTGGGCGAGCAGCGCCGCCTTGCCGGCGAAATCGCGCGGGCTCGCGAGATCGACGGTCCACGCGAGGCCCGATTCGAGCGGCCCGACGGTCTCGTCCATGTCCTGCCCGTAGAGGTTCATCCCGGCCTCGAGCCGCAGCGTGTCGCGCGCCCCCAGGCCGCAGGGCCGCACGCCGGCGGCCGCCAGCGCGTTCCACAGCGCCGGTGCGCGCG
>Ga0079037_100002623_pt1 | contig 10026 bp, 10 predicted proteins | sample Mud3Dept4metaG_FD_71479 | JGI IMG/M metagenome (GOLD analysis project Ga0079037, IMG submission 71479) | Freshwater wetland microbial communities from Ohio, USA, analyzing the effect of biotic and abiotic controls - Mud 3 Core 4 Depth 4 metaG | ecosystem: Environmental > Aquatic > Freshwater >... | reverse complement strand
TGGCCTGTGCCTGGCTTATCCGCTGCATTGGAGCCCCGGTATTCGTCTTCAAAGATCTTCCCCTGTTCTTCGTTGGGAATATGGGGCCCTGTGTTGAAGACATTATACTTGATGCCGTCTTTGCCGGGACCGAAGAAGTCCCTGATCTCCTCACGACCGTAGGAAATATATTTCTTCCTCTCCCCGCTGTCGGTCACTACCTCCTCGGTATACTTGAGGGCATTGGAGAAAAGGTTGGCATACACCTGGGCCATGAGGCCGATATCCACAACGCTGATGACCTCCTCATCCGGAATTCCGCTCAGGCGGTCATCAATGGCAATACCCATATTCCTGAACTGGTCAGCGTACCTTTCCAGCTGCGGCCGGACCACATCCTTTTTCACGTTGCAGGGCTTCTTTATGAGCGTGAGCCTCCCTTTGTCAAAATGGCTCCTGCGGAAGAGGGTCTCAAGGAAGAGGCTCATGTTTTGGTAGTGTTTTTCCAGGTTCTCCAGTTCCTCCACCAGGCCGCGGTTCACCTCATTCAATTCCGCCAGGAGATGCTCCATGGTAACCTCTTTCCCGGGTTCAGTGCCAGGGGATATGCTTTTTTCTATCTCTATGTTCTTTGTGATCTTTCTTCTGAGATGTTTCAGGTAGAGCCTGTATACCATATTGGGCGCGATAACATTATGTTCAATGTCAGCCACCAGGGTGCGGATGAATCTCAGGTGTTCGATATTTTTCTCTACCAGAAACCGGTTGTGGAGGTTAAAGCCGATGCGGTTGGAGTATTTCTCAAGAAAAAGAGTGCGGTGAGGACTCATTTCCTTTAACGGATAGAGTTCGAGCATGCCGAGGACATTATCTCTTGTCTCGAAGGGAAGCTCGTCGATGAGGAGTTTCTTTCCGCGGATGGTGAGCACCAAGCTGTTGTTGCTTGTGTAATACGGATGCTCACATGGTTTCACCTCATGAGGAGGAGGAGTATGCAGCTTTGCCCCTCCTTCTGTCTTCGCAAAGAGGGAGAGTTTGTTAAGCTTGGGATCTATCAGGTAGAGCCGCGCTTCCAGATCGAAGAAGCTCTTGGGAATAGCTACGCACAACAGGGAAAAGTCTTCGATACCGTCGAATTCCTGGGCAAGGTCGAAAAAGGTCATGAAGGCGGTACTCTCGGTGTCCGAAAACCGGTACTGGGAGTAATCCACATTCTTACTCTGGATTCGATGGAGTATTTCGTTCAAAGAAGCCATGCCTGCCCCCATTAAGAATCATCACACACTGCATAGTGCATATTCATTATATCAAAACTTCTCCGTCCTTGAAGGGACGGAGTTCTCTGTCGAGAGGTGGTGGGACCCCAGGAGTTCACTCACCGTATGGATGAGGGCCTCTGCCACCTGTGACATAAAATCCGGGGAGAGGGTATCAGAGGTGTCGTAAGGTGTGTGGTAGTGAGGGTTTCGGAACATGGCAGTGTCGGTGATCATAAGCGCCGGATACCCGGCATCCCAGAACGGGGCATGGTCGCTGGACCTCGTCTCCAGAAGCAGAAATCCGCGCATGGGCACCCTGTGGGTCACGACCTTAAGCAGGGGAGTATGGTGAGCCGCCACCTCTTTGAATTTCTCCAAAATAGTTCCGGCTTTCTTATTCCCCACCACGCCGATGAAATTGCCCACAGTGGGGGCAACTACAAAGGGGGGCAACAGCTGGCTTTCAGGGGCATGGCTCACATAGCCCACAGACTCCAGGATGAAGACTGCCTTGTATCTCTGCCCCTCGGTGCGCATTCTTTTAACAAAATGTTTGCTTCCGATGAGGAAATCGAAGGAATCGGCCTGTGGTTCTTCAAGGGTGAAGGCCACACACTGCAATCCCGTTCTGGGGCCCAGTGCCCTCGCTGCCTCCAGCATCACCGCAACCCCGGAGGCATTATCATCAGCACCGGGACTGTCTGTCACCGCATCGTAATGGGCGCCGATGAGAACCTGCTCTCCGGTTCTGTCCGGTCCCGAAGAGGTTGCGATGATATTCCAGTGCAATTTTTCATGGAACAAGAACTCATCCCGCTCAACCTTGAACCCTGAAGAGATAAATTCCGACTCAATGTATTCTGCCTTTTTGGTGAGTACCTCGTAATGATAGTGACCATCCCGAAGCCCCTCAATCTGCTTCACTGTATCAAGAATTCTCTCGTGCATTACTTTCCGTCGTATCGAGGTGTTTTCAAGTTTGGGTGACCACGCTATTTAATGTAATATACACCACAGAATGGTTTATAATCTTCGGAATGTACGATGTGCTTCTTTCCTTTGGACTCATCATTGCCATCGGTGTGGGATTCAGGATGCTCAAGGTGGGTGGTCTGGACGCGGATTCCCTCCGTGCCGCTATTAATATCTCTGTATTCAACATATTCCTGCCCGCACTCTGCATAAAAATCATCTACACCTCTGCCATTGACAGGGAGGCGTTCCTTGTTCCCGCAACCGCGTGGATCACCATACTTTTAGGTCTGTTCCTCGCCCTTGGCGCGTACACAATTTTGGAGAGGATCTTACCCATCGGCCAGCGGGAAAAAGGAGTTCTGGTACTTGCAGCAACATTTGGCAATGTGACGTATCTCGGACTTCCTGTGCTCACCGGATTGTACGGGTATGAAGCAGCAAAATACGCATTATATTATGACCTTCTGGCCGCAACCCCATTGCTCTGGTTTGTGGGTGCCCCAATGGCTTCACGGTATGGTGAAGGGAAAAGGATGGGGATTGGAGACTCCTTCAGAACAATCGCTTCACTCCCTCCGCTCTGGGGAATCGGAGCCGGATTTGTCCTCAACCTGGGCGGCATTGCCCTCCCCTCTTTCTTGTTGAAAACCCTGGGTCTGCTCGGGGACCTTGTGGTCCCCCTCATGATCTTTACCATCGGCCTCGCTCTTTCCCTTCCCAAGGTAAGGCATGCGTATGCGATTATCCCTGCGGTGACCATCAAGCTTGGGGTGGTGCCTTTCATTTCGTACATGGCTGCCATGCTTTTGGGTCTGAAGGGGACTGCGCTCGCCTCTTGCTTCATAGAGGGAGCTATGCCCACCATGGTGTTGTCCCTCCTCATCGCCTCGCGGTTTAACCTGGATGAATCCCTGGCAGCCTTTGTTATCGTGGTGACCACAGTCTTATCGTTCATTACCTTACCCCTCGCCATTCATTTCACGCACCACCTGATCCGTTGAAGAGAGTCAGTTTCCCCAAAACCTGATTCCCTCTGCTTTCACGATGAGCCATTTCATGCGCTCTTTTCCCAGGGTGAACTTTACATGAACGGGTGTCTTGACATCCCCTAATAGGTATCCTGTCTCGGTCCCTGCAGTTGCAACTACCCTTATGTCCAGCTCTGCCATTGCCATGTCAGGGGCGTCGGGTGAGCGGCGTTCTCCCTGCGTGCCCCCTTTTTTGATTATTTCTATCTTCAACTCTCCATATTCGACCTGTATGTCGGAAAGGCGGTCAAATTCCCTCTTCAGTATCTCCTTGAGATAAAGGTAGGTTAGTCCATAATCGTCACGGTAAGCAAAAGACACCTTTGACATGACATTGTCAAGGTCTCTTGATTCCACAGCCCCGGCTCCCTCTTTAAAGAGCTTCCTGATTCGTGCCTCATCTGTAGGCCAGAGAAGATAGACAACCAATATGAGGACGAGTAGAGAAAGGAGACCTATGAAGAGTTTTTTGTTCATTCCGCATTCATATTACCATAATGAGCCACTCCTCGGTCCCTTCTACCTCTCATTCAATTCGTCATCATTCCCCAAATTGACATTCACCGGGTGTTCAGGTAAATTGAGAAACGAGGGGATATGTGTGCAGTGAAGCAGGGAAGAGGTCTCCCCGTCGTAATCATTATGGATATCAGAATCCTTCAGAATATAAGGGAAAAACTTTTGCGCCGGATGTCGGAGGCACGGATGAAACCTTTCTCGCAGAAGGCCCTGGGAGTGGGAGCCGCGGGAGACAAGACCTTTCCCATAGACAAGATTGCTGAGGATATTATTATCTCTGAGCTGGAATCTTCACGCCTCCCTCTCTCTCTTATCTCAGAAGAGTACGGACTCAAGGAACTAAGTGGCGGAGGAAGAAGGGTGCTCATTGACCCCATCGACGGCAGCAAGAATGCCATTGCGGGGATACCCTTTTATTGCACCTCCCTCGCCATTGCGGAGGGAGACACCATAGGCAGCATCTCCATAGCCTACGTGGTCAACCTCATCAACGGCGATGAGTTCCTGGCTGAAAAGGGGAAGGGCGCCTTTCTCAATAAGGAAAGGATTTCCACCCAGAAGGATGATGAATTCTCTCTCATCGCGTACGAGGCCCAGGTGCCTGGAAGGGACATTCCGCGGATTATCCCGCTCCTGTCAAAGGCACACAAAACAAGGTGCCTTGGTGCGACCGCCCTTGACCTTGCGTACCTCTCCCACGGGGCCGTAAGCGTATTTGTGAATCCCTCCCTTTCCAGGAGTTTTGATTTTGCCGGCGGATGGCTTCTTATAGAGGAAGCCGGGGGGGTCTTTACCGACACCAAAGGTGTTTCCCTTGAGGGGATTGATTTGGGGCTGGAAAAGAGCACCCCGCTTTTGGCCTCGGGAAATCAGCGCCTCCACGACAAGGCATTGGCACTCCTTGGGAGATCGTAAGCTGCACGAGAAGGGAACGGGCATGTCGGTTCAGCGAAGCAGGAAGGGGTCCACAGCCCCGATCCCCCTCTGGGGATCGGAGATTAAGTTCGTTCTCCTTGATATGGACGGGACACTGCTGGACAAATACTTTGATGATTATTTTTGGGAACACCTTGTCCCCGAGAAATATGCAGAAAAGCATGGCATCACCTTTGGCAAGGCGAAGACCGAGCTGATGACAAAATACAAACGCCACGAAGGCACCCTGAACTGGACAGACATAGACTTCTGGTCAAGGGAACTTGCCCTGGATATACCGGCACTGAAGGAGCAAATCAGGCATCTCATAGAGGTGCATCCCCATGTGGAGGATTTCCTCAGGATGCTCAAGAGGCACAGGAAGAAAGTCTCCCTTGTCACGAATGCACACGTCAAAGTCCTGGACCTCAAGATGAAGAAGACGAACCTCGGGAAATATTTTGACGCATGTATTACCTCATTTGATCTGGGACATCCCAAGGAGGACCTACAGTTTTGGGAGAGGGCCAGGGAGCGATTGGGGTTTGACAACGAGAGGACTCTCTTCATTGATGATACAGTGGGGATATTGAAGACCGCAAAGGCATTCGGGATACGGTATATCCTCTATAAGGCAAGGGGCAATTCAAAGGAAAAACCGCACAGGCCAGGGGAATTCCCTGCCATAACCGACTTTAAGGAGTTATTCTATGAAGGCATCTGAACTTATCATGCGTTGTCTCGAACGTGAAGGCGTTCGGTATATCTTCGGCCTTCCGGGGGAGGAGAATATCGATCTCCTGGAGGCCGTCCCCTCGTCACAGATACAGTTTGTCCTCACAAGGGATGAACGGGGTGCTGCATTCATGGCAAATGTCTGGGGAAGGTTATCGGGAAGGCCTGGGGTCTGTCTCTCCACCCTTGGACCCGGGGCAACAAACCTCACCACAGGAATTGCGGATGCGTATCTCGATTTCGCGCCGGCTGTCGCCCTGACGGCACAGAAAGCAACCAAGGATCTTCACAAGGAGTCTCATCAATATATTAATACCGTATCGATGTTCCGCCCTATTACGAAGTGGAACACCAGGATAGAGGTTCCGGACAGGATTCCAGAAATTGTCCGCAAGGCATTTAAACTCTCTTCCATGGAAAAGCCGGGACCTGTGCATATCGAAATACCTGAGAACATTCCCTCGCTCTCCCTGGACGAAGAACCCCTGGAACCTTTGGACCTTATCTATCCTGAGCCGTCACGTCTGGCCATAGCCCGTGCCGTAGAGATGATCAAGAGGGCACGGCAACCCCTCATCCTTGCGGGAAACGCGGTCATACGCGGAAATGCAACTGCTCACCTCGCCCGGTTCTCGAGGAAACTCAGGATACCGGTCACCACCACCTTCATGGGGATGGGAGCAATCCCGGCTGACGATGACCTGTTCATTTCCACTACCGGATTGCAGGCAAAGGATTATATTTCATGCGGGTTTGACCGGGCTGACCTTATTATCGCGGTGGGCTATGATCCTGTGGAATTTAATCCAAATTATTGGGACACGGAGAAAGAGATTCTCCATATCAATTTTACCGCAGCAGATGTGGACAAACATTACAGGGCCATAGAGGTTATAGGAAATATCAGAGACACCCTTTCCCTCCTCACCGAATCCCTTTCCGGCGAGAAGGACCCCTCATATTTCATCGCGTTGAAGGGATTTGCCGAGAAGATACTGGAGCCCACCCACAGGGGATTTCCGTTGAAGCCCCTTCGGGTGATCCAGGGGATAAGGAAGACCCTTGGAAGGGAGGACATCCTCATCAGTGATGTAGGAGCGCATAAGATCTGGATCTCCAGGTTTTATCCTGCCTATGGCCCGGATACGGTGATTATCTCCAATGGGCTCGCTGCCATGGGGATTGCGATCCCTGCGGCGATATCCGCAAAACTGTTATTCCCCCATAAGAAGGTGATCGCTGCAGTGGGTGATGGGGGATTCCTTATGTCACTGCCAGAGATGGAGACTGCCCTGAGGCTGAACACACCCTTTGTCTGTCTGGTATTCAATGACGGGGGATTGGGGCTAATCGAATGGAAGGAAAGATTACGCTACCACAAAGCCTTCTTTGTGAAGTTCAACAATCCGGATTTTGTAAAACTGGCGGAATCCTTTGGGGTGAAGGGATACCGGGTCTCTTCAGAAGATGAATTGGAACCCATACTCAAGAATGCCCTAGATCAGAATGTTCCCGCTATTATCGATTGCCCGGTGGACTATTCCGAAAATCTTCTCCTTTCGGAGAAGCTGGGAGGATTGATCTGTCCCATGTGACGCCAAAGGCGCGGGACAAAATCACCCCGCGCCTTTAGTCATATGTGCTCCTGGAAATTATTCGAACTTTATGCATTCCACCGGACAACTGTCTGCAGCAGCCTGACAATCGCAGGTATTGCACTTGTCAGGGCCGATGACCCATGCCTTGTCATCCCTGAGTTCGAAGACCTCAGGGCATAACTCAGAGCATGATCCACACCCGATGCATAAGTCCATGTCCACCACTGGTGCTCCCATAGTATCCCTCCTTTATCAAGTATTATTCAACCGGCGTTACCACCGCCATCACAACCAATTTTTCCCCCTTGTTCGCCTCGAACCCGTGAGAGACCATGGGGTCACAAAGAATGCAGGTCTTCTCGTCAGCCTCTACCCTTTCCTCACCTATTATAAATGTCCCCCTGCCCTGAACGCAATACATGAGAAGCCGCAGGGGGGCCTTGTGGGGTTCCAGCTTCTGCCCTTCATTGAGGCACATAAGTGCGATCCTCATTTCCGGCTTGTCAGAGAGCATCTCCCGGGAAATCCTGTCAGGATAAAACGTGATACGCTTTTTAAGATCGATTGTTTCCATAAGTCCTCCTTCATCCTTTTCTCTCAGAATATGATTATGAGTGCTTCTTTCACCATGACACACATCATACTGCGTCCTTCTCCGGCCGTGCGTCTCTACTTTCTCTTTGCCTCGGTGGGCAGGATCCTGCCAAGGATATCATCAACAGTCACGATCCCCAGCAAGACCCCGTCGCTATCCACCACAGGCAAGGCGACGAGGTTATACTTCGATGTAATGTTTCCCACGACCTTTTCATCCGCCGCAGGGGTAACGGTCTTTATCTTTGTCTCCATGATTTCCGACAACTTGACGTGAGGCTCAGACAGGAGCAGCTCCCTAAGCGATATTACCCCCACAAGCCTCTCTTCACTATCCACGAGGTAGAGATAATAGACGGTCTCGATCTCTTTGGCGTCTTCCCTGAATCTCTCGATGGCCTCCTGTACGGTTATGTCCTGGGCATAGGCAATAAATTCATTGGTCATAAGGCCGCCGGCAGTATCCTCTTCATGACCAAGGAGTTCCTGGATATCCTCCGCCTCCTCTTTTTCAATATGCTCCAGGATCTCCTGCGCCCTTTCCGCGGGGAGGTCGCCCAGGACGTCTGCGGCCTCGTCAGGCGGCATCATCTCGATAATATCCGAGGCCTTCTCCGTATCCATGTCCCTCAGAATTTCCACCTGGGCCTCTGTACTCAGCTCGGAAAGGGTCTCTGCAGCCACGTCCACGTCCAGATTTTTCAGGAATGCAGCGCCTTCATGATGGGACACCTGACTGATGATATCCGCGATATCTGCAGGGTGAAGCTCTGAAAGCATCTGCCGTGGAACCGTGAGGGAGATGGAGGTGAGCTTGGCATGCAGGGGCTGGATATAATTCCAGCTTATGAGATTGTAAGGAAGGGTAGCCTTGAAGACCTTGAGAAAATCCTCGCCCTTCCGCTCAACCCCGAGCCTCCGTAATATCCCCCTTACCCCCACATCCACTGCGATGAGCACTGCCTCAGAATCAAACCCTTCAAGCTTGATATCATTCACCCTCACCACCTTTACGCCGTTGACATCCACAATCTGCTTGTCGAGGAGATCCCTCACGGCATGGAGATTATCGGTGCTCACATCATAAGGGATGAGATCCGCGGCATACATCGCCGCTGAAATTATCCTTTTATTAAAGAGGGTGAGTGCCGGCCACGGGATGCGGAACAGGTTATTCTTCCGTTCAACGATCAGGGCATTCACCTTGGGCAGAGGTTCAGCCTTCACCACCACGATGTCTTTGAGCCTGCCCAATTCTTCCCCTTTAGGGTCCAGGATTGGTTGTTTGAGGATCTCGCTCAAAAATAACTCACCGAACAATGGCATTGTTGTTCCCCTGTAGTATTCCCTTTTGCTCAGCCCGTTTCAATAACTCGTTCACCGCACGCAACCCTTCATCGCCCAGATCCAGGGAATATTGGTTCACATATAAATTGATATGCTGCTCGATCACCGAATCGGCAAGCTCCTGGGCATGTGCTTTTATGTACTCCTTTGTCCCGTCTCTGTGAGCAAAGGCATACTCAACACTTTTTCTCACAAGGACTTCAATGGTATTGATCAGGTCCGCACCGAGGCTCTTCTCTGCAATTATACACCCAAGGGGTATGGGAAGTCCTGTCTCGTTCTCCCACCACTTGCCGAGGTCCAGAATCCCCGAGAGTCCGTAATCAGGGTAAGTAAACCTCGACTCATGGATGATGAGCCCCGCATCCACAGCACCCGTCCTTACGGCATCCAAAATCCTTTCAAAGGACATTTCCACCACATTACCTGCCAGCAACGGTTCATAGAGCTGAAGGAGGAGATACGCGGTGGTAAGCCTCCCCGGTATCGCGATTCTTTTCCCTTTGAGGTCATCCATTTTCACGTTGCCCTTCGCGACCACGAGAGGGCCGCATCCCCTTCCCAGGGCACCGCCTGAGCGGAGCAGGACATACCGGTCCCTTAATTTTCCGTAGGCGTGGAACGAGACCTTTGTGATATCGAGTGCGGCATGCAACGCCTTCTGGTTCAGTGTCTCCACATCGAGGAGCATCTCCCTGAACTTCAAATCACCCGTATCGATCTTCCGGTGCACAAGGGCATAGAAAATGAAGGTATCATTGGGGCACGGGGAATACCCGAGGGTGAGGGTTTTGGGGAACTGCTGTGGCTCCATTAGGACCTCCTCTCACAAAACAAAAGACATATATTAGTATACTGAAAAAATCTCGAAGTGATAATAGGTGTATAATATAAAGCATGGGAACTGATCTTTCTGGCAAGCAGTCAACGTTCCCCTCGACGCAGGGAGAAATTGCGGCCAGTGAAAAGATCGGCCGCATCATAGAGCTTTCCTCGCAATACCTCCATGGAAAAGACACCCCTTTGCGGCTTTCCCTTCTCACGTTTTTTTCGAAGGGGCATCTCCTTATTGAGGAC
>Ga0079037_100002621_pt1 | contig 10028 bp, 9 predicted proteins | sample Mud3Dept4metaG_FD_71479 | JGI IMG/M metagenome (GOLD analysis project Ga0079037, IMG submission 71479) | Freshwater wetland microbial communities from Ohio, USA, analyzing the effect of biotic and abiotic controls - Mud 3 Core 4 Depth 4 metaG | ecosystem: Environmental > Aquatic > Freshwater >... | reverse complement strand
CCATCTGCCGTCATGATGAGGGGAAAGGTCATGCCGTAGGCTTCCTTCCCTTCCAGTCGGCGGATGAGATCGATGCCGGCCACAATGTTTCCCCACTGATCGCTGCCGCCCATTTGAACGGTGCAGCCACGATGCCTGAACAGGTGCCAGAAATCATAGGCCTGCAGAAGCTGGTAGTTGAATTCAATAAACGAGAGCCCTGTTTCAAGACGAATCTTTACGGACTCACTTGACAGCATTCGATTGACACTGAAATGGACGCCGATATCTCTCAGGAAATCGATATAGTTCAGTTTCGTCAACCAGTCGGCATTGTTGAGGAGAAGGGCCTTCCCCTCCGAGAAGTCAAGAAAACGGGAGAACTGCTTTTTCTGGGCCTCAGCGTTCTGGGCGATCTCTTCGAGGCTCAGAATCTGACGCATTTCCGTTTTGCCGCTGGGGTCGCCCACCAGCCCCGTCCCGCCCCCAACCAGCGCAATCGGCTGGTGGCCGTGCCGCTGCATGTGAGCCAGCGACATGATGGGAACCAAGCTTCCCACATGAAGGCTGGAGGCCGTCGGGTCAAACCCGATGTAACAGGTGGTCCTGCCTTTGAGAAGATCCCGGAGTTTCCCCTCATCGGTCACCTGTTCAATGAAGCCTCTCTCCACGAAGACATCATACACGGTCTTTTGGGTTGAAGGTTCTGTCATCATTGACTCCGCTCGTTCAACGGAACTCTGATCCTCTCAATCTTTTCCGCCTTCCCTGTCTCTGAGTTGATGTCCATCACGACACCCTGAAGTTCAATCTCTCCCGTGGCCACATCAAATTTCCAAGGGATCTGGGTCAAAAAACGGTCCACCGCAATCTTTTCACGGACCCCGATCACAGAGGCCAGTGGACCGGTCATTCCCACGTCCGTAATATACGCCGTCCCTCCGCTCAATACCCTTTCATCGCTTGTCTGCACATGCGTATGCGTCCCGCATACCGCGCTGACCTTCCCGTTCAAAAACCGACCCAAGGCCACTTTCTCGGAGGTCGCCTCAGCATGAAAATCCACGATGATGATGTGGGTATCCTTTCTTAATGTCTCAGCCTCTTTTTCGCCGACGCGGAAAGGGCATTCAAGGTTCTTCATGAAGACCCTTCCCTCCAGGTTCAGCACGCCTACGACGGTCCCATCTTTCGCTTCAAAAATCCCCGCTCCCCTTCCCGGAACATCAGGAGGGTAATTGGCGGGTCTTAAAAGCCGTTTCTCCTCTTTCAGGAGAGGAAGGATCTCTTTCTTGGCCCAGATGTGATTTCCCGAAGTAACCACATCCACTTCCTGACTCAGGATCTCCATGGCCGTCTCGGGCGTGATCCCCATTCCTCCTGCCGAGTTCTCTCCATTGGCAATCGTGAATTCAATGCCGTGGTCCGAGATGACCCTTCCGAGCAGTTCTTCAAGGGCACGTCTCCCCGGCTTACCCACAATGTCACCAATGAACAGAATCCGCATTCCAAACCTTTCGAATACGTCGGAGGTTGCAGGTTTGAGGTTGGAGGCAAACAACAAAAACTAAATTTCGAGAAAACGCGCAAGTAAACTCTTTGCCTCAAACCTCCAGCCTTAGACCTCAAACAGCATTACTTGGCTAGATCGACGGCCCGCGTTTCGCGGATCACCGTCACCTTGATCTGCCCCGGATAGGTCAGTTCATTTTCAATCTTGCGAGCGATGTCTCTGCACAGGACAGCGGAATCATCATCGCTGATGCGTTCAGGCTGAACCATGATGCGGATCTCTCTTCCTGCTTGAATAGCATAGGATTTTTCGACGCCCTGGAAAGACGTCGCGATCCTTTCGAGATCCTCGAGTCGCTTGACGTAGGTCTCCAGCATTTCCCTTCTCGCCCCGGGTCTCGCCCCTGACAGTGCATCCGCGGCTTCCACCAGGACATCGATCATTGAATCCGGCTTCTCTTCTTCATGATGAGCCCCAATCGCGTGGACAATGACCGGGTTCTCCCCGTATTTTCTTGCCAGATCGGCACCCAGTTTCGCATGGGATCCTTCGACCTCATGGTCAACCGCCTTTCCGATATCGTGGAGAAGCCCGGCCCGCTTGGCCTGCTTCACGTTGACGCCCAGCTCGGCAGCCATGATGCCGCACAGAAATGCCACCTCCAGAGAGTGCTGGTAGACATTCTGGGCAAAGCTTGTGCGGTACTTCAAGCGGCCGATCAGCTTGATCAGTTCAAGGTGCATCCCGTGCACGCCCACGTCGAAGGTGGCCTGTTCTCCTGCCTCACGGATCGAGACCTCCATCTCCTGTTCCACTTTCTGGACGATTTCCTCGATGCGTGCGGGGTGAATCCTTCCATCGCTGACCAGACGCTCCAGGGCAATGCGCGCGACTTCCCTGCGAACAGGGTTGAACCCGGAAAGGATCACGGCCTCGGGGGTATCGTCGATGATCAGGTCGACACCCGTGGCCGCTTCCAGGGCCCGGATGTTCCGGCCTTCCCTCCCGATGATTCTCCCCTTCATCTCTTCGTTGGGCAGATTGACGACGGATACTGTTTTCTCCGCGACATACTCTCCTGCATAACGCTGAACAGCCAAGCTGATAATCTCCTTCGATTTCTTATCGGCCGTCTCCCTTGCCTCTTCCTCAATCTTTCTGATCCGCTTGGCGGCCTCATGTTTCGCCTCATTCTCCATGGCTTCCATGAGGAGCTGCTTCGCTTCTGCCGACGACATTTTTGCAATATTCTCCAGCTGCACCCGCTGTTTCTCAAGAAAGGCGGCGACCTTTTTCTCCTGCTCTGCCACCGTCCTTTCCTGTTGGATCAGGGCCTTTTCTCTCCGTGTGATCTCGACCTCTTTCCCGTCGAGGAGTTCAATCTTTTTGTCCAGGTGAGACTCCCGCTGGAGCATCCTTTTTTCGATCGTCTGGAGTTCCTGCCGTTTCTCCGTCGTCTCTTTCTCAAACTCGGCCTTCTCTTGATAGAACTTATCCTTGGCCTGCAGGAGCGCTTCCTTCTTCAGGATCTCCGCCCTTTTCTCGGCCTCCTCAATCAGTTTAGCAGCCGCCTCTCTGGCAGATCCGATCCTTGCGTCATAAAAACGTTTCCTGATGAGGAACCCGATAAGGGCTCCCAGCAAGGCCGTCAGGGAAACAATGATGATATACAATTCAAGGCTTATTTTTTCCAAAGATTAGTCCACCTCCTTTACCGATATTTAGCCGGTTGCTGAAAAACACCCATCTGGGCATTCTTGAGCAACCTCTCAGTCCCGACACAAAGGCTGTCCTGTTCAGGATGAAGTGCGTTCCCGTCAAATGAGCGGAGAAAGGAATTCGAGACGGAACGAAGGGGGTTACGGGTAGAACAAAACCCGTTCCGGAAAAGGAGATACGTGGGATCCCGAGGGCGTTATGTAACCGTTTTTCCTCACCTTAAGAAACCCTACTTTAAAGGGGCGACACGTCACTCTCGACCGCTGCTCCCTTTTCAAATCAGAAACGAACGTATGCAGATCGCGTAAAGGAAGCACCGAACAGCCGATGACCTCCATCTTCCTTCTTAATTGACCCCCTACGTTCGCAAATCTCAGCAGGATCTCAGTCCATTTCAAAAGGATCACCCGCACTATCTCTTTTTCCCTCTATTCTATTCCGGCACACCTTTCATCAACTCGTGACGGTGGTTATTTCAAACGAACCCAGCAGGCAAACATCACTCTACGATGGAAACTTTCTCTGCCTCCTTTCCACCTATCTTCAAATCGATCTTTTCCACCAGGTCTCTCGATTTCGTCCCCACTTCTATAAGAAGGGCCTTTCTTCTCTCCCTTTCTTTCAAGAGATCATCTGCAATATTAAGGGCTGCCAGAATGGCCACGTTCAGTGAAGAGACAGTCCTTGTCTTCTTCAGAATCTCTTCGATCTTATCATTGACATACTCTGCCACGTCCTGAATATGCGACTTTTCCGAATCGGTTTTCACCGTAAAGGTTTGTCCGAACACCCTGATTTCAACGAGATTTTCTATCTTCTTTCCTTCCTGGTTCATAGGATCGCTCAAATCTTGTCCCTTTTACAAACAGATCAAAAGTCAATTCCTTTGAGCCGGTGAAGCAGTTGATCGATCCTGGTCTTTACTTTCTCTCGATCCTGGGCAATAAGCTCCAGCCTTTTTTCAAGCTGACTCCGCTTTTCCCGCTCCGAATCGATCGCGACCAACAACTCATCTCTCTGCTTTACGACTTCCTGAAACCGATCCAGCAGAAGTTCCACCCTGCTCTCCAAAGGGTCGAGGATCCCCTTTTCTCCCTCGGGCGCGCTCGCATCCGTTGAACTATCTAATGATATTTCCCCAGTCATAAAAAGTCAACCCCGGAGAAGCAGTGAGAAGCAGTGCCTAAAGTGAGCTAAAGTCTCTAAAGTGTCTAAAATTCAAAAAAACCTAAAAACGAACGGCCGACCGGGTTAAAATTTTATCGTATCCTAAAATCTAGGCGGCGTTGAGCAAGTAGGCCTTGATGAACTCGTCTATGTCGCCGTCCATGACCCGGTCTACCTCGTGGAGCACTTTGTTTGTGCGATGATCCTTTACCATTTTATAAGGGTGCATTACGTAGGAGCGAATCTGGCTGCCCCATGCAATCTCTTTTTTGGTACTGTGCATGGCCGCAAGCTTTTCTTCCTTCTCCTTCAGTTCCTTTTCGTACAGGCGCGCTTTCAAGATCTTGAGGGCCATCGCCTTGTTCTTGTGCTGCGAACGTTCGTTCTGGCACTGGACGACGATCCCCGTGGGGAAATGTGTAATCCTCACCGCTGAGTCTGTCTTATTGACGTGTTGTCCCCCTGCCCCTCCGGAGCGATACGTGTCAACCTTGATCTCTTTTTCATCAATTTCGATCGCGATATCTTCAGGTGCTTCGGGATAGACGAAAATGGAAGAAAAGGAGGTGTGCCGCCGCGCCCCGGCATCAAAGGGTGAGATTCGAACAAGGCGATGAATGCCTATCTCGGCTTTCAAGTACCCGTAGGCATAAGAGCCCGTCACGGTAAAGGTGACGTTCTTCAGGCCTGCTTCTTCCCCCGTCAGGATATCGATAATCTCGGTTTTGTATCCCTTTCTTTCAGCCCACCTCAGGTACATACGGAGCAGCATTTCCGTCCAGTCCTGGGCCTCTGTTCCCCCTGCCCCGGCGTTGATGCTGACGATGGCGTTGTTCGGATCGTTTTCCCCTCCCAGCATCCTCCTGAACTCCATCTGCTTGATGGCTTCTTCGGTCTTTTGAACCTTACCCACCAATTCCTGGGTCTCTTTTTCGTCCTCCTGCTCTTCCAGCAACTGGAGAAGAATCTCTATCTCGTCCAGCTCTTTCTTTTCATTCTTCCACGGAGTGAGAGCATCGATGATGGATGCCCTCTCCTTCTGAATAGCCTGATTTGAGCTATTCTTCTCCCAGAAATCCGGTTGGGCCATCATCTTCGTTATCTCGTCGAGCCGCTTCTCCCTTTGTTCAAAGTCAAAGATAACCTCGAAGATTATCCAGACGGTCTTTCAATTCCTTAAGACGATCCCTTAACTCAGGTAACATGTTGAACCACCTTTCATTATGATATTATTTCTTTTTAAATAACATAAATCAACAAAAATATAAACCTTTCTTGACAACACGCTGAAATCTATACGTTTTAACTGGCATGAACGGTCGGATACGCTCTGAGGCACTTAGGGCTAAGTGATCGCGGAGACAAATCTATAGTGCAATACGGCTGGCAACGTATTTAGACCCCGCGAAAAAATGACATCCCCGCCTCCATCTCACCATGGTGGGCGAAAAAACGCACTACCTGATTGTGCCCAGGTAGTGCGTGGTCAACTGGCGATCCCTAACCTTGGGATTGGAGTAGTCGGGAAGCAGCATCGGGGAGACCCGGTCACTGCTGATCCCTGCCTCTTCCACTTCCTTGTTGTACCTGCGGACGTGATCCAGGTTCATCTTCCCGTCTTTCGCCTTCTCCTTGGCGTAAGCGGCCGCACTGATCCCAGCGATCCTCCCGAAGACACAGACATCGAGCAGGGAGTTGCCCATCAATCGGTTCTCTCCGTGGACCCCCCCTCCGACTTCTCCGGCAGCAAAGAAACCCGGAATGGCCGTCTCGCACTTGCTGTTATAATCCAGTCCGCCGTTCTGGTAGTGAAGGGTGGGATAGACCAGCATCGGTTCCTTGGAGATGTCAATCCCGTAGCGTCTGAACAGAATGTGCTTTCCGGGAAATTCCCTTCTCACCGTCCCCTCTCCTTCTACGATATCGATCATGGGAGAATCCAGCCAGACACCCACCTTTCCCGTGGGGGTGGGAATCCCTTTAGCGACTTCCGTGCACTCCCGGATGAAAGAAGCGGACTCCACATCCCTCGGCTCGCGCTCGTTGACGAATTGCTCTCCGTCGATATTCAGGACGTTCGCCCCTGCCCCTCTGAATTTTTCCGTGATCAGAAGGCCTTCCGCCTGCTCAGGAAAGATGGCTCCTGTCGGGTGGTACTGGACCGTGTGGAGAAAACGCAACTTTATTCCAGCCCTGTATCCCAGGACAAGGCCGTCTCCAGTGGCTCCATAGTGATTGGTCGTGGTGAAACCCTGGATGTGTAACCGTCCCGACCCCCCTGTGGCCATGATCACCGCTTTCGCCTTCACCACAAAGTATTCTTCGGTCTCGAGGTTGTAGAGAACGGCGCCCGCACAATGTCCGTGCTCATTGAGTATCAATTCCACCGCCGGGGAAAATTCCAGCACCTTGATCTGTTCGACGCGGTTTCGCGCTTCATCCCTCAGCGTCCTCATCATCTCCGCGCCGGTGATGTCTGCCGCGTAGTGCATTCGCTTTCGGCTGGTCCCTCCTCCGTGCAGGGATTTCAGTCGGCCGTCAGAAAACTTGGTGAACATGCAGCCGAGGCTTTCAAGCCACGCCAAGACCTTCGGGGCTTCTGTGACCAGGGTGTAGGCAAGCTCGGGGTCGTTATTGAAATGCCCCCCGCCCAGGACATCAAGATAGTGGAAGTAAGGCGAATCCTTATCTCCCTTGGATGCGGCCTGAATCCCTCCCTCTGCCATCATGGTGTTCGCGTCACCATGTCTCAGCTTGGTTGCAATCAGGACATTCGCCCCATTCTCCTGCGCCATCAGGGCTGCTGCGGTCCCCGCCCCTCCTCCCCCGATGATCAGAACATCTGTTTCGTAAGGGACCTTCGTCAGGTCGATGCTGTCAGGATTGACACGGCTCCTTGCCTCGAGGATGGCTACGATTTCAGGGGAGATGGCGTAACCCTTGCTCGGGCCCACCTGTATCTCCTTCCTCGAACCTTGCACGAAATCGGGATGGAATTTTTTCAACCGTTCCTCCCTCTGTTTGAGCGAGAGCATCGGGAACTCCTCCCCCCGTTTTTTCCTTTCGACCCTGGCCGGGCGAGTCGCTTCAACCTTCTTGATCAGTTCTTTCAACTCCGATGTATATGGCATGACATCCTCCAACGATCTTCGGCATGAGGCATGGGGCATAGGGCATAGGGCAAAACATAATTACTTTAGAGATCCATCTTTTCGCTTTTAGCCTTAAGCCCTGCACCTTACGCCTTGTGCCTTCCTCTATGCGCTCTGCGCTATGCGCTTTGCTTTTTACAGATATGTTTTATCTTTGGGAGCCCAACTTTCGTCCGCCTGTTCGGGTTCGATTTCCCTTGCCGTATAGAGCTTCTTCAGCGTGTCGATGTCCGCTTTCATCAACTCCTGCAACATCGGCTCGTATTTCCCTTTTTTGACCTCTTCAGCCATGGATGTCAGATGTGTCGCCTTCGGGGCGACATATTTCCCGTAGAGCCTTCTCCCCAGGATGGCAATGTTGTATTGGCAGATCTCTGCCGGGCAGCGCGATGTGCACAGGCCGCACATCACGCAATCGAAGGAGAGTTCTGCCAACCTGGCAATATCCCCCCTCATTGCAGCCGCCATGTAGTCCATTACCTGGATCTCCATCGGGCAGGACTTCGTGCACACATTGCACTGGAGGCACCGGAGGGTCTCAGGATATGCCTTGACCAACGCCTCGATGCCGGGTTTGATCTTCTCCAGGTCATAGGTGCTCCTGTTGGCCGGAAAGAAGGGGATCTGCGTCAGATACATGTTTGGCTGGACGATGGTTTGACAGGCCAGTCCCACTTCAATCTTGTAGCTTCCGGGAAATCGGTAGACGGTTCCACACGCCCCGCAAATCCCGCCCCGGCACCCGCACCCACGGATCAGCTGGTACCCCGCATATTCCATCGCCTTCTGTATGGTCAGGGACGCGGGAACCTCGTAGCGTTTTCCCATGATGAAGATGGGAACCAACTCTTCTTGCTTCTTCGCTTCAACTTCCATCGATGTTTCCTCCACGTAACGCAAAGCGCATAGAGCATAGCGCATGGCGTTCAAAGATAATCAAAAATGATGAATCCCCGATTTATGTTCCACCTCTCTTTGTTAGCGCTTTGCGCTATGCGCCATGCCCCGTGCGTCTTTTAGACCACCTTCAGTTCGTCTTCCTTGAAGGTGGCGACCGGCGGAGTTTCCTTTACATCCCTTCCGGGCACATACTGGAACATCTTCTGGATCTTATCCCCAACGCTCCTGAACAGCGAGGCCACCGGCAGTCGGCTCGGACAGGCGCTGTCGCAGAGTCCGCATCCGATGCACGACGTGACCATGTGAGACATCCGGATCAGGTGGAAGATGAGCGTATCGGTCGGCATCCGGATTCCCCCTTTTCGGTCCGCCCATCTCAGGAATTGATCTCCCTCATGTTCAAAGATCGCCGTCCGGAAGACACATTCCTTGCAATAGCAGATGGGACACGCCACCATGCAATTGTGGCACCGGACACACGTTGCAAACCGGTCCAGAAAAGAGGGAAGGCCCTTGACCATTCCCTTGAATTCCTTGAAGACGGCATCCCGCTTCTTCGTTCTTTCACCGACGACCTTGCTGACAACCCCGGCTCGGTTGGGCGAATCTTGGCCCGAAAAGGACAGGATCCCTTTCTCTTCGATCTCCTTCTCCAGTTTTTCCCCCACCTCGATTCCGATCTCCCGGTCTGTCGGATACCCGTACAGTTTCAAGACAATGTCTGCCTGAGGCACCGGATATTCGCACATCTGGCAGGCCGTGCGAAAGACGTAGTCTGCGGGTGGAGCACTCTCTCCCTTTTCCATTCCTCTGAAAAGCTCCTGGGTCAGTTTCTCTCCACCTTTTCCTTCTTGAACCATCTTCGCATAGTCAGGGACCTCGAAGGTTCCGGGACAATCGATGCCGATGAGATAAAGATTGTCCAACTTGACCTGCAGGAATTTCGCCAATTCCACAATGGCCCTGATCTCGCATGATTTCATGACCGCTCCAACCTTTTTCCCCAGGTTCTTAATACTCAGATTGGATACGACCCTTGCGGATTGAACGGGCATCGTGGGTGAGAGGGCGCACCCGCCACCGAGCATACGGGGATCCCGTATCAAGGTCTGAACGACCCCTTCTCCCGAAGGAAGTGCCTTGGGAAGAATGAGATCCTCGACCACTCCCTTCTCAATCAGTGATTTTAGGAAATCGATGATGGCCTCATCCGTCTTTCCATCCTTCACCTTAACGGCTGCCAGCTTCGCCATGTTTAACGGTGCTCCTTTCCTTCAATGAAAGACGCATAGCGCAGAGAGCATAGCGCAAAGCGTAAAATCTGAACAAAGAACTTTTTCAGAAAGGACTATAATTCGTCTCCTGAAATCTTCTGACGTCTTCTTCGGTTTTCTTTTAAGTTTCTCATCTGACTCTATGCGCTCTGCGCTGTGCGCTATGCGTTTTTTCGTTACGCGTTCCAGAGTTGTTTCATGGGGTTCGGACCCAGTTTCTTCAGATCATCGACCATTTTCGTAACGGTGTCGGCGAAGAGTTTTCCTTCACTGGCGCTGATCCATTTAAGCAGGATCCGGTCCTCTGTGAATCCCAGTTCATTC
>Ga0079037_100002620_pt1 | contig 10028 bp, 7 predicted proteins | sample Mud3Dept4metaG_FD_71479 | JGI IMG/M metagenome (GOLD analysis project Ga0079037, IMG submission 71479) | Freshwater wetland microbial communities from Ohio, USA, analyzing the effect of biotic and abiotic controls - Mud 3 Core 4 Depth 4 metaG | ecosystem: Environmental > Aquatic > Freshwater >... | reverse complement strand
CAGGAAGACTTTCAGGGTCCGCAACTGGAGAAGCTCTCCAAAGTCGTCGACATGACGCCTGAGGAATTCAAGGAACGGTTCGGGTATTTAGGCGACCGGACTATAGTCTGCTACATGCTCTCCTTCTAACTGCCGATTTGCCTTCACGCGTATACCTTCGTTGTCCGCGTCGGCGCGACTCCGACGTACTTTAATAGTACGCCTTCACAGTGCCCACTGTCTTAGCCGGGTACCCGGGCGCTCCCAGACCTCTCTTCCCGGGTGGCACGCTCTATTTTTGAATGCAGCCCGACATAAGCTGATCTCTCATAGCGCCTCGCTGCCGGCTGGGGTACCCAGCTGGTGGCTGAGTCGTAGTTTCGAATGTACCCCGGCACGAGCTGTTTTCTGCGTGATTTCTAACCAATTACCCATGCCGCGTTGCGTGCGGCACACGCAAATGATGGTCCTTCTGGACCCAGGCCCCTGGACCCCGGACCCTATTTTCTACGCAATGGAGAGGGTCGGGCCGGTGATGAGGATGTTGTCGTATCTGTTTCTGTGGTGCAGCAAATAGATCGAATCGAGGTCGATGTACTCGAACGATCCCATGCCTGCAGCAAGGTGGATGGCCGCAGAGAGACCGACCATCGTCTCAGTCATGCAACCGATCATCAAGGACAGGCCGTTGGCCCGGGCAAGCTTCACAATTTCGAGAGACTCTGCAATACCACTCTTGGCAATTTTTATGTTAACCCCATCGCAGGCGTCCGCCTCAAGGGCTTGCTTCAGGTCTTGTGCGCTTTCAACGCTTTCGTCGAGAATGACGGGGAGCGCCGCGGCTTTGCGGATCTTGCCGAGCCCCTTGAGATCGTGCTTGGGCAGGGGCTGTTCAAAGAGCTCCACGGGGTAGTCGTTCGAGCGGATCCATTCGACGAACCGGAGAAAGGCATCAACCCCAAATCCCTGATTGCCGTCCAGCCGGAGCCGGAAAGGCAAGCCGGCTTTTGCGAGGATGTGGTGCACGAGTGAAAGAAAGCTCTTGTCCTCTTCGACGTTCCCGCTCACCTTCACCTTGAAGACGGTGAACCTATTGCGGAGCGCATACCCGATCCATTTCGTGAGCGACTGCGCATCAGGCACAAAGGGTATGGTTATGTCGGTCTCCAGTCGATTCACGTGAGCCCCGAAGAACCGGTGCTCCGTCACTGACCGGCCCTTGAGGGAAGCCCTGAGCAGGGCAACTTCCAGTCCTGATATAGTCATCCGCTCACGCGGGAAACGCGCGTGGAATTCCCCCACCAGTTTCTCGTATCCATCGAGTTCTGCGTGTTTCACTTCCCGGCTCACCTGCGCCATGACTTCTCTGATCCTTGCGGGCGTCTCTTCCGGGCGGGAGAAACTGGTCGGTATCTCGCCCACGCCTTCGCACCCGTTGTCAAGCCGCACCGAGACGAGGAAGTTGTGCAGAAAGGCCTTGCTTCCCAGGGCCGTGGCAAACGTGGTCTTGAGCGGCCGCCTAATCTCCCGGATATAAATAGATGCTATCTTCGGCACGGTAGTGTCTAGTGTTTAGTGTACAGTGTTTAGTCTCTACTGCTCACTGCTGACTGCTCACTCGTTTTGCTGGTCACTGGTCGCTGATCTCCTTATCGGAACAAAGAACACCTTCACCGTGTGCGCGTCCACACCAAAGAGGCCTGACAGGATTTCAAAGCCATATCCTTCAGGCTCTTTCTTCAACTCAAGAAGGAAGGCGAAACGCTGCCGCCAACTCTCACCACTCTCCTCCTTCGTGTAGAGTCCATACAGAACGTTGGTGAGCGTTTTTTCCCCTGCGCTCTTGTACGTGTAAAAAGTAAGAAGCGGCCGCAGGATCCTGTCAAACTGCTCGTTTCTGAACGGGAGGATGGACGGGACATAGACAGTCGATTCTTCATTCTTGATGCGATATTCGAAGAACGGCCACACGTTGAGGAAACGGTCTTTGTCCTCCTCAAGGTACCGGTTGATGAGGAGCCAGCGCTGCTCATACCAGTGCTTATTGTCTGCGAAGCGTTTCGAGTGCTTGTAGAACGGCCACATTACATACAGCACGTCGTCTTCTCCCGCCTCGTACCGCCAGTAGAAGGGGAAAAAAGCACGCAGCGTATCGTCCTCGCTGTTTGACACCTGCACGAAGGGCCAGGGCAGGTCGTACTTCTCGACAGTCTCGGTCCTGGTATACCGGAAGAATGGCCACAGAACCGTGCGGGCAGCGGTTTTCCTGGAGGTCGTTTCAGTGTACAAGGGAAAGATGTAGAAAAGGTCCTTGGGGTCGTCGGTGTTCAGGTCGGTCTGTCCTCTCAGGAAGATGGGCCAGAGAAAAGACTGTCTCCACTTCTCGCCGGGTTTCTCCCTATACCCGTAGAAGGGCCACGCCGCAAAACCATCCTCAGTGCCCCCGTACGAGGTGAAGAATGGCCACAGCACCTGTGTCCTCTCCGCGCCGAACCCATCCTTTGTGTGTGAATAGAACGGCCACAGGAAGAAACCGATCTCATCTTTTCCGAACCGGTTGTACAGCTTTCCTCCAAACGGGAAGAACCCGCCGTAGCCTTTGCCCTTTGCTTCTCCCCAGAAGGCCAGCAGGAATGACGTGTCCCATGCGTCTTCAGAGCGCTTGCTGTAATAGATGGGGACAAAGTAGGCTTTATCTTCGTTCCAGCCGCCAAGGGGCCAGAGGGCGCTGCTCCACCCGCCCGGCGCAGAATCGTAGTCAAAAAGCAGCGGCCTTACGGTGAAATGGTAGTTTGGTTCACTCTCTTCGTATGACACGAGCGGTCCGATAAAGTTCTGCTCGGACCCGTGTTTCCACCAGATGGGCCATAAGTCGCCTGCGTCACACGGTACAAATGAAAGGAAGAAAAATGCGGAGATGAGAAGTAGTCTAGTAAAAAATCGAATTGCTTCTCTCCTTCAACCTCGCACACAATCTGGTGGCTTGCCCCTTGACCCAGCCTTAAAAAAGGATACCAAAAATCGTCCCCAGCACCGTGAAGGGCGTCATCTCTTCCACGCCCTCGGCCGCCTTCTGGACTTTCTTCATTGTCTTGGTAGCCTCGGTCGCAAGCGTTTCATCCTTCATGAGCTTGCCGATCGTTCCCTCGCCCTTGTTTATCCCTTCCGTGATCTGCCGCACGCTTGCCATGGTCTCTTTGGCGTCGATATAGAGGGTCTCGTCCTTTGCCAGCTTGCCCAGCGTTCCCTTGCCTTCCTCAATATCCTTTGAGACAACCTTCAATGAGGCGACGACATCCTTTACATCGTTATAAAGCGTCTCGTCCTTCACGAGCAGGCCGAGCGTGCCCTTCCCCTGCTCGACGTCTTTCATGAGCGCGCTGACACTCGTGAGTGTGGCGTCGGCCTTGTCGGTCATGGGGCCGAGTTTTTCGCTCACCTGCGCGGCATTCGCAATGAATCGCTTCACGTTCTCCTTGTTGTCACCGACCATCTCCTTGAAGTCGCCGCTCAAGGCCTTGATGTTATGAATGCCTGCTCTCAAGCTCTCCTTCTCGGTCTCCCCCAGGATGCCCTTGAACTGGTCCATGACCCGGCCAAAATTTTTCGTTGCCACGTTGATGTTTGAGAACATCTCATCGTAATCGGCACCCGCTATCACCGTGGTGATCTCGTCGCCGCCCTTCAGGTACGTCGTTGCTTTCCCCGGGATAATGGCCAAATACTTGTCTCCGAGGATGCCTGACGACTTGACCGCTAGTGCGCTATCCGCCGGGATCTTAACGTTGTCTCTGATCACCAGGGTAGCCTTGGCACGGTAGCCATCCAAAGAGATTCTCTTCAGCACACCAACTTCCACTCCGGCAAGCTCGACCGGAGATCGAATATCAAGCCCCGCCACATCATCGAAGTGGACCGAGACCTCATACCCGCCCCGCGTCAACGCGCCGAATTTGCCCACCCTGAACGACATGTAGAACAGAACAACGATTCCTATGAGCACCACGACACCAACCTTAAACTCGGAACTCACAGTTCACCTCCTCCGAAACCGGGGATCTTTGTCGCCTTGAGAAACTCTTTGACCTCCCCCCGGTCACTTCTCTTTATTTCGTGAGGCGTGCCCGAGGCAACGATCTTGCCGTCATAGAGCATCGCCACCGTGTCAGCTATCCTGAACATGCCTAATACGTCGTGACTGATCACCACGTATGTCTTCTTGAGATGCGTTTGGGTTTCCTTGATGAGATCCGTGATGGTGAGAGAAATTATCGGGTCCAACGCGGACGTTGGCTCATCAAATAGAATGATCTCCGGATCCAGCGCCAGGGCTCGTGCGAGCCCCACGCGCTTCTTCATGCCACCCGAAAGCTCGGAAGGCAGCTTCTCCGTGAAACCGAGGAGTCCGACCTCCTTCAGTCTCTCGTCCACAATTCTCTTCACTTCCCTTTCCGACATGTTCGTCTGCTCCCTCAACGGGAAGGCCACGTTGTCGAACACGTTCATCGAATCGAAGAGGGCTGCCTCCTGGAACAACATGCCGAACTTCATGCGTACCTGGTTGAGCTCCCGTTCCTTCAGTCTTGTGATCTCCACCCCATCGATCCACACCTCGCCTTTATCCGGCTTCATGAGCCCGATGAGGTGTTTCATCAGCACGCTCTTCCCTCCACCGCTCTTGCCGATGATGACCGTGATCCTCCCGCGCTTCGCCTCCAGGTTAATCCCGTCGAGCACAACCTGGCCGTTGAAACTCTTGTGCAGATCAACGATCCGTATCGCGCTATCATCCATATCAAAACATGAGGGACGTGAGCATGTAGTCGGAGATCAGTATCGTGACGCTCGACACGACCACCGCCTCGGTGGTCGACCTGCCCACACCTTCTGCCCCTCCTCTCGTATTGAAACCCTTGTAGCAGCAAATGACACCCAGTATGAGCCCGAAGACTGCGGCCTTTGCAAGGCCGTTGTAGATATCGGCGAGTTCCACGTACTTCACCATCCTGCTGATGAAGACCCCTTCGTTGATCCCGAGCAGTTTGACGCCAACGAAGTAACCGCCGAGTATGCCGGCAAAGTCGGCTATGACAGTGAGTACCGGCAGCATGAAGAGCGAAGCAAGCACCCGGGGCACAACAAGATACTTCACGGGACTCAACGCCATCACGGTGAGTGCGTCAATCTGCTCGGTGACACGCATCGAACCCAACTCCGCTGCCATGGCTGACCCCGCTCGCCCGGTCACCATGAGCGCAGTCAACACGGGCCCCAGTTCGCGCGTCATGCTGAGCGCTACGGTAGCGCCCACGAGCCCCTCTGAACTGAACCTCCGGAATCCGTAGTACGTTTGCAGGGCAAGCACCATGCCGGTAAAACTGCCGGCAATAATCACTATGCCGAGTGACTTCACCCCGATAAACTCCATCTGCTTGAAGAGGTAGTTGAACTTGAATGGGGGACGGAATGTCCAGTAGGCCGTGTCCATCAGCAGGTACCAGATGCGGCCGAATTCCGACGTGAAATGCGCAACCGGCCTGAACAAACCTTTGATGACCCCGCTAAACATACGCCCTCGGTACTCTCCGCGATATACCGCAGAGGATTTCATACGGGATAGTTCCGACCTGCTCTGCCACTTCGTCTGGCGATATAGAGTTGTTTCCCGACGTGCCGACAAGGATCACCTCTTCGCCCGGGGTCACATCGGCCACACCAGTGACGTCCGCCAGGAAAAAGTCCATGCAGACACGACCGACGATCGGCACGCGCTGCCCCTTGATCAGGACTGCGCCCTTGTTCGAAAGGGCCCGAGGCACACCGTCTGCGTAACCCATGGCCACGCAGGCAACGTGCGTGGTGCGCTGCGTGACAAATGTCCTGCCGTAACTCAGCGGCGATCCCGCCGGGAACTCCCTGACGTACGCGACGCGCGATACCAGTCGCATCACAGGGTGCACCACTATCTTCTCTGCGAGAGAGCGGTCGGGATACGCCCCATACAGCATGATGCCCACCCGCACCATGTCGAAGTGGGCTTCCGGGTACTGGCAGACTGCGCCGCCATTCGCCATATGGAGTATCTCCGGTTCTACACCGTTCTTCCTGAGGAGCGCCACCACATCCCTGAAACGATCTATTTGTAAGAGACCGTAGGAATCGCGCACCTCGGAGGAAGAAAAATGGCTCATCACTCCCTCTACTTTGACATACTTCGAGGCGCGCAACGCTGCGGCAAGGGCATCGAGGTCGTTATAACTGAAACCCAGCCTGCCCATGCCCGTGTCGACTTTGACGTGAACCTTGATCTCTTGTCTTCGGTTTGCCGCATCGGAAGCAAGCCGCGAAAAGGCCTGCAGGTCAGCAATCACGGGCGTCAGGCTGTGCTCCCGGAAGGCCTCTACATCATCCCACGGCATAACGCCGCCCATTACGAGTATGGGCTTTACGATCCCGTGCTCACGCAGTTCGATACCTTCATCAACGGTGACAACGCCGAAAAAGTCTGCCCCTTGAACCTCCAGGTGTCGCGCGATGGGCACCGCGCCATGGCCATACGCATCAGCCTTGACCACGCAGAGCACCCTCGCATGCCCTGTTACCCTGGCCCTGATCGTCCTGAAATTGTCGGTGAGCGCGTTCAAGTCTATTTCAGCCCGGGCGCGGAGCATGATCACCCTGCAACAGAAAGTCGCTTGAACGCACGCTCGAAGGCCTCAATTGCTCTGCCGATCTCCACCTCCGTGTGACTCATCGTCAGCATAGCGGCCTCAAACTGGCTGGGTGCAAAAAAGATCCCGTCTTCAAGCATCATGGCGAAGAACCGGGCGTACATCTCGCGATTTGCCTGCACGGCGCTCTCATAGTCGGTCACATCCCGGTCAGAGAAAAACCCCGTGAACATCCCGGTCACACCATTGACCGTGTATGGGATCCCGAACCGCCTGGCGCACTCGAGAACGCTACGCGCCATCAGCTCCCCTTTAACTTTCATTGAGTCGTAGGGCTTCTCAGCTTTCAGCCTGTTCAACGCATATATGCCTGCCCTCACCGCCACCGGGTTACCCGATAGCGTCCCTGCCTGGTAGACGCTTCCCTGGGGCGCAACCTGATCCATGATCGCGCTCTTGCCGCCGAAGGCCCCGATGGGAAAACCTCCCCCGATGATCTTACCAAGACACGTGAGGTCAGGATCTAAGTTCCACAGGTGTTGAGCACCGCCGTACGTCACCCGAAAGCCTGTAATCACCTCGTCGCAAATCAGAAGAATGCCGGCCTTGCGGCATATCGCCTGCACATCCTCTAGAAACTCCTTCTGCGGCAGAATGACGCCCATGTTGCCCATGATGGGTTCCATGATGAGACAGGCAGTATCTTTATTTGCGTCGACGATTTTCTTTACGCTGTCGATGTGGTTGAACTCTGCGACATAGGTGTGCTTGGCAAGGTCAGGAGGAATCCCCGCGCTGTCCGGAATGCCGAACGTGGCAAGGCCCGAGCCGGCCTTGACGAGCAAGCTGTCAACGTGGCCGTGGTAGCATCCCCTGAACTTGATGACCCCGTTCTTGCCCGTGCAGCCGCGCGCCAGCCTGATCGCGCTCATCGTGGCTTCCGTACCGGAGCTTACAAGCCTGACCTTTTCCATGGACGGAAACGCATCGATGAGGAGCTGTGCAAGCGTCACCTCATGCGGGTGGCACGCGCCATAACTGGTGCCGTTCGCTACAGCTGCCTGGGCTTCACGCACGAGCCCGTCATCCGCGTGACCGAGGATCACCGCACCCCACGACGACACGAAATCGAGGTAGGTGTTCCCGTCAACATCATAGAGGTATGCACCTTTTGCACGTTCCACGTAAAACGGCGTTTCATTGACTGATCGAAAGGCCCTCACCGGGCTGTTGACGCCCGAAGGGATAAAGCGAGTTGCCTGCTCATACAGACGTGCCGATTTTTCTCTTTTCATGTCCCCTCTTTTTGCTGGCTCGGTAAAGCCGTGGTCGTACTATTCTACCTGCCATAGCCTGTGTTTGCAAACAGATTCGCCCCTAACCACACTCCGCGGAAAGCAGCAGTGCGCGGAATGGGTTATATGTCATAGGTGAAAGTGTAACGTGTTAGGTGTTATGGGGTATGGGGTATGGGTTAGGGGTTAGGGGTTCCAGATGATCGTTCCGGTACCGGGGTTGATCCTGATCCAGTACGCCTTATCCTGCCTGAAGGAAGTGAGTGGCTCTACCGGGAGCGTAACCGAGTCGCCGGGAATCGCAGCCTGCCACGAGCCATTGTCCCACGTCCAAACAATCGACCAGGCTCCTGCCAACCCCGCAAGCGCTTCTCCCACGGGACGACTCTCAGACCCTGTGTAACCCACGAGGTTCCAACCTTCACGAAGTGAAACGGGTTGAAGGGGCGCACCTGATGTCGCGATGCTACCGGGATTGCGCACGTAGATCCAGTAGCCGCGACCTGCTTCGATGTTCTCCAGCGTGTTCTGCTCTGGAGACGCGCCCGGCTTAAACATGAGCCACCCTCCCGCTTCAGTGTCATACGACCAGACAACAACCACATCAGCAAGAAGAGTGGAGAGTACGGACGAGATAGATGTGTCGTCAGGCTGGTTGGGTATGGAGAAGAAGTTCCAGCCCCCGAGCAGGGAGAGCGCAGGCGCCCGCGCCAGGTATTGCGCGGAGTAGTCGAGAAAAAGCTGCATCCATCCCAGGGCCTTTGTCTCAGTTGTAGGATAGGCGTTGGTAAGGAACCCCACGATTCCATACGGCTGCGGGCCGTGATTGACCGCATCCTTGAAGAATCTGCGTGCGATGGCGCGCCACGACGCACCCGTGTTGGGATTAGATCCGCCCGGATCATTTGCTGCAAGCCATGCAAAAAGATCCGCTGCCATCATGTTGTAGACAACTTCACCGGAAGCGGAAGTGGGCTGAGTGCAGGTGAGACCCGGCGGGCAGAAGAAGTACGCGAACGTCCCGTAGGTGACACCGGGGTCAGGTGTTTCGAAATAGGTTCCGTCAGGGAAGTATGCCCCGTCCGGCACAGGCGTGGACAGCCACGCGGCCCAGCGCCGCATGAGGTTGAGATATTCGGCAGTCCACTCTCCACGTTCCTTTGCCTCTTCAGCGAAGGCAATCATGCCCCGCGCGCTGTACCCGTTCATCAGGGATTGCGCGTTGTTCTCGTTGCCCCAGCCGCAGCGATGGGTCACGTAGCCGGCGCCACCTGAGGCTTGCTCCTGCGCAAGGACCTGGCCCATCAGTTCATGGGCCTTTTCCCAATACTTAATTGTGCCCGTTTCCTTGAACGCCCTCACCAGGAGAAGAAGCGGCCATGTGATCACGCGCGTTTCACCGCAGTCATCCGCCAGCGCGGGGTCAGGACCTCTCCAGTAGCGCCACACACCTTCTGCCCTTCCTGTGGCGGCCTCCACCACCCATGGGTCATTCGTGATGGCTGCAGCCAGGAAGAGGCCTTCTCCCCACGTGTGAGTAGGACGGGCAAGAAAGTCCGCGCCGCCGTGGTCTCCTTTCTCATACCGGGCCAGACCGGCGAGGTTGAGATAATCGTTCCTCGCGGGCGTTTGAGCGCTCTCCCACACGTAATCAGTCGAGACAGCGTGGCGCATGGCTGCCATGGCCCACTGAAGCGCCGATTCGCTGCCGGTCCTCAGGTAGTGTTTCAGTGCAGCGCGAAGCCAGTCGTAATGCAGGTCGCTCATGCCCTGGTTCCACTGGATATCACCGTACTCCCGGAACGTGTAGATGCCGGGATCTGAAACAGCATAGAAAAACCCGCGCTCGAACAGAGAAAAAAGCGTGGTGTGAGTCGAGTCCTCTTCGCCGGCCCAGTACCGCCCCGAAAGGTCATCCGCGTATCGTTTCTCCCAGGATGTGCCCTGCCACTGGTCGTACTTCCGAAGCCAGGCCTCTGTCTCGCTATCAGGGCCGGCAATGCCTTCCTCTGCCATGTCGAAGCGCGTAAGGAGAGCCTGTCGTTCGCCCGGGCTCAACTGAGGCACCCCTTTCGCTTGCGCG
>Ga0079037_100002617_pt1 | contig 10031 bp, 3 predicted proteins | sample Mud3Dept4metaG_FD_71479 | JGI IMG/M metagenome (GOLD analysis project Ga0079037, IMG submission 71479) | Freshwater wetland microbial communities from Ohio, USA, analyzing the effect of biotic and abiotic controls - Mud 3 Core 4 Depth 4 metaG | ecosystem: Environmental > Aquatic > Freshwater >... | reverse complement strand
TCCATTCCTACGGCAACGCCGTCAGGACCGTCGAGAGACAAAGCGAAACGAACCAGCTCTGCCGCATCGATACCCTCGATTGTTTCCTTGGGTCTTACTGACTTCATCAGCATAACTCCCATCCCCCGTTCCTTTGCAGCAGGAATTAACAGATCCTGCCTGTTATCACTTGGTCCCTCATAATGATTCATCGCAAACAGCATACTGTCAAACCTGCCTGTATCCAACATCATTTTTAATGCCTGGGCATTGCCATGTCCTGAAAATCCGATGAAACGGGTGACCCCTTCTTCCTTCATTCTGGAGAACAGATCAAGGACTCCGCCTTTTTTACAAATATTTTCAACATCTTCGGGGGATGCAACCGAATGGATCTTCATCATATCCAGGTGGTCGGTCTGAAGCCTTTTCAGGCTTAATTCAATCTGCGCTTTTGCTGCCTCAGTCTCACGGGCTGCTATCTTTGTTGAGAGGAAGATCTCTTTTCTCCTGTCCTTTATTATATGACCCAGCCTTTCCTCACTTACGGCTCCGCTGGCAGTATTAACATAGGTATGGGCAGTATCCCAGTAATAAAATCCGTTATCGAGCGCATAATTGCACATCTCAATTGCTTCGTCCAGCGTTTTTATATTGAGGAATCTGCTTCCGAGACCTAAGGCAATCCTCGGGATAACCACTCCGGTTTTACCCAGAATTGTTGTCGGCAATCCTTTCGGATCATATGGATTCCTGGCTTTTCCCCCCGAACAGGAAGCCTCAAAAAAAGCCAGCTGTGCTCCTGCAACTGCAACTCCGGCACTTAATGACTGTCTGATAAATTTTCTGCGGGAATAATTCTTTTTCATGATTATATTGAATTAATTGGGATTTCACTGATTTAAATACAAATGTAAATGTTTTAAAAATTTAAAGTGTAAACGTATAGGTATACTTTAATAATATTGACCTGCTGTTAAACAAAGGCAACCTTGGATTTTCGATATCCCTGTAGGTACTTCTCCCTTCATTGAAGACAATATAGAGATCATTGCCTTCATGTGGATTATAACGAAACCTGAAGTTTGTAATTAATTCATTATCAGCGCTATTATACTGTATAAAGGTGCTTATTGACAATCTTGTAGTAAACATCACAAGTGCTTTAAAACCTGCGACACCTCCTGAAAAAGACTGGTTACGACTTTTAAATTTAAGGAAGTTATGATCATATGTCAAAGCCAGCTGAAGTGCGGAGCCAATATTCCATGATGGTTCCAGACCAAATGTAAACCGGGTGCCGTCATAAAATGTTCCTGTGATGAAGTCCACACCCATAATAAAATGATTTGTCTGTGGTGAATTGATATGCGTTTCAAACTGATTAAATTCATAACTGCCTGCAGGAACATAAGCACTTTTTGAAAAACTGAAAGTATCCGTGACATTTTCGTACATATGTCCTAACGAGAACATTCCGTTGTAATCAGATTTGAATCGGAAGTCATAAGACAGTTCTGCGTTAATTGACTGAGCCGATTTATCATGATTATCAGTATAAGCAGAAACTATGAGATTCATTTTATGATTCTTGAGGGGAGAAAATTCATCTGGTATCCAGCCATATCCAACACCTGCATTATAAAATGAATAATCTGACCGCATCTGGAATCCGATTTTCGGATTGAAGTCTTTCCCGCTTCTTGAAAACGTAAAATCATAGTTCAATCCTTTCTCGTTAAACCTGTTCCAGTTGATGTATAACCGTACCGGGTCGAGAGAAAGTATTCTACCCGATAATGAGTCATCGAGTACCTGTGACCATTTAATATTTAGGTAATCATTATCAAAGAATTTAAAAATACCATCCAGTCCGTAAGCTAAATTGTATGAGCCGTCCGTGCCAATGCGTGATGTTAAAATTCCTCCGGCATAGCTGTTTTCATTTATGATCTGCCGTCTTAACCGCAGGATCCCGAAATTTTCTGATGAAAGGGCGCTTATTGAAGTATCTGAGGGTTGTATGGACATCGTCTGCATATCAAGGAATCCCAGATCCCATCTTCCTGCCATTCCTGTGATACGGGCACCCCCGATAATCGGAACCTTCTCTCCTTCATATAACCCTATCCTCCTGCTGTAAAAGAGACTTGCCGAAGGTTCAAAATCAAATGCGAATACACTGGATCTCTCCTGAAAGAATGTCCTTTTTTCAGGAAAAAACAAGGAAAATCTGGTAAGATTTATCTGTTCATTATCTGCTTCAACCTGGGCAAAATCGGTATTAACTGTCAGGTCCATGGTCAGATTATTGGTAAGTCCGTATTTAAGATCTAGGCCTGCGGTGAGGCTCGGACTTCTATCCATTTTATAGCCCGCAGCAGTTTCGTTTAATGAATAATCCTGCTGAAGTCCTCCGATTGCATAGGGAGCGATATAGAATGGTCTTCTGGAATGAAGTCCTTCAAAAACGACTTCCCGGGCTTTTGATGGGCGATAACAGCTCGACTCTCCCCAGTTTGGGGGGATCGGCGGAAAAATATCCACTTCATTATTATGTGCAACCTTACGCAGGCAGATCAGGCCCATTACTACTTTCCCTTCATCGTCCTTAAAGCGCATGCTTGAAAACGGAATTCGTACTTCAGCAAACCATCCTAGCTCATTTTTTGTTGTTTTTACATCCCAGAAAGTATTCCAGCTCTGGTTAAAGGGGCCTTCGTGAGAATGGATCATGGCATCCCTGTAAATTGTGAAATCAGACCTGAGGCCCGAGGGTGTGGTAGCAAAACCAAGTGCATTCTCCTTATCGTTAAATGAGTCGATGATAAGCATTAGTTCTTCGCTGACAACGGTAAATTCATCACGCTTTTTCGATTTGACAAGCATATCGGAGGGATTGGAGTCGAATAGTCTTGCCCCGACATATAAATAAGTATTATCATATCCAATCATTATTTCGCTTTTTTCAGCAGGCTGGTTACCAAATACGGGTGTATGTACGACCATAGGTAAAGGTGATACAACATTCCAGCAGGGATCATCCACAATTCCATCGAAATTAAATTCACCCTGAATCCTTGGGATGTTAAGCCTTTCCTGAGACATTAAATCAACCGACAGACTGATTAATACAATTAAATTCAAAAATAACCTTATACTCTTTCTCATGCCGTTCTGTCCGATTGATATCAGTTTTTTGCCCCTAATCTATAAATGGTTTCTTGAATCAACCAACATGATTGTGAAACTTTGAAATAATAAAAAATACAACAGCCTTTGACGGTCATTGTATTAATTACCCGCCAACTCTTTTATTATTCCCATATTCACCTCCGAACCAGGATTAAAACTCTCACTATTCATATATTTCAGAAGTGAATTCAGAAGCTGTATCGAAACCATCCTCTCATCCGGAATTTCCTTCAGGTCAATACCGCAAACCATAATTTTTCCTCCACCTGTCTTTGCTTCAAAAGCAAGTGCCAGTCTTCTGTTCTCAAACCAGGTGTCAATGGGCTGGATGAGAGGTTTCAGATCCGCAGGGAATCCATCAAGAATCATAGCCTGAGAATGGGATACAGGATCCCACCATTGCCAGTTGCTGTGATATTCTGTCGGGAAACTACCGAACAACGGGTGCTTCGGATTACAAAGGATCCCAAGTGTATGGGGCGGTTGATTGTTTGTCCAGGCTGTGTTCCAGAATATACTTGAAAAGCCTATGGCGACCTGTGCCCCTTTCGCCGGAGTAACTCTGCCAAATGTCAGTAATAATACCGATCCTCCTTTTTTCAGGACATCTTCAGCGTTCTTATCCAGATCCTCGGTTATGTACACCTCTCCCGGATCAGTCTCCCCGACTTCCGGATAGACCCAGAAATCCCACCGGTTCATAAAAGGTGTGCCGGAAATTGACACTTCAAATGTGAGTTTCCGGGCATTTGAAATTCCTGCTATATCCATTGCGAATAATCCGACTGGCACTCCGTTCCCAATCTGTATTTCATCCATTGTCATTTTTTCCTTGCGAATGATATGCCCGTCGGTATCAGTCACCTGACATATTATTTCAGCATTCCTGAGCGGTTCTGCACCAAAATGTGCCACCTCAACCATTGCTTCAAATGTTTCACCGGTTTTGTATATCATTTTCTTCATCCTTGCAACCGGTACCGTTTCATTGCAGAACATCCTGAATTCCTCAGGAGTAACATATCCCTTCGATCCGAAGAACGGATTAAGTACACCCACCAGAGCTGTTCCCTGTCCCGGGAAATCATGAAGCTGAAGAAGCTCAAATCCTGCAAAGCCCGGGGTGCGCAATGCAGCTTCAATATCAGCTTTATAGCAGAGCACCTGGAGTTTGCCTGAAGCCATCAGGAAATCTTCAGCCTGATCACCCATATTATGCTCTTCAAGTGTCTCTTTAAATATCTCAAAATTTGTCGGTTTCAACACACCTGTATACAGGGCTATCTCCTTAAAGTCGGGGTAAACACACCACTGCCCTATTTCATGGCTGACAACAGGGATATTATATCTTTCAATAATTTCCCGGTAATCAAATGAGGTCTGCGGAGACTTTCCGTTAATTATGCTTTTCAGACCCTGCCCCCACTGCTGTATCCTTGGCGCCGGAATCAGGTTATAATCGTTCTCGGGGATAACCGGCCATCCAGCTGCAGATGTATAAACCCTCCTGTTATCTTTTGATTTCCAATATTTTATGAGTTGACCAAGAAAAGCATTCTGGTACCTTCCTGCCGGTTCATTTCCATATGCCAGCATGCAGAATGACGGATGATTTCCATATTCCCTTATTATCCTGTCGCCCTCCTCATAAATAAATTTATCAATAGCACCGCCATCCCCGATTGAGGTTCCCTGGTTAGCCCACGAACTGCATTCGATATGGAAGTAGATACCCAGTTTATCAGCAGTCTTAAAAGCGGCCTCAGGAGGGCAGAATGAATGAAACCTTACATGGTTCAATCCGTAATCACGGCAGGTCTGCAATATTTTTCCCCACGAGCCGATATCAGACGGAGGGTAACCTGTAAGCGGAAATATACAGCATTCCGTCGTTCCTCTCAGGAACACCGGGTGTCCATTGACTTTGAAGCATGTTCCACCGGTTGTGAATTCACGCATGCCGAAATCGACAACCTGATCATCCAGCAGTACATTATCCGCACCTTTCAGGGTTACCGACATTTTGTACATTGCAGGTGAAAATTCGCTCCAGAGCTGGGGATCCCGGATCCTGTAATTCAATACAACCTGTTGTTCATTTGAATTTGTAACAATTGTTACATTTTTCCCCGGAAGGTTTTGTCTGTGTCCCGAATTGAAACTTTGTGCACGGACCTTCAGCTTCCCCTTAAAATCGGATTTCCGGGGATTTCTGATACTTACAATGACTTTTGCATTTTCCCCCTGAATATCAGGAAAGACCCTGATATCATCAATATATACCATGGATCCGGGCTTCAGACAGATGTTTCCTGTTATTCCGTTCCAGTTTGACTGTGTATGATCACTTACACTGTGGGAGTTGACACCGACAGGAATGATCATCCGGTTATCGATTCTTATACTGATCCTGTTTTCCCCGGGATTGACAAGTTCAGTGATATCATATTCATGCGGAGTGGCAAGGCTGTTCTGAGTACCTGCATCCCTGGCATTGACAAAGACCTTCGATTCCCAGTGGCATCTTTCAAGGAACAGTACTACGCGCTTTCCTCTCCAATCTCCAGGGAGATCAATCTCCTTCTGGTACCATGCCGCTCCCTTATAGTATTTCACCGGCTTGAGCCAGAATGGTATTTTAATATTCCCCGGCTGACGGTATTTTTCATATTTCTTATCAGTGAAATAAGACCTGTCAATTATATTTCCTGTCCAGTCAGTATTGACATCTACTTCCTCTCCTTTACCGTTTTCAGCCATTGAGCCGGGAAGTTTGACTGTTTCGTCAAACCCAAGATTGTACCATTGCTGATCAATTCCCTGATCGAGTGAATCGATCCTGAATCCCCACTCTCCTGCCAGGGATATTTCTGTTCCGGGATTCTCATGTTTTACTGAACAACCAGCAATCAGAATCAACAGGAAAAGAATCTTCCTCATATATTGTCTCTTTTTAAAATTCCTGCAGGAATATTAAACAGGCGGTCCTAAAATTTCCAGTTTTTATTCTCAAGGAATATCTTTGAATAGAAATGGTCGGGGCATATTTCCAGTGCTTTTCTGAATTCAGCTTCAGCTTCAGCCCGTCTGTCAAGTCCAAGGTGTCCGAGGCCTATTATAAAATGAGTCATGCCAAGGGATGTCCTTTGTGACTGTTGCTGACCAAATTTTGCAAAGAAATCGATCTGATCACCGTTCCTAAGCATGTTGTTGCCGGTGCTGATCAGTCTGTTCAATATTTCGGATGCTCTCTCTTTCTGACCGATTTTTCTAAGGGATGCAGCTTGATAGAACAGGTTCATTGTTTCACCGCTGATGGCAGCTGGTCTGCCGCTTGAGCTTTCGGGAATATTAACAACAGCATTGCTCCATTCCTTTGATGCCCTTTTTGTGTCACCGCTCGCATTATATGCCATCCCTGCCCAGAATGATGCTTCCGGGAAGCGTCCTGAAGATGAGCCTCTGGCGGTTTGCAGAGTTGAAGGGTATTCAACTGAAAGCTTATAATACTGAATTGCCCTTTTGTAATTTCTCTTCCCCATTTCGGAATGTCCCAGCATCATATAAGCATCTGTCCAATAATCATTTACATTAAACCTGGCACCACCTTCCCACACATTGAACCGGCGGTTTTTCATCAGTCCCAGGGCTTCATTGTACTTGCCCATGAACACCAGGAGAGCAATTTCGTGAGAAAGTGCATCATCCCTCAGGTTAACAACGGTGTGATTTTTTTCAAGAATTGCCAGCCTTTTTTCGGGGGATGTTCCGGCAGCCTGGTACAACTCATCCAGTTCAAAGAAATGCATTGCATATTTCTTTTCAGAAGATACCGCCTTCTCGAGGCTCCCGATCGCCTTTGCCAGATCGTTTTCAAAATTTGCATAGCCAAGGGCAAGGTTCCGTCTGACAATTGAGAAATCGGGTTTAAGGGAAGCTGATTTTTCCCAGCATTTTATTGCTTCTGCAGGTTGCCAGTCAAACAACAGGTTGCCAAGGAAATAGAAAGCCATTGCATCATCTGGCATCACCTCGGTAACATTTCTTAGAATGCTGATCGCCTCATATTGAAAAGGAAAGACAAAGTCGGGTTTCTGGAGTGCGGCCTGTCCGTAGTAATATTTCATCTCAACAGGTCTGTCAAGTTTCCCGGTGAAATAACCAAGGTAGTAATAGACCAGCGGCGAAATATCGTTCCTTACTGCCTCTTTTCCTGTAAATTCCTTCAATACCAGGATAGCATCTTCGAGGAGTCCTGCATTACCATAAAAAAGTGCTGTTTCAAGTACGTTTTCAGGATACCTGTTAAGGATTGCAAGCAACTGTCCTGAGGGATAAATATCATCATCAATCAGCCATTTTTCGGAATGGGCCGTAACATTCAGGGGATCGATAGCCAGCGCTGAATTGATTGTTTCCATAGCTGCCTGAGTATTCTTCAGGTGCCTGAGTATTGATGCTTTCAGAATCAGGCCGCTGACACTCTTTCCATTGGAGCTGACGGAGAAATTTATATTCTCAAGTGCTTTGTCAAAATCTCCCCGCTGGCAGTCAATTTCCGCAAGAGCCCGGTAGCCGGGAGCCTTGAAGCTTTCGTCCCATATCGATTTAAAGTAATGGGCATAAGCTTCATCTGTTCTTCCCTGAGCCTTCAGAGTCAATCCGAGATAATAGTCTGCTTCTCCCTCCCTGGGTACTGTGTAACTTGCCGTCAGCCTTAATCTGGCTCTCCTGAGATATTTCTCTGCCTCACCCAGCTTTGCTTTCTTTAACCTGTTAATACCCATGGCAATATTTACCCTGGTATCGAGGGAATCACGTTTGAGAGCTTCCTCCCAGTAAGGATCGGGTTCCAGTGAGGGATTATGGAATTGTTCTATCCGCCTGCCCGTAAGGTACAACTCCTCAACTGATGATATTTTTTCAGGTGAGGGTGGAGGAACAACAGGATCAGGCATTGGCATGCCTCCCGGGATGACCGGTTTGTAACGTATTAATTCATTATCACCCTGATAGAGGTAAACGGTGATATTGTTTCTGATAATATCATCCCGCAGCCTTACCGTTGCAGAAAATGGTTTGTCAGGGCTTATGTCCGAAGTTAGTTCCTGTATTGTTTTTTCCCGGTCCTTTACAATGATTTTTCCACCAGGTATTTTCCCTGTGGAGTATATTCGTATTACTGCATCGCCATTTTTGTCAAACTCAAGATTGAGCGCAGCATTTTCGTTTGCTTTCTTGACCGCCCCCGTTCCGCGCAGCGGGTACCATACCTGGTTTATATCCTTTACCTCATTTGGTTGCATCCAGCTGTAATCGGGCTGGTTATCTGAATAGGCACCGACCATAAGTTCTAGGTAAGGTCCGTCTTCGTCAGTAAGAGCCTGATCCCACATCTTCCCGAAGGGCGCATTTCCCCATGTCCAGAATTTTTTCCCCGGGACCGTATTGTGATCGGCAAAACATATTATCCCGGCATCCTTGCCGTGATCATAACCACTTATGAAATCTTCTGTATCGTTCCATGCAAACATCGAATTTGAGGTGTAGTGGTTCTTATACCAGCTAACATCGACTCCTCTTGTGAAATCGGCTGCCCCGTATGGTGTTGTAGCAATTGGCCAGGTGGTAAACTCACGTTTTGCATGATGTGTAACATACTGTGTGGATGGTGGAAATACTACCTGGTAGCTCTCATTGGCATGAACGGCTGTGTTTGCAAAGCAAAGCACTGATTGTAAAAACGGTGAAGCATTGAACAATCTGACCGTGATCTCAATATAGGATTTGCCGGGCCTTAAGGTATAACCCACATTCCAGCGCATCCGGTGCCTCAGTTCAAGCTCTCCTGCCCAGACCGTTTTACTGTAATCGGCATTCTCGCTCAGATGATATTGAACTGGAAGGAAGCTTGTTGCCCTGTGGTGGTGAGGGATGTTCCACTCCATACCACCTGAGATCCACGCTCCAAGCATTCCTATCAATGCCGGTTTGATTACATGCTGGGTATAGATGAAATTATAGCCATTGGTCTTATCAATTGCTGAAAATATCCTGCCTCCGGCTTCAGGAAGAATACCAATCTTCAGATATTCATTCTCAAGGTATACCATTTTATATGTCTTATCCTTCTTTACTCCGGTCAGCTTGTCATAAAGAGGATACGGATATACTCTTCCTTCGGCCCCCTGGTAAACCCGTCCAAAATAGAACATGGGATTCGGATCGGGATCACCCGTAAGATATGTCGGAATAGTGACATCCTCCTCCCACATCCTGACAGCTTCATCCCGTACCGGATTCCTGGTTTGGACCCCGGTCTGGCCTATCTGTCCGTAAATTCCGAAGATGATAATGCTGAACAGAATAGTCACAATCGAAAACTTTTTAAAAAGGCATTTTGTTTGCATAATTCACTGTTGTAATAATTATTAATTAATCATCTCATGTTCAATTTGTTCCAGCGATTTACCCTTTGTCTCGGGCAGCTTCTTAAGGATAAAAAAGAATCCCAGCAGACATATCAGTCCGTACAGCCAGAAAGTGCCTGATGCCTTCAGGAGCTGGTTTAACAGCGGGAATGTATATGTAAGCACAAAACAGGCTGCCCAAAGCGAAAATGTTGCAACAGACATTGCCGCTCCGCGTATCCTGTTGGGGAAGATCTCCGAGAGAATGACCCATGTGACCGGAGCCAGTGACATGGCATAGCAGGCAATTGCCATCACCACCATTATCAATAAGGGCAATCCCTGAAGATGCAAAAAGTACATGCTTCCGAGGATCGCAAAAATCCCTGCCAGACCCCCGGCACCAAGAAGCATCAATGCCTTCCTTCCAAGCCTGTCAACGGTGAA
>Ga0079037_100002616_pt1 | contig 10033 bp, 7 predicted proteins | sample Mud3Dept4metaG_FD_71479 | JGI IMG/M metagenome (GOLD analysis project Ga0079037, IMG submission 71479) | Freshwater wetland microbial communities from Ohio, USA, analyzing the effect of biotic and abiotic controls - Mud 3 Core 4 Depth 4 metaG | ecosystem: Environmental > Aquatic > Freshwater >... | reverse complement strand
TCGCAGACCAAGAATTCCCCGCCCCAAATTTTTTCATCGGTCCCGTACCCCGTCCCATCAAAGGAAATACCTATGACTTCCTCGTTCACACCATTGTCGCACATGCAACTTGCGATATGGGCGTGGTGATGCTGAATGCCGATCTTTGGAACACCGTTCACCGAAAGAGCGTATTTGGTTGAAAGGTAATCGGGGTGTAAATCATAGGCTATATAAGCAGGTTCTATATTAAATATTCTCTTGAAATGCTCAATCCCTTGTTCAAAAGAGGTGAGTGTCTCCAGATTTTCGAGGTCTCCGATATGATGACTCATGAATGCGTAATTGCCTCTGGTTAGGCAAAACGTGTTTTTAAGTTCTGCGCCGCATGCCAAAATTTGCCCCTCGAACTGAAAAGGCAGAAGCAAGGGATAGGGACAGTAACCTCGGGATCTTCTGACGACCACCTCTTTGCCATGCCACACTCTGCTTACGGAGTCATCGGTGCGAATGTGTATTTCTCTGTCGTGGATGAGAAAATAGTCCGGGATACTGCTCAAGCGTTCAAACGCCTCTTCATCGTGATATACGATCGGTTCCGAACTGATATTGCCGCTTGTCATGACCAGAACTAATCCCGACTCCGCCATCAAAAGGTGATGGAGGGGAGTATAGGGAAGCATTATTCCGTGGTACTCCTGATGTGGAGCTACCGATTCCGCTACTGGACAATCTGGCCTCTTTTTCAGAAGCATGATGGGGCGAATCGTGCCATTTAAAAGTTTTTCTTCTTCATCGTTGACGTAGCATAGCGTTTTTGCTGTCTCCACGTCTTTAACCATTAGAGCGAAGGGTTTGTGCTCTCTGAATTTTCTGGATCTGAGAGCGGAAACCGCATCCTTGTTCATTGCATCACAGGCCAGGTGATAACCACCTAGCCCTTTTATGGCTACGATTTTCCCATCTTTAAGAAGCCTGCAAACTTCTGAAATGACATCCGGAACGTCTATTTTTCTCCCCTTATCGTCCAACAGAGTGAGTTTTGGACCGCACTTGGGGCATGCATTGGGCTGGGCATGAAACCTCCTGTCCCCGGGATCATCGTATTCCTTCTGACATGTTTCGCACATGATAAAAGGGGCCATGGTGGTAAATTTTCTGTCGTAGGGAATATCTTTGACGATGGTGAACCTCGGACCACAGTTGGTGCAATTAATGAAGGGATATCGGTATCTGTGGTCTGATGGTTCGAAGAGCTCCTTCAGGCAATCCTTACACGTGGCGATCTCCGGTGAGATGGGCACAAACTTTTCTTCCCGATCATCACTCTTTCGGATGGTAAAGTCTTCATATCCCAATGGCTCGATGTTCTGGCTCTTTATCTCAAAGATGACCGCTTGGGGTGGAGGTTCAGTTTTTACCTTCTGGATGAACTCGTCTATGGTGGAAGGCTCTCCTTCGACCTCAATGTTTACTCCTGAGGTGTTATTCAGCACGTAACCTTTGAGCTCATACTTTTTGGCTAGATTATAGATGAATGGACGAAACCCAACCCCCTGAACAATGCCTGTAATCCAAATCTGTGTTCTTGATTTCATGACTTCTCCAATTTTATTTCAATCTCGTCAACTTACCCGACTTCTTTAATCGGAACCCGTAAATATAGAACTCCTTCTCAGGTTAGTATCTCTTGGAAACCTCACATTTTTTAATAGTAAAGGATAAAAAGGAGATAAGTAATATAAAAAACCTTAAAATAAATAACACTATATATTCTCTCCCCCCGTAATAACATCTCCTAAGATAAATAATGAAACCGAAATCAGTAGCAACAGAGTTTTAAGAACTATAATAATCTGTTATCCTTTATAAGAAATAATTCATTGGAAAACTAACTACCTGTTCGTTAAATGCCTTCCTGTTCTTTCAAAAATCGGATATCTCTTAAAACCTGCTTTCTGAACAACAAATTTCAAACTTGTGTGTAAAACCCCTAAGCCATAAGATATACTTCTTTTAAAATTGATTGAAGATGAATCTATGTCATACCGAGTGGGGCATGAAATTTCCCCGATCCTGTACCCAAAGTAGATTGCCTGTGCCAAGATTTGATTATCAAATATGAAGCCATCAGAATTTTCCATTAAAGGTAAGCTCGTTAAAACTTCCCGCGAATAGGCTCTAAATCCGGTATGGTACTCGGATAATTTGTATTTTATCAATAAATTCTGAATGGCTGTTAGAAACCTATTTGATATGTATTTATATAGAGGCATTCCTCCCTTTAAAGCACCCACCCCTAATATTCTTGAAGCTAATGCAATATCAAATTCACCAGATACGATCATGGACGCCAAAGCTGTAATTAATTTAGGTGTGTATTGATAATCTGGATGAACCATTACGACAATATCTGCTCCTTCCTCTAAGGCTTTGATGTAGCAAGTCTTCTGGTTAGCGCCATAGCCTCTATTCTGAAAATGGACAAAGGTTTTAATTCCTAACTCATCAGCTAAACTAACAGTAGAATCATTACTACAATCATCAACTAATATAATTTGGTCAACTATTTCATGCGGAATTCCCCGATAAGTTTTTTCTAAAGTTTTTGCAGCATTATATGCTGGAAGCACCACTACAATTTTCTTACAATTTAGCATAAACTTTTATGACGGAAGGGTCACCTTCGACCTCAATGTTTACTCCTGAGGTGTTATTCAGGACGTAACCTTTGAGCTCATACTTTTTGGCTAGATTATAGATGAATGGACGAAACCCAACCCCCTGAACAATGCCTGTAATCCAAATCTGTGTTCTTGATTTCATGACTTCTCCAATTCTATCTTAATCTCGCCAAGTGATCTGATTTCACTAATCATTCAACCTCCTAAACACAAATTTATGTAGCAGATTTATCTCGGCCATAGATTATATTTAATAATAATATAGAGTGCGCGAAATCCATCCTTCCAGTTTATTTTTTTCCCTTCCTTATAAGTTCTCCCATAATACGAAATCCCAACTTCAAAAATTTTAATATTCGGAATTCTTGAAATTTTTGCAGTTATTTCTGGCTCAAAACCAAACCTCTTTTCTTTAAGTTCTATCATTTTTATTATATCCGCTTTAAATAACTTATAACAGGTTTCCATATCTGTAAGATTAAGATTGCTAAACAAATTAGAAAAAAAAGTCAAAAACATATTCCCAATTCTATGCCAAAAAAATAAAATCCTATGAGGTTTCCCTCCAATGAAGCGAGATCCATATACGACCTCTGCAGAACTTTTTATGACGGGTTCAAGCAAAATATTATATTCATCAGGATCGTATTCTAAATCGGCATCCTGGATAATCAAATAATCCCCTGCCGCATGACTTATCCCCGTTTGGATCGCAGCGCCTTTTCCTTGATTCGAATCATGTTTGAAATATTTAATGTCAAATTTGGGGTTGGCTATGAGAAAATCTTCAACAATTCTTCCAGTCCTGTCAGTTGAGCAATCATTTATAACTAAGATTTCTTTTGCGACGCTGTCCAACAGTTTAGCATTACAAACTTTATTAAGGATTTCTAAGATTGTTTTCTCTTCGTTATAAACGGGTATAATAATGGATAATTTGCGAATTGTGTTTATTGAGAGACCCATTTTGAAATTTCCTAATTCCTATTTATCTTTGACAACTTCCCCGATTTTGACTTAAAGTAATAATCGTAATAATAAAATTCCTTCTCTGGATAATAATTCATCAATTCAATATTTTTTTCTTTCAGATCCCTTGCAAAGAGAACATCTCCACTGAAATCCAAAGGATTCTGAACATAATAACTTATATTATTATAAGGTTCTGGAACACTTTTCAGGAAAACTACAGAATTCTTTAGATTTTTTTCCCTGACCATAATAAATGGATCTCTTAATCTTTGATATAACTCATATCTTTTAATAGCATGTTGAGGAGGCGAAATAATAAAAATATTTGCAACCAAAATAAATAAAAGTAAAAAGCAGTTTAAGTTTTTTATAGAAGCATCAGGGAAGAAATTCTTAATTAATACCTCCACCAAATTTATTCCACGCGCAGCAAGTAAGAAGAGGGCAAAATATGAAACATAATAATACCTTATGGATCTGAAGTGGTAAAAGATATATAAGAAGATAATGGTAGATACGGTTGCAAAAAGAATAACATCCCACTTGTTTTTCTTATTTATAAGTACAGGTAACAAGATTATAAATAAAAATAGAACACTTTCCCAATTAAGAAGTGCCAAATTTATTGATAAATTTTTCAGGGCCTCAAAAAGTGTGTAAATGTGAGCTTTTAAAATTGCATCGCTCGATCTCAATCCGAACCCCAAAATATTGTGGGGATTGTAATATTCTGTCGGCGTCAAAAAGATAGAACCAGTTTGAAAATAGTTGTACAAAAAGAAAACACAGAAAATTGGAAGAAAGGTTAGAATAATGATGGCGAAATGAATCATGTTCTTTCTTCTTTTTTTTATGGATGAAAAAAAAGAGTAACCCATGACAGGCAACGCGATCGCAACGGCAGAAAAAGGACGAATAAGGAATATTATTCCCAGAGATATCCCTGCCAGAGACGAAGTCAAAATATTAGGGTTTTTTAGTGTTTTGACCATGAGATAAAAGAATAAGCTGGAAAAGAAAAGGGACGAGGGTTCAGACATATATTCTGGCGTAAGGAGATAATAATTGTTTGAGACCATAAGAAGAACTGCTGCAAAGAGTCCCGTTGTGCTATCATATATTTCCTTCCCGGTAAAATAAATAATAATTAGGGTTAGAACCCCGAAAATTGGATTAATAATCCAGGGTAGCCCCAATGCTACCCCGATACTTAACAGCAGTGGCCAACCTGGAAAGTACATGCTGTAATATTTCCCGTCATTGATACAGTATCCGGTAGTGAAAAAGTCTTTTAACTCATGACTTGGGACGTTTATATGCGTTGCTGCGAATATCTTGGCCTGTATAAAATACGATATAGGATCTAAAGCAGGGCTTACCACGTAGTTACTACTGCTCCCATGTAAAAGGAAACTTATCGCTAAAAAATAAATGGGACCTATTAAAAGGAGTATAATGATAATCTTTTTGACAAACCTTTCTCCAAGCATCTCCTGAAATCTTGCCGTCTGTGTAAACAAAACCGTACCGGATAAAAAAGAGATAAATAGTGTAAATAACTTTAAAATAAACTGTACTATGTTGCCTTTTCCTCCTGGAATGATATTTGCCCAGAAGAAAAATGAAACTGAAATCAGCACCATAAAAATCTTTAGAGCCATAATGGCCTTTTATCCTTTGCTTTTTGAAATCCCCAAGTGGAATGATGATGGACTAAAAATCTTATTTCAATTCCAAATCTAAATGTGAATTATTTAATTAAAGTATTGCTTCTCCTATTCTACCTGATTTTGTCAAAATACCCGACTTGTTTAATTTGTCCACCTCGTATATATAAATTTGTTCCGCATATTTATTTCGGCCATAAGTTATATTTAACAATAATATATAGTGCGCAAAATCCATCCTTCCAGTTGATCTTTTTCCCCTCTTTATAAGTTAAGTTCTCCCATAATAAGAAATCCCAACTTCATAAATTTTAATATTCGGGATTCTTGAAATCTTTGCAGTTATTTCAGGCTCAAAACCAAACCTTTTTTCTTTAAGCACTATTGATTTTATTATATCCGATTTAAACATTTATAACAGGTTTCCATATCTGTAAGATTAAGATTGATAAACAAATTAGAATAAAAAGTCAAAAACATATTCCCAATTCTATGCCAAAAAAATAAAATCCTATGAGGTTTCCCTCCAATGAAGCGAGATCCATATACGACCTCTGAAGAACTTTTCTTGACCGGTTCAAGCAAAATATTATATTCATTAGGATCGTATTCTAAATCACCGTCCTGGATAATTAAGTACTCTCCTGTCATGTGACTTATCCCTGTTTGAATAGCAGTGCCTTTTCCTTGATTCGAATTATGTTTTAAATATTTAAATTTAAGATTAGATTTTTCTATGAGAAAATCTTCAACAATTTTCAGCCCGTCAGTTGAGCAATCATTTATAACTAAGATTTCTTTAGAGATGTTACCAGAAAGTTTTACATTACAAACTTTCTTAAGGATTTCTAAGATTGTCTTCTCTTCTTTATAAACGGTTATAATAATGGATAATTTGTGAATCTCGTTTATTATGAAACTCATTTTAAAATTTCTTAATTCCTATTTACCTTAGTCAACTTGCCTGATTTTGACTTAATGTCAAAATCGTAATAATAAAATTCCTTTTCAGGGTAATATTCCATCAATTTAATATTTTTTTCTTTTAGATCCCTCGCAAAGAGGACATCTCCACTGAAATCCAATGAATTCTGAATATAACGGCCTATATCTTGATACATTCCCGGGACTGTCCTTGGGAAAATTATTGCATTATTCAAATTGTTTGTTTTCACAACATTGAATGGATCTCTAAATTGTTTGTAACGCTCATATCGGTTTAATATTCCATCTCGTGAGATTGAAATACATATATTGGAACAAATCATAAAAACTAAAAAATAGTATTTAAGATATTTAATACTTATATTTGGAAACAATTTTGAAAATGTAATTTCTGACAGATGCATCCCTCGAGCAACTAGCAAAACGACAGCAAACCATACAGGATAATAATACCTGAGAGCTCTATGAAAATATAAAATATAGGAAACTATAACGGTAACTATAAAAGATATGAGAAGTACATCCCATTTATTTTTTTTGTTCATAAATAGGAATGGTAGGAATAAAAACAATCCCGTTTCTAAGTTAAGATTTAGTAGGTTGATTGATAAATTCTTTAAACCATCAAAGAGCGTATAGAGATGTGGTTTATTAGATACATCGGTAGATCTTAACCCGAATCCAATTGTATCAAAAGGATTATAATATTGATGGGGAGTTACAAGAATCGACCCTGTTTGACAATAGTTGTATGCCAAGCCCATTAAAAACCAAGGCAAAAAAGCTAGGATAATAATAGCAAATGGGATGAGGCTTTTTCTCTTTTTAGATATTGAAGAGAAGTAGAAATAAGTCATTGTAGGGAGCGATATTGTAAGCGCGGAATAAGGACGAATAAGGAATGTCATTCCGAGAGAAAGTCCTGCCAATAATAAATCTAAATTCTTGTGCCCCTTAATGGCTTTTATTACAAAATAGAAGAACAGACTGGAGAAGAAAAGCGCTGAGGGTTCAGACATATAGGTAGAGGTAAACCAATAAAAGCTAAATGTAGAAGCAAGCAGTAAAACCGCGAAAAGACCAGTCCTTTTATCATATATTTCCTTCCCAATAAGGTAGACAACGAAAAGGGTCAAAAAACCAATTATGGGGTTAATCCCCCAAGGTATTCTAAGTACTATGCCCAGAGATAAAACCAAAGGCCAACCGGGGAAGTATTTGCTATAGAATTTTCCATCATTGATAAAGAATCTCGTACTGAAAAACTCTCTCAATTCATGACTAGGCACACTTATTTGGCCCGTTGAGAATATCTTTGCCTGGATGAAATAAGCTATTGCGTCCAATGCTTCACTTACTACGTAATCAGTATCTGCACCATTCAAGAGAAAGCTTACCGTCAAAAACAGGATGAACCCCATTGAAAAGAATATGGACATAACTTTTCTATTTGGCCTTATGTTCATAATATCTTGGAATTTCCTACTTATCACAAAAATAATTGTTAGAGATAAAAAGGAGATAGACACAAGGAAGTTCTTTATCAACAGGAATCTTATTCCTGTTCTATTGGAAATTAAAATTGCAACCAGAAAAGATGAGACTGATACTAGTAGCAACAGGATTTTAAAGGCAATATTGTTTGCCCATGACCCATTCATTTATTTGTCTCGTTGCAAATTATTAAACATAGCATGTTTATCCTTAATTCTTTCAGTTTCGGTCTAAATACACCAAGTCCTTTTCGAACCTGATTGTACTATTGCGGATTAATCTCTTTAACCATCGCGACCTTTAGGTTTGGGTCCACAAACCGTTACCGACGCACGAATCCCCACGTGTCGTAGTTTCGCGTCGTTATGCGAGGAACGTTAGGCTTAACTAACGTTGAAAGGGTTACCACTTACCTATGACCCTTTGTTGGGATGACTTCTTCCATAAGAGCCTTTAATTCCCGATCAGTCGGAGAAATTTCCAAGATACGATAATTTCCCAACCACGAGGGATAGTAGTCCCAATTCACTTCTTCCATTTGACTCCAAACCGTACGATACCGTCCCGGTACATTTGCCTTGTACAGTTTCAAATTTATAACTTCACTCGATAGGAAAATAAGTCTATCTGAGGCTTCGAAACGGTTTGTCACATTAGTGTATCGCTCCGTCGAACCTGCTTCGAACAGATCACAACTGGCTGGCGAGAGGTAGAATATTGTCTTAGGTGAAGCAGTAATGTGCGTTTCCAGTACTACCCTTGGGGGAGGCGCGCTCTGAGAAAAAATGCTTAGTGATGATTTCGTTACCATGCTTAGATTGTAGAAAAGGAAGAAGATTGAAAATCCAAGAATCAAGAACCACAGGGGATACTTATTCCTTGTAGCTCGAATGAGTACAAACAGGCCAAGAGATGTAAAAACGGAAAGATAGGGCAACAATAATAGATAATTCCTGACAATCATGACACTCTGTAGTGACATGTAACAAATGTAGAGAATTGGGACCGAAAGCAACCATACTGCAATCCTTGGCTGCCTCCGAACGACGAATACAATACCAATCAGGGCGAGTGTCGAGGCCGTTACTGCAGATGCTGCGATCTTGGACGGAGTAACCAGAAAAAGATATATCAGCATCTTGGAGAGATGATCCATTCCAGCGGCGACAGTGTATCCGCGGTGCCCCATGCTGTAGTGCCTGATTTCAAAGAGCACCTGCCGTAGAAACCTCTCTGGCTCCAAAATACTTCCTGGCGTTGTCACGACAAAAATGACTGCCGCGATAAGAATACTTGTCAGTACAAGAAGGGTTGTTTTAGACATATGAGGTTCCGTTTTGTGGGCTAATCCAATTGCAAACAATAGGGGTACAAATACAATGCCTCCTGTATACTTCGTGCCGATGCATAGGCCAGCAAGAGCCGCTGATATAACGATCCAGAAGAATCTTTTTCTATGACATTTAGTTGTCAGTATGTGATACTGACTGGCCAAAGAGCAAGAGATGAGAAACGCTAGAATTGAGTCGGGAGCGATCCATCTTGCGTGATATATAAACTCCCAAGATGAGATAAGTGCCAGTGCAGAAAAGAGACCAATCCACTCACTTCCCGACAAGCTGCGGACAAAAAAATAGATGGTTAAACCGGAGCAGATGCTTAACAGAAAAAATACAGATCGAAGATGAAATTTAAAAGATGGACTCAACAAGTATTCCATAACCTTGTCGCGTTTCAATCCCGATTCTACCCGCATTACTTTTAAAATAGCCTGTGGGATAGAGGTTATTAGGGCTATATCATAGGATAATGATGGATAGTTGTACCACCTTGGCAGTAGGAGTCCTGTTTCAACCGAATTCGCTACGGAGTTGATGATCCTAGGCTCATCCCAGTGGCGACCAAAATCGGTACTGATTACCCCAAGAATTCCTACATAAATGAGGGACACTCCAAGAAGGATGGATGGTACCACAGCTAGGAACTGATGTTTTCCAGTCAAGGTGTTTTCATCCTAACGCTGAGTTGAGCGGAATGTCCGGAGCAGAAGACCGTGAAGCCTGCGAATCTAGGCCATTTCCGCTCGAACGACTTGTTTTGAGGTCTTGTAATGGATAGTTTCCGAATCTTGCTTATGGAGAGACCTATTTAAAATTTCTTATTTCCTATTTACCTTAGTCGATTTGCACGACTTTGACTTAACGTTTAAATATTAATAACAAATTTTTTTCTAAAATCCCCTCTTGTTTTTTCTTTCTTAATTGTGTTTAATGATATCGTGTTTTTTTCTTT
>Ga0079037_100002615_pt1 | contig 10033 bp, 7 predicted proteins | sample Mud3Dept4metaG_FD_71479 | JGI IMG/M metagenome (GOLD analysis project Ga0079037, IMG submission 71479) | Freshwater wetland microbial communities from Ohio, USA, analyzing the effect of biotic and abiotic controls - Mud 3 Core 4 Depth 4 metaG | ecosystem: Environmental > Aquatic > Freshwater >... | reverse complement strand
GGCGGCTACCTGCTCACCGCCTGCTTCGCCACCGGCCGCGCCGCGGGGCTGGGGGCGGTGCGCTGGCTGGCCGGATCGGGGGCCGGCGCATGGCACACTCCGCGGCCTTCGTGACCACCGCCCGTCGGGGCGCCCCGTTTCTTGGACAAGATCGTTCTGCAGATCGCCGCCGAGCTGAAGGTTCGGCCGGCGCAGGTCAACACCGCTGTCGAACTGCTCGATGCCGGCTCCACGGTTCCCTTCATCGCCCGCTATCGCAAGGAAGCGACCGCGGGCCTCGACGATATCCAGCTGCGTGAGCTCGAAGCGCGGCTGGCTTACCTGCGCGAGCTGGAGGACCGCCGCGCGGCGGTGCTCAGGAGCATCGACGAGCAGGGCAAGCTGACGCCGGAACTGCGCGGCGCGATCGAGGCCGCGCCGACCAAGCAGGAGCTGGAGGACCTCTACCTGCCGTTCAAGCCACGGCGCCGCACCAAGGGCACGATCGCCCGCGAAGCCGGGCTCGAACCGCTGGCCGAGCGCCTGTTCGCCGACCCGACGCTCGACCCGGCCGCCGAGGCCGCGGCGTTCATCGCCAGCTATCCCGGAGGTGCCGCGGCGCTGGCCGAGGCCGGTTACGCCGATGCCCACGCCGTGCTCGACGGCGTGCGCGACCTGCTGTCCGAGCGCTGGGCCGAAGACGCCGCGCTGGTGGGCCCGCTGCGCGAATGGCTGTGGGCCGAGGCGAGGCTGCAGAGCAGGCTGGTCGACGGCAAGGACGGCACGCAGGCCGAGGCCGCGAAATTCCGCGACTATTTCGATTACGCCGAACCGATCCGCAGCGTGCCCAGCCACCGCGCGCTGGCGGTCTTTCGCGGCCGCACGCAGGGGTGGCTGGACGCCAAGCTGGTGCTCGACGAGGACATCGTGCCCGGCAGGCCCGGCCTGGCCGAGGGTCGCATCGCCCGCCACCTGGGCTGGAGCTACGGCGGCGTGAATCCGGGTTCCCCGGTTCGCGCCGAGCCCCCTCGGGGGGTGGCCAGCGCAGCGAGCCTGGGGGCCAACGGACGTCCCGGCGACGAATTGATCCGCAAGACGATCGCCTGGACCTGGAAGGTCAAGCTCAGCCTGAGCCTGGAGCGCGACCTCTTCGGCCGCCTGCGCGAGACGGCCGAGGCGGTGGCGATCAAGGTCTTCGCGGACAACCTGCGTGACCTGCTGCTGGCCGCCCCCGCCGGCAGGCGCGTCGTGATGGGCCTGGACCCCGGTATCCGCACCGGCGTCAAGGTGGCCGTGGTCAGCGACACCGGGCGCGTGCTCGACACCGCCACCGTGTACCCGCACGAGCCGCGCAACGACTGGGAAGGTTCGTTGCACTCGCTCGGCCGCCTGGTCGCCACGCACGGCGTCAACCTGATCGCCATCGGCAACGGCACCGCCAGCCGCGAGACCGACAGGCTGGCCGCCGAGCTGATCCAGCGCGTGCAGCAGATCGCGCCCGAGGTCAAGGTCGACAAGGTCGTGGTCAGCGAGGCCGGCGCCTCGGTCTATTCGGCGAGCGAATTCGCCAGCAAGGAACTGCCCGAGCTCGACGTGAGCCTGCGCGGCGCAGTGAGCATCGCGCGCCGGCTGCAGGACCCGCTGGCCGAACTGGTGAAGATCGACCCCAAGAGCATCGGCGTCGGCCAGTACCAGCACGACGTCAACCAGGGTGGGCTGGCGAAGAGCCTCGACGCGGTGGTCGAGGACTGCGTCAATGCCGTCGGCGTCGACCTCAATACCGCATCGGCGCCGCTGCTGTCGCGAGTCTCGGGGCTCTCGCCCGCGGTGGCCGCGAGCATCGTTCGCTGGCGCGACGCGCACGGCGCCTTCCGCAACCGGCGCCAGCTGCTCGACGTCGCCGGCCTGGGGCCGAAGACCTTCGAGCAGGCGGCGGGATTCCTCCGCATCCGCGACGGCGACGACCCGCTCGACATGACCGCCGTGCACCCCGAGACCTACCCCGTGGTGCAGAAGCTGATGGCCGCCACCGGCCGTCCGCTGCAGGAACTGATGGGTCGCGCCGAGGTGCTGCGCACGCTGCGGCCGCAAGCGCTGGCCGACGAGCGCTTCGGTGCCATCACCGTCAAGGACATCCTGGCCGAACTCGAGAAGCCCGGCCGCGACCCCCGCCCCGATTTCAAGGTGGCGCGCTTCAACGACGGTGTCAGCGATCTGAAGGACCTGCAGCCGGGCATGGTGCTCGAGGGCACGGTCAGCAACGTGGCGCAGTTCGGCGCCTTCGTCGACCTCGGCGTGCACCAGGACGGGCTGGTGCACGTCAGCCAGCTGAGCCACAAGTTCGTCAACGATGCGCGCGAGGTGGTGAAGACCGGCACGGTCGTCAAGGTGCGGGTGCTGGAAGTGGACCTCGCGCGCAAGCGCATCTCGTTGACGATGAAGCTCGACGCGCCGCCGGCGCCGCGCGGCGCGGCCAAGGCCGACGACAGCTTCCGCCCCGCCGCACGCCAGGAGCGCAGCCGCGCGCCCGAAGCCGCCGGCGCCATGGCTGCGGCCTTCGCCCGTCTGCGCGGCCCGCGCTAGGGCCACCGTCGGGAGACGCCGCGATGCAGGCGCTGCAGGTCCATGCCGGCCCGCGCGCCCTCGTGCATCTGCGCGAGCGGGGCCTGTCGCCCGCCGACGTGGCCCTGGTGCCCGGCGCTGCCGGCGGCGCCAAGGGCCTGGTCCTCAATCCGCTGGACCGCTTCCTCTTCGGGCACTGGCTGGCCGACAGCACGCATCGCCTGCACCTGCTCGGCGCGTCGATCGGCGCCTGGCGGCTGGCCTGCGCCTGCCTGCCGGACGCCGAGGCGCAGCTCGCGCTGCTCGCCGAGGACTACATCGGCCAACGCTACGAACGCGAGCCCGGCAAGTCGCCGACGGCCGCGGCCGTCAGCCGCGCCTTCGGCGACAAGCTGCAGCAGCGGCTGGGCAGCCGGGCGCTGGAGGTGCTGTCGCACCCGCAGCGGCGCCTGCATGTCTTCACCAGCCGCGGCCGCCACCTGCTGCGGCGCGAAGGCCGGCTGCGCACACCGGTCGGCTACCTCGGGGCCTTCATCGCCAACGCCGCCAGCCGCAAGGCACTGGGCGCCTGGCTCGAGCGCGTGGTGTTCAGCGATCCGCGCGACGAGCTGCCGCTGCCGCTGGACGATTTCCGCAGCGCCCAGGCGCCGCTGACGCCGGCGAACCTGGCGACGGCCCTGCTGGCCAGCTGCTCGATCCCGTTCTGGCTGCAGGCGGTGCACGACATTCCCGGCGGACCGCGCGGCGCCTACTGGGACGGCGGCCTCACCGACTACCACCTGCATCTGAACTATGCCGCGATGCGGCGAACATCCGCCTCCGGCGCCGGCTTGGTGCTGTATCCGCACTTCCACGCGCATGTCGTGCCGGGCTGGCTGGACAAGGGCCTGCGACACCGGCACGGCAGCAGCCCCTTTCTGGACAACGTCGTCGTACTGGCGCCGCATCCCGAGTGGGTCCGCGGCCTGCCCCATGCCAAGCTGCCCGACCGCGGCGACTTCAAGTTCTACGGCGAGGACGAGGCCGGCCGCCAGGCGGCGTGGCGGCGCGCCCTGGCCGAGAGCCGGCGGCTGGCCGATGACTTCGCCACGCTCGTGTCGTCGCCGCGGCCGATCGAGGCGCGGCCGTTGGCCTGAGGGTTGCCCTGGGCTAGAATCGCACCGAGATCAACCAGCAAGGGCGAGAAAGGCATCCTGGTTATGACACCGCGGACTACCCCCTTCTTCACCGTGGCCACGGGCCCGGTCTGAGCGGCTGCGCTGTCCTTCCTCCTTTCCCCTGGACAAAGCGCGGCTCCCACCGCGCTTTTCTGTTTCTGGACATCAAGCCCATGCTCAATATCACGCTGCCGGACGGATCCCGGCGAGAGTTTCCCGGTCCGGTGACGGTGGCCGAGGTCGCGGCATCGATCGGCGCCGGGCTGGCCAAGGCGGCGATCGCCGGCCGCATCGACGGCCGGCTCGTCGACACGAGCCACGCCATCGCCAAGGACGCGCAACTGGCCATCGTCACCGACAAGGACGCCGACGGCCTGGAGATCATCCGCCACAGCACGGCGCACCTGCTGGCCTACGCGGTGAAGGACCTGTTCCCCGAGGCGCAGGTGACGATCGGCCCGGTGATCGACAACGGCTTCTACTACGACTTCGCCTACAAGCGCCCCTTCACGCCCGAGGACCTTGCGGCCATCGAGAGGCGCATGGGTGAGCTCGCCTCCAAGGACGAGCCGGTCGTGCGCCGCGTACTGCCGCGCGACGAGGCGGTGGCCTATTTCAAGAGCCTGGGCGAGCACTACAAGGCCGAGATCATCGCCAGCATCCCGGCCGGCGAGGACGTGTCGCTGTACCGCGAAGGCGGTTTCGAGGACCTGTGCCGCGGCCCGCACGTGCCGCGCACGGGCAAGCTGCGCCACTTCAAGCTGATGAAGGTGGCCGGAGCCTACTGGCGCGGCGACCAGGCCAACGAACAGTTGCAGCGCATCTACGGCACGGCTTGGGCGACGAAGGACGAGTTGCAGGGCTACCTGCGCATGCTGGAGGAAGCCGAGAAGCGCGACCACCGCAGGCTCGGCCGCGAACTCGACCTCTTCCACCTCGACGAGCACTCGCCCGGCACGGTGTTCTGGCACCCCAAGGGCTGGACGGTCTGGCAGGAGGTCGAGCAGTACATGCGCCGCGTATACCGCGACAACGGCTATCAGGAGGTGAAGGGGCCGCAGATCCTCGACCAGGGCCTGTGGGAAAAGACCGGCCACTGGGACAAGTACCGCGAGAACATGTTCACGACGGAAGCGGAGAAGCGGCACTACGCGCTGAAACCGATGAACTGCCCCGGCCACATCCTGATCTTCAAGCAGGGCATCAAGAGCTACCGCGACCTGCCGCTGCGCTACGGCGAATTCGGCAACTGCCACCGCAACGAGCCCACGGGCGGCCTGCACGGCATCATGCGCGTGCGCGCCTTCACGCAGGACGATGGCCACATCTTCTGCACCGAGGACATGATCCTCGACGAGTGCGTGGCCTACACGGCGCTGCTGCAGAAGGTCTACGCCGATTTCGGCTTCCGGGACATCATCTACAAGATCGCGACGCGTCCGGACGCGCGCATCGGCAGCGACGAAAGCTGGGACAAGGCCGAGCACGCGCTGATCGAGAGCCTGAAGATGAGCGGCTGCGAGTTCGTCATCTCGCCGGGCGAGGGCGCCTTCTACGGACCGAAGATCGAATACACGCTGAAGGACGCCATCGGCCGCCAGTGGCAATGCGGCACGATGCAGGTCGATTTCTCGATGCCGGAGCGGCTGGACGCGGTCTACGTGGCCGAGTCCGGGGAGCGCAGGCACCCGGTGATGTTGCACCGCGCCATCGTCGGCAGCCTGGAGCGCTTCATCGGCATCCTCATCGAACAGCACGCCGGCGCGCTGCCGGCCTGGCTGGCGCCGGTGCAGGTGGTCGTGGCCTCGATCACCGACGCCCAGGGCGAATATGCCGCCGGCGTGGCGAAATCGCTGCAAAAACAAGGAGTTAGAGCCTCCCTCGATTTGCGCAACGAGAAAATCAACTATAAAATCCGCGAGCTTTCGATGCAGAAGGTCCCGTACATCCTTGTCGTGGGCGACAAGGAGAAGGCAAACGGGACCGTTGCCGTGCGCGCCCGGGGCAACCTGGACCTCGGTGTGATGCCCCAGGCAGACTTCCAGCAGAAGCTGCTTTCCGACATCGCGCTGAAGACCTGAGACCACCCCGCCACCGCATCCCATTCATAGTCGGCGGCCCGCCTGCCTTCGGGTTGCTACAGGAGTTGACACATCGCTACCTTCATGGACCGTCGCACGCCGAATGCGGAGCGCAAGCACAGGTTGAACCGGGAAATCATGGCGCCGCAGGTGCGCCTGAACGGGGTGGACAACGAGCCGCTGGGCATCGTGTCCACGATGGAGGCCCTGCGCATGGCTGGCGAGCTGGACGTCGATCTGGTCGAGATCGCAGCCACGGCGGATCCGCCGGTGTGTCGGTTGATGGACTACGGCAAGTTCAAGTACCAGGAACAGAAGAAGGCCGCCGAAGCCAAGAGCAAGCAGAAGGTCATCGAGGTCAAGGAAGTCAAATTCCGCCCCGGCACCGACGAAGGCGATTACGCGATCAAGATGCGCAACCTGCGCCGCTTCATCGCCGAGGACGGCGACAAGGGCAAGGTCACGTTGCGCTACCGCGGCCGCGAGATCACGCACCAGGACATCGGCATGCGCATGCTGGAGCGCATCCGCGACGAGTTGTCCGATGTGGCGATGGTCGAGCACATGCCCAAGCTCGAAGGACGCCAGATGATCATGGTGCTGGCGCCGAAGAAGAAGTAGGAATCAGGATTTCAGCGGCACGGTTCGGTCATCGTGCCGGTGAAGAGTAGCCCGAGCATCCTGGATGCAGAGGGCGAAGAAGCTGTTGCAGGCCAACAAGCACGCGGAAGCGGTTTCCGACGTCGCCTGCAGGAGTCACTTAGAAGGAGCAGTCATGCCCAAGATGAAGACCAAGAGCGGCGCCAAGAAGCGCTTCCGCGTCCGTCCGGGGGGGACCGTCAAGCGCGGTCAGGCGTACAAGCGCCACATCCTCACCAAGAAGAGCACGACCCGCAAGCGCCACCTGCGTGCCGCGGCGAACGTGAACGAGCGCGACATGGGCGGCATCGCCAAGATGCTGCCCTTCGCCGGCCTTTGACCCTCCACTGACGGACCAGGAGAACACACATGCCTCGCGTCAAACGTGGTGTCACGGCGCACGCCCGCCACAAGAAGATCCTCGCCCTCGCCAAGGGCTTCCGCGGCCGCCGCAAGAATGTCTTCCGCATCGCCAAGCAGGCGGTGATGAAGGCGGGCCAATATGCCTACCGTGACCGCCGCACCCGCAAGCGCGTCTTCCGCCAGCTCTGGATCGCGCGCATCAACGCCGCGGCCCGCGCCGGCGGCATCACCTACAGCAAGTTCATGGCCGGGCTGAAGAAGGCCAATATCGAGATCGACCGCAAGGTGCTGTCGGACATGGCCATCCACGACCCGGCGGCGTTTACGAGCATCGTCGACAAGGTGAAGGCTCAACTGGCTTGACGCCGCGCTGCCGTGCACGTGCACGGCAGCCGTCAACGCAGACGAAGGCCGTCACCTGGGGACGGCCTTTTCACTTCTGCAAACCTCTCACCACCCTTCCGCCACCACGAGCATGAACGACCTCGACCAACTGGTCCACGCCGCACGGGCCGACTTCGAAGCCGCGCCGACGCCGGCCGAACTGGAGAACGCCAAGGCGCGCTACCTGGGCAAGGGTGGCCGCGTGACCGAGCTGCTGAAGGCGCTGGGCGCCTTGCCGGTGGAGCAGAAGAAGATCCGCGGTGCCGAGATCAACCAGGCCAAGGCGGGCATCGAAGCCGCCCTGCAGGCGCGGCGCGACGCCCTGGCCGCCGCCGAGCTCGAGCGCCAGCTGCATGCCGAGGCACTGGACGTCACGCTGCCCGGACGCCGCCGCGGCACCGGCGGGCTGCACCCGGTGAGCCGGACCATCGAGCGCATCGAGGCGATCTTCGCGAGCATGGGTTTCGACGTCGCCGAAGGCCCCGAGATCGAGACCGACTGGATGAGCTTCACCGCGCTCAACAACCCCGAGAACCACCCGGCGCGGTCGATGCAGGACACCTTCTACGTCGACATGAAGGACGCCGAGGGACGCTGGCTCAACCTGCGACCGCACACGAGCCCGATGCAGGTGCGTTATGCACGCGCCCATGCGGCGAAATACGCCGGTGTGGAGCCGATGCCCGAAATCCGCGTCATCGCCCCCGGCCGCACCTACCGCGTCGACAGCGACGCCACGCACTCGCCGATGTTCCACCAGTGCGAGGGCCTGTGGATCGGCGAGAACGTCAGCTTCAAGGACCTGAAGGTCGTCTTCATCGACTTCGTGCGCCAGTTCTTCGAGACCGACGATTTCGACGTGCGCTTCCGGCCCAGCTTCTTCCCCTTCACCGAGCCCAGCGCCGAGATCGACATCGCCTTCCGCAGCGGACCGCTGGCCGGCAGGTGGCTGGAGGTGGCCGGCTCGGGACAGGTGCACCCGACCGTCGTGCGCAGCTACGGCCTGGACCCCGAGCGGTACATCGGCTTCGCCTTCGGCATGGGCCCCGACCGGCTGGCCATGCTGCGCTACGGCATCGACGACCTGCGGCTGATGTTCGACGGCGACCTGCGCTTCCTGACGCAGTTCAACTGATGTCGCGTCGGAACACCTCTCGAGAAGACTGAAAGCAACATGCAATTCCCCGAGTCCTGGTTGCGCGAGTTCTGCAACCCGCCGCTGAACACCACGCAATTGGCCGACCTGCTGACCATGTCCGGCATGGAGGTCGAAGACCTGCGCCCGGTTGCGCCGGCCTTCACCGGCGTCGTCGTGGCCGAGATCCTGAGCGCCGAACCGCATCCGCAGGCCGACCGGCTGCAGGTGTGCCAAGTCAGCATCGGCGCCGGTGAGCCGCTGCAGATCGTCTGCGGTGCACCCAACGCGCGCGCCGGCCTCAAGGCGCCGCTGGCCGTCGTCGGTGCCGAACTGCCGGCCGGCGAGGACGGCAAACCCTTCAGGATCGGCGTCGGCAAGCTGCGTGGCGTCGAGAGCCGCGGCATGCTGTGCAGCGCGCGTGAACTGAAGATCGCCGACGACCATGGCGGCCTGCTCGAACTGGCGGCCGATGCCCCGGCAGGCACCGACATCCGTGACTGGTTGCGGCTCGACGACACCGTCTTCACGCTCAAGCTCACACCCAACCTTGCGCATGCGCTGAGCGTGTACGGCATCGCGCGCGAGGTCTCGGCGCTGACCGGCGCGCCGTTGCAGACGCCGGCGATCACCGCGGTGCGGCCCGGGCACGACCAGCGCCTGCCGGTGGAGGTGCAGGCCGCCGACCTGTGCGGCCGCTTCTCGGGCCGCGTCGTGCGCGGCGTGAACACGCGGGCGAAGACGCCGGGCTGGATGGTCGAACGCCTGGCGCGCTGCGGCCAGCGCAGCGTGACGGCACTGGTCGACATCTCGAACTACGTCATGTTCGAGTACGGCCGGCCATCGCACATCTTCGACCTCGACAAGATCCACGACCGGCTCATCGTGCGCTGGGGTCGGCCCGGCGAAACGCTCGAGCTGCTCAACGGCGACACCGTCGAGCTCGATGCGCAGGTCGGCGTCATCGCCGACGCGCAGGGCGTCGAATCGCTGGCCGGCATCATGGGCGGCGAGGCCACGGCGGTCAGCGACGAGACCCGCAATGTCTACGTCGAGGCCGCCTTCTGGTGGCCCGAGGCGGTGCAGGGACGTTCGCGCCGCTACAACTTCAACACCGACGCCGGCCACCGCTTCGAGCGCGGCGTCGACCCGGCGCTGACGGTGGAGCACATCGAGCGCATCACGCAGCTCATCGTCGACATCTGCGGCGGCGACGCCGGTCCGATGGACGACCAGGTGCTGCGCCTGCCCGAATCGCCGCCGGTGACGATGCGCGTCGATCGGGCCGCCAAGCTCGTCGGCATGCCGCTGGCGCAGGCGCAGTGCGCCGAGGTCTTCCGGCGCCTGGGGCTGCAGTGCGACGAGCAGCCCGGCCGCCTGACCGTGCACCCGCCGAGCTGGCGCTTCGATCTGAAGATCGAGGAAGACCTGATCGAGGAGGTCATCCGCGTCGTCGGCTACGACAAGCTGCCGCTGACGCCGCCGCTGGCGCCGGTGACCGCGCGGGTCGGGCGCGAAGCGCGCCGCAGCGCCCACACCGTGCGCCGCGCCCTGGCCACGCTGGACTACCAGGAAACGATCGGTTTCAGCTTCGTCGAGGAACGCTGGGAGCACGAACTGGCAGGCAACCCCGACCCGATCAAGGTGCTGAACCCGATCGCCGCGCCGCTGGCGGTGATGCGCTCGAGCCTGCTCGGCAGCCTGCTGCAGGTGCTGCGCACCAACCTCGCGCG